>Ga0209341_10002147_pt1 | contig 18861 bp, 24 predicted proteins | sample RifCSP13_2_FD_184020 | JGI IMG/M metagenome (GOLD analysis project Ga0209341, IMG submission 184020) | Soil microbial communities from Rifle, Colorado - Rifle CSP2_sed 13_2 (SPAdes) (version 2) | ecosystem: Environmental > Terrestrial > Deep subsurface > Rock core/Sediment | place: Rifle... | reverse complement strand
CGAGCTTCATGCCCCGTCCGGCAGGGCCGTAGTTCGGGATCTGCGGTTCTTCGTGCATCGCGGTGCCGATGCCGTGCCCGACGTACTCCCGAACCACCGTGAACCCCGCCGACTCCGCGAGCCCCTACTGGGAGCAGAGCGATCCCGAGGGGATCCTGGACTACCTGCTGACCCTCGGGGCGCGGAAGCGCTCCTCGCGACTCAGCCTCGAGCCGCAGCCGGACCAGATCGCCGTCCGCTACCGAATCGACGGGTTCTCATTCCGCCTGGACCCCATCCCACGCCGGCACGGGTCCGTCCTCGAGCGCAAGCTCTTCGAGGCCTTCGGCCTCGACCCCGCCCACCGTTCCCGCCCCCTCTCCGGCCGCGCGACCTCGACGCTGGCCGATGCCGAGTACGATCTCCTTCTCCAGACCATGCCCGGGCCCCACGGGGTGGGGGCGGTCGTCCGCTTCGTCAACCGGGGGACCTTCATCAAGGACTTCACCACCCTCGGTCTCGAGCTCGAAGACCGGGTCCGCTTCATCGAGGAGATCCGCTCCGGCGTGGGTCTGCTCGCCATCGTATCCCCCGTGTTCAACGGCGCCATGACCACCTTCTACTCCATCATGAACTTCCTCTCCCAGGGGCAGCGGGACGTGCTCTCCGTCGAGTCGCCGATCCAGTGGGCCATGGAAGGGGTGCGGCAGGTCGAGGCCGAGGTGGGCGCCGAGGGCTCGCGGATGGAGTCGACCCTGCGCGCGATGATCGCGGTCCGTCCCGAGGTGGTGATGCTCTCCACCTTCCCCGACCGCGCCACCGCCATCCTCGCGCTGCAGCTCGCGTCGAGCCTGCTCGTCGTCACCACCCTGACCGCTCCCAGCGCCGCCCGGGGGCTGGTTGGCCTGCGCGACCTCGGGGTACCGGTGCAGCTCCTCTCCGGCGCGCTCGGCCTCGTCACCGCGCAGCGGCTCGTCCGCACGATCTGCCGGATCTGCCGGGAGCCGGCCGTCGCTCCTTCTGCGCAGACCCTGGCCGCGCACGGCATCTCGGACGAGGACGCTCAGACGCTCCAGTTCTTCCGGGGCCGGGGCTGCCCGACCTGCAACACCGTCGGCTACCGCGGGCGGCAGGCGGTCTTCGAGCTGCTGCCGGCCAGCACCGAGGTCCGGGCCGCCCTCGAGGGCGGCCACTCGCCGAAGGACATCGAGGAGGCCGCGGTCGCCGGCGGCATGCGCACGCTGCGCGAACGCTGTCTCGCCCTCGTCCGAGAAGGGGTCACGACCTTCGACGAGTTCACGCGCCTGCGCTTGTAGGCGCGCCCCGTTTCTCGCCGGCGCTCACGGAGTCCGACGGCCGGCCTCGCTGCGGTGCGCCTCGCGGAGCAGGAGCACGCTGGTAGCCAGCGACCACAGCCAGCCCAGGCCGAATAGGGCGAGGCCCCCGACCCCATAAAGCAGGTCGGGACCTGGCGGGGGCAGCTCACCGCTCTGCCGCCAGTAGACCGTCACGCTCCACAGCCACCAGAGCGAGACGGCCGCGCCAGACAGCGAGAGCGTGACCTGGCCAGCCGCCGCGACGAGGCGCCGGCCCAGCAGCGAGCCAAGTCCCGGCAGGGCCAACAGGTTGGTGGTCAGGCAGACCCAGGCGCGGGTCTCGTCCATGGGCCGTGCCCAGGTCTCATGCAGCTTGGCCAGCATCCGAGCCGGCATTATTTCACCCCGCGGAACTCGGGATGGCCGGGCTTCTGGCCGCACCACGGTCCGCGCGAGCTGCTCTTGTCAGGAAGCTGACCCAGGGGCACGGCTCGTGTGGGGTTGATCCCGGCGAGACCCCGCCATCTGCCCGCTGTGAGCTTGCCGCGCTAGAAGCTATTGGGCCTGCGCGCCCGTGCCCTCGGCGGGGGCGAAGAACACGAGCGCCATCAGGTCCTCGCGGATCGAGTGGAAGCGGTGCTCCACGCGAGCGGGAACGGCGATGAGCAGACCCGGCCCGACCGCGAAGTCCTCGTCGCCCATTCGGAAGCGCGCGTGGCCCTCGAGGACGAGGTAGACCTCCTCCTCGCCGTGGGGCCGCTGCTCGTCCTCGCTCCCCGCCGCGAGGCGGTAGAGCCCGACGCTCAGCCCGGTCGTGCGCAGCGTCTCGCGGTAGCGCCGAGGGGAGCGACGCTGCTCCTCGGCGACCGCACCCAGGTCGACGGGGCGGCCCTCCCGCGCCCGCACCGCCGCGAGCATCCGGTCCACCACTTCCTCCGGGGTGAGCCGCGTGGTGTCGAGGGCGATGGCGTCCCAGGCCTTGACCAGAGGCGATTCCGCGCGGTGGGTGTCGGTGTAGTCCCGCTCTCGCACCTCGCGCTCGACGGCGTCGAACGAGACCTCCGCCCCCGTCGCCCTGAGCTCGGCCAGACGCCGCTGCGCGCGCTCGCCAGGCTCGGCATCGAAGAAGAACTTCACCTCCGCGTCCGGGAAGACGGCGGTGCCGACGTCGCGGCCGTCGAGCACCACCCCGCCGTCCCGCCCCATCTCCCGCTGCCGCGCCACCATCTCCACCCGCACCCCGGGGTGGACCGACACCAGCGACGAAGCGCGGCTGATCTCGCCCGAGCGGACGGCGGCGGTGACGTCCTCCCCGTCGAGTCGCACGCCCTGTCCCCCCTCCGTCAGCTCGATCCGTGACGCGCGGCACAGGGTGGCGAGCGCCTCCTCGGCGTCGAGCGACACGCCGGCGCGCATCGCCTTGAGGGCCAGGGCCCGATACATGGCCCCGGTATCGACGTAGGTGTAGCCGAGCCGCGCCGCCAGCGCGCGCCCGGCGGTGGACTTGCCGGCCCCCGAGGGTCCGTCGATCGCCACGACCAGCCCTCGGCTCCTCATGCCCGGGACCGGATGGTGACGGCGTCGAGGGCCTCGAGGAACGTCGCGTTCTCTTCCGCGGTGCCGACGGAGACCCGCAGCCAGCTCCGCATGCCGTAGGGATCGAGCGGGCGGACGATGACCCCGCGCGTGAGAAGGCGGCGGAATGCCTCCCGCCCCTCGTCCCCGACGTCGAAGGTGAGGAAGTTGCCGAGGCTGGGGAGGACGGTGAAGCCGCGCCCGCGCAGGGCCTCCGCCAGGCGCGCCTTCTCGGTGCGGTTGAGCGCCACCGATCTCCGGACGTGCTCGCCATCCCCCAGGGCGGCGGCGGCCGCCGCCTGCGCGACGGCGTTGGTGCCGAAGGCCTCCCGGATGACCAGGAGCACCTCGAGCACCTCCGGCACCGCCACCGCGTAGCCGGCGCGCAGGCCGGCCAGGCCGTGGACCTTCGAGAAGGTGCGGGTGACGACGACCGGCGCCCCGCGCCGGACGAGGTCGATCCCGTCCGGGTAGTCGGGGTCGTCGGCGTACTCGAAATAGGCCTCGTCCAAGACGAGGAGGACGCGGGGGGGGAGCGCCTGGACGAGCGCTTCGACCTCCGCCCGGCGGTTCCAGGTGCCGGTGGGGTTGTTGGGGTTGGCGACGAACACGAGGCGCGTCCGCTCGTCCACGGCCCGCGCCATGGCCGCGAGATCGTGCCGCCACTCGCGCATGGGGACCAGGCGCGCCCGGCGGTTGCGCGCGCTCACGACCTGGCGGAAGCGCACGAAGGCGTGCTCGGAGATGACCGCGTTGTCCTCCGGGCCGAGGAAGGCGCGGGCGATGAGGTCGATCAGCTCGACCGACCCGTTGCCGGCGACGACATGGTCCAGGGGGAGGCCGAGGTGCGCGGCGAGCGCCGATCGCAGCGCGGTCGCCTGGGGGTCGGGATAGCGGTGGACGTCGGCGAGCGCCGCCCGCGCCGCCTCGACCGCGCGGGGCGAGGGGCCGAGCGGGTTTTCGTTCGAGGCGAGCTTGACCACCCGGGCGAGGCCCAGCTCGCGCTGCGCCTCCCCGATGGGCTTGCCGGGCTCGAAGCGGTCCAGCCCCTCGAGGTGGGGCGGGAAGACGAACCACCGCGAGGTGGGAGCGCTCACCGGCGTCCACCTCTCGCCCGCGCGACCGGTCTCTCTCGCCCGAGCGCGGTCGAGCGCGCCGCCGGCTGGCCGCCACGCTGGAGCGCGCGCACCTCCTCAGCGGTCAGGGCCCGGAACTCTCCCGGCTTCAGCCCCCTCGTCGTCACGGGTCCAAAGGCCACGCGCCGGAGCTTCGACACGGGGTGGCCCACCGACTCGAGGAGCCGTTTGACCTCGTGGCGCCTGCCCTCGTGCAGCGTGACCTCGACCCACGCGTTCTTGTCCGACTCGAGCACGCGCACGCGGTCGGCGACGAGGGCCTCGCCCTCGACACGCACGCCCTGCCGCAGCCGGGCGAGCGTCCGCTCGTCCGGCACGCCATGGACCTTGGCATGGTAGACACGCGGGGTCTCGTAGCGCGGGTGGGATGCGCGCTCGGCGAAGGCGCCGTCGTTGGTCAGCAGGATCAGGCCTTCGGTGGTCACGTCCAGCCGACCCACGGGGAAGAGACCCGCCACGTGGGGCACGAGGTCCATCACCGTGGGCCGTCCCGAAGGGTCGCGGCGGGTGGCGACGACGCCCTTCGGCTTGTTGAGGACGAGGTAGACAGGGGTCCCCGGCGCCTTCACCCGTACGCCGTCGACCCGGATGTCGTCGCGACCGATGTCCGCCTTCGTTCCCAGCTCGCGGACGAGCGTGCCGTTGACGCTGACGCGGCCCTCCAGCATCAGCCTCTCCGCGCCTCGGCGGGAGGCGAAGCCGGCGCGGGCGAGGATCTTCTGCAGCCGCTCCTCCACGCGGGGATCATATCGCGAGAGGCGACGTTAGCCGTCGCTGTCGCCCCCGTCGTCGGTCGACTGCGACCCGTCGCCGGCCTCCTCGGCCGCCGCATCTTCCTCCGCGAGGGGGACGTCGACCGGTCGCGGGGCCTCGATCGCCCGCTTGAGACCGGCGACGTCCACCTCCTCCCCGAGCACCTCCGCGAACTCCTCGATGCGTGGCAGCTCGCTGAGGTCCCGGAGCCCGAAGTGGAGCAGGAACTGCTTGGTCGTCCCGTAGAGGATGGGCCGGCCCACGACCTCCTTGCGGCCCATGATCCGGATGAGCCTCTTCTCGAGCAGCGTCTTCACGACGCTCGCCGACCTCACCCCGCGCAGCTCGATGATCTCCGGCTGCGTGATCGGCTGCTTGTAGGCGATGACGGCGAGGGTCTCCAGGGCCTGGATCGAGAGCCGCGTGGGCGGGCGGGGGTTGAGCAGCTCCTCGAGCCACTCGTTGAACTCGGGCCGGGTCGTGATCTGCCAGCCCCCTGCCACCTCCACGAGCTGCAGCCCGCGGCCCTCTTGGCCGTACTCGGCCTGAAGCTCCTCGAGGGCTCGCGTCCAGTCTTCCCGCGCCACGCCCCCGAGCAGCTCCTCGATCTCGCGTGGCGTGATCGGCTGGGGCGAGGCGAAGACGAGCGCCTCGAGCACCGCGCGCAGCCGCTCGCCAGAGAGGTGCTTCGTCTCTTCGGTAGGCTCCGCAACCTCGGCGGGCACTGCCTCCGGCTCGTTCGTCCCGTCCTCTCGTTCGTCCAACGCTTCTTCTTCCTCTTCCTCTCCTGCCGGATGCCTAGGCGAGCGGACCCGGCGCGCCCTCCGCCGGCCCCACGGGGCGGAAGACCCGTATCGGCCCGAAACGCCCTCGCTGGTACACCCGCACCCGCTTGAGGCGGATGAGCTCCAGCAGGGCGAGGAACGTCACGATCATCTCCGCCTTGGTTTCGAGCGCCGCGAACAGCTCCAGGAACTCGAGCGACTCGCCCTCGCGCACCTTGGCCAGGAGCTGCTCCATGCGCCCCTCGACGCTGACCGTCTCGCGGTCCACCTCGTGAGCGAGCAGCGCCTTCCTCCGCTCGAGCAGCTCCTTGAAGGCGGCGACGAGATCGTAGAGACCGACCTCGAGCACCTCCTCCCCCGCGTCGTCGAAGCGCGGCACCGCCGCGTCGGAGCGCGTCCACTGCGCGGCGCGGATCTGGGCCTGCTGGTGCAGCACCCCCGCCGCCTCCTTGTAGCGCTGGAACTCGAGCAGGCGCTGCACGAGCTCCTCCCGCGGGTCGACGTACTCCTCATCGCCCGCCGCCTCCGCGGGCTGGACGGGAACCAGCATCTTGGACTTGATGTGGATGAGGGTCGCCGCCATCACGAAGAACTCGCCCGCGACGTCGAGGTTGAGCTCGCGCATCAGCTCGAGGTACTCCATGTACTGGCGCGTGATGGGGGCGATCGGTATGTCGTGGATGTCGATCCGGTCCCGTCGGATCAGATAGAGGAGCAGGTCGAGCGGACCCTCGAACTGCGGGAGCTGGATGCGAGGCGCATCATCGGGGAGGACGGACTCCACCCCCTCCGGGACCGCCACCCGCTGCGGCTCCTCCGCAGCGCGGGAAGGCCGGGTGGGGTCGCCGCCCGCGTCCTCGTCCGTCCTCGGCTCGTCGCTCACGTGTAGACGATCTTCATGGCCGCGCGGACCTCATCCATCGTCGCCTGGGCAACGGCGCGGGCGCTCTTCGATCCCTCGATCAGAATGTCCCAGACCGTGTCCGGCCGTGCGGCGAACTCGGGCCGACGGGCGTGGATTCCCGCCAAGCGCTCGAGCATGTGCTCGATCAGCCTCCCCTTGCAGTCCAGGCAGCCGATACCGGCGGTGCGGCAGCCAGCGGCCGCCCACTCCTGCGACGGCTTCGGCGAGAACGCCCGGTGCAGGTCGAACACCGGGCAGATGTCCGGGTTACCGGGGTCGCTCCGCCGCTTTCGCGCGGGGTCGGTGACCATGGGGCGGATTTTCTCGCGCACCGTCTCCGGATCGTCCTTCATGTAGACGGCGTTTCCGTAGGACTTCGACATCTTGCGCCCGTCGGTCCCCGGGATGCGCTTCGCCTCCGTCAGCAGCGTCTGCGGCTCCGGGAAGACCGGCCCGTAGAGGTTGTTGAAGCGGCGGACGATCTCGCGCGACAGCTCGATGTGCGGGGCCTGGTCCTCCCCGACCGGAACCGCGTCCGCCTTGTAGATGATGATGTCGGCCGTCTGCAGCAGCGGGTACCCGAGGAAGCCGTAGGTCGAGAGGTCCCGGTCCGGGAGCTGCTGCTGCTGCTCCTTGTAGGTCGGCACGCGCTCCAGCCAGGGCACGGGCACGATCATCGAGAGCAGCAGGTGCAGCTCCGCGTGCTCCGGCACCAGGCTCTGGACGAAGAGCCGGGAGCGGGCGGGATCCAGCCCCGCCGCCAGCCAGTCCGTCGCCACCTCGAGGATGCTCTCGCGGATCGCGGAGGGATCGGCGTAGTCGGTGGTGAGGGAGTGCCAGTCCACGATGGCGAAGAAGCACTCGTGGGAGTCCTGGAGGCGGACCCAGTTGTCGAGGGCCCCCATGAGGTTGCCGAGGTGGAGCGCGCCCGTGGGTCGCATGCCGGAGAGGATGCGGGGCCTGGCCATGGTTCTCTAACGGACCAGCGAATAGAGAATGCGCAGCACGAACTCGAGGATCGGGGAGAGCAGCCTGAAGAGGACGCCACTCATGACCAGGGCGAGGAGGATGAGGCCGCCGTAGGGACCAATCGCCCGGATGTAGCGGTGCCCCAGCCCGTTGGGCAGCGCCCATTCGACGACGTGCGAGCCGTCGAGCGGCGGCAGCGGGACCAGGTTGAAGATGGCCAGAAGGACGTTGATCTGAACGCCAATGTCCAAGAGCCGGAGGACCGGTTCCTCCAACGTGGACCCCAGCATCAGGCGGACCGCGACGAAAAGCGCGGCCGTGAACAGGAGGGCCAGCAGGAGGTTGGAGACGGGCCCCGCCCCCGAGACGATGATCTGCCCCCGGCGCACGTCCTTGAAAAGCCGGGGATCGACCGGCGTGGGCTTGGCCCAGCCCAGGAGGGGAACCCCCGTGAAGATCATGAGGAGGGGCATCACCACCGTCCCGATGATGTCGATGTGCACGAGGGGGTTCAGGCTGATCCGGCCGAGCGACTGGGCCGTCGGATCGCCCTGCTGGAGCGCCGTCCAGGCGTGGGCCGACTCGTGTACGGAGAGGCTGAACAGCAGCACGATGTAGGAGGTCAGGCCGAGGGCGATGGTTTCGGCGCTCAGAGGCGGACTCCTTCGTCCGGACGAAATTCTCATCGTAGCACACGGACCGGTCGCTCCCGCCGGGCTCGAATGCGGGCATCGTTATGCTCGCCGCCCACCCAAACCGGCGCCACCCTCGACAAGAGGGTCACCGGGCAGGAAGAGGCGGGCCTGGACACGACTTCCGTTACCAGGACACTACCGAGCCCCGCGATCGAAGTGGCGGCGCACCTTCGCGGCCGTGGCCCGACCCACCGCCGTCGCCAGCTCGGCCTCGCTCGCCCCCCGAACGCCCCGGACGGAGCCGAAGACGGAGAGCAGTTTGCGTCGCTTCGCGGGCCCGATGCCGGAGACCTCGTCCAGCTCGGAGCGGATCGTCCGGCTCTTGCGCGCCTGCCGGTGGAAGCCGATCGCGAAGCGGTGCGCCTCGTCGCGGACACGCTGGACGAGCTGCAAGACCGGCGAGCGGCGCGGCAGCGCGATAGGCTCGTCCTGGCCGCGGACGAAGATCAGCTCCTCACGCTTGGCGAGGCTCGCCACGGGCTGCTCCCCCAGCCCCAGCTCCTCGAGCGCGGCGACCGCGGCCCCGAGCTGTCCCTTCCCGCCGTCGACGAGCACGAGGTCGGGCAGCTCGCTGCCCTCCTCGAGGAGCCGCCGGTAGCGCCGGCCCACCACCTCGCGCATCGAGGCGAAGTCGTCGGGGGCCCCGGCGACCCCGCGTACGCGGAACTTACGGTATTCCGACTTCTTCGGGGATCCCTCTTCGAAGAGGACCATGGACGCCACGATGTCGGATCCCTGGATGTTGGAGACGTCGAAGCACTCGATTCGGCGCGGCTCCACCTCCAGGTCGAGCAGATCCCGGAGCGCCCGGAGGATCTCCTGTGACTGCGTGCGCGGGTGCTTCCATTCCATCTCGAAGGCGAGACGCGCGTTGCGGACGACGAGGTCGAGCAGCCGGAACTTCTCCCCCCGCTGCGGGACGCGGATGCGCACGTGCGTCCCCCGCCGCGCGGTGAGCCAGGACTCCAGCAGCTCCCGGTCCGGGACCTCCGCCGGCACGAGCACCTCGCGGGGCACGTAGCGCCCGGCGGCGTAGAACTGCTGGATGGTCGAGGCGAGGACGGTCTCCGGCTCCGTGAGGCGGTCGAGGAGGAAGCCCTCGCGTGCCACGACCTTGCCATCGCGCACGGAGAAGACCTGGACCGCCGCCCGTCCGCCCTCGACCTCGGCCGCGAAGAGGTCGCGCTCCTCGAGGTCCGTGGTCGTGATCTTCTGCGGCATCTCCAGGCGCTCGAGGGCGCGGACCTGGTCGCGCAGGCTCGCCGCCTCCTCGAAGCGCTCGCCGGCCGCCGCTCCCTCCATCGTCGCCCGCAGGCGGTCTACCACTTCCTCCGTGCGTCCCTCGAGGAAGAGCCGCGCGTCTTCGCAGGAGCGACGGTACCGATCGAGCGAGCAGATCTCGGCCACGCAGGGCGCGAGGCAGCGCTTGATCTGGTACTGCAGGCAGGGCCGCGGCCGCCGGCCGTTCAGGGTCTCCTTGCAGGAACGGACTCCGAAGAGCTTGCGGACGAGGCCGGACGTCTTGCGCCCCAGGCGGGCGGGGATGTACGGCCCTCCGTAGACGTTGCCGTCTTCGGCCGGACGGCGCACGACGTACAGCCGGGGGTACTCCTCGGCGAGCGTCAGCTTGAGGTAGGGGTGGTTCTTGTCGTCGCGGAGGCGGATGTTGTAGCGCGGCTTGTGGCGCTTGATGAGGTTGTTCTCGAGGGCAAGCGCCTCCATCTCGCTGTCGGTGACGACGAGGTCGAGGTCGGCAATCTCCCCGACCATGGCCGACTTGGCGGGGTCGAAGGGGCGCGAGGGCTGGAAGTACGAGCGCACGCGGTCGCGAAGTACGCGGGCCTTCCCGACGTACAGGATCTCGCCGTCCCCGCCCTTGAAGAGGTAGACCCCGGGGCGAGCGGGGAGCTGCTCGAGCTTCTCGGCGAGGCCCACCCTTCGATTATAGGAAGGAGCCGCGAGGCGGGCTTCAGCCCGGTGCCTCTCGCTGAAGCGCGGCGACGGTCAGGAGCGGGGGGAGGAGGAGCACGACCCCGTAGATCAGGGCATGGTGCACGTCACGCAGCGCCTCGACACCCACGATGACGACCGCCGCCGCGACGAGCAGCGCGTTCGCGATGAAGGCGATCCGCCGCAGGCGGCGCCACAGCGGACGACCCCCCGCTCGCGGCCTCCCGAGGGTGAGGGCGGCCGAGTTCACCACCGCCACCGCCGCCACCCCGCCCGCCGACCACACATCGTGCCGGTCGCGCGGGTGGGTCTCGAAGTACAGTCCGACCACGAAGAGGCCGGCGTTGAGCAGGAGGGCGGCGAGACGCAGGGGCTGCTTGAGGGCGACGACGAGCCCGGACATGACGCCAGTATCACGCCTTCCCGGCGCCCCTCCGCCCGAGGTACAGCATCGTCCCCCCGAAAACGAGCAGCACCGCGCCCCAGACGAGGTTGACGTTGAGACCGAGGGAGCGCGCGTACATGGCGGAGCCGGCGGTGCCGAGGCCGTAGGCGACGAGCAGTGCCCCGATGAGCGCAAACATCAGTCCGATCGGCGTGCGGATGTCGAGACCCATGGCTTCTCCCCTACCAGAAGGCGACGTTGAGGGCGACGACGAGGGCCAGCACCATGGCGCCGATGCCCTCCGGGGTCTTCCACCAGGGCAGGTGCTCCTCCTTCGGCCTCGGGGTGAGCGCGTAGACGAGCCCCTTCAGGTCGGCGTCGCTCTTCCGCTGCCGCGTCAGGTAGGAGATGACGATCGTGGCCGCGAAGCAGACGGTCCAGGCCCAGATCGCCGTCCAGAAGTTCTGCGCCATCTCGCTCGAGTAGCTGTGCCAGGGGGTCGCGGCGAGCCAGCCCCCCTTGATCCCCACCGGGGCGCCGTTCGGCAGGGTCAGCCCGTGGTGGATCGCGGCGGCCACCGTCCCGGACACCAGCCCGAAGAAGGCCCCGTGCCCCGTCGCCCGCTTCCAGAACATCCCGAGGAGGAAGGTCGCGAAGAGCGGGGCGTTCACGAACGCGAACACCAGCTGCAGGAAGTCCATGATGTTGTTGAAGCGCGTGGCCAGGTAGGCGGTGCCGACCGAGGCCAAGATGCCGAAGATCGTCGTCATCCGGCCGACCCAGAGCAGGTGCGGGTCGGAGGCGTCCTTCCGGATGTAGCTCTGGTAGATGTCGTAGGTCCACACGGTGTTGAAGGCCGTCACGTTGCCCGCCATCCCCGACATGAACGAGGCCATGAGCGCGGTGAGGCCCAGCCCGAGCAGCCCCGGCGGGAAGTAGTGCCCGAGCATCTGGGGAATGACCATCGTGTAATCCCAGCTCCCGTCCGCCATCCTCGGCAGCGTGAAGTCGCCCTGCGCGTAGGTGAGGCCGATCGCGATCATGCCAGGGACGATGATGAGGAACGGGAAGAGCATCTTGGGCACGGCGGCGATGAGGGGCGTGCGCCGCGCCGCCGCCATCGAGTTCGCGGCCATCGCGCGCTGTACGACCAAGAAGTCGGTGCACCAGTAGCCGAAGGACAGGACGAAGCCGAGGCCCATCACCATGCCGAACCACTCGACGCCCATCGGGTTGGCGGCGGGGCTATGGAGGTGGACCCAGGAGTCGCTCCACGCCCCGGGGGCGAAGTTGTTGGCGGTGGCGACGGTGTCGAGCCTCGCCACGAGGCCGTCCCAGCCCCCCACGTCCCGCAGTCCGAGGTACACGAGCGGGGTGAAGCCGAGCACGATCAGGAAGAACTGCAGCACCTCGTTGTAGATCGCCGAGGTGAGCCCGCCCAGGTAGATGTAGGCGAGCACGATGATCGCCGAGACCCAGAGCGAGAAGTTGAAGTTCCAGCCGAGGAGCAGCTTGAAGAGCTTGGCGAGCGCGTACATCGAGATGCCGGAGGAGAACACGGTCATCGTGGCGAAGGAGATGGCGTTGAAGGCACGCGTCTTCTCGTCGAAGCGGAGCTTCAGGTATTCGGGCACCGACCGCGCGCGCGAGCCGTAGTAGAAAGGCATCATGAAGACGCCCACGAAGACCATGGCCGGGATCGCCCCCACCCAGTAGAAGTGGCTGGTCGCGATCCCGTATTTCGCGCCGGAGGCGGCCATGCCGATCATCTCCTGTGCGCCGAGGTTCGCGGAAAGGAAGGCGAGGCCTGCGATCCAGGCCGGGATCGACCGCCCGGAGAGGAAGAAGTCCTCGCTCGTCTTCGTGTAGCGCTTCAGGGTCCACCCGATGCCGAGGACGAAGAGAAAGTAGACGACCAGGATGACGTAGTCGATCCCGCCCAGCTGGATGGCGTCGCTCAAGGGCCACCTCCGGAGGACTGACTGAAAACCGTGACGGCGGAGTCTATCCCGATTTTCGCCGCTCGAGGTTCCCCCCTTGGAGAAGCCCTCGCGGCTTGGTCCACTCGGTTGGACGGGCCCTTCCCCTCGAGCCCGGAACCTTCTGACCTCGGGCGGCGTAGAACGATATAGAGAAACGAAGAAGGGGCAGAAAGTGACCGGTCTGGCGAAGATCGAGCCCGGTCAACGAGGAGACCCATGGCGCGCCCGCATCCCGGAATCCGGATCGACAGCATCCCGGCCGAGGAGGGCGGAGGACTGATCTTCGCCCTCGGGACGGCCCTGATCTTCCTGCTCGCGTTTCCGGCCCTGCGGCCGATCGCGCTGCTAGCGGTCCTGGGCGGGGTCATCCTCGCCCCCATCCTGCACCGGCTCTATCGCTGAACGTCGCGCGGGAGCGCGACCCCAGGGCCTCCTAGCCGGGATTCAGCGCTTAGGCTCGATCCGAACAGGTACCCGCACGGGGACCGACGAGGGTTTCAGGCAGACCCGGTCGTCGCAGGCCTGGTAGTGCAGCGTGGCATCGAGGACGAGGGTCATCGGCTCCGACGGCATTCCCGGCCGGGACCGAAGGGCCGCCTCGAGGGGCAAGCGGATCACGAACGTCCCCTCGTAGGTGGAGAGGTCTCTCGAGGAGCCGCGGAGCCGGTAGGGCTTGCCGGTCGGGTACCGGGGCGGCCCCGCTCGCAGCCTCTCGTCGTCTCGCACCTCGAGGCGCGCCGGGACGAGGAAGGGCTCGCTCGCCGGGTTCGCCTGGACGTGAAAGCCCTCCTTGATCTTGACGACCACGCGGGCCTCGGCACGTCCACCGGCCTGGATCCCCTGCTCCTCCGGCGGCGTCACCGTCACGACGGCCGGTGGGGACGCCGGGACCTGGACTAACGCGGCCAGGACGAAGGGACCGATCACGGGCCCGCGAGCAGCTCGTCGAGTCGCGCCCGGAGCGCCACGAGTCGGGCGTCGAAGTTGGCGGAGTCCAGGAGGCTGAAGAAGCGGATCTTCCCCTCACGGTCGATGATGAGGTTCGACGCGATCGGCACCTGGTTGCGCGGCAGATCGGGCAGGACACCGGCCGGAGCGTAGCGCTCCGTCGCCGCTCCATACGGATCCAGGAGCACCGGGAAGGTGAAGCTCCATCTCTTTACCCAGGCCTCGGCAACCGGTGGGCCCTCCATCACGTCGATGATCAAGGCCTGGACACCCCGGTCCCGGTACGCCTCGGACAGCTTCTGAAGATGCGGAGCCTCCGCATTGCAGAACGGTCACCAGCTCGCCCCGAAGTGCAGGACGACGAAGCGACCACGCAGGTCCTCGAGGGAAATCGTCTTCCCGCTGAGCAGGTCCTGGAGGCGGAAGGTCGGAGCGGGCTCCCCGAGCATCGGTTGCCGTGCGGTCTCCGCGGCCGCCGCAAGGATGCCCCGGAGCGCGAGGGCCAGGGCCAGCTGCGCCGCCGTCCCTCGTCTCACCTGCCTGCCGCCGCCGACTCCACGATGTCGGGCTTGGTGGTGGCGACGATGGCGATCAGCTCCTGCTGCTCCGCCGCGGGGACCTTGAACTTGTCCAGCGTCGCCTCGAAGTCGACCACCAGCGCGTCCCACTCCTTCTGGGTGATGTGGAAGTCCTTGTGGGCGGTCTTCATGTCGAGGCCCGTGTACTCGCAGGGGCCCCCGGTGACCGCGCAGACCATGTTGACCACGTGGACCTTGAGCCCGGCCTTGCGCAGCTCGGACCGCGCCTTGTAGATGTTGGGGTTTGCGTTGAGCGTGGCGTTGACGAAGATCCGTTCGATGAAGTCGTCCACGACCGCCGCGATGCTGTAGACGCCCCCAAGCCGCTCGTACAGGCTTCTGGCGCTCGGGGCCGGCTGCTGCCCCCCGGCGGCCGACTCCCCCAGCATCACAGCAAGGGCGAAGGCCAGTCCGATCGATCGCGTCCTCATCTCGCCTCCTCCTTTCTGGCTGTCGGACGAGAGGCAGACTATCCCCCTCGGTGATGGCGGTCAAGGGCGACTTGAAGGTCTTCCTCGGTGATGGCGGTCAAGGGCGACTTGAAGGTCTTCGTCGGCTCATCGCGGGTGTCCTCGGGTGCTATGGGCTTCCCCCCCCGCGGTCCGCCCGTGACGGGCCGTCAGCCCGCTACCGACAATCCCCTACCCTTCGAGATCCCGGGCGAGGGCCGCTCGCTGCGCTTCGGCGAGCGGCGTCTCCGCCTTCAGCTCGGGATCGGGATGATCGCAGCCGAGCGCCACCGGCACCCGCCCCCCCACCGGGAACCTCAGGTACTGCACCGCGGAGACCCGCGTCTCTCCCACCTGCCGCGGGTCGTACCGAGCGTAGGCCTTCGTCCCGTCCTCGAGCCTCGCGTAGAGGTGCCTGGGCAGGTCGAGCCACCTCGCGAGCTTCTCCGACCGGGCGAGAGGGTCGTCGATCTCGATGAGGAGCGTGCAGCCGAGCTCGCCGGGGCCCCCGAGAAGCTCGTTGTAGGTCTGGATCTCGTGACGGATGTCGGCCTCTCTCACGATCCGTTCCGTGCGCATCATCTCCTGGATCTGGTAGCGGACGGTCTCACGGGTCTCGAAGAGGAGCGTGAGGTGGGGGCCCAGGTGAATGCGGCGGTCCGCCTTCTCCTGCATCACCTTCCGTCGGACCTCGTCGCGGCCCTCCTCGTAGGTCAGGTAGTCGACGATCTCGTTGCGCACGACGGGTCTCACTTCTCTCCCTCCTCCTTCGCCGGGACGGGCGTCGGGAAGCCGTCCGCCCGATAGGCGCGGGCCAGGATCGACATCGGGTGCATCGGCTTGACGCCGGCGTGCTGCTCGAACTGCAGCGCGGCGAGCGGGCAGTCCGTCGCCCAGACCGGGGCCTCGGCCTGCTTCATCCCCGCGAAGGCCTTCTCCCCCACCCGCTTGGAGTACTCGAACCCCTCGACCTTCATCGCGTGCGTGCCGTCGTGGCCGCAGCACTCCATCGTGATCCGGGGGGTGACGCCCGGGATCTTGCGGAGCAGGTCCCGGCCCTTGAAGCCGATGCCCTGCGCGCGCAGGTGGCACGGCGCGTGATAGGCGACGGCGGGGCCGGGCGTCGACTTGAAGTCGGTGTTGAAGCGGGGCTCGTCGCGGATCGCCCACAGCAGCTCCGAGGGATCCCGAATCACCTCCGCCAGCCGGCGGGCCTCCGGGCGCTGCGCCTCCGGGAGCAGCTCGGGGTACTCGCGGCGCATCATCATCGCGCAGGTCGGGTTGATGGCCACGACCTTCGCCCCCGCGTCCACGTAGGGCTTGAGGACCCTCAGGTTGTTCGCGGCCTGGTTGCGGAGGGATTCGAGGTCCCCCGACTCCCAGGACGGCATGCCGCAGCACTGCAGCCCCTTCACGCAGGCGGTGGGGATGCGGTTGCGGTCGAGGACCTCGAGCGTGTCCCTTCCGATCTGGGGCTCGTTGTTCTGCACGTAGCAGGTCGGGAAGAGCACCGCCTCCACACCCCGCGGCCCACAAAGGCGCCCGTTCGCTTTCGCCCATCTCTCGAACGTCGAGGGGGCGAAGTCGGGTAGCCGCTTGTCCTTGTGAATCCCGAGCGTGAGGTGCATGAACGCGCGGTGGAGCGCCACCCGGTTCATGACGTTGGCCATCCCGAGGCTGAGGCGGGCCATGCGCCCCGCGGCGTCGGGATTGGCGAGGATTCGGTCCCGGAGCGGGATGCCCTTCCTCCTCGCGCGCTGCGCCTTGTAGCGATGGACGAGCTTCGGGAAGTCCAGCTGGAACTCGTGCTTGTCGCGGGGGGTATAGGGGCACTGGACCTCGCACAACTTGCACTGGAAGCAAGCGTCCATGATCCGGTCCGTCTCCCGCGCCGTCAGCCGGCGGACGTCCCCGTCGTGCGTGTTATCGAGAAGCCCGAAGAGGCTCGGGAAGCTGTCGCAGTACTTGAAGCACATGCGGCAGCCGTGGCAGATCTCGAAGGTGCGCGTGATCTCCTTCTGCAGCGCCCCCGCATCCCAGTAGCGCGCCTCCTCGGGGTCGTAGCTGAGCCCGTCGGTGGGCTTGTAGGAGATCGGCTTGTCGGTCGTGGTCATCGCGTGCTCGGTGGGCGGGGCGAGGTCACCCTCCGCGCGGGGCGCTCGCGCGCGGCGCGACGGGAGTGCCCTTCCCCCGCCTCTTTGGCTTCGCTTAGCTTATCGAAGGCCGTCGAGAAGCTTCTGGAAGCGACCGGCGTGCGATTTCTCGGCCTTGGCGAGGGTCTCGAACCAGTCCGCGATCTCAGGGAAGCCCTCGCTGCGCGCGGTCTTCGCCATCCCCGGGTACATGTCGGTGTACTCGTGGGTCTCTCCCGCCACCGCCGCCTTGAGGTTCGCGACGGAGTCTCCGATGGGCAGCCCGGTCGCGGGGTCGCCGACCTTCTTGAGGTAGTCCAGATGCCCGTGGGCATGCCCGGTCTCGCCCTCGGCCGTCTCGCGGAAGTTGCTCGCGATGTCGGGATAGCCCTCGACGTCGGCGACCTTCGCGAAGTAGGTGTAGCGCCGGTTCGCCTGCGACTCGCCGGCGAAGGCGTATTTGAGGTTCTCGTGCGTTTTCGTGTCCTTGAGTTCCTTGGCCATGGATATCGTCTCCTCCTATAAGAACATTTCAGATTATCGACACTTCGGACAGAGCCCGGTGAAGCTGACCGAGTAGTCACGGATTCGGAACCCGCTCCGTCGGGTGTCGGGCAGCGCTACGCGCGGCACCGCGGCGTCGTCGAGGTCGACGAGCCGTCCACACGCCTCGCACACGAGGTGATGGTGGCGCTCGACGACGGGATCGAACCGCACCACGGCGTCCGCGTGGTGGACCTTGCGCGCGAGGCCCGCCTCCACGAGCGTCTCCAGCACCCGGTAGACGGTCGTGCGCGAGAGCCCGGGCAGGCGAGCCCGCAGCGCGTCGTACACCTGGTCCGCCGTCGGGTGGTCGCGCCGCCCCGAAAGCTCCGCGAACACCGCCCGCCGCTGGATCGTGACCGCGAGACCGCGGTGGCGGCACTCGCGCTCGAACTCAGCGAGGCGGGGGCTCTCGGGGGCGGGGCGGCTCATGGTTTGGTATCTTATACCAAACGCCTCCAGATGTCAAAGGCTGGACCCCAGGAGGCCTCGCCGCGAAGCCTCATTCGCCAACCGCGCCCTGCCCTGGGCCCGCGGGGTGGGTGAGGCGTGGGGCGGGCGCTCGTCCGCCGGCTCCGGCAGCAGGGTCAGGGTGACCGGGCCGACCGACACCTTCATCTTGGCCCGCACGGGGAGGGCCCGCTCATCGTCGGTGATCCAGACCGTCACCAGGCCGGAGAGGCCGCCCGGGCCTTTGTAGCTCCCCATCGACTCGACCTTCACCGTCGGCACCCGCTGGTCTCGCCACTCGATCGTCTTGGTCCCCACCGCGCGGAGAGTATCGGAATTGACAAGGCCCCGTGACGGGCGTAGCCTGGTCTCTTCCCTGAAGTCCAAGGAGGTGTCTTTGTGAGAATGCGCACCCTCGCCCTTTCGGGCGTGTTGTTTGCCGGCGCCGGAGTCTTGACGGCCCAGGAGCTTCAATCGAGTCCGCCCCCCGTCCTTCTCATCACCCACGAGGAGATCAAGCCGGGCAGCATGGGTACCCACGAGCGCTCGGTCGCGTCTTACTTCGCGCTGTGGGAGCGGGCCAAGGTCCCTGGAAACTACCGTCTGGGGCTCGTCCCCGTCTCGGGAGACCAGAACGAGGTCCTCTACCTGCAGGGCTATCCGTCCTTCGCCGCGATGGAGGCCGACCAGAAGGCGATGGAGTCGGCGATCGCCGCCTCCGCCGCCTACCAGACGGAGCTGGACCAGCTCGAGCGGAGCACGGGGCCGCTCCACGCCACCCAGTCGACGGCCGTGGCGGTGTACCGCGCCGACCTGAGCTACCGGCCGCTGAAGATGGAGGACGTCGCGAAGTCGCGCTACTTCAGCATCGCCAAGATCAAGACCAATATGGGCCAGTCCTCCAGCTACGAGGACTACACCAAGCAGTTCAATCAGGCCCGGGAGAAGGCCAACCTCGACGAGCACACGGCGGTCTTCCAGGTGATCAGCGGCAGTGCCGTGGGGACGTTCCTTTCGTTCAGCGCCTTCAAGTCGCTCACGGAGTGGGATACCTTCCGCACGGGCATGGAGGCGCGCAACAAGGCCATCGACGAGGCGCTCGGTGGCGAGATGGTCGTCAAGCAGCGCCAGCAGCTTGCCGGACAGATCTACGCCGGCGTGACGACCGCCCTCTACGCCTTCAACCCGAAGATCAGCCGACCCGCCCCCGCCTTCGCGGCGGTGGACGTGGCCTTCTGGGCCCCGCAGGCCGCGGGCAAGATGCAGGCAGCGAAGAAAGAGGAAAAGAAGCCTTAGTGGGATGGGCGGTCCGGGCGGTGTCGAGCCGCCCGG
>Ga0209341_10002146_pt1 | contig 18865 bp, 21 predicted proteins | sample RifCSP13_2_FD_184020 | JGI IMG/M metagenome (GOLD analysis project Ga0209341, IMG submission 184020) | Soil microbial communities from Rifle, Colorado - Rifle CSP2_sed 13_2 (SPAdes) (version 2) | ecosystem: Environmental > Terrestrial > Deep subsurface > Rock core/Sediment | place: Rifle... | reverse complement strand
GGGCAAGTCTTACAAATTGCTCGCTTTATCAGTCTCGCAATTTGGCAATCCGTCCCTGGATTGCCCAGCTGGTTGCGCTTTTTCGCAACCAGCTATGAAACCATGCACTTTTTGTGGTCTATGTGGTACTGGAACTCCGCCTTGAAGTGCTTCAATGCGCCGCGCAGCGCCATCACCGCGCCGTCGCCCAGCGGGCAGAAGGTGCGGCCGAATATATTTGCGCAGAGGCCTTCGAGGAGCTCGACGTCTCCGGGCCTTCCGTCGCCGTGCTCTATCCTTTTGAGCACCCTGGTGAGCCACGGCGTGCCGTCCCTGCACGGGGTGCACTTGCCGCAGGACTCGTGGCTGAAGAACCTGTTTACGATGTATGAGGTCTTGACCATGCAGGTCGAGGTGTCCATCACAATAACAGCGCCTGAGCCGAGCATCGTGCCCTTGGCGGCCAGCGAATCGAAATCAAGGGGCGTATCCAGGTCCTGGGGCAGGAGCATCGGTGCGCTCACGCCGCCGGGGATAAAAGCCTTCAAAGGCCTGTTATCAAAGAGCATGCCGCCGCAGTGGTTGTATATGAGGTCCCTTGCCGTGGTGCCCATGGGCAGCTCGTAGAGGCCCGGCTTCTTCACATGTCCGCTTACGCCGAATATCTTGGGCCCCGGGCTCTTCTCAGGCCCCATCTTCGAGAACCATGCCGGCCCCTTCTCGATGATGGCCGGTATGCACGAGAGCGTCTCGACGTTGTTTATGACAGTCGGCTTGCCGTAGAGGCCCGCGAGCGCCGGGAAAGGCGGCTTCTTCCTGGGCTGCGCCCTGTAGCCCTCGATCGATTCGAGGAGCGCGGTCTCTTCGCCGCATATATAGGCGCCGAAGCCCCTGTGCACGTACATGTCATGGTCAAAGCCGCTGCCCATGATGTTCTTGCCGAGGAAGCCTTTTGAATAGGCCTCCTGTATGGCCTCTTCGAGCCTCCTCGCGCCGTAGACGAACTCGCCCCTTATATATATGTAGGACTTTGTCGCGCCTATGGCGTAGCTCGATATGATCATCCCCTCTACAAGGAGGTGCGGGTCATGGTCCATGATGCCCCTGTCCTTGAAGGTGCCCGGCTCGCCCTCGTCGGCGTTGCAGCACAGGTACTTCTGAAGGGTGGGGTCCTTGGGGATAAAGCTCCACTTGAGGCCGGTAGAGAAGCCCGCGCCTCCTCGCCCCCTGAGCCCTGAATCCTTCACCATCTGGATGATGTTGTCGGGCTTGAGCTTCAAGGCGTCGGTGAGGGCCTTGTACCCGCCGTTAGCGATATAGGTCGCTATCTTGTGCGAGTCGGCCTTGCCGTGATTTTTAAGGAGTACTTTTTCCATTTATGAATTCTTTATAGCCTGTTTACGGCAGCCAGCCCATCGGGGGCTGCTTGCCATGTTATTTCATGTTCCTGAGAAGCTCGTCTATCTTGGCTTCGTTCAGGTTCTCGTGAAAATCGTCGTTGACCTGCATCATGGGGGCAGTCCCGCATGAGCCGAGGCACTCGACCGTGGAGAGGGTGAACTTCTTGTCCGAGGTAGTCTCCCCGGTCTTCATGCCGAGTACCTTCTCCATGTGCTTTATGATGTGGTCCGCGCCCATAAGCGAGCAGGAGATGTTCCTGCATACCTGGATATGGTACCTGCCCACGGGCTTGTCGATGTTGTACATCGTATAGAAGGCCGCGGCGGCGTTGACCTCTACGGCGCGCATCTCGAGGATGGAGGCTATCTCGTCCATCGCCTGCCTGGTGAGATGGCCGCCGTTTTCCCTCTGCGCTATCCTCAAGGCTTCCATTACGGCGGACCTTTTGTTGTGGTACTTGCCTAAGGCCGCCTGGAGTTCTTTTTTTGCTTCCGCTGAAAGCATATTAATCGTCTATTAAAGGCTGAAAAGTCCATCCTGGACTTTTCAGCAACGACTTAGCCGAACTGAATTCGGCATAAGTCTCACAAATTGCTCGATTCATATCTCGCAATTTGGCAATCCTTCCCTGGATTGCCTATCTGGTTGCGTTTCACGCAACTCAGATAAATATTATTTATCGCACTCGCCGAAGACCGGGTCTATGCTTGAAAGGACCGCGATAACGTCAGCGAGGTACTGTCCCTTGACCATGTCGTTCAAGGCCTGCAGGTTCATGAACGAGGGGACCCTCAATTTAAGCCTGTAGGGGCGCTCTGTGCCGTCTCCGACTATATACACGCCCAGTTCGCCCTTGGGCGCCTCTATCGCCGAATATATTTCGCCCTTGGGGGCCTTGAAGCCCGAAGAGACGTACTTGAAATGATGGATGAGGTTCTCCATGTTCGTGTATACGTCTTTTTTGGGCGGCGGCACTATTTCCGTGTTCTCCGAGGCGAACGGCCCGTCGGGCATGTCACGCAGGCACTGGTCGATGATGCGGACCGACTGCCTCATCTCCGTGACCCTGACCATATACCTGTCAAAGCAGTCGCCGTTCTCTCCGACCGGGACATCGAAGTCGACCCTGTCATAGACAAGGTACGGCTCGTCCTTCCTGATATCCCATTTGACGCCGCTGGCGCGAAGCGCCGGGCCGGATAGGCCCAGGTTGATGGCGTCCTGGGCTGATATGCGCCCGACTCCCTTGTTCCTGTCGAGCCATATCCTGTTGCCCGTGAGTATGGTCTCGTACTCGTCAAGCTTGCCGGGCAGCATCTTCACGAGCTGGCGGCAGGACTCCTTGACCTCGTCAGTGAACTCGTACCTTACGCCGCCCACCCTCATATAAGTGGGAGTAAGACGCCCGCCGCATACCTGTTCGAATATGTCGAGTACTATCTCCCTCTCCCTGACGGCGTAAAGGAGGATGGTCATCGCGCCGAGGTCCACGGCCCACGCGCCAAGGCCCATGAGGTGCCCGGCTATCCTGGAGAGCTCCGCGGCTATGACCCTTATGTACTTGGCCCTGTCGGGAATATCCAGCCCCAGGAGCTTTTCGACTGCCATTACATACGCCAGGTTGTTGCTCATGGCGCACATGTAGTCGAGCCTGTCGGTATAGGGGACGAACTGGTGATAAAGGAGGTTCTCCGCTATCTTCTCGGTGCCCCTGTGCAAATAGCCGATCTCCGGCTGGCAGTCCGTAACCCTCTCGCCCTGCAGCTTTATCACAAGGTGCAGAACGCCGTGGCTGGACGGGTGCTGCGGCCCGAGGTGGAGGCTGAGCTCTTTAGTAATGATTTCGCCGTTATCTATTTCGTTGATTATTTCGGCCATGGAATCGGCTCGTTATTCCTTCTCTTCCCCAAAGGGGTTGTACTTGTCTTTATAGCCCCTCAAGGGGTAGTCCTTGCGCAGAGGATGCCCTTCCCAGTCTTCGGCCAGGTAGATGCGCCTCATGTCCGGATGCCCCTCGAAGGTCACGCCAAACATGTCAAAGGTCTCGCGCTCAGGCCAGTTCGCGGCGCTCCACAGGCCTGTAACGCTGGGCACTGTCTCCTTGTCGTTCACCCTGATCTTTACCCTGATCCTCTGCCTGTTGAAGATAGAGTACAGGTGGTATACCACGTCGAACCTGGGCGAGCGAGTCAGATAGTCCGCCCCGCATACGTCGACCAGGTAATTCATCCTGAAGTCGTTGTCGGTCTTGAGGAACTCCATGATGCGCAGGAGCGCGCCCTTGTCCACGACTATTGTGAGATCGTCCCTGAAATCAGAGACCTCGAGGATATTGTTATGAAAGGTGTCCTTGAGCCTGGCTGTAAGCTCAGGCTTCTTATCGAAGCGGGTCATCTGCCGGCCCCCTCAAAGCCCTTTATGTTCTTCTGCTCGAGGACGAACGGGCTCTCCCTCTTTATCTTTTCCATGAGCTGGAGGAAGCCGAAGATAAGGGCCTCCGGCCTCGGAGGGCAGCCAGGGACATAGACGTCAACGGGCACCACGAGGTCAGCGCCCTGCACGACGGCATAGGTATTGTAAGGGCCGCCCGCGGAGGCGCACCCGCCCATCGCGATGACATACCTGGGCTCGGCCATCTGGTCGTAGAGCCTCTTCAGGAGCGGGGCCATTTTTTTGGTCATTGTGCCGGCGACTATCATTACGTCGGACTGGCGGGGCGAAGGCCTGAAGACGATGCCGAGCCTGTCGGTGTCGTACCTTGAACAGGCGGTGGCTATCATCTCGATGGCGCAGCAGGCAAGACCGAAGGACATCGGCCAGAGCGATGAGGATATCCCCCAGTTCGCTATGTTCCTGGTGATGTTGTGCTCTTTGACCGCTGTTACGACCGGGTTCTTCCTGAGGACCTCGGCGACGTTCTCAATCGTCGTGAAAAGGAAGGAGTCCTCCAGCTTTCCACCGGACTGCGGCAAGGCACCTTCGTGAGCTTTACGGGAAAAATTATCCATCAACCTTTAAACCCAATCCAGGGCGCCTTTTGCCCATGCGTATATGAGACCTATTGCCAGAACGACTATGAAGACGATCATTTCTATGAAAATCGGGATTGCAAGAGCCTCTTCCGTCAGGTTTACGGCCCAGGGGAAAAGGAAGAGGGTCTCAACGTCGAATAATACGAAAAGTATGGCGATTATGAAGAAATGGACTTTGAAATGACCGGTGCTGGCGTCGCCAATGGGCTCGAGGCCGCACTCCCATGGAGCGAGTTTCTCCCTGTAGGGGTTATTCGGGCGGAGCAGGAAGCTCAGGAAAAGCACGCCGAGCGCCATCGCAGTGGCGATCCCCATCATCACAAGTATCGGCAGATAATTAAGCATGCATACCCCGTTAAAATACGCCGGGCAGAATACTCCCCCCGGTGTTCCAACTGTTATACTAAGCTCGCCAGATTAGGAGGCAAGATAAAACAACTCGTAATCTTTGTCAAGGGGAAAATTGTATACTGTATACAAATAGAGGGGTCCAGCGGAGCGAAGGATACAACTATGTGGTTTAACTGCGTTTTGTTCGTCTACAGCCTGAAAAGGTCCTTCCTCCTGTCCTTGAAAATGTGGTTCGTTGGGGTGATATTTTTGGCCCTGGCGTCCCTGGGGTCTATCTCGGCCACACCGGTCTGTTCCCTGACCCTTCCGGCCCTCACAAGTACCTCTCCCATGGGGGATGTGACCTGGCTCGTGCCGATGAACTTCAATGCTTTCCCCTTGACCCGGGTCTCTGTCCCGACCCTGTTGGCTGTTATGGTAAAGACCCTGTTCTCGAGCGAGCGGGTTATCATCGCGTCCGGGCAGAAAGGCAGGACCAGGTTCGAAGGGTGGCAGATTATCTCCGCGCCCATGAGGCTCAAGGTCCTCGCGGCTTCGGGGAAGACCCAGTCAAAGCATATCATCATGCCGACCCTGGCCTTGCCGGCCTTATAGACCATGAAGGGAGTGTTGCCTTTATCGAAGTATTTCTTCTCGTCCCAGAAAAGGTGCGCCTTGCGGTAGGTGCCGATGTGGCCCTTCGGGCCGACGAGCACGGCGGAATTATAGGCCTTCCTGCCTGCCCTCTCGGCAAGCCCGGCTACTATCCAGGCCCCCTTGTCGGCTGCGACTTCTTTAAGCCTTTTTACGGCATAGCCGGAGGAGACCTCTTCCGAAAGGTCCAGCAGCTCCTTTCTGCCCCGGAACTGATATCCGGTTGAAAAGAGCTCCGGCAAAACGACAAGCTCCGCATCAATTCTCGCGATCCTCTTTACCGCTGCCTCGACATTCGCCTTAACATCTCCGAATTCAGGGCACGTCTGTATGAACGCAACTTTCATTTTCCACTCCACATCAACGGTTCGCTCAGGATACGCTTCAGGTCAGGGGCGAAGAAGAGCGGGACGCAGTTTTGAGAACAGTGTTCGGTTGTCAAGGCAGCGGGAAAGAGAAACGAGGTATTGTCAGCGGGCTTGTCTGCGGAAGGGGAGAGAGGCCCTCTCCCCTTCCGTTCCGGTCTAATTTAGCGGCAGCAGCCTGACTTCTTCGGCGCGGCCTTCTTGGTGGTCTTCTTTGCCGTGGTCTTCTTCTTTGCGGTAGCCTTTTTTGCGGTTGCCATCAAACCCTCCTTTGGATTGTGTTTGAAGAGAAAACCTACTTACCTTTTATCATTACTATATTTCGCTGTCAATACGATTTTCTTTAGTTTTAAAAAGGTCTTCAGCGTCATTTTTTTCAATCGCGCTTGCAACACCTCCGCATGTGTGTTAAGGAGATTGTTTGAGACTGAAATCGAAAGGGCTTATCAATGTCGATAACGAAAAAAGACGTCATCAAGGTAGCCGATCTCGCGCGGCTCGCCCTCACTGAAAACGAAACAGAGCTCTATACCACGCAGCTCACGCGCATTCTGGGCTATGTCGAAAAGCTCTCTGAGCTCGACACCACGGGCGTTGAGCCGACGACATATACCGTGCCCCTGAAGACCGCGCTCAGGGAGGACCGGGTTCGGGAATCGCTCCCCCGCGAAGAGGCCTTGAAGAACGCGCCTGAAGCGGAGCGCGGCTGCTTCAAGGTGCCGCAGATAATCGAATAGAAGTCTGTTCGAAAAACGACAGGAGAAAATATTTTGGACCTTACCTCTTTGACCATACACGAACTAAGAGAGATGCTCAGGAAGAAAGAGGTCTCGTCAGTCGAGGCTGCGAAGGCCTATCTAAAAAGGATAGAGGCCGTCGAACCCAAGGTGCGCGCATTCGTGACCGTCGCGCCCGAAGAGGCGCTTAAAGAGGCCGCAGCCGCCGACGCCCGCCTCTCGAAGAGCGATAATGTCACTCCCCTCACCGGCGTGCCTGTTGCCGTAAAGGATATCTTCTGCACAAAGGGCTTGAGGACGACCTGCTCCTCAAAGATACTCGAAAAATTCGTCCCGCCCTATGACTCGACCGTAGTAAGAAAGCTCAGGGAAGCGGGCGCGGTGATACTGGGAAAGAACAACATGGACGAGTTCGCGATGGGCTCGTCGACCGAAAACTCCGCGTTCGGCAAGACCCTTAACCCCTGGGCCCTTGACAGGGTCCCGGGCGGAAGCTCCGGCGGCTCTGCCGCCGCTGTGGCGGCGTCTCTGTGCGCCGCCTCGCTCGGCACCGACACCGGAGGCTCAATAAGGCAGCCTGCCTCGTGCTGCGGCATCGTGGGCATGAAGCCCACATACGGCAGGGTCTCAAGGTTCGGCATGATAGCCTTCGCGTCATCGCTCGACCAGGCAGGCCCGCTCACAAAAGATGTCGAGGACGCGGCAATCCTGCTTGGAGCGATATCAGGCAGGGACGATCTCGATTCAACATCCATCGATGCTCCTGTGCCCGACTACACCGCAAGGCTCAAGACCGGCGTCAAGGGACTCAAGGTCGGCATACCCAGGGAATACTTCATCGAGGGCATGGACCCCGATGTCGACGCGGCCGTGAAAAAGGCGCTGGACACCTTAAAGGCGCTCGGCGCCGAGCTTGTCGAGATCACGCTCCCGCACACTCAATATGCGGTCGCCGTCTATTACCTCGTAGCGACGGCGGAGGCATCGAGCAACCTCGCCAGGTATGACGGCGTGAGGTTCGGGCTTCGCGTGAATAAGACAGGCGGCCTCCTAGACATGTACAAGAAGACCAGGGACGAGGGCTTCGGGCCTGAGGTAAAGAGGAGGATCATGCTCGGCACGTACTCCCTCTCAGCCGGATATTACGACGCGTATTACAAGAAGGCGTCCCAGGTGAGGACGCTCGTGAAGAACGACTTCGAGGCGGCCTTCACTAAATGCGATGTCATCGCCACGCCTACTGCGCCGACGCCTGCCTTCAAGATTGGAGAGAAGGTCGAAGACCCGCTGACGATGTACCTCTCGGACATATTCACCATCTCATGCAACCTTGCGGGCCTGCCGGGCATCTCGGTACCTTGCGGGTTCACGACGGGCGGCCTGCCGATAGGACTGCAGATACTCGGCAAGTCCCTTGACGAGGATACGGTCTTGAGGTCGGCCTATGCGTATGAGCAGGCGACGGAGTGGCACAAGAGAAGGCCTGCGCTTTGATTCAGGCATGTCATTCTGAGGAAGCGAAGCGACCGAAGAATCTGATTATAAAATGACTGAAAAGGATCAAAAATGAAATACGAAGCGGTAATAGGCCTCGAGGTCCACGCTCAGCTACTGACGAGTTCAAAGCTCTTCTGCGGGTGCTCGACGAAGTTCGGCTCAGAGCCGAATACGCAGGTCGACCCCGTATGCCTGGGCCTGCCCGGCGTGCTCCCTGTGCTTAACAGGAAGGCAGTAGAGTACGCCGTAAAGATGGCGCTCGCGACGGACTGCACGGTAAACAACAGGAGCATCTTTGCCAGAAAGAACTACTTCTATCCCGACCTTCCAAAGGGCTACCAGATATCGCAGTACACAGAGCCTCTTGCAGAACACGGCTGGCTCGACATCGACCTGGAGGCGGGCCGGAAGCGCATCGGCATAACCCGCATCCACATGGAAGAGGACGCCGGAAAGCTCCTTCACGGAGAGGGGCCGGAGGACGACGCGTTCAGCTTCGTGGACTTGAACCGCGCGGGCGTGCCGCTCATCGAGATAGTCAGCGAGCCGGACATGCGCACATCCGAAGAGGCGCAGGCGTACCTCCGCGCGCTAAGGGACATACTCGTCTATCTCGGCATATGCAGCGGCAACATGGAAGAAGGCAGCTTCCGCTGCGACGCGAACGTCTCGGTGCGCCTCGTCGGCGCCGAGAAGCTCGGCACAAAGGCGGAGCTCAAGAACATGAACTCCTTCAAGTTCGTGAAGGAGGCCATAGACTACGAGATACAGAGGCAGATAGACCTGGTCGAGTCAGGCGGCAAGGTGGTGCAGGAGACCCGCCTCTTCGATTCGTCTAAGGGCATAACCGCATCCATGCGCTCCAAGGAAGAGGCGCACGACTACAGATACTTCCCTGACCCTGACCTGCTTCCCCTTCTTGTCGAGGACAGTCTCGTGGAGGGCATTCGCCCCACTCTTCCGGAGCTTCCGCAGGCAAAGAGGGAGCGCTTCACGACGCAGTACGGCATACCGGCATACGACGCGGGTGTGCTCACCTCATCGCGCGACCTTGCGGATTATTATGAATCGGCGGTAAAGGAGACGGGAGAGCCAAAGGTATCCTCCAACTGGGTCATGGGAGAGGTGCTCCGGCTCTTGAAAGAAGACAACCGCGACATAAAGGACTGCCCCGTCTCGCCAAAGGGCGTGGCCGAAATAATAAAGCTGGTCAAGGGCGGGCAGATAAGCGGCAAGATCGCCAAAGAGGTCTTCGAGGAGATGTACAGGACAGGCAAGCCCGCCGCCGGGATAGTACAGGCAAAGGGCCTTACGCAGATCTCCGGCGAGGATGAGCTTGCAAGGATAGTCGACGATATAATAAAGGCGAACCCGGACAATGTCGAACGCTACAGGTCAGGCAAGGCCACGCTCTTCGGCTTCTTCGTCGGCGAGGCGATGAAGGCCACCAAAGGCAAGGCCAACCCGCAGGTAATAAACAGGCTCCTCAAGGAAAAGCTCGGGGGCTGATTCATTGATTCGTCATTGCGAGCGAAGCGAAGCAATCCGGGTTTTCAGGTAATCAAGCACTTTGAGATTGCTTCGTCGCTAAAGCTCCTCGCAATGACAGTATGAATGAGGAATCAATCAGAGCTTCCTTGGATTTAAAAAAGGGCAGCCATTTGGCTGCCCTTTTTTAATATGTGCTGGTATTGTCGAGCATTCGATTCGGGACCGTCTTGACTCTCGGAGGCGGGGAAGGAGTGGGCTTATACTCTTCGAGGACGTCCTTCATGTCTTCCCGGCCGGGACCGAAGACGTAATAGTCGACCGTGACTTTTTTATTGACGGTCGGCGCGTCGATGTAGGCTTCAGGCACGCTCCATATTATCGAATACGGCCAGAGCGCCATATTGACCAATCCATATACCCAATGATCGCCGTCCTTTGTGCCGTAGGCAAGGTAGAAATTGCCGAACCCCGGCAGCACATTAAGGGCTGCCGCTGTCGTCGGGTCTTTTAATTTTTCAGACGGCGCGCTGTACCCCTTCGAATCGATTATCTCCGTCATGTTCGTCTCCATTGTGGACAATGAAGAGCATGACGCAAGCATCAACAGGCTTAAGACCGTAATCGACGCCTTCTTCATAGCATTCCTACGGGGTCTCCGCTGTCCTTGTGCTCCTGATAGCAGGCACTCTGTAATGGTGGTTGAAGTGGAGTAGGCCGGATTATAACATCAACAGGGACAATCCGAAAATGATTTTGCTGAAGGCGGGGATAAGGGCACAAGCCCCTGAGGAGGGCAAAAAAATAGGGGCAGCCGGAAAGGCTGCCCCGGTCTCTTCGTTTTTAGTTAGCGGCTGGCGCCGTTTCAACAGGTATTGCAGCCGGGGCTGCCGCCGGGACCACGACAGGCACGCTTGCCGGTACGACGACAGGTGCTGGCGTTGAAGGCCTTTTCATGAGACAGAATCACCCCAGCAGATCCCCTTTAAGGACACCGACCATGTCCCTCGTGTTTTCCGGGTTGCCGTCAGGGTGCGCGTAGACCTCTATACGGTCCCAATTGTCCAGGTAATATCCGTTAACCGATGTAACGTACCTGCCCTTGCCCCCGCCGTCTGTCTTGAAAACATTGCCGTCAACGCCAGCGGGCACCCTCTCATTCTTCTCGTTCGTGTACCAGACCGTGTAGACCGTATCAGGCTCAAGCCTGTAGAAGTTTATGCCCATGTTCAGATTCCCCGGCATGTACATCATGCTTTCAAACTCGACCCTGGCGTAGGACTGCCCGCCCCTGACGTCTTCGAGCCTCATATCGTAGGGTGCCCGGTAATCCCCCGCCCCGAACGTGAAACCTGCGATCAGAAAATAAAGGACTGCTATGGAAAAGACTGCTCTCTTTTTCATCGCTCTCATCCTTTCTTTTATGGTTTTACGGATTTAAGAAAATTTATTCCCGGGTGAGTATTTGCGGCTTGTTCAGTAATCGAAGACCTTCCAGCCTTTCCTCTTCCAATTGAAGTAGTCGGTTATTATCTGCCGGTGGTCGAAGACTATCGGCTCCGGCAGGTTCTCCTCCGTAAAGACCCCCGCCCCCTTCGCGTCATCCCCTGCCTCGGGCACTCCGTTAGCTTCCGCGACGAACACGACGGAGAGCGTATGCTTTCGCGGGTCTCTCCCCGGGTCAGAGTAGGCATGGAGCTGCGATTTCAGCCTTACATTCAGCGAGGTCTCCTCAAGCGCCTCCCTCCTGGCAGCGTCCTCTAAGCTCTCGCCGTAATCGACGAAGCCGCCGGGCAGTGCCCAGCCGTCAGGCTCGTTCTTCCTCTCGATGAGCACTATGCCATCCGCAAGCTCGATTATGATGTCTACCGTAGGCGCCGGGTTCCTGTACTCGGGCATGCGCTCTCCTTTAAACGGCTATTCTGTTTTTATTGATCTCAGGTACTCGGCGTTCTTTTCAGGGAGGCTTGAATTGATGAACATGCCGCTCCCGAGCTCGAACCCGGCTGCCATGGTTATCCTCGGCACGAGGCTCAAGTACCAGTGGCAATAGACGTTTTCGTAGTCCTGCGGGCGCGAGGACCTTATAACATAATTATAATCCGGGTCGTCGAGTCCGTAGTGGAATTTCGAGAGGATGTTCTTGAGGTGATGGGCGAGGTCCTTCAATTCCTCTTCTGTGACAGAGGCGAACGAGGCAGAGTGCCTCTTCGGAAATACCCAGGTATGGAACGGCGAGAGCGCCGCGTAAGGTATGAAAGTCATGAAATGCTCTGTGTCCAGGATGACCCTTGAGCCGTCCTCCCTGTCCTTCTTGAGGACGGAACATATCAGGCACTCACCCGTGTCGTCGAAGTAATGGAGCATGGCCTGCACCCGGTCCCGGAACTGCACCGGAACGACCGGCGTGGCTATGAGCTGCGAGTGCGGGTGATCGAGCGACGTTCCGGAGGCCTCCCCGTAGTTCTTGAAGATAATGGTGTGCTCTACCCTCGGGTCACGGTTGGCCTCTATGAACCTGGCCTTGTAGACGCGTATGAGGTCCTCAAGATGAACTGACGGCTGGAGAGCCGTCGTGAGGTTGTGGACCGGCGTTTCCACCATGACCTCGTGGATGCCCACGCCGGCTATGGTCCTCTTTATCCCGTCGATGAGCCTCTTTTTTTCGCCTTCAAGGGATAGGGCCGGGAATTTGTTCGCGACGACCCGTATGCGCCAGCCGTCTCCGTCAACGACTCTGAAACGCTCGGCCTGTGTCTTGTGCTCGTTTCCGGGGCAGAATGGACAGGTGGAGAGGTGCTCGGGGCGGTGCGGTCTTTCCTTGTTGTTCTTGAAATCCCTGGGGCGCTTGGCACGCTCGGTCGCTATGATGACCCATTCCCGCGTGACTACATTAAGTCTAAGCTCGGGCATGGATGCATTATATCACTTACTTTCTTTTTTGGAAAAAAGAAAGTAAGCAAAGAAAAAACAATTACCCGGCGATCATGGCCTCTATCTGTACGACGTGGGACTTTTCCTCTTCGGCAAGCTCCTTGTACATGCGCCTGCCTTCCTCGGTTTTTGATATGATCGAGAGGCCTTCGAAATATTTGACCGAATGTTTTTCAGTATCAAGGGCCACCTTGAGCGCCTTTTTAGGGTCGTCGATGGAGCGCACGAGGTCGTCGACGTTTATCCGCTTGGCGAATATGTCGGCCCGGCCCTCTTTCTCTATGAAATCCTCTATTTCTATCTCCTCTTCGGTTATCTGGTCCGAAAACCCCGCCTCAGGAAAAAAACGGGTCTCGATGAGCTTAAGGTGCCTCTTCTCGTCGTCCGCCAGCTTTTTGAATACTGTCCTGGCCTCTTTGTTCTCGGTCTTCTCGGCCAGGAGCTTGTAGAACCTGTAGCCGTTAACTTCAAGGAGCGCGGCCGTCTTTACAGCCTCCTTCTCTTCCATGTGCTCGAACATCTTCAAGACCTCCGGCTACCCTTTTTATAGTGATTCTACCGGAAACGGACCTGACCGGCAACAGGAAAAGGGGAAAAGCAGTTGAAACCACGGTAGATTAATGTTAGAAGGTAGAGTCCTTTGAAAATTTTTACCCCAAGCGGCCGGAGTCGGGGGCCCTGTATATCTCAGTTTTCCTTAGGAGGAGTCGATGGGAATGCTCAATGGCAAAAAAGGCGTAATCTTCGGGGTGGCCAATGACAGGAGCATAGCCTGGGCCATTGCCGAGCTCCTTCACCGGGAGGGGATGGAGCTTGCCTTCACCTACGCCGGCGAGGCGCTCGAATCGAGGGTAAGGCCCCTTGCCGAATCCCTTGGCTCCAAGCTCATACTTCCCTGCGACGTCACCGACGACAGGCAGATAGACGCGGTATTCAGCACCCTTAAAAAAGAATGGGGGGGACTCGACGCGCTCATCCATTCGGTTGCCTACGCAAAGAAAGAGGAGCTAAAAGGAGAGTTCATCTCGACCTCCAGGGAGGGCTTCAAGCTCGCGATGGACGTAAGCGCGTTCTCCTTCGTAGCCCTTGCCAGGGCCGCCGCCCCTCTGATGGCAGGCAGGCAGGGCTCGATGATAGCCATGAGCTATTATGGAAGCGAAAAGGTAATCTCGAACTACAATGTCATGGGCGTGGCCAAGGCCGCGCTCGAGGCCAGCGCGCGCTATCTTGCCGCTGACCTCGGCCCAAAGGGAATAAGGGTCAACACGATCTCGGCCGGGCCCATAAAGACACTTGCCGCGGCAGGTATCAGCGGCTTCAAGAACATACTCGACATAGTCGAAGCAAAGGCGCCCCTTAGAAGGAACGTCTCCCAGGAGGACGTCGCAAGGACTGCCCTCTATCTCCTCTCTGACCTCTCCGGCGGAGTCACAGGCGAAGTGCTTCATGTCGACTCCGGGTTCAACATCATGGGCATATAAACCCGCAGACGGCGCTTTGAGCAGACTGCGTAATTTAGTGCATCCCAAAGGGAACTTAGGGCTTCCCATTCCCATATTTCCATGCTATAGTGACGTACAATCCGGCACTGTGGCTTCAAACCTCTTTCAAAACCCCTGATTTTATTATGAAAAGAAGATAACCCCGACCCTGCCTGAACTGCGGCAGGGGAGATGCAGAGGACTGCATAAGCAAAGATGGTCACTTAACTTATTATTTTACATAGAAAAACTATGCGAATAATAGCCGACCTGCACATCCACAGCAGATACTCGAGGGCGACGAGCAGGGAAATGACGCTCGAATCACTCGCTCTCTGGGCAAAGTTGAAGGGAATTGGCCTCATCGGCACAGGCGATTTCACCCATCCCGCGCACTTTGCCTCCATTGAAGAAAAGCTCGAACCCACAGGGAACGGGCTCTTCGTACTGAAAAACGGGATTGCAGGGGACGATGTCCGCTTCATGCTCTCCGCAGAGGTCAGCAACATCTTCTCTCTGGGCGGCAAGACCCGCAAGGTCCACAGCCTCATCTTCTCCCCCACAATCGAAGCGGCAAGGAAGATAAACGCCGCTTTCTCATCCCTCGGCAACATCAATTCCGACGGAAGGCCGATATTCGGCTTCTCGGCACAAGACCTCATCAAGATAGTGATGGACGCCTCGCCTGAGGCCATGCTCGTGCCGGCGCACGCATGGACGCCCTGGTTCTCGATATTCGGCTCCAAATCGGGCTTTGACTCGATAGAAGAGTGCTTCGGAGAGTACTCGAAATACATCCACGCAATCGAGACTGGGCTGTCGTCGAACCCGGAGATGAACTGGCGCATTTCGGCCCTGGACCGGATAACGCTCATATCCAACTCTGACGCGCACTCTCCCTCAAAGCTCGGCAGGGAGGCAAACGTATTCGATTGCAATATGGACTATTACGAAATACGGGATATCCTCATAAATAAGGACAAAAAAAGATTCCTCTACACCGTCGAGTTCTACCCTGAGGAAGGCAAGTACCACTCTGACGGCCACAGGGCCTGCGGGGTGAGGCTCGGCCCGGAGGAGACCAAGGCGCTCTCAGGCAATTGCCCGGTCTGTGGAAAGGGCCTCACCGTAGGTGTGCTCTCAAGGGTGGAAGAGCTCTCTGACAGGCCATCGGGTTATATACCTGAGAACGCGATACCGGCCAGGCACATGGTCCCGCTGGAAGAAATACTCGCCTCGGCAATGGGCGTAGGCGTGGCCTCAGTAAAGGTCCAGAGGGAATACAGACGGCTCGTCTCAGCCGCGCCGGAGTTCAGCTACCTGCTCGACATGGACAGCGATGAACTTACGGAGTCATGCGGAGAGCTTATCGCGTCGGCCATCCAGCGTGTGCGGAGCGGGGAGATCTCTGTCTCCCCCGGCTATGACGGAGAGTTCGGAAAGATTTGCGTCTTCGATAAAAAGATTGTTCCGCAGACACACCCAGTGCAGATAGGGCTGCTTTAGAGGAAAGGGCGGAAAGACCCGTTTCTGCTTAATCCAGTATCGAGAATTGACCGGAGGATTTCTATGGACAGGCTATATAAAGGCATCCGCAAGTTCCAGGAGACCCGCTACAAGCAGGAGGAGGCGTTCTTCAAGGAGTTAGGGAAGAACCAGTCTCCCGACGTCCTCTTCTTCACCTGCTCGGATTCCAGGGTCGACCCGAACCTGATCACTCAGAGCAAGCCCGGCGAGCTCTTTATAGTCAAGAACGTAGGCAATATAGTGCCTCCGAACGAGCCCATGAGGAAGAAGACCTGCACGGCCGCGGCTATAGAGTTCGCCGTGATAAAGCTCAAGGTAACGGATATCGTGGTCTGCGGCCATTCGGACTGCGGCGCGTTGAAGGCGCTCTGGTCTGACGAGAAGGAACTCTCCGAGATGCCCAACCTTAAGGACTGGGTAAGCACGGCCTCCGAGGTAAAAGAGGCGGTATTGCAGCACAACCACGACCCCTCGTACAAGGCCAGGATAGAGATGACCGAGAAGAAATACATAGTTCAGCAGCTCGATAATCTCAAGACCTACCCGCTAATCGCCGAGGCTGTCGAGGAAGAGAAACTCCGCCTCCACGGCTGGTATTACGATATCTCGACCGGGATGGTCTATGCTTATAACCCGAAGACCAGCTACTTCGAGAAGATAGAATGCAGCGACCGCGACTACCACGGCCTGTGCGACGACCCGGAGGAGTGCGAGGACCTCACTTGATCTGGCTGCAATAAAGCCCCCTTCCGCTTCAGCCTGGCCGCGTCCATTTCAGGCAAACCCGTTTTTTCCGGATATAATTGAAGTTAAAAACTTAAGGCTGACAGATGCGGATACTAAAGCCCGTCCTTGTAGCAGTCATCATTGCAAGCGTGCTCCTGATAATAGCCATTTCGCTCCACTCGGTGGAGGAGATACATTATTTAAAGTCCTTCTACCCCGCGAAGTTCACGGTGGAAGAGGCCTTTTACGCGACCATGGTAGAGTTCATCAAGATACACATCATAAGCCTGCCCCTTATCGTAATCATCCTCCTCGCCCTCTTTGTCCTCCGGGCATACCGGAAATAGCAGGATTTCAAAAACCTTTTCTAAAGCCGCGAGTTGGGATAAAATACCGTTGTTATGTACGGTGAAATACTCGTATGCCTCGATAATTCGACGCACTCGATGACCGCCTCGGAGCTGGCGGTCTCGATTGCCCGCGCCTCCTCGTCAACATTAACCGGCCTCCACGTCTATGCCGCGCGCCTCCACAACGCCCGTTTTCGGGAGATGGAAGACGGCCTGCCGCAGGAGTACAGGCGGGAGGAAGAAATTAAAAACACGAGAGAGGTCCATGACACCCTCATCACAAAGGGCCTCCGGATAATCTCGGACTCCTATACGGCTGTCTTTCTCGCGAAGGCTGAAAAAGCGGGCATCGCGGCCAGAGGCGTAAGCAGGGAAGGCAAGAACTTCGAGGAGATAGTAAAAGAGGCCGCTGAAGGCACTTATGGCCTCATCTCCATGGGCAGGTTCGGCCTGGGAAAGACAGAGTCGGACAGGATAGGGAGCGTTGCTGAAAGGGTCGTGCGCAGGGCCCGTACGGATATCCTCCTGGCGCAGGAAGGCATTGATACAGGGAAGGGAATAGCCGTAGCCATAGACGGCAGCCCGGCCTCGTTCGGCGGCCTGCTTACCGCTCTCCATCTCGCGGACGTCTTCAACTGCGAGGTCGAGGCAATAAGCGCGTTCGACCCAATGTTCCATCAGACCGCGTTCCGCTCTCTTGCCGGAGTGCTCTCGGACGAGGCCGGAAGGCTCTTCAGGTTCAGGGAGCAGGAGAAGCTCCACGACGAGATAATAGACAAGGGGCTCGCGAAGATATACAGGAATCATCTCGATACTGCAGAGAGACTTGCCGCCTCAAAGGGCAAGCGCATAAGGACTACTCTCCTTTCAGGCAAGGCGTCGGATGAAGTGATAAAGCACGTCAGGAAGACCCGCCCGTTCATGCTCGTCCTCGGGAGAGTCGGCGCGCATGCAATCGAAGGGCTCGACATAGGCTCTGTTACCGGGAACTGCCTGAGGGAAGTCGACTGCCATGTTCTGGTTTCATCCCGGGAGTTCTCGCCCGAGCTTCCCGGAAATGACGCGCTCGCCTGGACAGAAGAGGCCGCGCTCATCCTCTCGCGCATACCGCAGTTCGCCAGGGGCGTTGTCAGAGGCATGGTAGAGGACGCGGCACGCAAAAGAGGCCTGAACGAAGTCACGCCCGAGTTCATGCGCAAGGTCAGGAAGAGCATGGAAGAATGATGGACTCACCTGCCCCTCCCTTTCTAATCTCATGGAACCTCACCAAAAGATGCAACCTGCTCTGCGGCCACTGCTACCTCGATTCTTGCGAACTCACCGGCCCTGACGCGGTCTCGACAGAAGACGCGTACGGATTTCTTGCTGAGATAGCCGGGTTATCTCCCGGCGCCATGCTCGTACTCACTGGCGGAGAGCCGCTTTTGAGGCCGGATATTTTTGATATCGCAAGCCGGGCGTCCTCCCTCGGACTCTCTCCGGTCATAGGCACCAACGGCACGCTGCTAACGGAAAAAACGATTGAGAAGCTAATCGATTCAGGAGTGCAGGGCTTCGGCGTAAGCCTCGATTCCCTCAACCCTCAAGTCCATGACCGCATAAGGGGCATGGGCGGCGCATGGGAAAAGACAATGAAGGGCATTGAAGCCCTGTCCGCCTCAGGCTCGCCCTTCCAGCTCCAGTTCACAGTCACCAGAGATAACCGCGAAGAGATGGCCCGGTTTATCGACTTCGCGACAGATATCGGCGCAAAGGCCGTTAATTTCTTCTTCCTCGTCTGCACGGGACGCGGACAGAAAGCGACCGACCTGACGCCGCAGGAATATGAATCGGCATTAACGCTTATCGCCCGGAAAGAGAAGGAATACGAAAGCAGGATAATGGTGCGGGCAAGGTGCGCCCCTCATTTAGTGAGGGTCGCTGGCCTCGCAGACCCCGAAAGCACGCTCCTCAAAGGAGCGACGTCCGGCTGCATAGCCGGACGCGGATATCTCCGCATATCCCCTGAAGGCTTCGTCACGCCCTGTCCATATATCCCCGTGAGCCCTTCATCACCTAACCTCAAAGAGATTCCGCTGGGTGAAATATGGGAGCACGGCAGTGAATTTGCCGCCCTGAGGAGCCCGGCATATCAAGGGCGGTGCTACAAATGCGAATACGCCGAATCGTGCGGAGGCTGCAGGGCGCGCGCCTTTGCATCAACTGGCGACCTCATGGGCGAAGACCCCTGGTGCCTGCACGAGCCAAAAGGAAAGCCCGTTAAGCCCAAAACCGCGCCCGCGTGGAGCCCGGAGGCCGAAGAGCGCCTCAAAAATATCCCGGCCTTTATCCGCCCCATGATAAAAAAAGGGCTCGAACGTTACG
>Ga0209341_10002139_pt1 | contig 18903 bp, 22 predicted proteins | sample RifCSP13_2_FD_184020 | JGI IMG/M metagenome (GOLD analysis project Ga0209341, IMG submission 184020) | Soil microbial communities from Rifle, Colorado - Rifle CSP2_sed 13_2 (SPAdes) (version 2) | ecosystem: Environmental > Terrestrial > Deep subsurface > Rock core/Sediment | place: Rifle... | reverse complement strand
GAACCCGAAGATGTCGCCCTTCGGCACGGTGAATGTGACGTCGTCGAGCGCGCGGACCGTGCCGCGGCCATACGACTTCACGAGGCCTTCGACCTCGATCACGGGGACACGCCACGTCCCTTCCCGGCAAAAGCTTTGCCACGGGATGCCCGGCATCGCGTACCTGTCGCGTACCTGTAGTGCACACGTTCATCGACCTCCGACCGAAGGAAGGACCCTGTGGCGCACGTCGGCGAGCCCGTGGCCTCCCTGTTTCCGTTCGACCGCGTGAGGCCGAGCCAGGAAGCGTTCCTCGCAGACGCGCGCCGCGCGATTGCGGACGGGAAACACCTCGTGGCGCACGCGCCCACGGGCCTGGGGAAGACCGCGGTCGCGTTGGCGGCGGGGCTCGAGCACGCGGTGCGCGAGGGATTGGTTGTCCTGTTCCTCACGTCAAAGCAGAGCCAGCACCGCATCGCGATCGAGACCGTGCAGCGCATGGAGGCGCGCGGCGTCGACCTGCCCGTGGTCGACGTCATCGGGAAAAACGCGATGTGCCTCCAGCCGGACGCGCCTCGCGGCGGGCGGGCCTTCCACGCGTTCTGCGAGATGAAGGTCGGCTCCCGCGCGTGCTCGTTCTACAGCGCGGACGCCGAGCCTGCGGTCGCGGAGATCCGCGAACGGACGCTCCACGTCCAGGATCTCATCCATGTGTGCGAACGCCACGCGGTGTGTCCGCACAAGGCCGCGCTCGAGACCGCGAAGGACGCGATTGCGATCGTGTGCGACTACAACTATGTCTTCAGCGACCTGCAGGAAAGGATCTTCGGCCGCATCGGCAGGTCCCTGGAGGACGCGATCCTCCTCGTCGACGAGGCGCACAACCTCCCGGACCGCATTCGGGGCCAGCAGTGTGGCGACCTGTCCCTCTTTGGGCTGATGCGCGCGGCCCGCGATGCACGTCAGGTCGACCCGGCTCTGGCGGCGGAGCTGGGCGCGGTGGCCCAGGGGGTCCAGGCCGCCCTTCGCTCGTTCCGCCGGGAAGCCCGCGTGACGCGCGACTTTCTTGACGAAATCGTCGAGGCTGCCTCGCGCGGTGGACCGGTCCTGCGCGCAGACGACCTCGCCCACGACTGCCGACGCGCGGGCGAACACCTCGTACGCCTCGGAATCACCACCCCGCTCCTCGACGTGTCCACGTTCCTCCGGATGTGGGGCGAGCGCGAGGAGGCCGTCCTGCGCCTCGCGGACGGCGGCACGGAGAAGCGCGTCTCCTACCGCCTTCTCGACCCGTCGATCCTCAGCCGCCCGGTGTTCCGCGAGGTCCATGCATCCGTCGTCATGAGCGGCACGCTCCACCCCACCGCCATGTACGCGGACCTCCTGGGCCTCGAGGTCGAGCGTCGCGTGCTCCGCGCGTACGGGTCCCCGTTCCCTCCGGAAAACCGGTTCGTGATCGTGACGCCCCGCGTAACGACCGCGTACGGGCGGAGGGACGAGCGCATGTACCGTGCGATCGCGGAGGAGATCACGCGTTTCGCCGCCGCGGTCCCCGGCAACGTGGCCTCGTTCTTCCCTTCGTACGATCTCATGGAGCGTGTCCTCGCGCGCGTCCGATGGTCCGACCTCCCGAAGGAGGTCCTCGTCGAGCGGAAGACGTGGACGAAGGTGGACCGGGACCAGGCCCTTCAGTGGCTCGTGTCGCGTCGGGAGATGGGCGGACTGATCGTCGGCGTCCTCGGCGGCGGTCTGTCGGAGGGCGTGGATTACCGCGACAACCTGCTGCGCGCGGTGTGCATCGTCGGCCTCCCATTGTCGCCGCCGACGCTCGAGATCGAGGCCCTCAAGGCGTACTACGCGGCGAAGTTTGGCGGCGAGAAGGGGCACGAGTACGCGGTCGTGTACCCCGCGCTGAATAAGGTCCTCCAGGCCGCGGGCCGTCCGATCCGGGGGGAGCGGGACCGGGCGGTCATCGTGCTCATGGACCGACGGTATCTGGACGCGCGATACGTCGCCGGGATGCCGCCGGACTTCCGGTACCGGGTGACGGAGGATTCCGCCCGCGACGCGATCTCGTTCTTCCATCGGGGATCGCCGGCTTCCGCTGCAGAGGCCTCGTGATGTGCCACCGACGCAGACTCGACGAGAGCGGTCCCGCGTCGGGAGTGGATGATAATCCGTTGTGAATCCTTATCTACGCCACTCCAGATGCGCACGGCGTGCTCCTGAAGCGAGGCGCGGAGGCGGAACTCCGGCGGATTGAGTGGCACGGCCGCGAAGCCGTTGCGAAGGTCCGGGTCGCGAAGGGATACCGCCATGAGAAGCTCGACGACGAACTTCGCCGCCAGCGGATCCGCACGGAGGCGCGTCTCTTGCACGAGGCGCGACGTCTCGGCGTCTCGGTGCCGATCCTGTACGACGCGGACCTCGCCGGCCACCGCCTCGTCATGGAGTTCATCGACGGCCCGACCGTGAAGGAGGTCCTGCAGAAGCGTCTCGCGGACCCGAAGGCGGTCTCGCACGCCGTCGGCCATCTGGCGGGGACGCTCCACGCGGGCGGCCTCGTCCACGGGGACCTCACGACGTCGAACATGCTGTGGCGGGACGGCCGCATCCATCTCATCGACATGAGCATGGGGGAGAGGACGCACGCAATCGAATCGCAGGGCGTCGACCTTCGGCTCCTCAAGGAGGCGTGGACGAGCGCACACTACGACGTCCTCGACATGTTCCACGAGGTCCTCGCGGCGTACCGCGCGGCCCATCCGAGGGCCGAGGAGTCAATCGCCAAGATGCACGAGATCGAGGGCCGAGGGCGGTACACATGATGCGACTCGTCACGACGAACGAGGGCAAGTTCCGTGAGCTGTCGCAGATCCTCGAGGGCCGGGGGATCTCGATCGAGCGGCTAGACCGGGAATACCCGGAGGTGCAGGGAGCCACGCTCGAGGTCGTCGTCCGCTACGCGCTCGACGTGCTCGGGAAGACGCTCGACGACATCGTCATCGACGACAGCGGCATGTTCATCGAGGCGCTCCACGGGTTCCCGGGCGTCTTCTCCTCCCACGCATTCAAGACGATCGGGACCGACGGCATCCTGCGCCTCCTCCTCGGCCGCGAGAACCGGGCCGCTCGGTTCGAGACCGTGCTCGGGCTCCGCCGCCGCGGGAAGAACCACATCGTCCGAGGAGAGTGCAAGGGGACGATCGCGGAGGCGGCCCAGGGGGCAAGCGGCTTCGGCTTCGACCCGATCTTCGTCCCGGACGGGCAGACCAGGACGCTCGCGGAGATGACCGAGGACGAGAAGAACGCGGTCTCGCACCGGGGGAACGCCGCGCGCGCCCTGGCGGCGCTGCTGTCCGGGGGATGACGTGCGAACGAGGTCGAATGCCGCCGAGGCGATGTTCCGCGCAAGCCTGTTCGTCCTTCCGTTCGCGATCGCCTTCCTGTACATCGTGTCCCTCCTGCCGATCGTGTCGGTGAACGCTTGGTACACGATCGTGTTCGAGGGCATGGCCCTCTACATGTTCGCCCCCGTGGGGACGGAGATCGTGGTCCCCCTCGTCATGATCCGCCTGCAAGGCTTCAACGCCGCCCCTCACGAATTCGTCCTGGCGGTTGCGAGCATCGTCCTCGTCGACGTGTTCACCGCTTTGTTCATCGCGTGGAACTGGGACCTCCTGGAGAAGATGCCGTACGTGGGCCGTGGCGTCCGCCGCGTGGAGGCGAAATGCCACGAGGTGATCGCGCGCCGGAGGTGGGGCGAGCGCGTCACGCTCGCGGCTCTGGCGGCGTACGTCGCGCTCCCGGTCCAGATGACGGGCGGGCTGTTCAGCTCGGTCCTCGGCCGCGTCATGGGCATCGATCGGACGCACGTGTTCGTGGCGGTCGTCGCGGGAAGCGCGGTAGGCGCAGTCCCGATGGGAATCCTCGGATACGTGGCGGGCGACGCCGTCCGCAGCGCACTGGAGTCACCCACCGCGCAGACGATCGGCGCCGTCGCGGGAATCTTGATAACGACCGCGTTCGTTGCGGCGGTCGTAGTCCTGTATTTCCGGGGAAAACGCAATGAAAATCGAGGATGAGCGGTTCCTGGTCACCGGCGGCCTGGGATTCATCGGCCGGCACCTCGTCCGCGCCCTCGTCCTTCGCGGCGCGACGTGCGTCGTGCTCGATCGCTCGAGGGACACGACGCCGGTCCGCGACCTCGTCGCCTCCGGGAAAGTGACGGTCCATCACGGCACGGTCCTCTCGGACGACTTGGCGGCGCTCCTCGAGGGATGCACCTCCGTCTTCCACTTGGCGGCGAGCGCGGACGTCCGCGCGGCGGAGCAGAACCCCCGGGAGGCGTTCGCGAACAACGTCCTCGCGACCGCACGACTCCTCGAAGCGATGCGCGCCGCCAAGGTGACGAGGATCGGATTCGCGTCGACCTCGACGATCTACGGCGAGCCGGCGGTCGTGCCCACGCCCGAGGACTACGCGCCGCTCGAACCCATCTCCGTCTACGGCGCCTCGAAGCTAGCGGCGGAGGGGCTCTTCCACGGTTGGGCGGCGGACGGAGGAGGCGCCATCGTGTACCGCTTCGCGAACGTCGTCGGGGGCGGCGCGACGCACGGCATCGTCCACGACCTCGTCTGGAAACTCAAGGCGAACCCGGCGGAGCTGGAAATCCTCGGCCGCGAGCCGGGCACGCACAAGGCGTACGTGCACATCAACGACACGCTTCGCGCAATCCTTCTTGCGTGGTCCAAGATCGGGGAGGGCGTGTCCGTGTTCAACGTCGGGACCGAGGACACGATCACGGTGCGCGATGTCGCGGACGCGGTGTGTGGGGCGATGGGGTTGCGCGACGTCGCCTATCGATGGAGCGGTGGGATTGACGGCGGCGGATGGAAGGGGGACGTGCGTCGGATGGCCCTCCGCGTGGATCGCTTGAGAGACCTCGGATGGCGGCCCCGCTATGCGAGCGCGGAGGCCGTGGCGCTCGCCGCCAAGGAGCTCGCGCGATAGGGTTCTTATCGTGCCTGCGCCATCGGCCGCCCATGGGGCTGTGGGGTAGCTTGGTCCATCCTGCGGGCTTTGGGAGCCTGTGACGGCCGTTCAAATCGGCCCAGCCCCATCTCAGCTTCGAAGTCGTTTCCTCGCTATCAACGGACGCCGGTTATGTCCCTATGATTAAATACGGCCAAGCCCCCCAAGAGGTTCAGCGACGTTCCGTCGCAGCGTGGAGGAGAACTATGACGAAGCAGAAACCCACACCATCCCCGGACATCCGACCGGTCGACCCAGCGGCGATCCAGGCGATCCGCGTTCTCTCGACCCTCAACCGATAAGCGTCTACCGCCCCGCGCCCCCTCTTCTGGCGAGAAATTCTTCCCGGACAAGTAGCCGGAACCCTTATGTGCGGGAGTGCGATTCTTGGCGCTAGATGTCCTCGTTTCGTTGGGCGCCTATCCTCGGTATCCTCGTCGCGTTGGCCATCGTCCCCGGGGCGCTCGCGCACCACTGCAACGGGGTGAGCTCGCCTCCGGGAGACGAGCTCACCGCGCAGTCGATTTCCCCGCCGCCGTCGCCCTTGGCAATTGCGGCCTTCCTCATCGTGCCTCTTGTCGGCCTCCTCATGGCCCTCGCCATCGCGATTCCCTCGATCAGGAACACGAAGCCCGCGGAGGGCGCGTGGCAGTTCAACGGCATGGCGTACGTCTGGGTCCCGGCCAAGAAGTAGTCAGGCAAGACGAGCTTGCGTGATTCTCCATGAGCCGGAGGTTCCCTCCCAGACCGGTTCGGCCTCGAGGACCTCGATACGCCGCCGGAAGAACGGCGCGTGGAGCACGATGGTTTCGAACTCACCCCCCTCTCCGCACGGGTGGAGCCCCACGCGGTCCCGCAGGCGCAACAGGTCGCTGGCGGCGGTCGCATCCAGGGGGCGGCCGAGCCACGATGCGTCGAGTCCTTCGGCGCTGACGGAGGAGAAGCGAACGGAGAAGCCCGCCGCGAGGTAGTCCGCGAGGAGGTGCTCCGGGTTCCGCCGCCAAAGCGGGGCGAACACGTGGACGCCGAGTTCGTGCCCCACGCGGTTCACGCGCGCGTGTTGATAATCCGATGCGATCGCGCCCACGAGGATGCGCCTCGCGCCCGCGCGCCGGATCGCCCTCCGCAGAGCATCGAGCTCCGCTGCCTCGCCGAGCCCCGCCGTTTCTTCCAAGATCGGGATGCCCATCGCTTCCGCCAGGAGGGGCGTCACATGCATGTTTGGCACATGGTACAACATCGACGCGGGGTCCTCGGGGCGAATCGCGAGGAGGTGCGTGACGTCCCAGCCACGTTGGAGGGCCGTGTAGATCGCGTACGTGGAGTCCTTGCCGCCTGAGAACAGGGCCGCGACGTCCACGAACCCCGAACCGCGCGCGGCCTTAACCCGTTGCGCCCGGGGCGTCGAGCACCCCGTCCGACCGGAGATACCCGAGGAGGTCCCGCAGGCTGTATCCGTTCCCGAGCTTCTCGGCCGCGCGGCCGAACGATATCCGCGTGCCGTCCGCGTCGAGGACGACGGGCATCGCCGCCAGGAACGCCTCCGTCTCGCGCGCACGCTCGTACCCGTGAGGCGTCAGGAAGTACGCCTTCTTCCGTCGTGTCCCCCTCGCGATCCGCATCGTTTCGAACGTGACGAGGCTGTGGTTGGTCAGCGATTGCAGGGCGAGGGTCACGTGGGATCGACGCACCCGGAGGAGGTCCGCAATCCCCTGTTGCGTGATCGCTTCGGGCGCGTCCATCCGGTCCGCGTACCTCGCGAACGAAATGAGGTGCACGAGCACTTTCTGGTTCAGGGTCACCTTGACCCGACCGTTTCCCGGCTGCGCCATCGCCCTTCTCCCGACCACGACCGACGGACGGTCGCGGGCGTACTTAGGTAGATTGGTCCATCGGTTTGTAACTCGCGAATCCGTTCGCCTTTTTCCGAACCTTCGGGGGAGGAACCTTTTTGACGACCCTCCGGGATGGCAGCGTCGTGAGCGAAAATCTCAAGCGCCTCGCCGGAGAAGCGGCCGTCGCGCGCGTCAAGGACGGGATGATCGTCGGGCTCGGGACGGGGTCGACGGTCGAGTACACGATCCGTAGGATCGCGGAGGTCATGCGCGCCGAGGGATGGAAGATCCTCTGCGTGCCCACGTCGCTCGCGACGGAGCGGCTGGCCCAGGAGGTCGGCCTTCCCCTCATCTCCCTCGAGGAGGTGGAAGGCGTCGACGTGGCGATCGACGGGGCGGACGAGGTCGACCCGAAACTGAACCTGATCAAGGGCGGTGGCGGCGCGCACTTCCGCGAGAAGGTCGTCGCGCGGTCCGCGCGGTCCGTCGTCATCGTCGTCGAGGCGTCCAAGGTCGTCCCCGTCCTCGGGACGCGGATGGCGGTGCCCGTCGAGGTCCACCCGTTCGGCTGGCGGCAGACGAAGGCGGCGCTCGAAGGCCTGTGGTGCACCGTCACGCTTCGAACGACGGGCCAAGAGACGGTCCGCACGGACAACGGGAATTACATCCTCGACTGCAAGTTCGGGCCCATCCCGAAGCCGGAGAAGCTGGAGCGTGAGATCAACAACGTCCCCGGCGTGCTCGAGAACGGGCTGTTCGTGGGCCTCGCAGACGTGGTCCTCGTCGCGGGCGCGGAAGGCGTGCGCGAGATGACGGTCTAGCCGGCCTGGCGCTTGAGCTGGCGGACGGTCCCCTGGATCTCCTCGATCTTTCGCTTCTCCTCGCGCGCGATCTCGTCGACGATGTCGTCGAAGGGCAACGCCAGGTGGTACGCGTGCACGGGCCGGCCCTTCCCCTCCCTCTTCACGTCCCTTTTCTCCACCCAGCGGAGCCGACGGAGCTCCTGCATCGCGATGCTCACCTCGGGCTGCCGGAGGCCGGTCGACTTCTCGATCTCCACCGAGGTCGTCTCCTCCCGCGTCGAGAGGAAAGCGAGCGCCCTTGCGACGTTCTCTGGCAGGCCCGTCCGCATGAGCAGCTCCACCGCCTGGTCGTCGCGGTGGCGAGCGCGGGCCTCCTTGCTCATCGAGGAACGCTCTAATATTCTGCGGCCAATATATATGTATTCCGATTTTTCATTCCCGTCCCTGAGAGGAAGCCTCGAAAGACGAGAACCTTTATTATGTTCCCAAGGTTAGGCAGCGGAGCCTCATGAAAATCCCTCGAACCATCCGTGGGTACTGCCCCCACTGCAACAAGCACACCGAACTGGAGGTCGAGCGCGTGAAGAACCGCCCCCGCTCGGAGCTCCGGCGTGGCCAGCGTCGGTTCCGCCGCGTCACCAGGGGGTACGGGGGCTTCCCCCGGCCCAAGCCGGAGGGGCGCGAGAAGCCGACGAAGCGCGTCCACCTGCGCTACCGGTGCAAGGAATGCAAGAAGGCGCACCAGCGGGCCGGGATCCGCGCGAAGAAGTTCGAGCTCACGGAGGTGCACGCGTGATCCCGAAACCGAGAGGTCGGTTTCTCAAAATCAAGTGCGAGGACTGCGGCGGGCAGCAGATCGTGTTTGACCGCGCCGCCACCTCGGTCCAGTGTCAAGTGTGTGGCGCCACCCTTGCGAGGCCGACCGGCGGCCTCGCAGAAATCGAGGGGGAGGTCCTTGGGGCGGTGGAGTAATGCCCCGGGGGCTGGACTTCCCGGAGCCTGGCGAGCTCGTCGTCTGCACGGTCTCGGACGTGAAGAACTTCGGCGCGTTCGTGTGGCTCGACGAGTATCCGACGGAGTCCGGGCGAAAGAAACTGGACGCACGGTCGAAGAACCCCGACAAGGCTGATGCGGTCCCATTCGCATCCGGAGACTTCCGCGAGGGATTCATCCATATCACGGAGGTCGCGCCCGGTTGGATCAAGTACATTCGGGACTACGTCCGGGAGGGCCAGAAGTCCGTCTGCAAGGTCCTTAAGGTGGACGAGGCGAAGGGGCACGTCGACCTGTCCCTGAAGTCGGTCAACGAGCACCAGAAGCGGGAGAAGGTGCAGCAGTTCAAGAACGAGCAGAAGGCGGACAAGCTCATGGAGTTCGTCGCCGCCAAGATCGGTGCGACGGTCGACGCGTGCTGGGACGACTTCGGGTACGCGCTCGTGGACAAGTTCGGTTCCCTGTACGCCGCGTTCGAGGCCGCGGTCGTGGACGAGGCAAAGATCGACAAGATCGAACCCGGGGCTCCATGGGTCGCGGCGCTCGTCGCCGTCGCGGGGGAGAACATCACCCCGCCATACGTAGACATCGATGGCTACCTGGAGGTCACGTGCCCGCGGCCGGACGGCGCGAAACACATCCGCGACGCGCTCGTCAAAGTACAGAAGGACGACAAGGTCCGCGTGAGCGTGCAGTACATCGGGGCGCCGAAGTACCGCCTCCTCGTCCGCGCGGAGGACTACAAGACCGCGGAAGAGGAGATCGCGAAGGCCGCGCAGAAGGTCATCAAGTCGATCGAGTCGCACGGCGGCGAGGGCAAGTTCATCCGGAAGGAGTGAGTCTAAGTATGCGGACCCTGATGCGCGTCTGCCGCGAGGACCGGACGTACACGCTGCGGGACGCGTGCCCGAAGTGCGGCGCGCGGACGATCCAGCCGCTCCCGCCGCGGTACTCGCCGGAGGACCGGTACGGAGCCTACCGCCGGAGGCTCAAGCAGCAAGGAGGCGCATGATGGACGACATCCAGATCCACTACGAGGAGCACCCGAAGCTCGACGATCCGATCTTCGTGCAGGGCCTTCCCGGGATCGGCAACGTCGGCAAGCTCGCGGCGGAGCACCTGAAGGACGAGCTGAAGGCCGTGAAGTTCGCGGAGATCTACTCGAAGTACTTCCCCCCCCAGGTCCTCGTGCTCGACGACGGGCTCATCCGCCTCGTGCAGAACGAGCTGTACTACGTGAAGCGCCCGGGGAAGGGGGACGTCGTGCTCCTCGTCGGCGACTACCAGGGCCTCACACCCGAGGGCCAGTACGAGTTGGCGGACTTCGTCCTCGCCGAGCTGAAGAAGCTCGGCGTCCAGAAGCTCTTCACGCTCGGCGGCTACGGGATGGGGCGCATGGTGACGAAGCCCCGCGTCCTCGGCGCCGCTACGGACGCGGCCCTCGTGAAGGAGATGGAGGGGCACGGCGTCGTGTTCTCCCGCGGGGAGCCGGGGGCGGGCATCGTCGGCGCGAGCGGCCTCCTCCTGGGCCTCGGGAAGATGCACGGGATGAAGGCCGTGTGCCTCATGGGCGAAACGTCCGGATATTTCGTCGATCCGAAGAGCGCGCAGGCGGTGCTCGAGGTGCTCACGAAGGTGCTCGACATCACGATCGACTTCGCGGAGCTCGAGAGCAAGGCGAAGCAGATCGACCAGATCACGAGCAAGCTGCGGGACGTGGACAAAGTCGAGGGCGACCAGCCGTCGCGCGAAGACCTCGGATACATCGGATAGGTTCTTGACCCTCTGCAGCCGTATGCGCAGCGCATGACGAGGGACGAGGCTCGCAAGTTCTTCCTGAAGGGCTACGAGCGCGGGCTGAGGGACATGGTCGCGGAGGTGCTTCGCATGACTGCCCGCGGGTACGGGGGCACGGAGCTCTCCGTCGTCCTCCGTTCGAAGGACGTCGGCAGAGCCGTGGAGGCGCTCGACCGCAAGATCGAGGGGGGCGAGGTCGACCTCGGGATCGAGGCGCCGACCCTCGGCCATCTGCGCGGCCGCGGCTCGTACCTGGTGCGGGAGGCGAAGGGGGAGAGAGTGTTCGCGCTCCTCGCAGAGATCACCGCCAAGGGCGCGCGGCCTCTGTGCATCTCGCGCGCGCATCCCGCCGATTTGGCGGCGTTCGGCCTCGATGGCGCCAGCGTCCTTTGGCTGAGCCGCCAGGAAGGAAAGGGCGTACGGACGGCGCCGCCCACGGACCTCGTCGCGCTCACGAGCGCGATCCACCGCCATCTCGAAGGCGGGAACGCGGCCGTCGTCCTCGAGGGCCTCGAGTACCTCGTGTCGCAGAACGGGTTCTCGGCAATCCTCCGGTTCGTGCAGGCGATTCACGAGAAGGTCGTCGTGAAGGACTCGCACCTCCTGATGTCCGCGAACCCCGACGCATTCAAGGAGGCCGACTACCGCCAGCTCGCGCAGGCGGTGACGGCAGAACTGTGATGTGATCCGGGGCCTTACGGCAAGCCTTATGGGACCCCCTCTCATCGTCGCCGCCGCTCCCGTAGTCTAGCCCGGTCAAGGATGCTAGCCTTTCGAGCTGGTGACGCGGGTTCGAATCCCGCCGGGAGCAATCGGGCCATGGAAACGAGGGTCGTCGAGTTCGGAGACGCCCGTATCCACGCCGAGGTGTCCGGGACGGGGGCGGCCGTCGTCCTCCTGCACACAGGGATCTCGGATCGGCGGATGTGGGATCCCCAAGTTCCCGCGCTCGAAGCGGGGCACCTCGTCGTGCGATACGACGCCCGCGGTTACGGGAACACGCGCGCTCCCGTCGGGCCGTACGCCCCTCACGAGGATCTGTTCGCGGTCATGGACGCCTTCGGAATCGCCCGTGCGCACCTCGTCGGCGGCTCCATGGGAGGCGCAACGGCGATCGATGCGGCGCTGACGGAGCCCGATCGCGTAGCGGGCTTGGTCCTCGCCGCCCCGGGCTTGGCGGGGTACTCGTTCACGGACGCGTCCACCGTCAGTCGGTGGCCGCCCATTGAGGAGGCGTACGAGAAGGGGGAGTACGATCGGGTCGTGGAACTTGAGATGGAGATGTGGGTCGCGGGCCCGCGACGACGGCTCGCCGACGTCGATCCGCGCATCGTCGAGAAGGTCCGCACCATGCTCCGCGCCTCGTATCCCGGGAGCGCGAAGTTCGAACTGTGCCATCCGGAGCCGCCCGCGGTCGAGCGGCTCGAGGCGATCGAGGCCCTGACCCTCGTTGTCGTCGGCGACGCGGACGTGCCCGACATGCTGCGGATCGCGGACACGATCGCCGCACAAGTACCCCACGCTCTCAAGGTCGTGATGTCGGGAGTCGCCCATCTGCCGAACATGGAGCGGGCCGCGGAGTTCAACGCGCTCGTCCTCGGCCATCTGGAGCACGTCACGGAGGAGGGGGCCTGACGGCGAAGGCACATCCGCCTTGGCGCGTTCGCCTCCGCGACTGGGTGTCGATGGTGCTCCGCTCCGTGAATCCCGCGACAGGCGATGAAATCGAGCGATTCGACGAGTTCACCGAAACTCCAGCGTCGCTGGCCGTTCTAACGGGAGGGATTCGTTGCCGCAGTTGAGCGTCGTTTCGGCTCGCCGGAACCCTTGTCGGCTTTCCGGAGCGCACGGAAGCGCGCCTCCGCGCTCACTCCACCCTTCCAAGACCTCTCGAAGAAATCGCGATGGGACCGGACGAAGTCGGGACTGTTCGTCCAAAAGGCCGTCTCCGCCTCACCCCGCAGACCCCCTTCGTCTTGGATCAGGAACGCGAACATTGACTCTCCGTCAATGATGATGAACCGTCCCCTTTGGTCGTCCACGTGGCGCAACGGGACCCTCCGGGCGACCTTCTCGAACAACGACAAGTTCGCCACGCTGAGGTCTGCGATAAGCCGCCCCTTCACGCCTCGGCGGATTGCCGCCAAGAGCACCTCGTTGATCCCGGCGCGGTAGGAGCGGAGGATCCCCTTCGTCGTTGTGAAGGCAAGGACCTCTTTCTCCGCATTCCCGACCGCGCGGCGCAGCGCTCCGTAGACTTGGGAACGTCCCTTCAGAATCTGAAGTCGAACCGTCGTCTGGTCTTTCCGTGCGATGGCCGGCCATGCCGCCAGCAGCGACTTGCGGATGTTCTCCATCGCCGCCAGCTCCGCGCGGCGTTCGTCGACGATGAGGTCGAAGGCCTCGGTGAGGGCTCGCGCCGCGTAGCGCTTCGGTCGATCGAGGGTGACCTCCACAAGCCCTCGGCCTTCCAAGGATTCGAGGGAACGGTACGTCTGCACTCGGTTCACGCCAGAGGCCCTCGCAACCTCGCGGGCCGTCGCCGCGCCCATCCGCGCAAGGTTGAGAAATGTAACAGACTCGTATCGTCCAAGCCCACACGCTTGAAGCTGCTTGACTGCCTCGGACAGCTGCATGCTTCTCCGTCCTCATATGCGACCACGTATATGTGGACTCTCGTAACATCGCGTGATACAACTGTTCGACTTCGCCTGATTCTACGGTGGGAATACCCCGTCGGTTTAAGTGTGTTGTCTGTAACATCGGTTGTAACATAGGTGGAAATAGCGCCCACCATCCTTCGGGCGACCGAGGGGTACCATGAGGCCCAAAGCAAGACATGCGTTAGGTGTGGCAGGCGTGGTGGCGGTCCTCCTAGTGGTCAGCCTAGTCCCGCTCGGACGGACGGCGGACCACCTGGATCAGCCCTTTCCGGGGCTGCCGCCGGAGAACGACATTACGGACGTGTACGCGTTCCATCCAGGTACGTCGGAGCAGGACCTGGGGAAGGTCGTGCTCGTTCTAAACGTGCATCCGCTGACGATGCCGGGGATGTCCCCCCGGTTTTCGACGGACGCGCGGTACCTGATCAAGGTCGACACGAACGGGGATGCGGTCGCGGACATCGCGTACCGGTTCACGTTTGACGACGATGACGACGACGATGACGACGATGACGATGACGACGAGCGCCAGCGCGTGCGGGTCGAAACGCTGCGAGGCCGGAACGCCCGGAACTCGGACGGTTCGGGGCGGACTAGCGCACGCGGCTGGACGGAATCGATCGTCCGCGGGACGGGCAACTCCTGGCTGTTCGCCGGCCTGCGCGACGACCCGTTCTTCTTCGACCTACTAGCGTTCCGCGGGTTGCACTCGTTCTGTGACGGTCAGACCGCGGACACGTTCAAGGGCTTCAACGTGATGTCGATCGTCTGGCAAGTCCCCACAAGGTCGCTGGGCAAGAGCGCGAACATCGGGGTATGGGCGACGATCGAGATGCCCATGCCTGACGACGATGACGACGACCGGGTACCAGGTCCCGGCCTGACGGACGACGATGACGATGACGACGAGCGGTTCGTCCAACTGGACCGCATGGGACGGCCTGCGATCAACACGGTCCTCATCTCCACGGGGAACAAGGCAGCGTTCAACGCGGGAGCCCCGAAGGACGACCCGGCAAACTTCAAGTCCGACGTCGTTGCCCACCTGATCGCGCTGGACCCGATGCATCGCCCGGCGCGCGCGGACTTCCTCGCGTCGATCCTCCTGCCCGACGTGCTGACGTTCGACACGTCCGCTCCGAGTGCGTTCCTCAATGGCCGCGGACTCTCGGACGACGTGATCGACGCCGAGCTGAGCCTCCTTACAGACGGCGCACTGCCCGGCGACTGCGTGGACGGGAATGACGTCGCGTTCCTCGGCGCCTTCCCCTACCTCGCGCCGCCTCACTGAGGGGGTGCGGACGAATGGGACGCGCAATCCGGATCGTGTCGCTGGCGCTCGCTATCGTGATCGCCGGTTCCGCGATGCTCCTTGTCGCGTCCCGCCTTTCCTCGCCGGAGTCCGTATCGATCGCCACGTACCGCCACTCCGGGTCGCTGCCGGTCTGGGTGGCGCGGGATGTGGGGTTCTTTGCGGGGCGTGGGATTGGAGTGAAGCTCGTCGAATTCTCGGGTGGGGCCCTCGCCGCGCATGCGCTCCTGACCGGCGGCGTCGAAGCCGCGACCTTCCCCTCCGTCCTCGCGCTCCAGAAGGTGTCCGCGGGGGCTTCCCTGCGCCTCCTCCACGCGACGGCAGACCTTCTTCCGGGGACGTCCCAGTTGCTGGCCCGCGCGGACTTGAACATCCGATCCCTGGAGGACCTGCAGGATCGAACCGTCGGGTTCGAGGCTCTCGAGTCAGCGTGCTCGCCGTGCGAAGCGTTTCGACAGGCTATCGACCGTGTCGGGGTGCGAATCGTCCCCGTGGCGGTTCCTGACTACAAGATTGCGGACGCATTCCGGGCGGGGACCGTGGAGGCGGCAGTCGTCTCACAGCCATTCAACTCGTTGGCGGTGGAAGACGGGGTCGCGTACGTGGTCCGGGATCCCCGACTCGGACCCGGAGGCGACGCGGCGGTCGCCGCCTTCGGCTCGGTCGCGAATGGCAGCAGCGATTCCGAGTGGCTGGCGAGCGCGGGCCTGTGGGCGGAGGAGGCGTTCCTGAAAACGCGACCGGCCGTCGCTCGCAAGGTCAGCCTTGCCCTTGCCGATGCCGCGGCCTGGCTGCGGGATCCGGGGAACGGGCAGGCAGCCCGTGATATCCTCATACGGTATGCGGGAGGGCTCGGGACGATGGAGTTCTTCCACCGGGCATCCGCCGCGGTTCTCTCGACGACGACCTGGCGGTCGTATCCGGACGGGTACACGGACTGGCAGGGTCTGCAGGCGCAGGCGGACGCGTACGAGGGGATGCGCCTCCTCGATTCTCCGCTCGACGTACGCGCGGTGGTCTCCACACCCTGGTTCGAACCGTGAATGGAGGGAAGCCCCCTCCCCCTTTTCCGTTTTTTCCGATTAAGCGAGACCCGGCGAAAGGGACATGTGAGGCCCGCGTCTATTGGGTCGCGATGGGGACCGTGGCGCTCCGTTCCGTGAATCCCACGACGGGCGAGGAGATTGAGCGATTCGACGAGTTCACCGCCAAAGAGATCGACACAGCCCTCTCGTGGGCGGATTCCGCGTTCCGCGATTGGCGGCGATCGTCTATGGCCCATCGCGCGGAGCAGATCCGAGCCGTCTCCCAAGTCCTGCGCCGCCACGCGCGCGGGTACGCGGAGACGATGGCGCGGGAGATGGGGAAGCCCGTACGGGAGGGCGTCGCAGAGGTAGAGAAGTGCGCGTGGGCTTGCGAGTGGTACGCGGACCGCGCCGCGGAGTTCCTCGCGGACGAAATCGTCGAGACGGGCGCGAAGCGGTCGTTTGTACGCTACGAACCGCTCGGCCCCGTGCTGGCGGTGATGCCGTGGAACTTCCCCTTCTGGCAGGTCTTCCGGTTCGCGGCGCCCGCGCTCATGGCCGGCAACGTCGGCCTTCTGAAGCATGCGGGCAACGTCACGCGGTGCGCGCTCGACATCCAGGCGGCGTTCCAGAGGGCCGGTTTCCCAGACGGCGTGTTCCAGACCCTCGTCGTCGGGTCGGGCGGGGTCGCCGCTATCCTACGAGACGCGCGAATCAAGGCCGTCTCCCTCACGGGGAGCGAGAAGGCGGGCGCGGCGGTCGCCGAGGTCGCGGGCAGCGTGGTCAAGAAGGCCGTCCTCGAGCTCGGCGGCAGCGACCCGTTCGTCGTCCTCGAGGACGCGGACCTCGACCCGACCGCCAGGGCCGCCGCGGAGGCGCGGTGCATCAACTCCGGCCAGAGCTGCATCGCCGCAAAGCGGTTCATCGTCGAAGCTCCCGTGCACGACTCGTTCGTCGAGGCGTTCGCGAGGTCGATGGAAGCGCTGAGGGTCGGCGATCCCCTGAAGGAGGAGACGGACGTTGGCCCCATGGCTCGAGGGGACCTGCGCGACGACGTGCACCGCCAGGTCGAGGCCTCCGTTGGGAAAGGAGCGCGCGTCGCGACCGGCGGCGGACCGATCGAGGGAGCTGGCTACTTCTATCGGCCGACGATCCTGGCGGACGTGCGGGCGGGGATGGCGGCGTACGAAGAGGAGGTGTTCGGGCCCGTGGCGGCGGTGGTCCGTGTAAGGGACGAGAAGGAGGCAGTGCGCGTCGCGAACGACACGCGGTACGGGTTGGGCGCGAGCCTCTGGACACGAGACACTGAGAAGGCGATGCGACTGGCGGCGCAGATCGAAGCGGGCATGGTGTTCGTGAACCGCCGCGTGCAGTCGGACCCCCGCCTTCCGTTTGGCGGCGTGAAGGCCTCCGGGTACGGGCGCGAGCTCGGGCCTCACGGGATTCGCGAGTTCGTGAACGTGAAGGCGATCGTCGTGGGGGCTTGAATGCCTCGGCGGAAGTACGGGCGAATGATCAAGCCGATGCCCGTACAGGTGGATCCGAAGAAGTGCCGGTTCTGCAAGGCGGGGCGACCGTGTCCCGTGCACGGGGAGAAGCGCGCGTGACGCAAGCCTTATGTCGGGACCGGGGTTCGGACGGGCGCGGGCTCGTGGTCTAGCGGCTATGACATCTCCCTGACACGGAGAAGGTCACCGGTTCGAATCCGGTCGAGCCCATTTCTCAGGCCGGGGCCCGGATGCAGATTGGAACGACGCTCGACGATCTCAGAGACAAACCGCGCCCGCGTGCGGCGCCTCGTCGCCGAGGGCGGAATCGCTGGAGCCGGGACGGGGAGCAGGTCGACGGCCTCCGCGCAATGACCCCGCGCTTCCTAGTTAGGGCTGCCCGCGGAAAGCCCCCGACAAAGGGAAGAACCCCGGAGCCCATGACCGGGGTGGTCGATGGCACGCACGTGGGGGGTCCTTGCCCTAATCCTGACTATAGCCGTTGCGAGCGTACCCGCGCCGAGGGCGGCTGCGAACGAAGTCCAGGAGACGACGATCTCGTTCGGCGTGCCCCGTAGCCAGGTCGTCCCCGGCCTCGACATCGCGATGGGGTGTGGCGTCGTCGCTTCGTACGAAAGCATCGCGCTTCTCGACGGCGGGTCGGACGAGTCCTTCCTCGCACTGTCGCCTGCGCCGTGCGAGATCACGGTATACGTGCTCGGCATCGGCATCGCGCTCCCGATCGTGAACTCCGCACCGATCGGCCGCACGGCATACCTCATCCCGGGCGTGGGCGGCCTTACGCTCGGCCTCGCGGACGTGTCCGTCGACCTTCTCGTGAGCTTCGACGCGACCCTGGCGCGCGAGATCCCCGGACTGGCGGTGACACCGCCAGGTACTTCGTGGGGCCGCTGGGGCGCGACGACACTCGCGGCCACCGCCGGCATGGGTACGACGGGGGCCACGATGCACCTCGCCGTCCCGTTCAACGTGACGATGAGCCTCTCCGTGGGCGCGAGCGTCTATGCGTTGGGCATCCCGCTGTACTCCGCCGCCCTTGCGTCCCTGGGGACCGTGACGGGCGCGCCCGCCCTGGACATCCCCGCCGTCGTGGACCTCAGGCCTTCCGCGGTGACCGCGAGCGCGTGGGGATCGGCGCCGGCCGCGATCCGCGTGAACTGGACGCAGAACACGGATGACGACTTCGCGTACGTGCGGATCGCCGTCGCCCCCGAGGGCGGCACGCAGACCGTCTTCGTCGTCGAGGATCCTGCCGCCACGACCTTGGACGTCCCCGCGTTCCCCGCGACGGAATACGCGATTGAGGTGTCTGTGGTGGACCGCGCGGGCCAAGTTTCGGACGTGAGCTCCGTGGAGATGCGAACGCCGCCCGCCGAGAGCGTCCGCAGCGCACCCGAGACGTCGAGTCTCTTCGGCGTTATCCTCGCGAGCCTCCTCATCGGGTTCGTGCTGGGCCTCCTCGCCCGCCGCCGGAAGGCGGGGAGCCCTTGATCACTGGACCTGCTTCGTCCGGGTCGCGGCGTCGATGTGTCGCTCCAGGCTGAGGAGGAGCTCGCGCTCGTGCTTGTCCTTGATCCATCCCTGCGCCTTCATGTCCGCGAGGCCCCGGCTGAGGAGCGTCCGAAGGTTTGCAAGGTGGAGGAGGTTGTTCGCGTTCCCGACGCTCGCGAGGAGCGCAGCAAGGCTTGCGTCCTCGGCGAGTGCCTTTTGGATCCCGTCTCGGAAGATCTGCTCGAACTGGTGCGTCTTCGGCTCGAGGGGGAGGACCGCGCCGCCGAACGTGCTCTTAAGGGAGCCGAGGACCCCCTTCCCCGTGCGGGCGACCATCGGCGGGTAGACAATCATGCGGCGCCCCCGTTCGCTCCAGAAGGAGCCGACGAAAACTGGCATGTGGACGAGGGTCGTGTCCGAGACGTTCGCGGGCACGCCCTGGGATTCGAGGAAGTGGACCCCG
>Ga0209341_10002135_pt1 | contig 18917 bp, 25 predicted proteins | sample RifCSP13_2_FD_184020 | JGI IMG/M metagenome (GOLD analysis project Ga0209341, IMG submission 184020) | Soil microbial communities from Rifle, Colorado - Rifle CSP2_sed 13_2 (SPAdes) (version 2) | ecosystem: Environmental > Terrestrial > Deep subsurface > Rock core/Sediment | place: Rifle... | reverse complement strand
TGCTTTCAAGCCGAGCTTTTGTTCTCGGTCCTACGCCCCAGAGTCTGTCTACCGGGATCGGTGCCAGGAAGCTCTCTTCCTGGCCAGGGGGCACAACAGTGCAGCCTCCCGGCTTGCCAGAACGGCAGGCAATCCTGGCTACAAGCTTGCTCCTGGCAACCCCCACGGAACAGGGAAGACCAATTCCTTTGCCTATGCGGTCCTGGATGGCGCGCGCTGTCTCCGCAGCACTGTCAAAGGACGCCCCCATTCTAGTCACATCCAGAAACGCCTCATCTACCGATGCCGGCTCAAGGAGGTCACCGTATTCTCGCAGCAGAGACATGACCCGCTTCGAGTACTCCCGATAAACTTCGATCCTCACCGGCAGGAATATCCCCTCGGGACAGCGTCGGGCCGCTATTCTGGCCTGCATAGCCGAGCGGACTCCGTAGCGGCGAGCCGCGTAAGAGGCTGACGCCACTACTCCCCGCCCTGTTGGATCACCACCGACGATAATAGGCTTGCCCCTAAGGGAGGGATCCAGAAGCTCCTCTACCGAGGTAAAGAAAGCATCCAGGTCCACGTGTATTATCTGACGCTTCTCCATTTTGTGTACAGGCCGAGGGAGCGCAAGCTCCTCATAAAACTCTGCCGGCCTCCTGACGTTAATGCCACAGAGACGCTTTATGGCGTGACGGTGCGTCCATATCGAAGCATAGTCGGTTGTCAGGAATACGTCGCATGCGCTCAGTCTGCAGGAAGCCAGGTGAAAAGCATCCCAGCGCAATGCCTGTTCCTTCTTCGGCTTGGTGATGCGGGTCTTGGATAGCAGGAACTCGTTCAGAGAACTTGCCAACGAAGCGGCCTCCTGGCTGTCAAGGGCCGCCGGGAGCAGCTCAAAGCCTTGCAACTGCTGAGACAACTCCTCGCGCCGGTCGAGCTTTTTCACCCTGGCGATCTCAGCCTTAGCATCAACAGAGATACAGAGCCTGTACTTCCGCTTCCGACATAAAGCTATCAGTCCAGGCAAGACAGCCATATCTTCTTCAAGCCTACGCTCCGGAGGCTCGATGCCTCTGGCGATGTCTACCAACCGGCCGATGATAGAGTTGTCCAGGTAGACCTTCAAGGTCTCGCCAACGGGATTCAAGTAACTCACTTGCTTGTCCAAGTCGAGCAGTGGCGAGACATCGCTAATTGCCGGTTCTCTGATGCTAGACACCTGCGAGGCACAAGTAGGCAGGCGCTACACTACCACGTACATCATAGCAGAACGGCAGGGCTTATCATAGTAATCGGCGTCCTGAGACGCTGCTTCTGGAGCCACGGGCCAAGACCAGGGCACGCCGTGACATCCAGAGCAGAGAAATCGTGTTGTCGATACTCAAGCAGTATTGCCAGCTACTATCGTAGTTCTAGACAATAAACACGAAGCACGGCGGCCTTGAAACTAACCAGCGCGTGAAGTATGATGTATATGGAAGATATAGACGATATGCCTTAAGAGAGAGGCAGGAGGCTCGGAGATGAAGCCGGGCTTGCGATGCAGTGAATTCAACCGACCCACTGGGTCGGTTTATGTTTTGGATGGGTGCCGTCTGAGTCTTAGCGGGAGGAGGTGAGAGAGTATGGCAGTGTACGGATGGCTGAGCTACGTTGTGACGGTGATCGGCCTTTGGTTCATAGCCTCGCCGTGGGTCTACGGGTTCACGGGCAACACCGGGCTGATGTGGAACAACATCATTCTGGGTGCTGTCGCCGCTATCGTGTCCTTCATTGTCGGCACAGTGCTGCTCTTCAGGCCGGCCGCCGAGATGAAACGGGTCACATAGAGGTCTGGTATTTAGCTCGTTCGGTCAAGTACAGGGCGGCACCGCCAACAACAAGATTCAAGGGCCGACAATCACGGCCCTTGAATCTTGTTGTTTCGCTGCCCTAAACATCACGATGTGGGCATGCGGGGCCATATCCCGGCAAATGGGAGGATGCGATGTTTAAGATATTAGTCGCTACGGACGGGTCCGAATGTGCCTACAAGGCTGCTCACCGGTGGTATGTCACCATATGCCGGGTATCAGCCGATACCTCGTGCGGTCCATATACTCCTTGTAGCCTTTCAACTCCCTGGCAAGCACTTCCTCTTCATTATTGATCCGGGCCACCAGAACCGGTACCAGAAGGCCAAGAGCGGGAATCGTCCCCCAATAGGACCCTAATGCCAGAGAAGTGAACGCATACATCAGAATCGCACCCAGGTACATCGGGTGCCGGATGATGCGATATGGCCCAGTGGTCACCACTGTCTGCCCCTTTTCAACCTCGACGATGCGGGACGCGTAGCGGTTTTCCTTGAACACCCACACCACCAAAGCATACCCTGCAATGACCACAGCATCCGCTAGAATTACCAATGATGGTGGGACTGACGACCAGGCGAAACGCCGGTCAAAACCTGGCGCAACAAACACTATCAAGAAGGAGATCACTCCCAACCTCGTGATCAGGCTCTGCTGAGGCTCTGTCTCCTTCGTCCTCATTCTTCGCTCTAACAAGTCCGGGCTACGCTTGGACAAGTAGACTACCACAAGCGTAACTGGCACGAACAGAACCAACAGATAAACCCAGGCTTGCCAGTACCAGATGGTTCCGGCGGGTAGGAAGAAGATCAGACACAAGAGAATCAGCGCGCCGAAAAAGCGCGTGATAAGCATCCTTTTCATCGTTTCCCCGATACCCCTTTCTCAGACCGGGTATGAGGCGAGCCCTCGCATCTGGCTTGCGGGGCTCATTCTTGCCATACTTAAGCTTCTACCCGTTGACTCCCTGTAAGCTTCTTGCTTCCTATCCAAATGCCCTCGAGTGATCCCTCCGCTTGTTGAGTGCCCTGTGCTTCTCTGCCTCCCGCGGGAATCCCCATTCACAGATGCGTTGGAAGACGATGTCTTCCTGGGCCTTGCCCTCGGCACTGTCGGGAGGAGAATATTCTTCGCAAACTGCGATATGAGCCAACTCGTGCGCTACTATCGCAATCACGATATCCCATGCAGACCTTTCCAGCCTCGGACTCGGATAGAGTACCCGCGCGTATGCTCTTCCTATTCGCCCCGTTCCCGACCCTTCCCCGCCGTGCGTGACCGCGAAGGGATAGACGATGACGTACTCTTCATAAAGAGGAATGAACCAAGTGAAGGAACGTGCAGCTTCTTTGAGCTTGTGGTAGTCAGTCTCTGGAATCCTTCAGAGTACGGTGGCGATGGCGCAGTGTCTGTTGCTCGTGCGTTGCTCTGGTCCTCCAATCTCTGTGCCGGGCCAGAGGCGATCTTCAGCAACCTGCTCCTCTGTCCTCGCCTCATCGGCCGTTGTCACGTCGTGTCCTCCAATCTGGATCCTAGTTACGTATGTAGTTTACCCCTCGGATGCGGACGTGTTGTCCCTCCAGCATGGTGCGGGCTACAAACTCGCCAATGGATTCGGCTCTACGGCCGATGGCCCCTGCCTGGTCGCTGCCGAGGATAGCCCCGCTCGTACTCTCGGCGAACAAGGCGAGGCAAGCCCCTGGCTGGATAGCAGCCTCATCATAGACGATGTCCATATCCGCCTTAAGACCTCGGCGGTCGAGGGTTTGCTGGCAACGCTCTGCCATGCGGTGGCTTACCTGTCGCTGCTGCAGGTGTGAGGAAAGGGCAATGCCCCATAATCTCCGAAGGCTTCCCCATTCCAGCAGCACCATTGGCCTCAGAGCCCCATGGACCGGCTCTACCCATAGCTCAACAGTGCCACTGCCCTTGGGGACATAGCCAGGCTGGAGCATGCGAAGCTCAGCCTTCAGGCCCATCCTACCCAAAAGGGGAAGGAGAGTGTGCTGGAAGTGAAAGGCAGACGGGGCGAAGTCCTGGAAAAGGCTTCCGGTAAGACGGAACGTGCAGGGCTGGGCAGCAAAGGCGGCTATGGGGAGAAGGGAAAGAGCCAGCATGGTTGTGGAGCCTGCTGTGCCGATGTTCCATTGGAACATACCACCTTGAGAGAGGGGGCCAGGGGAGAAGACCAACTCCCTGGAGCCCACGGTGGCCAGGTCCAGGGAACCGCAGCAAAGTGAACCTACTGCTTGCACCGCCGTCACATGCTGGGGACGAAGACCCGGATGATCCCGCCTGGCCCTAATGTTGGTCAGCCGGAGCTCTTGCCCTGTTAGAGCCGCCAGAGCAACCCCAAAGCGAACTATTGCCCCGCTTCCCGAGTATTTGCCGCCATCCAAAAGCAACATAGTGTCATCAGGCATCTCGAAACATGTGGCTTGCATCCTCACTCAGGGATGCTTTTCATGATTGCCATGGTCTTCGCCATCATCCTCAAGAATCCTCTCGACCTCGGCATCGGTTACCTGTTCAAAATCTCGGTAGAAGACGCTGATAGCGTAGAACGGTTCTGGAGTTGCAAGTACTACCAGACGATCAACCTGAGTTGCAAAGCGAGCCGCCGTGTCACGGGGAGCAACGGGGATAGCCACAATAACCTCACCTGCGTCGTTCTTCCTGACGGCGCGGATGGCTGCCTCCATTGTAAAACCGGTAGCTACCCCATCGTCGACCAGGACAACTTCCTTACCTGCCAGGGCCAGGGGAGACCGGTTCCTCCGGTAGAGCCTTTCCCGCCTCTTTGCCTCTTCAATTTGAGAACGCTCCGATTCCTTTTTGAATCCCTCATGCACCCCCGTCGCCCTGACAACATCTTCATTCCAAAGGGTGCCTCCCTCGGAGGTTGTGGCGCCCATGGCAAGCTCCGGGATACCCGGAGCACCAATCTTGCGGGTGACAATAATATCGAGTGGCAGTTGCAGCTCTTTCGCTATGGTCTTTCCAATGATCACCCCTCCTCTGGGGATGGCCAGAATCAGCGTGTTTTCTTTGCCTTTGAGATCTTTCATAGCCTCTGCCAGGAACCGGCCGGCCTCTTCCCGGTCTCTGAAAATCGCCATTAGCCTATCACCTCCTAACTATCAGCCCCACACACTATAGAAGGAGTTCATCAATATGCCCTGGGCCGGGACGGATTCTTGAGCGCCGTGATTGACTTCGGCCATTTCCGTAAGGACGGATACCCGAGCATTGAGCTATTACAGTGTCAGTGCCAGCCTCGCACAGACCGCCTCACGGCGACGCAGAGTCAGGAGTTGGTGCAAACCTTTCTCACCAAATACCAGGCACCAGACCATAATTTAGTCGCTCGGTACAGGCTCTGTAGCTATCCAGTTCGTTCAATAAGGTTCTGCCCTCGAATGCCGTACGTGCGATGACACCGAAGACCGTGATCACTGCTAGAATAAGCGCTCAGGTGGAGCCAAGCAACAAGGGTATCGCCAGCGAGAATACGATCATGCCAACATAGCCAGGGTGGCGCACGTCCATCCCAACGACCATTAACACCAGTGCACTGAGCAGACCGAGGAGACGAACAGGGTGGCAGCATGGGCGACCCACGCAGCGCCCACTCGTGCCAAACGCCTGGTGATGGCTCTTCTTGACGCCGGATGCTTAGCTGAAACGCTCATCGCCTTTTTCCAGGAATGCCTCAGATTCTGAGAGTTCAAAGTACTAAACCCAGTCCAAGGTGGAATCTACATGGTCATCCGCACGTGTATTGCGGGTTTCACCTTGGACTCGACGTAGGACCTGTAGGCATCACCATCGCTACTGCCAACCTTCCGCCAAAGAATCAGGCCTCTACGCCATCTCCGGCCAGCGAGCGGGGAGTGTGTAGAGGCCTCGCAAGCTGCCAAGCGCTCATAGCCTCGCAGGGCGGTGAAAGCTACAAGGCTACGGACTCCACCTCCCATTCAGTCTGCTTGTCCCGCCTCCGGGATGGCAGGCATCTCAGGCGAACGCTCTTCGCGCCAGGTGGCATACAACTCGAGAAGATTCTGCCGGGCCTCAGCGTAGTTCCTCCTCATCTGTTCGTACCGCTGGGCGTTCTCAAGAGCGATCGCCCCTAGATTGGCGACAGCCCCTATAAACTCAATGTCCTCACGGCCGAACTCCCTGGGCTCAGCGCTGTAAACGCGCATCACGCCGATGATCTCTCCCCACAGGAAGAGCGGGACAGAGAGAATCGAGGCGATGCCCTCCTGGACGGCCTGTTCCCGGTACTGGACCCGGGGGTCTTTGCCGGCATCAAAGACGGCTACAGACCGCCCTTCGAGTGCTTCGGCCATGCTGAAGTCTACCTTCAGCGGTCCCTTGCGAATGTATCGCTCGCTCAGCCCGTAAGATGCCGTATGATGGAGCTCCCTGCGGTCCGGGCTGAGTAACATGAGCGAACATGCCTTCACACCTAGTGCCTGAGCCGTACTGGATGCAATAATCCTCAACAGCTCATCGGTATCAAGGGTGGAGTTGATCGTCTTAGCTACTCTGTACAAGGCACGATAGTAATAGGCCTCTTTGGTATTCATCACAACCACCTACCTCCGCCAGCTTACCAGGCTGATATCAACTCTTAGTCCTTGGCGATCAGGGCGATCTGCCTCGTTGGGCTAGAATGCTAGGTACTGCGCACGTTACTCAAGACTGTCCCTCACTTTAATTGTACCACTGCCATGGCACTTTGAAGTGGGCCCGCGGCTATCCCACGACCGGAGCGGTCGGCAACGCCAAATCGAAGCAGGCCATAGTCAATACGCGTTGCACGTAGTATCATCTTTCTTGAGAGGGTCGCGAGGCTCATACCGTCAACCAGGGCGGAAGAACACGCGTTCCTAACTCAGCTAATGCTCGCGACTCTCTGACCGGAGAGGCGAGACACGACACCCAGGATCCTACTCGAATGAAAACCCCATCGTTTCCGGGTGAGAGGCTCTTCACGTCTAGCTTCCTCCTGATCTGGATTACGGCCTTCTTCGCTTTTGCTGGCTTCAATATGCTTCTGCCTATCCTTCCCCTCTACGTTATGACTATCGGCGGAACGGAGTCCCAAGTGGGACTGGTCATAGGCGTCATCACCGTCATCACCGTGACCTCAGTAACCATACGTCCCTGGATCGGTCGAGAGAGCGACCGCCATGGCAAGAAGTTCATCCTTGTGTGGGGCACCCTGGCCCTGGCAATATCAGCCGTGTCCTATACCTTGGCTACGTCCGTGCTGGTACTCATCATCCTCCGCCTTTTCCACGGACTTCCATGGGCTGCCACGACAACGGCCTCACCCGCCATGGTGGCTGACATGTCAACGCCAAAGAGGCGGGGAGAGGCCATGGGCTGGTATTGGGACTGCCTCCAGCGTTGCCACAGCTATGGCGCCGCTTCTGGCAGTCTACCTCAACAGCAATTACGGCTTTAACGCTACGTTCTTGGCAGGAGCGGCCATGGCCGCCATGGCCATGGCCGCTGCCGTCCTGGTGCAGGAGCCGGGCCGAAACAGCGCGCCAGCCGACGACCCCGACCGCTCTACGTGGCCTACCGAATCCCTGTGGCAGATGATGATCTACCGTCCGGCTCTCCTCCCTTTTTTCACCATGCTGATAGTAGTCCTCACATATGGCAGCATTATCTCTTTTCTGCCACTGCTGGCATACCGCAACAATGTCAACCCCGGAATCTTCTTCAGCGTGTACGCGATTCTCTTGATCGTGTCCAGGCCTCTGGGAGGCAAGATAGCAGACGTTGCGGGTCGGTCCGCTGCCATTTCTCGGGCACTGCCGCCACCACCGTTGCCCTGGCTCTGCTTGCCTTCGCTACAGATCTATCGCACTTTGTTATGGGTGCAGCGGTTTACGGCATTGGCTTTGCGTTCGTCAATCCTTCGTTGATGGCCCTGACCGCTGATCGGGCAACTCCCGAGGCACGAGGAGCAGCAATGGGTACCTTTAGCGCTGGTTTCGATCTGGGGATAGGACTGGGGGCGTTCTTCCTGGGGCTGCTTTTGGAGACGACCAACTTCCAGGTGCTCTATCTCACCTCGGCAGGGGTAGCCATCGCCAGCATGATTGTCTACTTAATTGGAGCGAGAAGACGCTAAAGTTCAGATACAGCTGATTTCTTGTACTCGCTGGCTCTCTTCGCAATCTCCGCTCGAAATCTCACTGCGCCAGGTGTATCGAGTTTCAGGGCCATTCTTTCCAAGGGCGGTTCCTGCATCTGGAAAGTCAGTGTCAGCGACGACCGGTCCCCGGAGATGACCAGGCTCCGGTCTTCGCTGGTCCATTCGACCCTTGCAGCACTTAGGGCCGCCTCGAGGCTACAAACTGCATTGGGTGACATGTTTACGATGAATGCATCCACTACGGCTGTCTCAGTCGATACCCATTGGAGGATGAGGCCTTCCGGGACATCTGTTATGCTAAGATCGTCTCCCAAGTCTGTGTGCGTCATTCTCGGCCTCCTGTATGGCTCTGTAACAAGGCCACCTGCGTATTTCGGGCCAGGGCACTTTACTTCTGGTGACCCTCTTTGGTCCGCACTATGAGGACCGGCACGAGGGCTTTGTGCAGAACCTTGTCACTCACGCTCCCGAGCAAGATATCAGCGATCCGGCCATGCCCACTTGCCCCCATGACAATCAGGTCAAAGTGGCCCCTCTCGGCGACGTCGCAGATGATTGGTGCGGGCCCGCCACGTTCCACGCGAGCCGTAACCTCCTTTCCAGTCCATGAAAGCCTCTGCTGCGTATCTTTCACGGCTTCCGACGCGACCTGCTCCAGTTCATCGAACAGGGTCGCGCTCATTGCGGAGGGATGTACCATCGCCTGGGCAATGACCGCAGTATCGACCACGCCGAGAACGGTTATCTCGGCGTCCCCGATCTTCTTGGCCAGAAGGCCGGCATAGTCTGCTGCCTTATTGGCGTATCCCGACCCATCCGTAGCGACTAATATCCTGAACACCATGGGGCTCCTTTGTGACGACGCCGTCCCCATAATCACTATGCAGAATCCAGTCTATCCAAAACCTGTGATTTGCTCGAAATCCTCAATGAACCTGGTTGCCAATGGAACGGTCCTCAGTCCGTTGGCCGAGCCCGGCCAGCCGCCTTAAGACGTTCGGACAGGTAAACCATGCAAGCGTCCAGGGTGGCGAGCTTCGGGTAATCCCTCTCCGGGATGTCAACGTGCAGTTCCTTGTCCACTGCAATCACGAAGTTAAGAAAGTCCATCGAATCGATGTCAAGCTGGTCGCGGATGTTGACGTTCGGCTCAATGCTCGCCAGGTCTGCTTCCGGCGCGATGTCACTTAATAGGCGGAGAACGGTAGACCTGATCTCTTCATCGGTCATAGCTTGTCTGGCTCCTGTAATAGTCGGTCGATGGTCGCCAGAAAGACGCTGCCGCGAAAGCCATCCAGGGCGCGGTGGTCGGCCGCAAGCGTCGCCGTCATGAGCGGCCGTGACATAATCTGCCCGTCCACGGACCATGGGCGCTCGACGATCTTGCCGAACCCGACAAGGGCCACCTGCGGCGGATAGATGAGGCCGAAGACAGCCTCAACGCCTTGCTCCCCGAGATTCGTGATTGTAATCGTCGGATCAGAGAGCTCGGAGCTTCGGAGGGACCCGGCACGGGCGCGTTGCACCAGGTCCCGGAAGTCATGCATCAGACCGTCCAGGCTTTGCCGGTCGGTGTGGTGCAGGGCTGGAGCCACCAGGCCGCCGCCCCGCAACACGATTGCCATACCGACGTGGACGTCTGGCTTGAGGACCACCTTATCTTCTACCCAAATGGCGTTCAGCTCGGGGACCTCGCGTAGTGCACAGGCGACCGCCTTAATGAGCAGGATGGCGTATAACAGCCGGTCGGCGACTGACCTGGTCTCGTTCTCGCTGGCAAGCCATGTCAACGTTCTGCTCATGTCGATGGTAGTAAACAGATGGAAATGAGGAATGTCCCGGTGAGACCGGGCCATGGCGGCCGCGATGGCCTGCCGCATCCGCATCTGGCGATCGGGCACTTCCTCAGACGGCGCTGCTGGAGCGGGCCGAGCCATGGCGGCCGCGGCCTGCTCAATGTCACGCTGCTGGATCCGGCCACCCGGGCCGCTCCCGGTTACGGTTGCGATGTCTACGCCCAGCCTGGCCGCCAGATTCCGTGCCAGAGGGCTGATCCGCACGCCGCCAGCTTCCGGGACACGCAGCCTGACCGGCGGCTGCAAGGGGACAGCCGGAGGTCGTGCAACTATAGGGGCTCCTGCCTCCGCCGGTGGGCCGGCGGGCATTTCGGCCAGGGCAGGCTCCCCTTCCAGCCGGATAATCGCCAGGATAGTGCCTACCGGCACCGTCTCCCCCGGCTCGACGAGTGTTCTCTCAAGGACACCATCCACGAATGCCTCAACCTCGATAACGGCCTTGTCGGTCTCCACGTCGGCAATGATGTCACCACGGTGGACCTCATCTCCCGGATGCTTGCGCCAGGCGACGAGCTTGCCGGCCTTCATGTCGGCGCCGAGGATTGGCATACGGAATTCAGCCATCTTACTGGAACATTTCCTTGACAACCTGGACGATTGTGCCGGCTTGAGGTAGCGCGGCTTCCTCCAGGTGTTTGGCATAAGGCATCGGGACCTCGGCGCTGCACACACGCTGCACCGGCCAGTCGAGAAGATCGAATCCGCCTTCCATGATCTGGGCGCCGACTTCCCCAGCGAAGCTACCGGTCCGCCATGCCTCATCCACAACAACCGCGCGATGGGTCTTCTCCACCGAGGCCAGGATGGTGGCCATGTCCAGCGGCCGCAGAGAACGGAGGTCGATGACCTCGGCCTCGATCCCTTCATCTGCAAGCTGTCCGGCCGCTTCCATGGTCTTGCCCAGCGAACCTCCGTAGGTAACCAGGGTCACCTGGTCTCCAGCGCGCCGCACCGTCGCCTCGCCTATCTTCGCGGGTCCGGTGTCCTCATCTACCTCCCCCTCCAGGGGGTAGAGTGTCGCGTGCTCAAAGATGAACACCGGGTCAGGCTCATTGAGGGCTGCCAGGAGCAGTCCCCGAGCGTCGGCCACCGTTGCCGGTGTAAGAACACTGATGCCCGGAATATGCGCATACCAGCCCTCTAAGCTGTGGGAATGCTGAGCGGCGAGCTGGCGTCCAGCACCTGTGGCCATGCGTACCACCAGCGGGATATTGAGCTGACCGCCGGACATATAGCGGATGGTTGCGGCGCTGTTGAGGATCTGGTCAAGTGCGAGCAGGCTGAAGTTGATGGTCGTTACTTCGACGATTGGACGCATGCCGTTCACAGCCGCGCCGATTCCGGCGCCCACGTATGCCGCCTCCGAAAGAGGGGTGTCGCGAATGCGCTCCGGCCCGAACTCCTCCAGGAGCCCATGGGTCACTGCATAATAGCCTCCATACCGGCCCACATCCTCCCCCATGATGAAGACCCGCGGGTCGTTCCGGAGGGCTTCACGCAATGCGCTTCTTACTGCTTCGCGGTAGGTCATCTTCAACATGACGTCAACACCACATCAACGGCTGGTAACATACCTGGTCAGGTCTTCGACCGGCTCCCAGGGGCCCGCTTCAGCGAAGGCCACAGCAGCATCGATTTCTGCACTAATCGAGCCTTCCATATCCCTTACGTCGCTGTCGGACAGGAGTCCCCAGTCTCGTAACCGTTCCTCAAAATTCGTGATCGGATCGCGCTTCATCCACTCCGCCACCTCTTCTTTACTGCGGTAAAGCTGCGGGTCGGCCATGGAATGCCCGCGAAAACGGTAGGTACGAGCTTCCAAGAAAACCGGTCCTTTGCCATGGCGTACAGCATCGGCGGCCCGTATCGTCGCCGCCTCCACAGCCAGGACATCCATGCCATCCACGACTTCGGCCGGGATGGCGTACGATCGGGCCTTGAGGGCGATATCGGTTTCTGACAGGGCCCGCTCTATGCCGGTCCCCATCGCGTAGAGATTGTTCTCGCAGAGGAAGAGCACTGGCAGCTTCCAGAGGGCAGCCAGGTTGAGCGATTCGTGAAATATCCCTTCGGCCACAGCGCCGTCGCCAAAGAGGCAGGCTGTCACTCGCTTTTCGTCGCGCAGTTTATCCGCCAGCGCGAGCCCCACCGCGAAGGCCAGACCGCTTCCCACTATCCCATGGCCTCCGTAGAAACGGTGGGCGACGTCAAAGAAATGCATCGATCCGCCGCGTCCGCGGCTGCAGCCATTGCCTTTGCCGTACATCTCCGCCATCAGACAGCCCATGGGCAACCCCCGCACGAGCGCTTGCCCGTGCTCGCGGTAGGTTGCAACTATAGCGTCCTCTGGCGTAAGTACCCGAATCGCCCCGACGGCGACCGCTTCCTCACCGTCATAGAGATGCAGGAAGCCTCGGATCTTCCCCATTTGGTATAGCTCAGCCGTCTTCTCCTCGAAGCGCCGGATGCGCAGCATCTCCCGCAGGAGCGCCAACGCATGGCCGCGCTCCGGGCGAATCAATGGGACGTGCTGTATCGCCATGTCACTCCGCCTCCAGCGTTGAAATATCGCCCTCCGGAAGCCCGAGCTCGCGCGCCTTTAACAGCCTCCGCATGATCTTGCCGCTGCGCGTGTGGGGCAGTGACGGCACTATGTCGATCTCCTTTGGCGCGACCACTGCACCAAGCCTCTGCCGGGCGAAGGCGAGCAGGTCGCGGCGTAGTACAGCGTCCGGCTCGTACCCGGGCTTGAGCACGACAAACGCCTTCACGACTTCCATCGCAACCGGATCAGGTTTGCCGATTACGCCGGCTTCGGCTACCGCCCTATGCTCGGCGAGCACGCTCTCCACCTCGAATGGTCCGACCAGATGGCCGGAGGTCTTGATGACATCGTCCGCCCGTCCAACAAACCAGAAATAGCCATCTTCGTCCCGCCGGGCCAGGTCCCCAGTCAGGTAGAAGCCTCCGGCGAAGCATTTCATATACCGCTCTGTGTTGTCCCAGTAAGCGCGGAACATGGACGGCCAGCCAGGGCGTAGCGCCAGGTCGCCGTCGACATTGGGCTCCTCAACGACCTCGATTCCACCGTCTTCGGTCTCCCGAACGATCGCTGCTTCAGTCCCAGGTATCGGACGGCCCATGGAGCCGGGCCGGATGTCCATCGAAGCGTAGTTAGCGATCATGATCCCGCCCGTTTCGGTTTGCCACCAGTTATCGTGGAAAGGCAGCCCGAATGTCTCCTGACCCCAGACTACCGCCTCCGGGTTGAGGGGCTCGCCGACGCTGCCGAGGAAACGCAACGAGCTAAGGTCGTACTTACGCGCAAAGTCGGCGCCGGCTCGCATCATCATACGGATAGCGGTGGGAGCCGTGTACCAAACACTGATTCTCTGGTCCTGGAGGATGGTGTACCATCGTTCGAGATCGAAGTCAGCCTCGTCGATGATGCTGGTGATCCCGTTAGTCAGGGGAGCAATAATACCGTAAGAGGTACCGGTGACCCAGCCTGGGTCGGCCGTGCACCAGAAGATGTCGTTCTCGTGGAAGTCCAGGGCAAGCTTGCCGGTGATGTGGTGGACCACCACTGCCTCGTGGACGTGGATCGCTCCCTTAGGAGAACCGGTGGTGCCGCTGGTGAAGTGCAGCAGGGCCATGTCCTCAGGGTAGGTTGGTCCGATAACGAACTGGTCGTCGGCTTCGGCCATCAACTGATGATAATCATGGGTGCCCGGTACCGCCGTCGGCTGGTGATCGTCTCCAACCAGCAAGATGTGCTGCAGGTCGGGCAAGGAGGATCGTATGTCTTTTACCCTCCGGTGGTAGAGGGCCTCCGTGGTTACCAGGACCTTTGCCCGGCCGATCGCCATACGTGTTTGAATGGGTTCCGGACCAAATGCAGAGAAGAGCGGACAGAATACGCTCCGGTTCTTTAACGTCCCGAGAGCCGCGATGTAGAGCTCCGGGATGCGTCCTGCCAGGACGTAGACCCGGTCCCCTTTGGCCACTTCAAGCGCTTTGAGGACATTCGCAAAGCGGTTGGTAAGGCTACTAAGCTCACCGAAGCTGTAGTCACAGACCTCACCGTTCTTGCCGAGCCACCGTAAGGCCAGGCCGTCCCTGCGGGGACCGGCAGCATGCCGATCAACGGCCTCGTAGGCGATGTTCAGACCCCGGCCGCACGGAAGGCCGGCCATCTCGCGGCGGGCCGCTTCCCAGGAGAAGGCAGCCCGCTCCTTTTGGTAGTCCAGAAGATTCGGAGCTACCTTCCAGTCCTGTTGCGACTTCACGACCGTCCTGAGGGTCACTCTCTACTCCTTTCGGGCTGCACCCACCAGCGCTGGAAAGGATGCTTCTCTTCTTGACCCTTGGGATGCAATCGGAAGGGGAACGAGGTCAACAGCACGAGTCTGCGCACAAGTATGGCGTCACTTTCTTCTTGAATGGCGCGCCCTTCTAATCACAGCCTAGCACAACCAGATACCCAATTTAAGAGCCAGTCTGTTCATCCAGCGCCACACATGACGGTTCATTAAGGCTTCGCTACTGGCATTAGGAGCGTACCCAAGCAATATGCTAAGCGAGAAAGTCCAAATGGACTTTCTCGCAATGGGAAAACCGCGCAGACGCGCATGCCTTACAAAATGGCTTCCAGAATCTCGTACTCTATACGAGAAACGGTGGTCATGAACTCCTTGCGGAGCGGGGCGACGTGCTCGGCGCCAGTCTCGGTCATTCGCTGCAGAGCGCCCAGGTCCTCGACCTCGACCAAGATGGTCCGCACAGGGGACCCTACCAGCTTGTACTCGTGGAAGGTCTTGACGCCCGGCTGGCCGCCCGGTTGCCAGCTCAACCCACGACGGTTACTGCACAGCTAGCCGATCGGATAACTTTTTCGCAGACTGACCCCAACAACAGCCTGGCAACGGGCCCGCGGCCCCGGCGGCCCATCACGATCATATCAAAGCCGCCTTCCCCCGCCAGCCGGACGATCTCATCTGCTGGATCACCAAAGCGAACCATCTGCGTGCATGTGATTCCCGCCGCCCTCAGAGTAGCAGAAGTTGCCCCCAGATGGCCTTGAATCTCTTCCTCTAGACGCTGTCTTCGCGGCGAAGCCTCTGGTTTAGTCGTCCCATTGGCCATCTCCATGGGTAGTACGCTTATCACCGTCACCTCACCCAAAGTGTTGCGCAGACGCTCGACCACATACTGGACGGCTTTGGCACTGCCAATCGAGCCGTCGGTAGGCACCAACACTCTTAAACCTGCCCTGGCCCCGCGCTCAACTGCTCGCTCAGCGAGCAAGTGGCGGGAGCGGCGAGCATCATCTGCGTGCATAGCCACCAGCAGCAGAAACCCAAGGGGACCCAGGACCGCTCCAAGTAATAGCCAGCCAAACGGGTCCCTGCCCCAGCGACTGGCTACATACGCGGACAGAGTGCCGAAAAGGAGGTTAAAGCCCAACCATATTACGGCGAAGCTGGCGAAAGACACAGTCCCTCATCAAGTAAAGACAACGATTCTTGCAAGGTCACTGGTGAATTGCCTTCTTGAACAAGAAGGCCCGTCATCGTTCTACAGAATCCTCTGCACTTCGGCATTGGTTGCCTGTGCACAATCTGAATAGAGATGGTAACCGCGTAGAGGGTCCAGGAATGTCAAGTCGTAACCTTCGCTTGAAGGGTACACCCAAGAGTATGAATAACTCCTTGACATGGTGTATATCCCGATGGGTCAATTGTTTGCTCTGCTGGACCGCGTTTGGTACGCTGGTTATGGGAAGGGTGCGAACATGTGGGGGTGGCAAAGATGACGGATGAAAGTGCGAAAGCACCGGAAGGAAACGGTCCCCGGATAAAGCTATGACTTTGCCTTTCCCAGCCTACTTAGAGTTGTATGAGACAGGTGAGCTCCATCGCCGGGTTGATCGGGCCATCTCTCTCCTGGGGAAGTGTGTTATCTGCCCCCGTGCCTGCCAGGCTAACCGCCTGGCGGACGAGCGAGGAGAGTGTCGGGTCGGCCGAAGGGCGATGGTCGCCAGCTACGGCCCGCATTTCGGTGAGGAGCGCCCACTGGTTGGGCAGTACGGTTCCGGCACGATCTTCTTTTCCTATTGCAGCCTGCGCTGCCTCTTTTGCCAGAACTACACCATAAGCCAGATGGGCGAGGGCGAAGAGGTGAGTCCTGCCCAACTCGCATCCATGATGCTACACCTCCAGCGCCAGGGCTGCCACAACATCAACTTCGTTACACCTACCCACGTTGTGCCCCAGATACTGGAGGCCCTGGAGATAGCGGTGCCCCAGGGACTCCATTTACCGCTAGTCTATAACACCGGTGGATACGATTCCCTGGCTACCCTTCGTCTGCTGGATGGTATCATCGACATCTATATGCCGGACATGAAATACAGTGATGCAAAGATAGCTGAGGAGCTATCCGGCATCAAGGACTATCCAAAGGTGAATCGGGCTGCTGTGAAGGCTATGCAGGCCCAGGTGGGCGACCTGGTTATGGATGAGGCGGGTATAGCGAGACGGGGCCTGATCATCCGCCACCTGGTACTGCCCCACGGCCTGGCCGGCACCGAGGATATCCTCCACTTCATTGCCGAGGAGATCTCCCGCGATGCCTACGTCAATATCATGGACCAGTATTGGCCTTGCTACCGGGCTCACGGCTATCCTCTTCTGAACCGGCCTGTTGCCAGGGAGGAGTTCCTGGAGGCGTTACGTCTGGCGGAAAGCGTCGGCTTGACCCGCCTGGATGAGCACTCCTCCCGGTCCCCGTTCTGATCCTTCTCTCTTCTGCGTGATGGCCCCCAAGATAATAGCTTCCATCTGGCATACGGGATGCAGCAGGCGTCTGATTACCAAGTAGAAGCAACAGACTACCAAAGAGCCATGGAGGATCCTGGCAGCAGTAGTCTTTCTCAACGCGGTTATTGGCTTCACCCATGAATACCGGGCGGAGAAGAGCATGCGGACCCTCCTCAGTCTGGTCTCCTCCGAGGCCGCGGTCCGCCGCGATGGTCTGGAACGCGACGGGGGTAGCGCATGCCTTAATACGAGACCCGTTCAATCGGCAAAGGAGCTCTAACAGGCTTTGCAGCTCGCGCGGGTCCCGCGCTCAGGACTACGTGGTGCCCACCGCCTCCCTTTGCCACCAGTCCAGGTCCTCGCAGATGGAATCGACAAGGGTAGGGACTGCCCTGGCCACCTGGAGGCTGAGTCCTTCACCAAACTGCACAGCCTCTGGCTCCACGCCCCAAATGACCACTGTTCCAGGCAATCGCTCCGGATAGAGTGCATAGCCTAGAGATAGGACTGATGCAAGGCCGAGGTCGTGGGAGGTAAGAAAGGCCACATGACGAGAAGAGCCGTACCGGGCCGAGATGAGGGTTCTGACGAACTCCCACCCTTCGAAGCGATGCACCGTCCCGGGCCTATCTCCCGTAGCAACCGCGTCTACAATAAGGGCTGCCCCGGACCCCTCCAACAAGTCCAGGAGCGCCAGGCCGGGGCAGTCAACCTCGATGATATCGAGCCGCAAGTTGGGCCACCGGGCACGGCGGTTCCGCCTGGACACCTCCTGCCGCAGCAGGCGAACAGCCGCTATGCCGGCTCCGTCATCGCGACGCAGCGGATTGCCGCACCCAACTATTTTGACGCTGGTAATCTCAGGTCCGCTCGACATGCAGCCTCAGCAAGTGAGTCGAGCAGGAATTGCAAGGATCGTAGTTCCGTACTACCATCTCGCAACGCTGAGTGGCTTCGTCCAAAGGTAGGTCGATGACCTGCGGCACGTATGCCCTCAGGTCGTCCTCGATCTGGTATTGGTTTTGGGCTGTGGGCGGAATCATCCTGGCATTCTTGATCAAGCCTTGCTCGTCGAACTGATAACTGTGATAGAGCATACCTCGAGGGGCCTCCGTCAAGCCAAAGCCCGTGCCGGCGCGCGGCATAACCTGCACGTAAGGCTCCGGACGTTCGTATTCCTGAATGATTCTCATCGCCTCGTCGACACAGTGGACCACCTCGATCGCCCTGGCAACGATGCTAGTGAAAGAGTTAAGATTCGGGAAACCAATGCCGCTCGCATGCGCTGCAGCCTGGGCATCGGAAGACAGGTGGTCGAAGTTCAGATTGACGCGGGCAAGGGGACCGACGAAGTAGGCTCTCTCCCCTCTTAGCTTCGTGCGCAAGGCGTTGCTATGAGAAACCTGCTCCTCCACGAAGTACTCCGTGAACTCCTGCACCGGGATATCCAGTCCCTTGCTGGAAACGACGCGTCCCTCGTTAATGGCGTACTCGTCAGGATGGGAAAGAGCGACGAACTCCCGGTTCAGGCTGAGGGCCGGAAGCGGCAGCGCCGCGACCCATTCTAGGGTGCGCAGCGCATCCTCTTTGCCCAGTCTCAGCCTCGGCTCCAGTGATGCCAGTTCATTCTTCGTGGGAACACGGTAGAACCCTCCAATCTTCACGGACACGGGATGAATCTCTCGGCCTCCCAGCAGGGAGAGGATATCATTCCCCAGCCGCTTGAGGGCCAGCCCTCGCTTTACCACTTCCGGGTAGTCGTTAGCCATAGCTAAGGCACTCTCGTAGCCCAGAAAGTCCGGGGCGGCCAGCAGGTAGATGCTCAAAACATGGCTCTCGATCCACTCGCCTAGATATAGCAGCCGTCTCAGCTGACGCAGCTGCCCTGTCACGAGGACGTCAAAGGCGTCCTCCGCGGCATGGACGCTGCTCATCTGGTAGGCCACAGGACAGATTCCGCAGACGCGGGCGGTGAGGTCAGGCAACTCTTCGAACGAGCGTCCGACCAGGAATGCCTCAAAGAGACGAGGAGGCTCGACGATGTTGAGCTGCACGTCCGTCACCTGGCCCCGAGTAATCCTGACGTACAGCCCGCTTTCGCCTTCCACTCTGGCGAGGTAGTCCACCTTGATCTCGCGGCCAGACGATTGTCCTTTCGGCATCGGTCAACTCCCTTTGTCTGCGTAGCGTGCAGCCCCTTTCACAAAGGCATCCTTGTATGGCG
>Ga0209341_10002133_pt1 | contig 18920 bp, 15 predicted proteins | sample RifCSP13_2_FD_184020 | JGI IMG/M metagenome (GOLD analysis project Ga0209341, IMG submission 184020) | Soil microbial communities from Rifle, Colorado - Rifle CSP2_sed 13_2 (SPAdes) (version 2) | ecosystem: Environmental > Terrestrial > Deep subsurface > Rock core/Sediment | place: Rifle... | reverse complement strand
CGAGAAACGGCTGAAGGACATCCTCCTCCGAGTGCAGGACGACCTGTTTACCGTGGGAGCCGAGCTCGCGATGCCTTCGCCGGGAGGTCCGAAGGTCCCGCGGATCGGGGCCGGACACGTGGCCGCCCTGGAGGACGCGATGGAGTCGCTCGACGTAGGCCGCGTGACCGAGTTCATCCTGCCCCGCGGCTCCGAGGCGCTGGTCCGGCTGCACTGGGCGCGGACCGTCGCGCGGCGGGCCGAACGGCGGGTCGTCTCCCTGTCGAACCGCGATCCCGTGAGCCCGGATCTCCTGCGGTACTTGAACCGCCTTTCGTCCGTGCTGTACACGATGGCCGTCTGGCTCCAGAAACGGGAGCGGCGGAGACCCGAGCATCCGACGTACAGGTCACCCCGCGCCGAGCGCGGTCCCAGGGACCGCTGAGGCCTCCTGGACTCCGACCCAGCGGTCCCGTCTGGATCGATCGGGGACGCGCTGGAGGCCACGTCCGGGCATGGGTCGTCGTTCACGCACGGCGGCCTGCGCGGTCGATGAACTCGAGGAGGAGGTCGACCGCCTCGACGTTCCCCGTCGCCGCGGGCGTGGTCCGGCCGAGAGCGAGTTTCTCCCGGATCAGCGCAGGGAGCCGATCGAGGTCCTCCCATCGATGTCCGAGGGCCGCCGCATTGCGCTCCGCCTCCGCGTGGCCTTTCGGCGGGATCGCGATCACCGGGGTCCCGGCGGCGAGCGCCTCATTCAAGGTCCCCTTCCCCGCCGTCGTGATGACGAGGTCCGCGGCGAGGACGACATCGTGGAGGTTCGGGATGAAGCCGTACACGTAGACGCCGGGCCCCGGTTCGATCTTGAGCTTCGGCCCCGAGACGACGACCATCGACGCGTCCTCGAGCCCGAGTTCGCGGTACGCCGCGATCGCCTTCCGGACGAGGAACTCCCCGATCGCCGTGCCCCCGACGGTCACGAGGATCGTCCGCTTCCGGAACACGAGGTCCTCGCGGAGCTGCCCGCGGGACGCCGAGAACGGCCTCACGATCGGGCCGATCCGCCTCACGTTCGGCCACGGGGGCGCGTCCTCCGCGGTCAGGATGAGCTGGACGCGCCGCGCGAGGCGCGCGAACCAGGCGTTCCCCCAGCCCTCGACGAGGCGGGAGGGCGCGTCGCGGGCGAAGTCGTGCCGCACGCGGTTCACGAGGAGGGCCGTCGGGACGCGATGCCTCACGGCCTCCGCGACGGTGGCGAGCTCCCCGTCCGAGATGAGGAACCGCACGTCGTCCCAGTCCGCCTCCCGGCGGAGGAACTGCCGGGCGACACGCAGATACCGCGCGTAGTCCACGTACCACCGCCACGCGGGGCCCAGCACGCCATCGGCCGCAGGCCAGTCCGGCGCCGGAGGGGTCGTCATCGCGTCGAAGCCGCTCGCCACGACGAGGTCGAGGGCCGGGGAACCGGCGAGGAACAGGAACTCGAGGTCCGGCCGCCGTTCCCGCAGCCCGCGGGCGAGAGCGACGGCCCGGGTCGCGTGGCCGAGACCCTGGGAGTGGACCGCGACGTACCCGCGGGCCGTGGGCATCGGGCGGGACGATGGGCCGGGTCTACAAAGACCTTCGGCACGACCGGGGGCCGGGCCGCGTTCACGGGGGCCCGCCGAGGCCTTTTATGGGCCCGCGGCGTTCGTGAGGGCGTGGAGCTCGCGGCCCTCGCGAAGTACCCGTTCCTGCGAGAGGCCTCCGCGTACATCCGCGCGGAGGGGATCTCCCTCGAGGACCTCCTGTCGGATCCCGCGTACGGTCGGGCTCGATCCGTGGGGAAAGCCCGGGTCCTCGAGTCCCTCGAGCGGGGCCCGGCCGAGGCCCGCGTCGCGATCGCGACGGGCGACCAGTTCGCGCACCTCCTCGCGTATCCCGTCGCGCGGATCCTCGTGTCCGCGATCGCGGACACGTATCTGATCCGGCGCTACGCCCTCCGGGAGGCCGTCGCCGCGGAGGCCCGCCTCGCGTCCGACTCGGACGACGCGGTCCTCCACCTGGCGAACCAACTCGGGGTCGACCTGCGCCGGGAGGACGGGGCCTTCCGACTTCACTTCGCGGACTTCCTGCGGCACACGCACACGATGCGCGAAACGCCGTGGAAGCTGATCAACCAGCGGCTCAACCGGGGCTACATCGCCCTCCGCCGGGAGAAGGCGGTCCGGGTCCTCCGGAACGCGATCCAGCGGCGCATCGAGGAAGGGCTCCCGCTCCCCGTGAACGACGGGATCCTCGAGGCGTTCCGTGCCGACGTGAGGGACATCCGTGCGAAACTCGACGAGAAGAAGGCCACGTTCAAGGCGGAGGAGGTCGGACGCGTCTCGATCACGCGGTTCCCGCCCTGCATGTACAACCTGCTCGCCCAGATCCAGAACCACGAGAACGTCCCCCACATGGGACGCTTCGCGATCGTGTCGTTCCTCCACCACATCGGGATGAACAACGAGGAGATCTTTCGGATCTTCGGGGACGTGCCCGACTTCGCGGTCGACGTGACGAAGTACCAGATCGACCACATCACGGGGACGACGAGCCCGACGGAGTACACGCCGCCCGAGTGCTCGACGATGAAGTCATACGGGATCTGCCCGGGCCCGGACCGGATCTGCCTGACGATCCGACATCCCCTCTCGTACTACCGCGTGAAGGGCCGGGAGCGCCGGCCGAAGGGAGAGAGCGCCGCGACGGCCGCCTAGGCCGCGAACCCGTGCCACACGCGGACGGCCCTCTGGACGGCTGTCGCGTGGCCGAGGATCGCGAACCCGACGATGAACCACTCGAGGGGTCCGAACCGGAGCGGCTCGATGCCCCACAGGGTCCCGCCCTGGGGCGCCGCGATGAGCTGGAGGAGGCCTCCCAAGAACAGGAGGACGAGGCGGTCCGCGCGGCCGAGGAGCCCGCCGTACACGCGGCCTTGGCCGACCGCCTGGGCCTGGGTCCCCATGTACGACGTGAGGAGCACGCCGAGCAATGCCAACGTTCCGATCCAGAGCTGGCAGTACGCGGAGAAGGCCACACCACCGATAAGGAACACGTCCGCGTAGCGATCCAAGACGTGGTCGAGGAAGTCCCCGCGGGCAGAGACTTTCCCCGCCAGTTTCGCAACCTTTCCGTCGAGGGCGTCCAGGTACGCATTCCCAAGGAGCAAGGCGAGGCCGAGGGCGAGGAATCCCCCTCCACTGAGGGCGAAGGAGATTCCCGCGCCAGCGGCGGCGGCGAGCCCGAACCAAGAGATCGTGTCCGGGTTCGTGTGGATCATCCGCGCGGCAACGGGAGTGAGAAGCCGGTCCGCGAGAGCCCGATAGCGGTCTAGTACCACGAAAGCACCTCATCGCTCCAATCCACGGAACCCGCTTCATGTCCCGCGAGGCGACCTTGGAGGATCTGGACAACCATCATCGCGGTTTGCTCGGGCAGGAGGTCCGTCGTGTCGATTTCGTACACGAACGGCAGGCGCGCGACCGCCTCCTGGGTAATCACATCGATCGCCTCCGCCTCCACGTTCTCCCGGATCTTTGCATCCGGCCATCCGCGATTCCGCAATCGTTTCGCGAGCGTCTGGGGGTGGCAGCGGAGCACGACCGCCAGGGTTACGGAGAGGAGGTGGGCGTAATGGCCCACGAGGAAGCCGAGTTTAGCCGGCACTTGGACTGCCCGATCGAGGGAGCCGACGTCGACCTCGCGGGCGTTTCGCATCGCGTCGAATCCGACGATCAGTCCGCGCTCTTCCGCGAGGCGGCTGACGTGGACGACATAGTATCCTCGGCGGGCGAGAATCTCCGCGACCGACGTCTTCCCGGTGCCGGGAGTTCCGGTGAGCGCGACGCGCACGTCGCAGCAACCTAGGCGCCCTATATTAAACGTTCACCGGCGTGCGCGTTTCGAAATCGGCGGGCCTTGCAATGACCGGCCATCAAGCCGTTCTCGCAGGGCCTGGAGGAACCACATCTCACGCGTCCGACTCTCCACGAGTCGAAGCACGCGGGACTCTGTCGTCCTGTCCGGGACGGCGGGAACGTCAAACCCGTAGGCGACATCCATGAGGACGAGAGGCTCCGGAGGCGCGAGGCCGAGGTCGATTCGAATCCGGGCGTCGAGGGCTTTCTGAAGCAACTCGAGGGAAATCAGGCCCGTTTCCACCCGCAGGGCGGCAGCGACGAGCCGACGGACAAGGTTCCAACGAAAGCTTGGGGCGTGGAAGTCGAGGGCCACGAAGGGCCCTTCGATGCGCGCGGACGCCTCGCCAATCGTCGCGAGTGTCCGGGTGCGGTCGCGGGTGAAGTTGCGGAAATCATGTTCGCCTTCGTAGACTCGAAGAGCGGTGTTCAGACGAGCGACGTTGCGACCTCGGGGAAGGAGGTATCGATACCATCGATCCCGAGCCCCACGGGCACTGAAGTCGTCCGGGACCCGAGCGGAAGCCCACGCCCACACGCCGCGCGCTTTCGCATTGAGGGAACGGACGCAAGCCGCCGGGGCGAGGAGGCTCGTGAAGGCGACGACATTGCCGAGCGCGCTGACACCCCGGTCGGTCCGGCTGGCGCTCTGGAACCGCGACGAACGGACATCCCGGATCGCTCGGGCGCTAGAGAGCGCCTTGATCACCTCGCCCTCCACGGTCCGGAGGCCAGGCTGCCGGGCCACTCCATGGAATTCCGTGCCGTCGTACGCAATCTTGAGGACGAGCCTCATAGGCCGTCCATCCGAGGATCGGATATTACCCTGTTGTTGCCGATCCGCCTCGGTTCGGACGACACCTCGAGTTGGCCGAACAGCGGGATAACGTTCATCTACGCGACCCATCGTTAACAAGGACATGGCGGGGGCCCCCGTTCGCGCGACGAGTCGGTTCCCGAGGTGGCCAGCCCGTCGCTTCGCACCCCTGCTCCCGCCGGCCTTGGTCGCCGCAGGGATCGTCCTCTTCCTCCTGTCCGTGACGCCGGAGATTCACGGCGTCGACACCTTGCGGTTTAATGGCCAGCTGGATCCCGGCGCAATCATCTCGGACGGCCTGAATCGAAGCGGGTACGGAATCGCCAGGGTCGCTTTCGAGACGAGACCCTCCTGCGCGCTCCGCCTCTTCGTGCTGAACGGGGCTCTCGCCGAACGCTACCTCTCCTCCGGATCTCTCCCGGATCCCGGTCAGTCGCTCAACTGCGATCAGTCGGAGGCGGTTGTAAGGGAGGCCATCGTCCTGCTCGTCTTTCAGAACGCCCGGAACGAGAGTACGGAGTCGTATTCCGTGGTCGTCGACCTGTTCGTGGAGACGCTTCCGTATGGTCTTGTCGCTTTGCCCGCGGCTGCGCTGTTCATCTTGGGTATGTCCCTCCTCCTTGTGCGCCTGTTTCGCGGGGGTCTCCGGAGGCTCGAAGAGGAGCTCCGGCGGAAAGACGCGGTGTTTCCCCCTGGCAAAGGGCAGGAAGGCACGGATCCTGCCGCGGAGGTCTCGTCGGGGATCCACCGTGGCCATCCATCACCGCTTCCCGAGGGGGAAGAGGCTGAGGAACAGGAGATGGAGGAATAGCAGGAGGACGAGCCACACGCCGGCTCCGTAGGGGATGCCGGCATAGGCGACGGTGTCTCGTCCCGTGACGAATGCGAGCTGTTCAGGTACGGCAGGCGCCAGGGCGCCCAGGTACAGGCCCGTAACGGAGAGGAAGTCGACCCAGGTGGTCCCAAAGGTCAACAACTGCTCGGGGACGATGAGCAGGGCCTGCACGGTCATCAGCAGCGCCGTCGGCTCGATTGCGTTCATGCCAACCCACAAGGGCACGGAGAGCAACGAGAGATGTCTCGGCCTTAGGAACACCGCCAACCAAACGGCGAGGGCGAGGTAAACCGTGCCGATGAGCACGGCGACGGCGACGAAAGCCGTCACGAGGCCGATCGTGAGGGGCGTGCCGGCGGCCCCGACGTAGATGACCAAGACGCTCACGGTCGTGGCGACAACATGCACGAGGGCGATCGCGAGGGCGAGGCCCGCGAACCTCCCTAGGCCGAGGCTCCAACGGGGAACCGGTTGCGTCAGCGCGCTCTCCAAGAACGCGGTCTCGGCGTCCCTCTTGGCCGCGTAGTAAGCGGCCGCGGTGGGCAGAATCGGCAGCAACAAAGGAACAAACCCCGCGGCAAGAGCGACGAGAGCCCCGTCCGCACTGAGTGTCCAGACCGAGGACGAACCCGGTGAGCCACCGAATCCAAACGCGACGAGCCTCCAGGATGACAGGGCAGCGATCAGGCCAACGACGATGGAAACGATGAGGAAACGAACGCTCGTGACCGTCGATCGAAAGTAGGCGAACGCGAGGGTGATCATCGAGCGAGGGATCCGGATGATCTTTGCGATCTCGCGGGGGGCCGTCAGCTCGACTCCCCCCGAACGAGGGTTCGAACGACGTCCCCGAGGATGATCTCCGGCTCCCGGATGGACCGGATTCCGATGCCTGCCTCGTGCAAAACTTGCCGGGCCTTCTCCGCGTCAAATGTGGCAGGGTCTATGAAGGCGGTGAGGGTGAGGGCCGATTCGGATCCTCCGATCTCGAGAATCCCAGGGACCTCCCTCAATGCGGCGACGACGCTGGGCCGAGGGCCGTCCGCTTCGATGAACACCCGTGCATGGCGGGCCTCACCCAACGCCTTCAAGAGCACCGGGGTCTCGTATGCGGACGTGGCCCGTCCGTCCGCTAGGGTGACAATGCGGCTGCAAACCCGCCGGAGCGTGGCAAGCTTCGGTGAAGTCAGGAGAATCGTCCTTCCCCCTTCGGTCAACGTACGCAACTTTACGCTGAGGTGATCCCACTCCAGGATGCTGAGACCGCTCATGGGTTCATCGAGGAGGAGGACCGGAGGATCGGAGAGCAATGAGACGGCGAGGTACATCTGACGTTGCACATACGTGATGCAATCCGGAACCCTCATCGAAACGTGCTCCCCCAGCCCGAAGAACCCCACCCACCGGTCGATCGTCTCCCGGCGGGTGCCCCGCGGCATTCCCGCAACCCGAGCCCAGAATTCGAGGTAGCCACCCAGCGTCATGTCGTGCGGCATCGGCGGCGTCTGGGGCATGTAGCCGATGATTTCCCCGAGCCGATTTCGATGAATGGCCACGTCGACGCCCGCAACTGTCGCCTGGCCCGAAGTTGGCAGGAGCAGACCGGTCAAGATCCGGAGCAAGGTGGTCTTTCCCGCTCCATCGGCACCAAGCACCCCAAAGATCTCACCCGCCTCAACACGAAACGAGATTCCCCGAAGGGCAGGCAGACCTTCGCCGCGCCCAAACCGCTTGACCAGATTGACGATTTGGAGCACGAGGGACGGTGATTGGTCAGCCCCTCTTAAGCAAACCGGTTTCGACGTGTGCTCACGGCTACGGTCTAGACTCTTTCTTCCCCGGCGCGGTTCGAATCCGCTCCGGGTGGTTCTTCCGCTTCGTCCGGAGGTGCACGAGCAAAGCGACGCCCACACCAGCAGCGACGAACGCGCCCACTACGATGCCCGGGTGGATCGACGTCGGTGGAGGCACTTTGGGCGTCACGAAGACGACCGGGTCGCCGTACCACGAGGCTTCCGAGGCGAAGGCAGCGGCACGGAACTCGTACCGAGTTTCCGCCGCAAGTCCGTCGATCCGCAGGCTCACGAAACCCGGCATGATGAGCGTCTCACGGCTCGTCCGGCTCCAATTGCCGCCCGACGGCCGCCATTCGAAGAAGACCTCGGCCTCGGTTGCGTTCCCCAGGGAGGTCATCTCCCCAGTGAGCGTGGCCGCCTCGTGCGTGACCCCTGTCGCCGGCCACGTCCGGATCCCCAGACCAAAGTCACCTACCGCGTGTTTGACCACTCGGTCGGGCCAGCTGAAATATGAAATGTGGGGTCGGCTGGAACGGTCCAGCGCCAGGTCCGAGTACCACCCGGCAAGGTAGGCCACATCAACGACCTGTGTCTGCCACGACCCGCCTGACCTGGCTGCGTGCTTCAACCTACCGAGCGACACGTCGTAATAGGACACGTGAGGGGTCCCTTCGCGGTCGAGTGCAAGCCGCGCGTCCCAGCCGACGTCGCCGACGGTGTCGATGACCTCGGTGTCCCAGGCAAGGCCGTCCCACGACGCGAACCGAAGCTCTTGCTGGGCGGAGTCCCGGTACGCGATCAGGGGCAGGTTCGCGGCGTCAAGGACGAGCGTCACAAACTGGGCCGATGCCTCGACATCGACCGTCTCCACCGACCATCGAAACCCGTTCCAACGGGCATGCCTCAGCATCCCGTTCGCGTAGTAGGCGACGCTCGGGACGCCGGAAGAGTCGACGGCCAAGCTCGGATACCTCGCCGTCACCACATCCCGATCGACGGTTTCCGTTGTCCAAGCCGTGCCGTTCCACCGGGCGTGTCGAAGGACCCCGTTACCCCCAACGAAGGCGACTTGGGGCAACCCACCGGGGTCGATGGCCAGACTCGTGTATCCTTCCACGTGCGACCTCTCGACGGCGCTGACGCTCCAACCCGAATCGTTCCCCCGCGCATAGTTCACGAACCCGTCCGCTCGATCGACATAGGAGAGATGGACGGAATCGTCCGGACCCAACCTCATGCTGACCATTCCGTCCGCCGCTTCGACGCCGAGCGGTGTCTCGATCCCCCATCCCTCGCCGGTTCGGCGCGCATACGTGACGCGGCCCGTGTCACTGTCGACGAACGCGATGTGAGGCTGGTCGCGCGAATCGATTGCGATCGCGGTCGAGCCCGAGACGAAGACCCCCTGATCGACGATTTCGGTGGACCAGGCGTGCCCCGCATCGGTCGCGATAAGAGAAGGCGCTCCAGCCGAGGCCGCGACGTGGGTGGTGAGAAGGACCGCCTGGAGGACCATGAACAAGGCGGAGAGGCGCATGGTGCTGAGGGCCCGCCTGTCAAGTCCACCGTTTCCGCGACTCGACCACATCGTGCGAAGGCCTCCGTAGACGTCACAGACAAGAACGTGCCTCCTCTAGAGGTTTTCACTCCTCGTTCCGAACGGGTCCTGTTCATCCTAGTCAAAGGTTGGCTAGGAAGCTCGCGGCTCTGCGGCAACTCCTTATGTACGCGAGCAACACCTATACTTTCGATCACGAAATGGGTCCCAGGTTCTCCTGCTTGCTGCTCGTCCTTGCGGCGATCATGGGACCGACGAGCCTCCCCCCGCTGGAAATAGCGGAGGCGGGTGCATTGGAAGTGGTCTCCTACGACGTGGTCCCGATTTCCAACGAACTCGCGGTATTCCCGTCCCCCTCATCCTGGTCGAACGATCCCCGCCTGGTCGTCTTGGTGAAGGTCCTGAACGCATCGTTCTCCCCGGACTTGGGCGTCTCCGTCCTCTCGGTGGACGGGATGCGCCTGGTCCTCGACTGGGAAGGCACGAATCGGACCGTATGGGGCGCGCCCGAGGGCCCGCTCGTGGAAGGCCGACACGAGGTCGACCTCCACCTGCGGGATGCGACGACCAACGCGCTTTCCGCGGAGTGGTCGTTTGGCATCGACGTGACGCCTCCCTTGGTGTCCCTCGATCCGCTGCCGGTCGCCGCGGATGTCCGCGTGTTCACGGTGAACGGGAGCGTCGTTGAGGATCACCTCAAGGGAATCGATGTGAACGGCTTCGGTGCCGTGGTGAACGAGGGACGATTTCTTGTGCCTGTCCTTTTGTGGCCGGGACGGAACGACGTGGAGGCCACGGCCATCGACGAGGCGGGCAACAGGGGCCTCGGAGTGGCGTGGATCAATTGGTTCCCACCAACGAACCCCGACGAAACGTACCTTCCGTTTCTGCACAAACTCGCCAGCTTCACCACGCGCTTCCCGGCGGATTGGCAGATTGAAGTGGATCGAGAGCTGGAGGGAGGACTCCGAGCAGATGTCCTCGCCTCGGAGCCTGCGACCGTCCCTCTGCGGGCAACGATCGCCGTCCTGTCGCGTCCCACCGGTGCAACGATGGACCAGGACGTCCTGCTATCAATTCTAGAGGAAGCGCTCTTGCGGCTTTCCTCAGGTTCACAGGTCACTGTCGTAAGCCGCCCCGCGAGAATTGAGCCCTTGCCGAGCGCAGTGGCAGCCCAGCTCGCATACGTAGAGACGCTAGCCGAAGGTCTCGTCGTCTTCCGTTCGGTGACCGCGGTCTGGAGTTCGGGAGTTGGTCGGCTCTGGGTCATCATCGGCTCGATGGCGGCAGAGGAGGTCGACGAGAAGTGGGCGGCCGTGCAGAATGCCGTCGAAGGGTTTCGAACCATTGAGCCACCCCCTTCCATCACCGGGGATGACCGCGTCACGAATCGGATAGCCTACGCTTTTGCGGCAACAATCGCCGCGATCGCAGTCATCCTGTCTGCGTTCGGAGTCGCCCTGTACTCCCTCCGACGTCGGCGTCGACCGCCTCGCACGTTCTCCTAGCGCGCCTCCTTCCGCGAGTGGGCTACGGCTCCCGGATCCCGGGCGTGCATGCCGAGATGATCCGTGCGCCACTCCCGAACCTGGGAGACCCGGAACGTCCACCACTGGTCAAGCGTCTCCCCGCACACGGGGCACGTAGCGGACTTCTTCATCCCATCCGTGCGATCCCGCCGCAGCTGCCGAACCAAAGTGAATATCAGGATACCCACCGAACACGTCATCACGACCACGGCGATGAGTGCGATGAGGGAGAAGTCGAAGTCAGCTTGGCTGCGAGTTCGGATCGCCGTGGTGGCGGTATCGATGTTCCCCTTGCCGATCTCCACCAGGTCGGCCGCTTCGCCGAGGCGGTCCGGATCCGACTCTCGAAGCCCCGCCGCATAGAGGGACAGTCCGTCGACGACCTGGCCGAACCCTCTGGAAAGCTGGGCGTGAATCGATGTGTAGCTCTCCGGGACGGCGATCCCGCTGAGATTGTCGCGGACCCTAGAGAGCCCCAGCGCGGCCAGATCGATCCGCTGCGCAAACTGCTCTGGCTCGCTGAAGCACTGGAAGAATTCCTCGTTGCATTCACGTATGGCAGCGGCCGCTTCGGCAAAGTGCTGACCCGCAATCTCGAGTTGGACGGTCAGGGCGTCCAGGTAGGTCTGCTCGGATGCGGCAACGAGCGACGTGGGAGCGAGCAGGGATGTGACTGCGGCTAGCACGATCGCAGCGCGCCGCACCGGTTCGGACGTCCGCACTTGCCCTCTCTGAGGTCCCTATCTGCGCGTCATCCGATAAGCCTACCGGGCCCCCCTTGCTCGGTAGGAGCGGTTCATGGGCCGAAACGATTTGTGGTAATGCTTCCTTGACGGTGCTATCACGGGCAGTAGTACGGCCATCGCCCTCGCTCGGAGGAAACCAAAAGGAAGAGTTGGGCGCGGTCGTCCGCGCCCAGTGCGCGAGCGATCGGGCTCCTTCAGAGGGCCCCCTCGCCGCCCTCGGCCGGCAGTGATGGCGGACCCCGGCCACGCCGGAGGACCAACACCACGCTCACTACAGCCACGACTACCGCCACGACCGTCAGGACGACGAGGGCCGTCACGAGGCCCACGAGGCCTGCGTTCGACGCCGCCAGTGAATCAAGCTGCGTGCGAGCATCCGTCAATTCCGCTGAGACATCGTCCAGCTGGCCCTGCAGGAGGTCCGCCTGCGCGTCCAAGAGCGCGTCGATCCACGTCGCCAGCGGCGTGACCAGGAACGGCGTCCGAGTGATGGTCGGGATACCGTATTCGAAAGCCGAGACGACCGTAATCACCTCGAAGCTTCCGGCCGACAGCAGTCCTGTCTCGCCTCCGGTCAACGCGACCCGATACGCTCCGGCCCCGGTTCGGACCGGCGTGCCCCCGAGCTCGAACTCGCCCGACGTGACATCCCGCACGAACCATTGCGACGTAAAGTTGTCCGTCGGCTGGCCCACAGACTGCACGGTGAAGTCAAAGGTCGCCGGGGTCCCTGCGTTGACGAACGGAGGCACCTGGCCGAAGCTCACGATCGGCTCCTTGAACGTCGTCAGGAAGCTCCACTGGTCGGCCTCCCACGGGTACCCGGTCCTGAACGCCTTCATGATCGTCTGCCGGTTTGGCAGGTCGACCACGTCCAGGTAGAACGGTCCGTGTCCCGGCCAAACATGCCCTTGGTCGGTGTACCAGGTGTTCAAGGCACTCCAGCGTGCGGTGGCGTCGGCCACCGTGATCTGCCCCGGGCCGACGAGCGTCGCAAAGCCCGTTGGAATAAAGTTCGCGGTGCTCAGCGTGCCGAGGTCGCCCTCCAGGAACGCCAGGCTGTCGCCCTTCGTGAGGTCGAGCCACGGCCGGGCCGTGGATTCGGCGTCCTCCTCGTTGTTGGCGGTTTCCTGATCGAGCAACGTCTGAACAGCTACCGAGGCGGCTTCCCACGAGACTGCGGGCCAGTGGGATGCATATCCAGCGATCTCGGCCTCGTCCGGGTGCCAGTAGTTGAAGTACTGCACAAACGTGTCCGAGTCGATGACCTCGATTCCCTTCAGGTTCCCGCTCGTCAGGGTCTGGTCATGAACCTGTCTCTCGAAGTCGTCCGCCGCATTGGCAAGGCCGGGGACCCGGCTGATGTCGCCGTCGACCTGGCGTTCCATGATCGAGATCCCCACGAGCAGGTCAGCCATGTTCACGTCGACCCCGTGGTGCCACTGGCCCCACGTCATGTCGAACGTGATCTTACTCAGCGCGGTCACGCCCAGCCCGACCGGCTCCCACGCATTGGTTGTCGTGTTGAAGAGCATCGCGGTTGCCGGCACATCGAGCGCGCGGCCGGGGTCCGGGCCGTTCGTCTCCACGCTGAACGACTGACGCATCGGAATGACCTTCCCCGTGTGTGGATGCCTGGTCACGCCGGGATCCAGGATCATGTTCCTCTGGACCGAGTCGTAGAGCCAGCCGGGAGCGGCCTGCCATGGGTTCCATCCGTCCACGAACATGACTAGGTTCAGGATTCGAGCCCTCGCCACGCCATCCGTGTCGTCGGGAACCTTCGCGGCCTTGAATGCGAAGTCGTTCGCGTTGCCTCCGAACAGGTCGAAAATCGTGTCCGTCATCCTGTTGTTGAACACGTAGAGGCTGCGCCGGGCTTCGATGAAGAACGCGAGGGACTCGCGCATGGCGAGTTCGGTTCCTCGCACGATCAGGTCCCGTCTCTCGTCTAAGCTGCTGTATCCGCCGAAGACCAGCTTGTCCGCGATATCTTCCAGCTCGGGCGGAGCCCGATAGAATCCGGGCCCGCAGAACGGCCCGAACAGCTCACAGCCCGCCCCCGCATAGAACCAAAGCTGGCTGTCGTCCCAGGCGGTGAAGGCGGTCTGAATCCAGCCAGCAGTATAGAAGTGCCAGATGTTCTGATCGCAAGGTCCGCCGTACGCAATCCCGGCGGTCGCCGGGCCCTCATTCAGGAAGACGTCGAACCCCAGACCCTCCAGCACGGTCCCGTAGTATCGGCCCATCTGGAGCCTCTCGTCCTGGGTCCGCACCAACCCCGTGATCGTGACGAGTCTCCCCTCGGGGTCGTGCCACTGGCCGCCGGCGGGTTTGGTCCATCCGGCTGCGAACAGCGCTTGATCGATCTGAGCGCGCCCCTGGTTCGGGTCGAAGGCGTACGCGTTCTCAAACTGCGCGAAGTCCACGATGTATCGGGAATAGTCTGGCGACCGCGGATGGAACATCGTCCGGAACGGAACCGCAAATCCGCCCCAGATATCCCGGACGATGAAGTCCCGGTCGATCATGTACTGCATCCCCTCCCGGACAGCGCGGATGGCGAACGGATTTCGCGGGAAGGTGGGATCTTGTTCGCACGGGTTCCACTGCAGTTGATCGAAAAGACCTGCGGCGTCGTGGGTATAGACCTGATCCGACGCCAGCGCGCGTTGCTTGTCAGCGAGCGCCGTGATGTCGAAGATAATTGTGTCCCTGTCCCCTGCGATGATCTCGGTCAGGCCCAACGAACGATCCAGTTGCTCGGACCACACGATCTCATCGATCCATGGCCCGATCGGCGCCTGTCTCGGCTCATTCGTCGTGCGAGCCGAAACGGTCGTCGAGCTGACCACCAAGGCGCCCAAGACCATCACGATCGTCAAGGCCAGCGCACAAATCCTTCTTCCAGACATCATGTCAATCCTCCAGCCCCTGTTGTCCCGCTCCACGGCAAAGTGTGACGTGGCCGGGGCCGGAACAATCCCACGAATATTAAGGCTTTTGGGTCAGGAGTTGAACCAATCCCGTTCAAGCCGCGAGATGGCAGGCAACGAAGTGGTTCGGGCGAAGTTCCCTCAGCTCGGGCTCCTCGACATCGCACCAACCGGCCTTGGCGATGGGACACCTCGGGTGGAACCTGCATCCAGGTGGCGGTTCCACGAGGCTCGGCGGCTCCCCAGGCACCGCGGACCGTTCCCGAAACCGGTTGCTCGGATCTGGGTCGGGAAGCGCGTCCATCAGGGCCCGGGTGTACGGATGGAGGGGCTCCTTCATCAGGCTCTCAACGGGCGCGACCTCCGCGACCTTCCCCGCGTACATGATGGCAATCCGCTCGGAGAAGTACTTCGCTGTCGCGAGGTCGTGTGTGATGTAGACGAACGCGATGCCATGCTTCCGTTGGATGTCTCGAAGTAGGTTCAGGATCGATATTCGAACGGATGCATCGAGCATTGAAACGGGTTCGTCCGCAACGATTAACTCGGGATTGAGAATCATCGCACGCGCAACCGCCACCCTCTGCCGCTGCCCGCCGCTGAGCATATGAGGGAACTTCCGCGCGAATTGCTCGGGAGGCGTGAGGCGGACTTCTTCGAGAGCTTTGTGGACTAGTTCCACTCGACTCGTGGAATCGGCGATTCCGTGAATCGCCAAGGGCTCCTCGAGAGACCGGAAGATGGTGAATGCGGGGTTCAGGCTTGAGTAGGGGTCCTGCTGGACCATCTGCGCCTTCCTGCGAAGCCACCCCAGATCCTTTTCGCGAAGGTGAGTGACGTCGCGCCCTTCGTAGACGATTCGGCCCGCGGTGGGCTGGATCAAGAGCAAGATCGCCCGTCCCAACGTGGTCTTCCCGCAACCGCTCTCGCCCACTAGGGCGACAGTCTCACCCTTGTTCAGGTCCAGCGTGACGCCGTCGACCGCCCCGACGTGTGCTTCGTCTCTGAACCAGGAGCGGCCAATCGGGAACCACACCCGGAGGCCTTCGAGCCGGAGGATCGTTTCGGTCGCCCGGATGGGGCCACTCTCCTGCTGCTCCATCACGAGGCAGCCGCCTCCTGGCCCAGCAACCAACAGGCGGCGAGTCGGTTCCCCCAGGCGAGCGGTGGCTCCTGGGCGCATCGGTCGAACGCGAAGGGGCACCGGGGACGGAACCGACACCCCATGGGGGGATTGATGAGGTCCGGGGGGTCTCCGGGGATCGAGGCGGGGGTTTGTTCGCCGCGCAAGAGCGGGACGCTCTTCAGGAGCAACTGAGTGTACGGATGCTTTGCATCCCGATAGATTTCTTCAGAGGTCCCCAATTCCACGAGCTTCCCCGCGTACATGATGCCAACATAGTCCGCGAGTTCGCTTGCGAGCGCGAGGTCGTGCGTGATGAAGATGTAGGACAACCCTTCCTCGCTCTGCAGCCGCTTGAGCAGGTTGATGATGTTCGCCTGGGTCATCACGTCGAGCGCGGACGTGGGCTCGTCCAAGATGACAACCTTCGGCTTGAGGATGAGGGCCATCGCGATGACGACGCGTTGTTTCATGCCGCCGCTCAGTTCGTGAGGATACCGGTTCGCGACATATTCGGGGAGCCTCACTCCTTTCAGCGCCTCCACGGCCTGCTCCCAAGCCTCCTCTCGCTCTGCATCGAGGTGGACTAAGAGCGGCTCGGCGACCTGAAAGCCGACTTTCAGGACCGGGCTCAAGGAGTTCATCGCGCCCTGGAAGACCATCGATACGCCTCTCCACCGCACATCCTTTCGGAACTCCTCGTTCGAAAGGTCCATGAGATTTTTGCCGTCCAGGTACACCTCGCCCGTGTAGCGATGCACGTTCTTCGGCAGAGCGCGCATGATTGCATTCGCCGTCGAGGTCTTGCCGCAGCCGCTCTCCCCGACGAACGCGAGAGTCTTCTTCTCTCCCAAATCGAACGAAACGCCGTCAACTGCTTTCACAGGACCGCGCGAGGTTCGATAGTACAGATGCAGGTCCTTGACCTGGAGCGTGGGCATGCCAGCCACTCCCCTTCACTCTTCTCTCAACCTCGGGTTGAGCACCTTGTCGAACGCGTAGCCGAGAAACGCGAAGGCCACGGTGATGAACACAATCCCGCTCGCGGGAAGGGCGACCCACCACCACAGGCCGTTGTAAATCGCGCCTCCCCTCGATGCATCGCCCATGATCGAGCCCCATGTCGGGAGCACGGGATCCCCGACGCCGAGAAAACTCAGAGAGGCCTCCAGGAAAATGAAAGCCGGAACGGAGAGGGACATGAGTGCGAAGGTGTACGGCATGGTCCGTGGAATGATGTACCGGAATAGAATTCGCGCCCGGCTCGCCCCATACGCCCGAGCCGCTTCGATGTACGACTCCTCTTTGACCTGCAAGGCAATGCTCCGGATGACTTTCGTGGTGCCCCCCACGACATTGAAGGCCACGATAATCAACAGAATCCTGACCAAATCGGGTCGGTAGAGGAAACCTATGAGGATCAATATCGGGAGAACGGGAATGATAATCACGAAATCGGTTGCCCGTTGGATGACCTCGTCGAATCGGCCGCCGTAGTAAGCGCCGAGCGCGCCCAGAATGACCTGGGCCATCACCGTCAGAACGGCAGCGACCGCACCGAAGGCGAGGGCGACCGGCGCTCCCCAGAGTAAGCCGACGAGGAGGTCACGACGGAGAGAATCGGTTCCCGCAAGTCCATAAACCCCACCGTATGAAACGAATCGGGCCTCCAAGGTGTCGTTCGCATCGAACGCAAGGGCCTCAACGGTCAAAGCGTATGGACCGTGAAGGACGCTCGCCCGAGCCGGGCTGAGCATGTCCGGACCCGTCTCGGCATACAGCGTAACGTGAGGGTGAACGACGGCGACATCCGTCGCGTTGAACCCCGCGGCCCACTCACGCAACCTTCCCTCCAAGCCCGCCCGGGCCCCCTCGACCGTGTCGGCAGGAACATCGAACGTATCCATCAAGGGAGCCTGTCGCGTGGGGAAGCCGGAGAACATCGTAATCTTCTCCCCGTCCGGGCGCTCCCAGGTGATTGTGATGAGAGGCTTGAACGAGCTCCAATTCGCACGGAAATAGACTCTCATGTCGGGCGGGAATGTGTCGTACTCGAACTTCCATCGCGCCCTTGTGACGATGATCTTGAAGTCCTCGGTCGTGTTCGAAGCCCCGCCCTTGAATTCGTTCCAGTCGACGATGATGGTCCGTGCGAATTTCTGTTCTGAGAATGCATCAATCCAATCCGGGGGCGCATTGCGCGGGAGATCCGTCCAACGGCTGACGTCGCCCCATACGCTCGCCACGTCATAGGGCGCGACGAAAGGGACCAGGGCCGCGGCCGCGACCACCACGAAGAGCATGCCGACTCCAAACAAACCGGCCTTAGTTCGAACTGCCTCGGCCAGGGCCGCGCGCATCCCCAGGACGGGCCCGGGCGTCCGATCACCTGCCCAGCGCGCGGATTCGCGGATCCAGGAGTCCGTACGCGAAATCGAGGAGAAGGACTGTAACCACGAACAAGTACGCGAAGATTATGGTCAGCGCGATGATTGTAGGAGCATCCGTGTTCGTGACCGCCTCGAAGAACAGGAGCCCGAGCCCGGGCCAGTTGAACACGATTTCCGTTATGATCGCCCCCGTCCAGGAAGCGACCAAAGCAAGGATGATTCCTGTCATGATTGGAGGTGAAGCGGCGCGCAGGACGTAGCGCCGGAGGACAATCTTCTCAGGAAGCCCCTTACTGCGCGCGGCGTTGACGAAGTCCTCCGCCATGATCTGGAGTACGAGATTGCGGGTCGTGTAGGACCAGGCGCCGAAGTTCGCGAACGTGACCGTAATCAGCGGTAACAACAGATGCCACAACTGGTCTCCGAGGAGCGCAAAAGGCTCCCTGGGGGCGGGCGCGCTGACCATCCCGCCTGTCGGGAACAGGCGCAACCCGACCGAGAACATGAGGATGAAGAAGATGCCCAAGACCCAAGAGGGGATGACGAGCGTCGTAATCGACAGGACGGTCAGGCTCCGATCGAAGACCGACAGCGCACGCCGAGCCATCCGGAGGCCCAGCCACACGCCAATGACCGCCGACAACGCCGTGGCTGTGGTAAACAAGATGACCGTTCGCGGCAGCCGTTCCATGATGATCGTGGTGAGTTTGAAAGATCCGGTCCCGTAGGTACCCTGGGCCTGACCGAAGTCCAACGTGAGGGCTTCCCACGTCTGCCTGAACGACTTGCTCAGGAAAGGTTGATCAAGCCCCCGATTGTGGATCCGTTGCTGGACGGTCTCGTTGTATACGCGCTGCTTTTCCGACGCGTCAAGGCGCTGGTACCACTGCTGGTTACCGAGCTCTTGCGCCGTTGAGATTCGAATCTCCGCGATCAGGATTCTGTCGATGAGCCCGCCCTGGTTCGCGATGACGACAACCATGTACGTCGCCACTACCAGGGTAATTCCGAGGAACAACGCCCTCTTCCCCAGGTAGACGGCAAGGGCCACGTCTCTAGATACTCGCGCCGCGGATTTAAGGCTTTTCCGGAACGGCTGTGGATGGTCCTCCCAGGCGAGAATCCTGTAGAGCAGGTGAGGCCCGAATACCACCGTCCCCACGGTGCCGTCGGTATCCGTCAAGGCATTGCAGGTCCCACGATCCGTCGGCCGCGTTCGTTCCTCCTGTCGTGCCCTCGCTCTCCTGGACCGGGGGGGGGCCTCAATCTC
>Ga0209341_10002132_pt1 | contig 18922 bp, 24 predicted proteins | sample RifCSP13_2_FD_184020 | JGI IMG/M metagenome (GOLD analysis project Ga0209341, IMG submission 184020) | Soil microbial communities from Rifle, Colorado - Rifle CSP2_sed 13_2 (SPAdes) (version 2) | ecosystem: Environmental > Terrestrial > Deep subsurface > Rock core/Sediment | place: Rifle... | reverse complement strand
GATGTCTGCGGGGTGCAGTTTCAGGGCTGCCCCCGTCTTAGGAGGACAGCATAGCAATGAAGAAGCCCCCCGCCAGCGAGCGCCTATCGTTTCGTTAAGCCACGGATGTCCGCTTTGGGTCAAAAGCGGCTTTCCCTGTAAGCCCCATGTCTCCTGACAGGGCAGAATATTGCTCGGCCGCCGGGCTTTGTGGTAATGGCCGGGGAGGCAATCAGCGAGCGTCAGAGGGGAGTGGAATGCATATCGATCCGAACGAGTGCCATCCGGCGATGGACTACGCCGAGCACCAGAAGACCTATAAGCTGTTCATCAAGCTCACGCTGGTGACCATCGTCAGCGTGGTCGCGCTCATGGCGTTTCTGTACATTTTCGTGGTCTGAGCCGTTTAAAAGTTCCCGCCTGACGGCGGCGTCACTACGCCGCTTCCTTTAAGTTTCGACATCGGTTCGCACGGGCGCTAGCTTCTCGCCCGGCGCATCCCTTGAGCCTTGGAGCCACGATGATCGCCATTGGCGTGCCCGCCGAAGATAAAGACGAGCCGCGCATCGGGCTGACGCCTGAGACGGTCAAGAAGCTCGTCAAGGCGGGAGCGAGCGTCACGCTGCGCTCGGGCGCGGGGCTCAGATCCCATTTCTCCGACGATGAATACAAGGCGGCCGGGGCCAAGATCGCCAAGTCCGATGAGGAGGCTGTCGCCGGAGCCGATATCGTGCTGACCGTGCGGCGGCCGAGCGCCGACCTCGCCAAAAAGATGAAAAAGGGTGCGGCGCTGATCGGCATGCTCGATCCCTTCTCAGACGCCGAAGGCCTCGATGCGCTCGCCAAGACGGGGGTCGCGCTGTTCTCCATGGAGCTGATGCCGCGCATCAGCCGCGCGCAGAGCATGGACGTGCTGTCCTCGCAATCGAATCTCGCCGGCTACAAGGCCGTGGTCGATGCGGCGGCCGCCTTCGAGCGCGCTTTGCCGATGATGATGACGGCGGCAGGCACGGTGCCGGCTGCGCGCGTCTTCGTCATGGGTGTGGGCGTTGCCGGCCTGCAAGCCATCGCCACGGCGCGCAGGCTTGGCGCCATCGTCACGGCGACCGACGTGCGTCCAGCGGTCAAGGAGCAGGTGGCTTCGCTCGGCGCGAAATTCATCGCCGTCGAGGACGAGGAGTTTAAACAGGCCGAGACCTCCGGCGGCTACGCCAAGGAAATGTCCGACGCCTACAAGAAGAAGCAAGCGGCGCTTGTCGCCGAGCACGTCAAGAACCAGGACATCGTCATCACCACGGCGCTGATCCCGGGGCGCCCGGCGCCGAAGCTCATCTCCAAGGAGATGATCGAGAGCATGCGGCCGGGTTCCATCATCGTCGATCTCGCGGTCGAGCGCGGCGGCAATGCCGAGCTGGCCAAGCCTGGCGAGATCGTCGCGCATAAGGGCGTGCGCATCATGGGCAAGCTCAATCTGCCGGGTTCTGTGCCGGTCAATGCGTCGAGTCTTTACGCCCGCAATCTCCAGGCCTTCGTCGAGCCGCTGATCGACAAGGAGAAGAAGACGCTCGCCATCAATTGGGACGACGAGCTGGTCAAGGGCACGCTGATTGCGCGGGATGGCGCCATCGTCAACGGGATGATCGCCGAGAGGCTCGGCGGAGCGAAGGCCCGCAACGCCTCGCCGGTCAACGCGGCGGCCAATGGCAGCGCCAAGAAGAATGGTTCGAAGCGCCAGACAAAGGGAGGCAAGTCATGAAAGGCCGAAGCTTCAGCCTCGCGCTTCTCTTACTCGCGCCCGCGCTCTTTGCCGCATTGGCCCTCACGGGCACGGCCTACGCGCAAGGTACGGCTCCGCCCGAGGGCGGGCATGATTTTCTGTTTCAGTTCTCCATCTTCGTGCTCGCGATCTTCGTCGGCTATTACGTGGTGTGGAGCGTGACGCCGGCGCTGCACACGCCGCTGATGTCGGTGACCAATGCCATCTCCTCGGTGATCGTGGTCGGCGCGCTGCTCGCCGTCGCCGTGGAGGCCGCCGATGCCGCCGGTTCGTCGGGCCACTTCCTTGCCAAGCTGCTCGGTTTTGCCGCGCTGGTCATGGCGAGCGTCAATATTTTCGGCGGCTTCCTCGTCACCCAGCGCATGCTGGGCATGTATCAGAAGAAAAAGAAATGAGCTCGGACCTCGTCGCGCTGCTCTATCTCGTCGCGGGCGTTCTCTTCATCCTCGCCCTGCGCGGGCTCTCCTCGCCAGAGACCTCGCGGCGCGGGAACTATCTCGGCATGGCCGGCATGGCCATCGCCGTCGTCACCACGCTCGCCGTGGCGCGGCCTGAAGAGGCCATCACCTGGGCGATGATCGTGGGCGGCGTCGCCGTCGGCGGTGGGACCGGCGCCGTGATCGCGCGCCGCATCCCGATGACGGCGATGCCGGAGCTGGTCGCGGCCTTCCATTCGCTGGTCGGCATGGCGGCGGTGCTCGTCGCGGCGGCCGCCTTCTACGCGCCCGAGGCGTTCGGCATCGGGTCGCCCGGCGCCATCCACACGTCGAGCCTGATCGAGATGTCGCTCGGGGCGGCTATCGGCGCCATCACTTTCACCGGCTCGGTCATCGCCTTTTTGAAGCTTTCAGGCCGCATGTCGGGCAAGCCGATCATCCTGCCGGCGCGCCACCTGCTCAATATCGGGCTCGCGCTCACGCTCGTCGCTTGCATCGTGCTGTTCTGCCTCGAGCAGGCGCCGGTCTATTTCTGGGCGATCGCGGCCCTATCGTTCCTGCTCGGCATCCTCATCATCGTGCCGATCGGCGGCGCCGACATGCCGGTGGTCATCTCGATGCTGAACTCCTATTCGGGATGGGCGGCGGCCGGCATCGGCTTCACCCTTGGCAACACCGCGCTCATCATCACCGGCGCGCTGGTCGGCTCGTCGGGCGCCATCCTGTCCTACATCATGTGCAAGGGGATGAACCGCTCCTTCATCAGCGTCATCCTCGGCGGGTTCGGCGGCGAGGTGGCGGGGCCGGCGGCGGGCGCCGAGCAGAAGCCGGTAAAGCTCGGCTCGGCGGAAGACGCGGCCTTCCTCATGAAGAACGCCGGCAAGGTGATCGTGGTGCCGGGCTACGGCATGGCGGTGGCGCAGGCCCAGCATGCGCTGCGCGAGATGGCGGACAAGCTGAAGGCGGCGGGCGTCGAGGTCAAATATGCCATCCACCCGGTGGCGGGGCGCATGCCGGGCCACATGAACGTGCTGCTTGCCGAGGCCAATGTCCCTTACGACGAGGTGTTCGAGCTCGAGGACATCAACAACGAATTCGCGCAGGCCGACGTGGTCTATGTGATCGGCGCCAACGACGTCACCAATCCGGCGGCCGAGGACGATGCCAAATCGCCCATCTACGGCATGCCGGTGTTGCAGGTGTGGAAGGCGGGCACGGTGCTGTTCAATAAGCGGTCGCTGGCGTCAGGCTATGCGGGCATCGACAACCCGCTGTTCTATCGCGACAACACCATGATGGTGCTCGGCGACGCCAAGAAGATGACCGAGGAAATCGCCAAGGCGCTGTGAGTCGTAGCGTTAACGCGCGCTTGCCGTAATACCGTCGGAAAACGGCCAAACTTCCGCTGAATCAAGAGGCTAACCCGCGCTACGCCTAGCGGCGGCACGGCGATTGCAATCCATGCAGGCTTGCCTTTCAGGCCTTTGCAGGGGATAAGCGCCGCCGTGGAGCCTGGGCTTTCTGAACATGCGCAGTCTTCTTGTGTGGGGGGCGCGAGCTTGCGCCCTCTTTGTCGTGACAGCGCCAAGCTTGGCGCAAGGGCTTCACTGCAACGCTCCGCAGAAGCCCATGCTTGAGATCAGCCTCATGTTCGGCCGCATACCTGAAAGCGTCATTCAGGGAGCGTTCATGAAAGCTAGGATAGTCGTTTGAACGAAATGAGTTGAAAGGTATTGCTTGAACCATGCTGAACCTTCTGCTTTCGCTTGTGGGCATTTTTGCGCTGATCGTTGTCGTCGGGCGCTTGCTTCACCGCTACTTCATCTACATCCCCGACCGCGCGCGCGTTGCCCCTAAGGATGTGGGCCTTGCCGGAGTCGAGGAGATCGCCTTCAAGGCGGCCGACGGCACCAAGCTCATCGCCTGGCATCTGCCGGCGCGCGGGCCTAAGCCGACGCTCCTCTATTTCACGGGCAATAGCGGCAACGCAGCCAGTCGCGCCGGTAAGATCAGGACGATCGCGGCGGACGGCTACGGCGTCTTCATGCTCAATTATCGCCGCTATGGCGGCTCGGGCGGGCGCCCGAGCGAGTCCAGAATCGCCGCCGATGCCGTCAGCACCTACGATTATTTGCGCGGGCTCGGCGTGACACCCCACGATATCATCGCCTACGGCGAATCCCTCGGCACGGCTGTCGCCGCGCGGCTGGCGCTGCAGCGCCACGTGGAGGCGCTCGTGCTCGAGGCGCCGTTCACCTCGACGCTCGATGTCGGCCGCTTGCTCTGGCCGCTCTTTCCGCTCAGCCTGATCATGGTCGATCAGTATCGCACCATCGATCGCATCGGCGCGGTGAAGGCCCCGCTCTTTATCATCCACGGTGGCCGGGACGCGATCATCCCTCTCGACCAAGCGCGCCATGTCTTTCATGCCGCCAGCGAGCCTAAGAGCATGGCAGTCGTACCGCAGGCAGGCCACAACGACCTGTTCGAGCGCGGCGCTTGGGAAAAGGTGCGCGGCTTTGTGGAGAGCCTTAGGCCCGTGCCGGTGGTGGCCAGGGCAGGACGTCAGGTCGAGATTGCCGCGGCGGCGAGCGGCGAAGCGAGATAACCCCGAAGTCGGATCGCTTTCCGATCCACATACGCATACGTCATTCCCGCGAAAGCGGGAATCCAGTATCCGCCGCTGGGCGCAGTTTCACGCCCCGTGGTTACTGGATTGCCCGGTCAAGCCGGGCAATGACAAGGTTCGGAATCTAGCTAGAACGAGCGGCGCGGGCCGCGTGTCGGCTTCGCGGCGGCGCTAGGACCGGTACCGCCTCCGCCTTCGCGCTGCGCCTTCTTGCGGGCGAGCTTGCGGGCGCGGCGGATGGCCTCGGCCTTCTCGCGGGCGCGCTTCTCCGACGGCTTCTCGTAATAATTACGGAGCTTCATCTCGCGGAAGATGCCTTCGCGCTGCATTTTCTTCTTCAGCGCCCTGAGGGCCTGATCGACATTGTTATCGCGAACGACGACTTGCACGCGCCTTGCTCTCCGTTTGGCCGCTGGTTTTGGGAGTGGAGCGGGGGCCAAATATAACCCCGAACCGAACCGGTCGGGGTCCCGCATCCGGATTTGCTCTAACAGAAGGGGCGTCGGTTGTCCAGATGGGGTGTTTGTCCCACCAGCATCAGCTCTTCGGATAGAGCCGCGTGACGTGGCCCATCTTGCGGCCAGCCCTCGCCTCGGTCTTGCCGTAGAGGTGGACGGAGGTGCCGGGTTCGGCGGCAAACTCGCGCCATTTCTCCACGTCGGAGCCGATCAGATTGGTCATCACCGCGTCGCTGTGGCGGGTGGTCTCGCCGAGCGGCCAGCCGCAAATCGCCCTGACATGGTTCTCGAACTGGCTCACGAGGCAGCCATCGAGCGTCCAATGACCTGAATTGTGGACGCGCGGCGCGAACTCGTTGACGACAAGCTCCGGCCTTTCGCCCGCGCGCTCGAACATCTCGACGCAGAGCACGCCCACATGGGACAGCGCCTCGGCGACTTTGCCGGCGATCGTCCTCGCCGCGACCGACAGGCTTTGCGAGATGTGCGCCGGCGCGCGGCTGATGGCGAGGATGCCGTCCTGATGCACGTTCTCGACCGCGTCGTAGAATGCAAGCGCGCCGTCCTGCCCGCGCACCACGATGACCGAGATCTCCCGCTCGAACAGGACCACCCCTTCGATCAAGGCCGGCGCCTGGCCGACGGCTTCAAGCGCGGCAAGAATTTCGTCCGCGGCGCGGATGAGGATCTGGCCCTTGCCGTCATAACCGAACCGCCTGGTCTTGAGCAGCGCCGGGACCCTCACGCGTGAAAGCGCGGCACGGAGATCCTCCGAAGTATCGACCCTCGCATAGGGGGCGACGGGGATGCCGAGCCCGGTCAGGAAATCCTTCTCGATGAGTCTATCTTGCGCGACGGCGAACGACTTTGCCGGAGGAAAGACCGGTACCACGCGCGCAGCGGCTTCGAGCGTGGCCGCCGGCACGTTCTCGAACTCGCAGGTCACCACGGCACAAGACGCGGCAAAACGCTTCAGCGCGTCCCTGTCGGCGTAACTCCCCACCGTGTGTGCGGCGGCGACATCGAAGGCCGGCGCCGCCTGCTCGTCGGAATAGATGTGGGTCTTGAGGCCGAGCCGCGCGGCGGCCATGGCGAGCATGCGCCCGAGCTGGCCGCCGCCGAGAATGCCGATAGTGCTGCCGGGGGGCAGCGGGCTTTCAGGCATTATCCTCGAGCGCCTCGGCTACGCCCTCCGTCTGTGCCGCTCGCCACGCCACGACACGGGCGGCAAGGCGCCCATCCCCCAGCGCGAGGATCTGGGCCGCGAGCAGTCCGGCATTGGCTGCGCCCGCTTCGCCGATTGCCAACGTGCCGACCGGCACGCCGGCCGGCATTTGGGCGATGGAGAGAAGGCTGTCGAGGCCTTTCAGCGCGCGGCTCTCGATGGGCACGCCGAGTACCGGCAGTTCGGTCATCGAGGCGGTCATGCCGGGAAGGTGGGCGGCGCCGCCGGCACCGGCGATGATCACCTTGAGCCCGCGCTTGCGCGCGTTCGTGGCATAGGCATAAAGCCGCTTGGGCGTGCGGTGGGCGGAGACGACTTTGGTCTCATAAGGCACTTTGAGGGCGTCGAGGACGGAGGCCGCAGCCTTCAAGGTCGGCCAGTCGGAGCGGCTGCCCATGATGATGCCGACGACGGGCTTAGGCTCGCTCATTTTCGCTCAATCGGAAGTGGAGGCCGGGCGGCGGAAAGCGCGGGATTATAGGGGCGCGCCTTTGATTGGCAAGGCTAGTTCTCGCGGCCCTCAAGTGTCAGGCGATGATGTCGGGGAGCAGTTGGTCCTCGATGCGGGCGATCTCGTCCTTGAGGGAGAGCTTCTTCTTTTTGAGGCGCTTAAGCTGAAGCGCGTCGGCGCGGCCCGATTCCTCCAGTGCATTGATGGCGCTGTCGAGGTCGCGGTGCTCCTGCTTGAGCCTGAGCAACGTCGCCCGGAGCTCGCGAATCTCCTCGCTCTCCATCGGACGTCCCCTGCTCCTTGCCTGCCTCCTGGGACGGCCGAAAGTATCGCGGCGAACCGAGGGCGGCGCAAGGGCTTGGGCGCGGTTTGCCCACCGCTCTGGGGTGTTGACGAAAGGGCAAGGAGTGACAGCGGACCGCAGTGCGGTATTAGACAAATCATCGTCGATTTGACACAATGGATCGCCCGAGACCAACTGATTGGAGGTCCGATATGGCGCTTGACGCACACCTCGTAGAGCTATCGGAGAGGCACCGCGCATTAGATCGTAAGATCGAAGAGGAGCAGGCGAGACCGATGGCCGACCCACTCAAAATCAAGGAGTGGAAGCGTCAAAAATTGCGTCTCAAGGATGAGATGGAGCGTCTCAAGCACGAGTTGAGCCACTAGGCTCATCCAAAGTGAAGTGGTTCTGATAAAGGCCGTGGGGGCGTAATCGTTTTGCGCCCCGCGGCCTTTCATTTTGATTTTTGACCGCAATTTCGCGCTGGCTGCGCTATAGGTTTTCGGCGAATCAGGTGCGGCCGTCGTCAACGACCAGGGGGGAACGAGGGCATGCCGGCCGGAACTCAAATTGATGGGGGGAGGGCGATTCTAGCGCTCATCGCCGCTGTCCTGCTCCTTTTGTTTGGGGCACCGCTGGCCCGGGCGGTGGAGAAGGACCTGACCGCAAAGGGCGAGGTCCTGGTGAGGGAGAATTGCTCGCGCTGCCACGCCATCGGCACGGAGGGCGATAGCCCCCACCCCGACGCACCGCCGTTCCGCACCCTCTCCAGCAAATATCCCGTCGAGGATCTCGCCGAATCGCTTGCCGAGGGCATCGTCTCGGGCCACCCGGACATGCCGATCTTCGTGTTCAGTCCGCACGACGTGGCGGCGATCATCGAATTTCTGCAGTCGATTCAGGACCAGCCGGCGCCCGCCGAAGAGCCCGACTAACTTCTCCCTTCAGATGTCGGCGGCGCCTTCGGGCCACATCAGCCAGTCCCGGGCAGCTTCCTCCTCGCCGGGGGCGAAATGCTCCACCTCGCAAGCCATGAAGGGAGCAACCAGGCTCGACCAGAGGTGGTGCGTGTCGGGATTGGCGACGATGGCGACACGGCTGAAATCCTTGAGGTGCCGCAAGCTGAATTTGATGTCGTGCCAGAAGGCGCTCGCGTCCATGCCCTCGAAATCCCTGACGATCTCGAGCACCCGCACGTGGCCGTGGCGCGCGATGAAGGCTTCGAGCTGGCGCGCGACCCGGTCGAACTCCTCCGTCGACACGCGCGATTGGAGCACGATCTCGACCGCTTGGGCGTTGTCGTATTCCTTATAGGAGAGCATGGGCCATCCGGCAGCGGGCGGGAACGGAAGCGGGGGTCGCGCGGGGCATCCTAAGGCATGAGGTCCAGTCCAGCCTAGCCTAGCCGCCGCCCTGGGGCTGGGGGGCAGGCTTTAGTCCTTGTTGGATTTGGTCTTTTCGCGAACCTCAACTTGGCTTGCCGTAAGGTTCACCGGAAATTAAACTTAACGCGCCGATAAAGGGCGGGCGAAATGACACGCTGTTGCCGCCTTTTTCGTTGCTAATGGCGGCGGAGACGGGAGTTCCTGCCATCAAACGCCTCATCATCTCGCTGCTGGTCATCGGCGCTGTCGCCTGTGGCGCGATCTATGTGGTTCTGAGCCCACAGCCCACCATTAAGCGGACGGCGAGCGCGCCTCCCGCGCGGTCGCTCGCCTATGAGCAGCAGATTGCGCGGCCCGACGACACGGGAGCCGCGCCGGAAGAGGGCACGTCGCAGAAACACGCGATGGCTCCGGCCGACACCGTTCCGGCCGAGACCGCCCCGGCTAAGCCCGCGCCGGCGCCCGACGCGCAAGCGGCCGCCCCGGCGGAAGATGACGCGCCCGCTTCAGAAGATGGAAGCTCCGATATGGCGGGGTTACCTCCCGACGAGGGCGCTGAAGCCGCCGATCCAGACGCGCTCCCCTGGCAACAGCGTGCCGGCAGACCCCATCAAGCGGCGCCCGGAGAGGGAGCCGATTCGTTCGAAGAGGATGGCAATCCAGCCGACATGGCGGCGGTACCGGGAGAGGACGCCGACCCCAACGCCTGGCCCGGCGATCCGCAAGAGGAGCCTCAGGACTGGGTGCAGGTTCTCGTGTCCGGCGCCGGCATGCACGGGACCGCCTCCGAGGATGCCCCCGCGCTGTTCTCCTTTCCCTACGGCCGCACGCTCAGGGTCGTATCGCGCTATGAGGGGTGGGTCGAGGTGACCGATCCCCAGAGCGCCGCCACCGGCTGGATGAAGGCGCAATATCTTGCGCCCGTTGCCGCCCCGCGGTCGCCCGGGGAGACCGAGGCCATGTATGACGATGATGACGAGTATGGCGACGAGCCGCCAAGACGGCGCCGGGGCTGGTTACGGCGGCACGGCGGCGGCTTCGGCGACATGCTCAATCGGGCGCTCGGCGGCGGTTACTGACGACCGATAGGCGCCCTGGGCCGATCCAAACTTTACTCTTGGTCAATCTCCAATCATCACCGCGCTTGGAAAGGCACGGCGACGGGTGTAGTGTGCATTTGACGGTGGGGCCGATGCGGAGTCGGCATGCGTGGTCTATTACCGTCGGTGTGGCTCTTGGCGGCTGCCCTTTATGTCGCCTCCCTCCTCTGTTTGATCCAGCCCTTCCCCGGCGACGAGGCTTGGCCCGCGCCGCCCCCCGCCAATGAGACTGTGGTGGTCAAGCAGGCCCTCGCCATGGCGCCGCAACTAGCCGCGCCAGAGGAGGCCCTCCTGGTCCTAGCGGCGGTAGCGCCTGAGCCCAAGATCGATCGCCGCAACGAATGGGTCCAGGTCGCGGGCTATACCACCGTCGTGCGCTCGCGGCCCTCCGCGGCGGCGCCGCCGCTCTTGGCCTATTCGGTCGGCCGGCCGTTCCGGGTGATCGCGCGCGAAGCGGGCTTCGTTCGGGTCCAGGACCTCGGCAGCGGTCAGCTGGGGTGGATCGAGGAGTCTTCGCTCGTTCCCTTTTTCGGCGGCTACCGGCAGCGCGAGCATCAAGTGGTGGAGCCGCAGGTGGCGGTCGCGGAACCTCAAGCGACGGTGGCGAAGCCACTGGTGGCAGTCGCGCAGCCTAAGACCTACGCGGCGCCCGCCAAGAAGGTCGAGCAACCCCGCATCGACGTCATCGCCGCCAGGGCCAAGAAGGAGGCGGTAGCGGTCGTCGAGACCGGAGAACGCGGCCTGTTCAAGAAGAAGCGCGACCGGATTCAGCGTGTTGCCTTGGGCGGGCGGAACACGGGCCTTGCCGCCATGGTCGATCGGGCGTTCAGAGGTTTCTGAGCCTGGGCGGGCGGGCGGCGTCAGCGCCGCTTGCGCGGCGATTTCGCCTTTCTTGCTTGCGCGATACGATGGGCTTCGCGCGCCCACGAAGCGAGCTCTTCCGGCTCCTCCAATAGACGCGGCGGTACCTCCCAATACGGCATGGCAACCGGGCCTTTGCCGGCCGGTTCATAAGTGAAAGGTCCCATGCCTTCGGTCTCGAAGGCGCGTCGCGACGCCTCGTCGGCTTTCAGGTACAGGGTATCGTCCACAAGGATGGCAAACATGACGCCGTCGGCGTAGATGCCGGCGCCGCCGAACATGTTGCGGATGGTCACCGGCCCAAAATCCACGAGCAAATCTCTGACGAAATCCTTGAAGCCCTCGGTCACCGCCATTGAGCAAAAGCTCAGACCAGAGGCGAGGCGGGCTCGTTTTGCTCGTTGATGTGAAGCTCGGCGTCTTGCAGCCCGGCATCATGCCCGTTGCCTTGATGCCCGTTGGTGCGGAGACCTGCCGGGACGGGGACCTTGCCGCCATTGCCGTTGCCGGTCTTGGCGGCCACGCGACGCTCGCGCTCGACGGCCGTGCGGGCGGCCTCGTTCTGGGTGTAAAGCTCCATATGCTCGGCGTCTTCATCGATGACCGGCGTGAGAGCTTCGTCCTTGTAGAGCTTGGCGTGCGGATCGGCCTCGACCTTGCGCACGATGCGCTTCAGGTGCCGCCAGCGCTTCGCCACCAGCACCAGTTTCCGCGCGATGTCGGCGGCGTAGCGGCCGTAGAACACGAACGGCGATTCCAGCGGCAGACCGGCGCGGCGGTCGTGGCGGTACTTGATGCGGAAGATGCCCCATTGCAGGGGATGCACGCCCTCCACCGGCACGGCGCTGGAGAACCAGAACAGCACCGGCATCAAAGAGCGGAGGTTGATGCCGCTCGCATAGGCGCGGCGGATGATCGTCTCGAAATGCTCGTCGGTATAGTAGATGCCCCAGGCCGTGCGATAGGCCTCCGTCCACTCTGCCTCCGTCATCTTGGGATGGCCGGTGACGACGTGCTCGACGTCGTATTTGTTCATGTCGGGGTCCATCCAGACCCCCTTCTCGTGCAGCACCTTGTGGTCCTCAGACCCCGGCAGCGGCGTGAGAATGAAGAACTCGAGCATGTCGAGCGGCAGCTCTTTCTTGATGATCTCCAGGTCGTGGCGGATCGACTCCGGCGTGTCGTTCTCGAAGCCGAGGATGTAGCCGGCGTAGGTGATGATGCCGACCCGCTTCCACTCGAGCAGCATCTTGCGGTACTCGGTGATCTTGTTCTGCCGCTTCTTGGCGGCGATCAGATTGGCGGGGTTGATGTTCTCGAGCCCGATGAACACGCGGGTGACGCCCGCCCGCTTGGATTTGTCGATAAAGCCGGGAATCTTGTGGCACAGCGTGTCGACCTGGATGCAGAAGCGGACGTCCATGCCGTCCTCTTCGCGCAGCTTGATGATCCGATCGAAAATCGCCTCCCAGTCCTTGTTGCGGGCGAAATTGTCGTCGGTGATAAAGAAGCGGTTGATGCCCTGATCCCAGTTCATGCGGAGGATCTGCTCGACGCTGTCAGGGGTGCGGTAGCGCGATTTCCGGCCCTGCACGTTGATGATGGTGCAGAAGGAGCACTGGAAGGGGCAGCCGCGGCCGGCATCGAAGCTCGTCACGTTGCCGATCGTCCGCTCGATGAAGTCGTTCGGCAGGAAGGGAGGCGAGGCAATGTTGCCGATGTCCGGCAGGTGCTTCATATGATCGTAGAGGGGACGAAGCTCGCCGCGCGCGGCGTCCAAGATGACTTCGTCGAGGCCTTCCTCGGCCTCGCCGGCGTAGATCGACACGCCGAGGCCTTGCGCCTCCTTGATGTCGCCGGGAAGCTCCTTGAGCATGGCGAGGCAGCCCGACACATGGAAGCCGCCGATCAAGACCTGCACGCCCGCCTCGCGTAAGGGGCGCGCGATGTCGACGGCACGGGGGAATTCGTTCGACTGCACGCCGACGATCCCGACCAGGCCGCGGCCGCCGTTCTCGGCGATACGGCGCGCGATCTCCTTCGTCTTGACCCTGGTATTGGTCTCGTCCATGGCCATGACGTCGATCGGCAGATCGGGGCCAAGCAGCTCCCGCTCAGCGGCGCCCTTGGCGAGACTGTAGACCGCGGCGAGCGAGTTCGACGGCATGGTCGAGCGGATCCACTGCACGACATAGCCGTCGTTGTCATAATGCGACGGCTTGATCAGGATGAGCTGAAAGCGCGCCTTGGTCGTCGGTGTTCGCTTGAGCATCCCTCAATCCCAAAGAGAGGCGGTACCAAAGGATCGGCCTAGGCCGTCCTAATGCGCTTTGCCTCTGAAAATGGGCACCCCGGCTTCTCGCGCCCTAACCCCGTCATTCATGCCGGCTGGCGCAGCCCGACCCCATTATTGCGCTGCACCACTATGCTTCGAGCCACTCAAACACATTATGCCGCGGGGGTCCAACGGATTAGGGCGAAGTCCGCCCCGAGGGCGGATTTCCAGCGGATTGGCGGGCCTGGTCGAACTCGGCGATATCCTTGGCCAGGAAATAATTGAGCATGGTGCGGATGGTGGCGATCACGGCCAGCTTCGAGATGTCGTCCCAGGTGGGCGCCACGGCCGTGCGCACGAGGTCCGCGGCCAGCGCGAATTCGAGCGCGAGCAGGATCCACGTGGCGAAGCGCAGCCAAATCTCCCGGCCGCGCATCTCGTCGGCGGTGCGACTGAACGCCGATGTCAGCACGCCGGTGAGCGCCTGGAGGGCGCCGTAGCTCACGACGAGGACCGCTGCGGCCTCGATGGCGAGGGCGACAAACCCCGCGATCTCCTTGAATAGGACTTCGAGTGCTATGGCTTAAATCCCCCCTGGGCCAGATTGGCGCGAAGCCTCGGTTCGGGCAAGCCGGATTTCGGGGCCGATCACACATCCTTCGCCATGTCGCGCAGCTTGAATTTCTGGATCTTGCCGGTCGAGGTCTTGGGCAGCTCGATGAACACCACGTGGCGCGGGCATTTGTAACGGGCGAGCTTGTCGCGGCACCAGGCGATGATCTCCTCCGCCGTCACGGAGGCGCCCGGCCGCGTCTCGACAAAGGCGCACGGCGTCTCGCCCCATTTCGTGTCTGGTTTGGCAACGACGGCGGCGGCCGCGATCGCCGGGTGCTTGTAGAGCACGTCCTCGACCTCGATGGAGGAGATGTTCTCGCCGCCCGAAATGATGATGTCCTTGGAGCGATCTTTCAGCTGGATATAGCCGTCGGGGTGCATCACGCCGAGATCGCCGGAATGAAACCAGCCGCCGCCAAAGGCATCCTCGGTGGCGCGTTTGTTTTTGAGATAGCCCTTCATCACAATATTGCCGCGGAACATGACCTCGCCGAGCGTCTCGCCGTCGGCGGGGGTCTTCTCCATGGTCTCAGGGTCCATCACCGTCAGATCCTCGAGCGCGTGATAGCGCACGCCTTGGCGGATGCGCTTTAGGAGCCGCTCCTCGGGCGGAAGCTCGTCCCAGGCATCGTGCCATTCATTCAAGGTCGCGGGGCCGTAGGTCTCGGTCAGCCCGTAGAGATGGGTGAGCTCGAAGCCGGCGTCGTCCATCTTGGCGAGCACGGCGGCCGGCGGCGGGGCCGCGGCGTGGCTGAAGGCGACGCGCTGGGGAAAGAGGCGCCGCTCGTCCTCCGTGGCGTTGAGCAGAGCCGCCATGACGAAGGGGGCGCCTGAGAGGTGGCTCACCTTGTGCTCGGCGATGGCGTCATACATGGGCTTGGCGCGCACGGCGCGGAGGCAGACATGGGTGCCGGCGAGGAGCGAGATCGACCAGGGAAAGCACCAGCCGTTGCAATGGAACATCGGCAAGGTCCACAGATAGACCGGGTGCTGGCCCATGCCGGTGGCGACCGCGTTCGAGTAGCACATCATCGCCGCCCCGCGGTGGTGATAGACCACGCCCTTGGGGTTGCCGGTGGTGCCGCTGGTATAGTTGAGGGAGAGCGCGTTCCATTCATCCGACGGCATGGCCCATGGAAATTCCGGGTCGCCTTCGGCGATGAAGTCCTCGTAGTCGAGATTGCCGAGCCTCTTCCCCTCGACCCCGCATTCGAGGTCCCGGTAATCGACGAGGAGCGGTTTTACCTTGCTCTGCTTCAGCGCCTCTTTGAGGACGGCTCCGAACTCGGTGTCGGCGATCAAGACTTTGGTGTTGGCGTGGTCGAGCATGAAGGCGACGGAAGGCGCATCGAGGCGGGTGTTGATGGAGTGGAGCACGGCGCCCACCATGGGCACGCCGTAATGGACCTCGAGCATGGCGGGGGTGTTGGCGAGCATCACCGAGACGGTGTCGCCAACGGCTAACCCGCGGGAGGCGAGCGCGGAGGCAAGCTTGCGGCTCCGCGCGTAGAACTCCGCATAAGATTTGCGCGCCTTGCCGTGGATGATGGCGGTATGGTCGGGATGAACGCTCGCCGCGCGCTCCAGGAACACAAGCGGGGTCAGCGGCTGGTAATTAGCCGGGTTCTTGTCGAGGCCGGTGTCGTAAGGGTTGGCCATGCCCCTCGCCTTAGGCGCGTTTCCTTGTCGCACCCTAGCGAAGGCAAGAGGCCATCGGCAATCAGAAACCAGAACTCAGAACGAGACGTCGGCAGCGCCGAGTCAGCGGTGGGAGTAATAGGCGAGCGCCACGGCGAAACCGAAAAACGCGGCCAGCACCAAGCCTAGATAGAACAGATCGACCGAGCTCATGCGACACCTCGCTGATGAATTGAGGTGGGAAGCATGGAAGGCGCGTGCGCGCCCCGCTTTGATTAGGGTCAAAATCCTGGCGCTATTCCGACGGAACGTCGGTGCGCTTCAGGTCTTTCAGCTTGGCGAAGACGGAGTCGATGTCGGGCCTCTCCTCCTCCTCGTCGGGGGCGGCCATGGCCGCGCGCGCCTCTTGCGCGAGCATGGTGGCCATCGGCCGCTCCGGCTCCGGCGGCGGGGGAGCGGCGGCAATCGTCTCCTCGGTGGGAACTAGCGATCCGGCCTTGGGCGGCTCGGCGATGCCGGCCTCCTTGCGCTCGCGCTCGAGCCGGCCGGCGGCCTTCTTCACCTCGGCATCGAGGTCGATCTGGGAGCAGAGCCCGAGGGTGACGGGGTCCTGGGCTACGAGGTTTGGCGAGTTCCAATGGCTGCGCTCGCGGATGGCGATGATGGTCGGCTTGGTGGTGCCGACCAGCCGCATGATCTGCGAATCCTTGAGCTCGGGATGATTCTTCAACAGCCACAGGATGGCGTTCGGCCGGTCCTGGCGGCGCGACACCGGCGTGTAGCGAGGGCCACGCTTGGTCTTGACCTCGGGCACCTCGACCTTGGGCTCCGAGAGCTTCAGGCGATGCGCGGGGGTCATCTCGGCCTGAGCGATCTCCTCGCGGGAGAGCTGGCCTGAGGAGATCGGGTCCATGCCCTTGATGCCATGGGCCACGTCGCCGTCGGCGATGCCTTTCACCTCGAGCACATGCAGCCCGCAGAACTCGGCGATCTGCTCGAAGGTGAGCGAGGTATTGTCGACCAGCCATACGGCGGTCGCTTTCGGCATCAGGGGGGTGCGGTCCATGGGCTTCAAACCTTAAGAGGGTAGCGGGCGTCTTCCGCCCCTTCGGCGAAAGGGCAAAACCGAAATCACAGGAAGGGGAATGGCCTCTATATAGGGGCTGCCGCCTCCTTAGGCAATTGCTTGATTGGGGGTCCCCGCAGTCACCAGCACGATCTTGCCGATATGGCCGGGGTGGTCGATGCGCCGATGCGCGCCGACCGCATCTTCCAGCTTGAAGCTTGAATCGATCACCGCCTTGAGCTTGCCTTCGGCGAAGAGCGGCCAGATACGCTCCTCGATCGCCTTTGCCATGCGCGCCTTGGCCTCGAGGCTCTGCGCGCGCAGGGTCGAGCCGGTGAGGGTGAGCCGCCGCATCATCAGCCGCATCAGGTCGATATCGACCTTCGAGCCCTTGAGGAAGGCGATCTGCACGATGCGGCCTTCGAGCGCCGCGGCGCGCAGGTTCCGCTCGATATAATCCCCGCCCACCATGTCGAGGATGACGTCGGCGCCGTGGCCGCCCGTGGTCTCGCGCACAGCCTCGACGAAATCCTCTTGCGCGTAGTTGACGGCGCTGACGGCGCCGAGCGCCTTCGCGGCACGCGCCTTCTCGGCGCTCCCCACCGTCACCATGACCTTGGCGCCTAACGCCGTTCCGATCTGAATCGCGGTGGTGCCGATGCCGCTCGTGCCGCCGTGGACGAGCAGCCACTCGCCGGGCTGGAGCGCTGCCCGCTCGAACACATTGTGCCAGACGGTGAACACGGTCTCGGGCAGGGCTGCCGCCTCGATGAGAGCGAGACCTTGCGGCACCGGCAGGGTGGTGACTTCGGGCGCCACGGCGTATTGGGCATAGCCGCCGCCATTGACGAGCGCGCATACGAGATCGCCGTCCTTGAAGCGGGTTGCGCCGGGACCGCGGGCAACAACTTGGCCCGCCACCTCCAGCCCGAGAAGGTCGGAGGCGCCCTTGGGCGCAGGGTAAAGGCCCTGACGCTGGAGCACGTCGGGACGGTTGATGCCGGCCGCCGCGACCTCGATCAGGACCTCTCCTGGGCCTGGCGCGGGCACCGGCCTCGTCGCCGGGACGAGCACCTCAGGTCCGCCACTCTCCTTCGCTTCGATGACCGTCATGGTCTCTGGCAGCATCGTATTGTTCACCCTTCTTCCGGCCGACCCGGGCAATGACCAGTCGAAGCCCTTAGCACGAGACCACATGATGGTAGAATGCATCCATGGACACGGACGACCTCGCCCCGCCGCCGAAGAAATCCAAGAGCTACGAGCTTGGGCAAGACCTGAGCAAACTTTCCGTCGCCGAGCTTCGGGCGCTCATCGATGATCTCAAGGCCGAGGTCGCGCGCGTCGAGCAAACGCTCGCCGCCAAGCAGTCCTCGAAAAGCGCGGCCGAGTCCGTATTCAAACGTTAAGCCTCACCCTTCCTTTAGGTAAACCGCCGCTTAGCGTTAACTCGTTCTTAGGACTTTCGCGTTAGGGTCTCAGTCATCCAGTCCTCTGGATCTGAGTGGCCTGTCCACTCTGTTTGACGCCTCCCTGTTAACTTCCTGAGCCGCCGCATGGCGGCTCTTTTTTTGCCTGATTCAGGGGGTTTAACCTTTGCGGTCGGAAGGCGACGACGTGGCTTCCGCATGGCATACTATGCCGCCGGGCACGGGCGTAGACGGGAGTGGCCGATGGCGGGGAAATCCAGGAGCGGCGACCGTGACGATGGCGTCACGGTTTCATTCGGCGCCAAGTTCGCGCGCTCCGATCAGTTCAAGGCAGTGTTTCGTGAAGGCATGGCGCTGGTCGAGGCGGCGGCAACCTATCTCGACGGCGACGGCCGCAAGGAGGCGCGCAAGCTCCGGCCGCCACATTCGCTCGCCTATGCCACCGAGAGCATGCGGCTCACCACGCGGCTGATGCAGCTTGCCTCGTGGCTCTTGATCCGGCGCGCGGTCAGCGAGGGCGAGCTCACTCCGGAGCAGGCGGTCGAGGAGCAGCGCAAGATCAAGCTTCCGGTGCGGGGGAGCGAACAGCCTCCCCGCGAGCTCAACCACTTGCCGGCACGCTTACGCGAGCTGATCGAGCAGAGTGTCAAGCTCCAGGAGCGGGTGATCCGGCTCGATCAGATGCTCGGCCACGAGACGGGTTCGTCCGGGGGGGATCTAGACCACCCGCTCAAGACGCAGCTTTCGCGCTTGCGGGCGGCCTACGGCAAGGAAGCCGAGTAGGCTTTCTCGCCAGGTAGGCTTACTCCTTGAGAAAGCCTTCGTATTTCCGCTTGAAGCGGGAGAGCCTGCCGCCGCGATCGGTGAGATGCTGGCCGCCGCCGGTCCAGGCCGGATGGGTCTTCGAATCGATATCGAGCTTGAGCGCGTCGCCCTCGGCCCCGTAGGTCGAATAGGTCTCGAACTCGGTGCCGTCGGTCATCACCACCTTGATACGATGGTAATCGGGATGGATGTCTTTCTTCATGGCTTTGGCCTTCGCAAATCCGCGATATTCGTTGAGCGGAGCCTATAACGGAACTTGCTAGGCGCTGCAAGGCTGCGCCGTAAGGGCGCGCCAGCTAACCCTTCCCTTTAGGCCGCTCCGGCCCTTAAAGTCTGCCCGCAATACCGAAGCTGGGCCCATTCTCTGTGCAACTCGTAACCCGACAGCCTGACGATGGCGATCGCCACCATGAAACCTCTACGCCAGGGGCGGAGGGGAGGGCACCGGGTCGCGCCTCGCTTCGCCCGCTCGTGCCGCAAGAGAC
>Ga0209341_10002129_pt1 | contig 18957 bp, 17 predicted proteins | sample RifCSP13_2_FD_184020 | JGI IMG/M metagenome (GOLD analysis project Ga0209341, IMG submission 184020) | Soil microbial communities from Rifle, Colorado - Rifle CSP2_sed 13_2 (SPAdes) (version 2) | ecosystem: Environmental > Terrestrial > Deep subsurface > Rock core/Sediment | place: Rifle... | reverse complement strand
TTCAAGCCCCTAGACCGGCGGGGAGTGGTACGTGATCTTCCCGCCCGCGATCTCTTCCATCGCCATCGTGAGGTAGTTCTTGGAGCGGGACTCGATCAGAGGCGGCGGGGCCTCCTCGAAGCCCAATCCCTCACCGAGCTGGTGGTGGTAGTTGTTGATCTGGCGCGCGCGCTTGGCCGCGACGATCACGAGCGCGTAGCGCGAGTCGACCACTTCGAGCAGCTCGTCGATGCGTGGGTGGATCATGGCCGGCTCATGGTACCTGCGAGGGCGAGCTCACATTCGACGATCGCCGCGAGGGCGGCCGTCGCGCGGTCGACGTCGTCGTTTCGCACCATGTAGCGGAAGCGGTGCGCCTGCTCGAGCTGCGAGCGGGCGAGTGCGATCCGCTCGCCGATCTCCCCGGTGCTCTCCGTCGCCCGCTCCTGCAACCGCCGCTCGAGCTCGGGCACGTCCGCGGCGATGAAGATGGTCACGCTGCCCTCGACGTCGCGCTGTACGGCAAGCGCACCCTCGAGCTCGAGCTCGAGGACGCAGACCCGCCCCTCGGCCGAGATCCGCTCCATCTCGGAACGGAGCGTTCCGTAGCGGTGGCCCGAGACGTACGGCACGTGCTCGAGGAACTCGTCCGCCTCCGCTCGCCGCGAGAACTCCTCGTCGGTGAGGAACCAGTACTCGTGCCCGTCGACCTCTCCGGGGCGCTGGGGCCGCGTCGTCGCGGAAACCGCGACCTCCAGAGCGGGGACGAGGTCGAGGAGTCCAGTGATGAGCGTGCCCTTGCCGGCACCGGAGGGGCCGGTCACGACGAACACCGGCTTCAAGGGCAAGCCCTTCCTACTGCGCGAGACCGGAATCCGCTCGCGCGGATCCCGGCCGCGCGAAGATCCCTAAAGGCGGCCGCTTCGCGGCCGCGGCGCTCCGGTCTCATGGTCAAGCCGCCCTACGAGCGATGGTTGAAGAGGTCGACGAGCTCCGTGCGCTGCCGCTCGGAGAGGCCGCCGACGGTCTTGGACTGGCTGATGCGGCATTGGTTGAGGAGCCGCGCCGCCTTCACGCGCCCGAACTTCGGGACGGCCATCAGCATGTCGAAGACCTTCGCCGTGGAGACGAACTCCGGCGGGTCGAGAAGGATCGCCTCGATGTGCTCCCGCCCCGCTTTCAGGTCGCGCTTCAGCTGTGCGCGACGGACTCGCACGTCGTTCGCCCGCTGGAGCGCTTCCATCCGCTGGTCGAGGGAGCGGGCAGGCGCCTGGGCGTGCGTCTTCGACATGACCATGAGCCGGTCGAGTCTACCAAGACTGGTCTCCGGGTCAAGCAGGAACGTTTTGGCCGTTTTGCAGGGCTTTTTGCGTTGTCTACTCTGCAGACGCCGGGCGGGACAGGGTCGAACCGTGCGACGCGCCCCTCAACCCGGCCGCGAAGTCGTGTCCGCGCCGCCCGACCTCGGCCTCCAGCTCGGCGCGTACCCGGGCCGGCGCTTCGGGGTCGGAGAAGAGGATCGTGCCGAGAGCGACGGCACTGGCGCCGGCTGACACGAAGTCGAGGGCGTCACGTCCACACGTGACGCCGCCCATCCCCACGATCGGAAGATCCACCGCCGCGGCACACGCGTACACACAGGCGAGAGCGATCGGCCGGAGGGCGGGCCCGGAGTAGCCGCCGGGCCCGTTCGCGATTTGCGGACGAAGCGTGTCCGCCTCGAGCTGGAGGCCGCGAATCGTGTTCACGAGCGACAGGCCGTCCGCCCCGGCGTCGGCCACTGCGCGGGCGCTCTCCGCGACATCGGAGGTCGCGGGCGACAGCTTCGCGTAGAGCGGCTTGTTCGTCGCCGCCCGTGCGGCCGCGACGAGCTCGGCGGCCGTCTCCGGCGCTTCCTCGACATTCGGGCAGGAGAGATTCAATTCGATGGCTGCGACGTCGTCGCACCCATCGATAGAAGCGCAGACGCGTGCGTAGTCATCCGCGCTGAATCCTCCGACGGAGACCCAGATCGGCACGCCCAGGTCCTCCAGCCTCGGCACGTGATCCCGCAGGAATCCGGCGATTCCAGGGTTTTGGAGGCCGATCGAGTTGAGCATTCCGTGCTCCGTCTCCGCGATCCGCGGTGGAGGATTCCCCTCTCTGGAGAGCGGCGTCACGGTCTTCGTCACGAAGGCGTCCAGACTCCGGGCGACCTCGGGCGCGACCAGGGCGTCGAGACAGCCGCTCGCGTTCAGGATGGGCACCGTCATGCGGCTTCCCGCAGCACAGGTCCGGCGATGCAGAGGCGCTCGTAGTGCCCGTCGACCTCGACGACGCACCCGTAACAGGCCCCGTAGCCGCACGCCATCAGTGCCTCCCACGCGAGCTGCGCGCGTGGCACGAGCGCACGAACCGCTTCGAGCATGGGCTCGGGACCGCACGCGAGAACGTCGCCCGGATTCTCGGGGAGGAGCTCGGTCACGAGGCGCGGCTCCACCACGACCTCTGCGTCCGGGAGGAGCGCCGCAGCCCGCGCATGGCGCTCGCTCCGGAAGCCGAGGATCGCCGGGGGCGACCCGAGCGCGTCGGAGAGATACGGCATGGGTGCGATCCCGATTCCGCCCGCGACGAGGAGCGGCCGCTCGACGTCGAGGTCGAAGCCGTTCCCCAGAGGCCCGAGCACGTGGATCGCGTCGCCTTCCTCGAGCGCGCAGAGCGCCCGTGTGCCGGGGCCCACGGGCTCGATGAGGAACGCAAGCTCACCCGGCGGCGCCTGGCAGAGGCTCATCGGCCTCGGGAGAAGCCTCCCGGGTGCCTCGAGCATGAAGAACTGGCCTGGGATCCCGGGATCAAGGCTCCCTCGCTCGAGCCGAAGCAGGGTGTACGGCCCGACGCGCTCGCGGGCGACGACCCGCAGCCGCTCTCTAGTCATCGCGCGCCCCGGAGGCTTTGTGGCTCAGAGCCACAAGGCCTCATTGGATGACTCCGATCCGCTCCTGCAGCGAGAGTGCTGCCTCGGCGCGCGCGTTCGCGATCGCGTGGACGGCGGCGGCCGCGCCGGAGATCGTGGTTACACACGGGACGCGCGCGACGAGCGCCGCCTCGCGGATCAGGTAGCCGTCAGCGCGGGCGCCGCTTCCCTGCGGCGTGTTCACGACGAGGTCGCAGCGTCCGCGCCGGACGAGATCGACGACCGTCGGCTCGCCGGTGCCCGCATCCGTGACCTTCGCAACTTCCTCGACCTCGAGCCCGGCTGCTCCGAGCGTCCGCGCGGTGCCTTCGGTCGCCACGATTCGGAACCCGAGACCCGCCAGCGCCGCTGCAACCGCGACGGCAGCGGGCTTGTCCTCGTCGCGCACGGAGAGGAAGGCCGTCCCGGAGGTCGGCAACGGCCGCCCTGCGGCCCGTTCCGCCTTCGCGAGCGCGGTCGGCAGGTCCGCGGCGCTCGCCATGACCTCGCCCGTCGACCGCATCTCCGGTCCGAGGACGGGATCCGCCCCCGGGAACCGCGCAAACGGCAGCACCGCCGCCTTGACGCTCACCTGTGTAGGCCGCGGTGTGGGAAGCGCAAGCTCCCTCAGGGTCTGCCCGGCGGCGAGGCGGCACGCGGCGTCCACGAGGTTGATCCCGATCGCCTTGCTGGCAAAGGGCACCGTGCGTGACGCTCGCGGGTTCGCCTCGAGGACGTACACGGTGCCTTCAGCGATGGCCAGCTGGACGTTGAGGAGCCCCACGACGCCGAGAGCGGGGCCGAGCCGCTTGACCACGTGCTCGACCTCGAGCGCAGCCGCAAGCGTGAGCGAGGGCGCGGGAAGAACGCACGCCGAGTCGCCGGAGTGAACTCCCGCCTCCTCGACGTGCTGCATGACCGCCCCGATGTACACGTCCTCCCCGTCGCAGAGCGCGTCCACGTCGAGCTCGATCGCGTGCTCCACGAAGCGATCGAGGAGCACTGACTGGTGCGCAAGACCGGAATCCGCTGACTCACGGATTCCGGTCGCGCCAAAACCCCATGGCCCGTGGACGGCCGCCATGGCCTCCTCGAGCTCCGCGTCGTCGTAGCAGATCCGCATCGCGCGGCCGCCGAGCACGTACGAGGGCCGGACGAGCACGGGATAGCCGATCTCGTCCGCGGCGGCGAGCGCCTCCTCAGCGCCGGCCACCGTGGCCCAGGGTGGGCAACGGATGCCGAGGTCGCGTGCGAGCGACCCGAACCTCTCCCGGTCCTCGGCGAGATCGATCGCCGCGTGCGAAGTGCCGAGAATCCGGTATCCCGCCTCCTCGATCGAGCGCGCGAGCCTGAGCGGGGTCTGCCCCCCGAACTGCGTCACGACGCCGACGGGCTGCTCGCGGTCACAGACTGCGAGCACTTCTTCCGGCGAGAGCGGCTCGAAATACAGCCGGTCGGAGGTGTCGTAGTCGGTGGAGACGGTCTCCGGGTTGCAGTTGACCATGACCGCCTCGTAGCCAAGTCCACGGAACGTCTGCGCCGCATGCACGCAGCAGTAGTCGAACTCGATCCCCTGACCGATCCGGTTCGGCCCCGAGCCGATGATCACGACGCGTGGCTTGCCGCCCGGCGGCAGGGCTTCTTCCTCCTCGCCCCAGGTCGAGTAGAAGTAGTTCGAGCCCGCCTCGACCTCGCCCGCGCAGGAGTCGACGCGGCGGTACGCGGGCCGAATTCCCAGCTCACGGCGCAGGCGACGGATCTCCTCCCCGGTGAGGTCCATGGTCGCGCCGATCGAGTCGTCGCCCCAGCCTGCCCGCTTCGCCCGCAACAGATCGCCGGAGCGAAGCTCACGCTTCGCGCTAGAAATCTGCTCTCTGAACCAGGGATGGAGGCCCTCTGGGAGGTCGTCGTCTTCTAGGCTCGCCCAGGGACTGGGCGAGCCATGGTCGAGCTCGCGGGAGCCGTAGGCCTTCAAGAACGCCTCCGTGAACGTGCGACCGATCCCCATCGCCTCGCCGACCGACTTCATTTGCGTGCCAAGTGTCCGGTCGGCACCGGGAAACTTCTCGAAGGCGAAGCGCGGAAACTTGACCACGACGTAGTCGAGCGTCGGCTCGAAGCTCGCGGGGGTCGTCTTCGTGAGGTCGTTCGGGATCTCGTCGAGCGTGTAGCCGACGGCGAGCTTTGCCGCGACCTTCGCGATCGGGTACCCGGTCGCCTTGGACGCGAGCGCGGAGGAGCGAGACACGCGCGGGTTCATCTCGATGACGCGCAGCTCGCCGGACTCGCGCCTGCGTGCGAACTGGATGTTCGACCCTCCCGTCTCGACGCCGACGGCCCGGATGACGGCCGCGGCGGCGTCACGGAGCTCCTGGTACGCCTCGTCGGAGAGCGTCATCTGAGGGGCGACCGTGACCGAGTCCCCGGTGTGGACGCCCATCGGATCGAGATTTTCGATCGAGCACACGACGACGACGTTGTCCATGCGATCGCGGATCACCTCGAGCTCGAACTCGTCCCAGCCCCTCACCGATTCCTCGACGAGCACCTGCCCGATCGGCGACTCCGCCAACCCTCGCTCCACCTGACGGCGCAAAGAGGCTAAATCTTCAGCAAACCCGCCTCCATGTCCTCCGAGTGTGAACGCCGGTCGAACGACCGCGGGTACGGCCAGGCCGTCGACTTCGTCGACGGCCGTCACGATCCGCGAAGCCGGCACCTTGAGACCGCAGCTCCGCACCGCTTGCCGGAACTCCTCCCGGTCCTCGGCACGCCGAATCACCTCCACCGGCGCTCCTATCAGCTCGACACCGAGCTCTTTCAGGACTCCGCCCTCCGAGAGCGCGACGGCGAGATTGAGCGCGGTCTGGCCGCCGAGCGTCGGCAGAAGAGCGTCCGGCCGCTCGCGTTCGAGGACCGAGGCGACCCCTTCGAGGTCGAGCGGCTCGATGTACGTGCGGTCGGCGAAGCCCGGGTCGGTCATGATCGTCGCCGGGTTGGAGTTGACGACGACCGTCCGGTACCCGTCCTCACGCAACACCTTGAGCGCCTGGCAGCCCGCGTAGTCGAACTCGCACCCCTGCCCGATCACGATCGGGCCAGAGCCGATCACGCACACCGAGGAGATATCGCGGCGGGCAGGCATCAGTGCCTCGCGAGCTCCCCGACCCAGCTCTCGAGGATCGGCCACGCGTCGTGCGGTCCCGGGCCCGCCTCGGGGTGGAACTGCACCGAACGAGCGTGCAGCTCCGGGAAGTCGAACCCCTCGACGGTTCCGTCGTAGAGCGAGACGTAGGTCGCCTCCTCCGCGTCCGTGGGCTCGACCGCGAAGCCGTGGTTCTGGCTCGTGACGAGCACGCGTCCCGTGCGTCGGTCGAGCACGGGATGGTTCGCTCCGCGGTGGCCGAACGGCAGCTTGAAAGTGCCGTGCCCGGTCGCGAGTCCGAGAAGCTGGTGGCCGAGGCAGATCCCGAGGATCGGTGCGCGTCGGAGGAGCCCCCGGACCGCCTCGACCTCGGCGTGGAGGGGCTCGGGATCGCCGGGCCCGTTCGAGAGGACGATCCCGTCGAACGACGCAAGCTCGTCGGGCTGCGTCGTGTGCGGGAAGACGGTCACCGCGGCACCCGCCCGGGCGAGACGGCGTAGGATCGACCGCTTCGTCCCGTAGTCCACGACTGCGATTCGGACTCCGTCCGAATCGTTGAAGGCGTAGGGCGTTCTCGTCGAGACAGCCGCCACAAGTGCCTGGCCTTCCATGAGTGGCTGCGCTCGGACCTGCTCGAGAGCGTCATCGACGGAGAGCTCGGCCTCGTCGGCGACGGCGACGGCGCGCATCGCCCCCGCATCCCGGAGCCGAAGGACGAGCGCGCGGGTGTCGACCTCCTCGAGCCCCACGATCCCGTGCGTCACGAGCCATTCCGCCCACTCCCGGCCCCCGAGCTGCCGCATCACCGCGGCCTTCGCGTGCGGACGCTCGGACTCGCCGCGCTCGTCGGCGACTCCGTAGTTGCCAACCATCGGCGCCGTGAAGCAGACGAGTTGCTCCGCGTAGCTCGGGTCGGTCACCGTCTCCTGGTAGCCCGTCATCGCAGTCGTGAAGACGGCCTCCCCGAACGCGGCTCCGTCACCACCCACGGAGCGCCCGCGGTATGCCGTCCCGTCCTCGAGGAGGAGATAACCGGGGGTCAGGTCTTGCATTCGCACACCCTTCATCGCTCGACCTGCTGTGTGTGCGAATGCAAGACCTGACCCCCCGCGAAGACTTCCCGTCCGTCCGCGATCGTCCGCACCACGCGTCCGTGAAGCGTCTCGCCGAGAAGCCACGAGTTCGCGGAGAGCGAGCGGAAGCCGTCCTCGGTCACGGGCCACTCGGCATCCAGGTCGAGGACGACGACATTCGCCCGGGCGCCGACCTCGATCCGGGGCTCCACCAGGCCGAACGCGCGGGCGGGGCCGGCCGACATGCGCTCGAGGAGCGTCTCCAGCCGCAGCGCTCCGGGGAGAACGAGGTGCGTGTAGAGGGCGGAGAACGCCGTCTCGAGCCCGATGACGCCGAAAGGGGCTTCCTCGAACGGCACGTCCTTCTCCTGGCGCGCGTGCGGCGCGTGATCCGTCGCGACGGCGCCGATCGTGCCGTCGCGCAGTGCCCCGAGCAGGGCCAGGCGGTCGTCCTCCGAGCGAAGGGGGGGATTCATCTTTACGTTCGGGTCGAGGGAGCGCACCGCCTCGTCCGTCCGGCACAGGTGGTGCGGCGTCACCTCGGCCGACGCGCGCACGCCTTCGGCCTGCGCGCGTCTAAGCAGATCGACCGACTCCCTGGCCGAAAGGTGCATGAGGTGAATCGGACGATCTTCATTAGCCGCGATCGCCAGATCGCGGCCGACCATGACGCTCTCGGCAGCCGAGGGGTAGGCGCCGAGGCCGAGCTCCGCCGAGACCACTCCCTCGTGCGCCTGTCCGTCGCGGGAGAGCTCCGGCTCCTCGCAGTGGAGCGCGAGCGGCAGTCCCGTGAGGCCGCTGTACTGAAGCGCCCTCCGCAGGAGCCCCGCCGAGACGACCGGCCGCCCGTCGTCCGTGAACGCAGACGCGCCGGCGGCGGCGAGCTCGGCCATCTCGGTCAGCTCCTCCCCACGCTGGCCCTTGCTGATCGCCGCCATGAAGCCGGTCGGGACGACGGCCTCCGCCCGCGCCCGCTCGACGAGCGCGCCCAGCACCGCGGCCGTGTCGACGACCGGGTCCGTGTTCGGCATGGCGAGGATCGCGCAGTAGCCTCCTGCGGCGGCTGCCTCCGTGCCCGAGCGAATCGTCTCCTCGTCCTCGCGACCGGGGGTGCGGAGATGGACGTGTGGATCGACGAAAGCGGGAGCGATCACTGCACGACTCGAGCCTGACGGCTCGATTCGCGTTAGCAGGCCTTCCGCGATGGTGAGCTTCAGGAACTCGTCGATCCGCTGTGTGGGGGCAACAACCCTCCCCTCCAGGATCAAAGAGTCGCCGCGCCCGTCGCGCAAGACGAGCATCACGCGGTCTCCATGCCCGCGGCCACCGCGACCGGAGCCGGCGACGAGACCGTGAGCAGGTCGTAGAGCACGGCCATCCGGACGACGAGCCCCGACCGCACCTGGTGTGTCACGAGCGCCGCGCCCGAGTCGGCGACGCGAGGGTCGATCTCGACCCCGCGGTTCATCGGACCCGGGTGCATGACGACCTGCCCGGAACGCACGCGCTCGGGCGTGATCCCGTAGAGCGCCGTGTACTCGCGGAGCGAAGGGACGAAGGAGGCGCCGGGCGCCATCCGCTCGCGCTGCATCCGGAGGACGTAGACGACGTCCGCGTCCGCGATCGTGGCAATGTCGGTCGAGACGTCGCAGCCGAGAGACTCGATTCCGCGCGGGAGCAGGGTCGGCGGCCCGACGAGGGTGGCCCGAGCACCCACGAGGCCGAGCGCCTGGACGAGCGAGCGCGCGACGCGCGAGTGCAGGATGTCGCCGACGATCGCGACCTGGAGTCCCTCGAGACGACCGAGCCTCTCTGCCATCGTGTGGAGATCGAGCAGCGCCTGCGTCGGGTGCTGATGCTTCCCGTCTCCGGCGTTGACGACGTGCGCCTCCGTGCAGCGGGCGACGAGTTGGGGCGCGCCGATGGCTGGATGGCGCACGACGATGACGTCCGGGTCGTACGCCGCGAGCGTCAACGCCGTGTCCTTGAGCGACTCCCCCTTGTCGACGGAAGAGCCGGCCGCGCGGAGCGACATCGTGTCCGCGGAGAGCCGCTTCGCGGCGAGCTCGAAGCTCGCGAGGGTACGCGTCGAGGACTCGTAGAACAGGTTCACGACCGTGCGGCCACGCAGGGTCGGCAGCTTCTTCACCTCACGGTCGAGCGAGCCCGCCAGCGCGCGGGCGGTATCGAGTATCCGCTCGACGTCCTCGCGGGTCAGGTCGCGCACGGAGAGGAGGTGGCGGCGCGGAGGAGCCGGTGGATGGAGCTCAGACCTCACTTTCGTCCTCCCGTTCTCGGACGAGCAGCACGCGATCGATCTCGTCGACCTCGACGAGCTCGACCTGGATCCGCTCGTCGCGCGCGGTGGGCAGGTTCTTCCCGACGTAGTCGGGCCGGATCGGGAGCTCGCGATGGCCGCGGTCGACGAGGACGGCGAGCTGGACGCGCGCCGGGCGTCCGAAGTCCAGGAGCGCGTCGATCGCCGCCCGGATCGTTCGGCCCGTGTAGAGGACGTCGTCGACGAGGACGACCGTCATCCCCTCGAGCGAGAACGGGAGGCTCGTCGCGCGGACGACAGGCTGCCTGCCGGGCGCCCTGCCGCCGTCGCGGACGTGGACGTCGTCCCGGTGGAACGTGATGTCGAGAGCTCCGAGGGCAAGCTCGACGCCGCTCCGCTCGGCCACCAGCTTGCGTAGGCGCGACGCCATGGGGACGCCACGCGTCTGGATCCCGACGAGCGCGACGCGCTCGAGGTCGTCGGACCGCTCGATGAGCTCGTGGGCGATGCGAGAGAGCGCCTTCGAGATCGCGTCTGCATCGAGAACAGCCTGCGCTGCTGCGCGATCGGGGACGTGCGTCGACATCTCACTCCTTTCCGGCCTCGCTGGACCGGGTTAAAGGGTCAGGGCAGTGTAGCTCCCATTGGCGACGTCATCGACGGGCAACCGTAGGGGCGACCTTGGGTCGGCCCCCAGGGTGAGGCAAGCCTCGCCCTGGGCCCGGGCATGCCCGGGCCCTACTCGCCTTGATCGTTCTCGTCGGGCTCGCCGAGGGCCTCGATCGCGTCCCGCGCGGCGTCGACGTCGGTCTCGGGAACGAGCACCTTGAGCGGCGGGTCGTCCATGGCTCCGGGCTCGTGCTCGATCGCCATCTCGAAATGCGACTCGATGCCAGCCGCGGCGAGCATGTCCTTGAGCTGCTCCGCCTCGGTCACGTCGCCTGCTACCGCAACCTGAACGAGCCTCGTCACGTCTCCTCGGACCCTACAGCAGCCCTGCGGGCGCGTGCGCCGGAGCGTACGAGCTCCGGGACACCCCGCTCCGGGAACGGCACCTCCACGACATCGAAGTCGCGTGGAACCACGCTCTCGGGGAAGATCTCGTTCGCCTCTTCGACCACTTGGTGCCCGAAGTAGCGGGTAGAGAGGTGCGTGAGCGCAAGCAGGCGAACCCCCGCCTCACGGGCGACGAGAGCTGCTTCGCCGGCCGTCGAGTGGAGCGTCTCGCGGGCCCGCTCTCGCTCGTCGGCCAGGAAGGTCGCCTCGTGGACGAGCAGGTCCGCGCCGGAGGCCGCATCCACGACCGACGCCGAAGGAGCGGTGTCGCCGGTGAGCACGATCTTCCTCCCCGCTCGAGGCGGGCCGAGCACCTGCGCCGGGACGATCTCCGTCCCGTCCGCGAGGGTCACCGACTCGCCCCGCTGGAGGAGACCCCGCTCACGTCCGTCGGGGATCCCGAGTGTGTTCGCGGCGTCCACGTCGAAGCGCCCGGGACGCTCGCTCTCCACGAGCGCATACCCGACCGCGGACACGCCGTGGTGGACGGCGAACGTCTCCAGCCGGTACCCGTCGCGCTCGAGTGCGTCGCCCGCCTCAAGCTCGACGGCTTCGAGTGCATACGTCAGCCGCCCGAAGATCCGGCGGAGCGCGGAGAGGAGGTCGCGCAGCCCGCTAGGGCCGTAGACGGTGATCGGCAGCTCGCGCCCTCGGAGCGAGAACGTCTTGAGCATCCCTGGCAGGCCGAGATAGTGATCGGCGTGGTAGTGGGTGAGGAAGACCTCGCTCAGCTCGACGAGGCCGACGTCGCAGCGCAGGAGCTGCCGCTGCGTTCCCTCCGCGCAATCGAACAGGAGCCTCTCGCCACCCCGACGGATCAGGGTGGCCGGGAGGGCCCGCTGCGGGGTTGGCGTCGAGCCGGACGTCCCGATGAAGACGACGTCGAGGTCCACGGCGCGGAGTGTAGGCTCGACCCGATGGGCGAGCGGCTCCAGGGTGGGCGGCTGGCCGCGCAGGCAATCGTGGCCGAAGGCATCGACGTCGTCTTCACCCTCTCCGGCGGACATGTCATGCCGATCTACGAGGGGTGCCGTCACGAGGGCGTACGCGTCGTCGACCTCCGCCACGAGCAGTCCGCTGCTCACGCGGCCGAGGCCTGGGGACGCGTCAAGCGCGCATGCGGCGTCGCCCTCGTGACCGCCGGGCCGGGCGTGACGGGCACGGTGACCGCGATCGCCAACTGCCTTGCCGCCCAGACGCCGCTCGTCGTCCTGGGCGGCGCACGTCCGCTCGCCCAGGCGGAGCAGGGAGCGCTTCAGGAGTTCGACCAGCTCTCGCTGATGAAGCCGATCACGAAGTGGGCCGCGGTCTGCCCTTCGGCGAGTCGCATTCCGGAATACGTGGCGATCGCATTCCGGCACGCCCTCGCGGCCCCGCGCGGCCCCGTCTATCTCGAGTTGCCCGCGGACATCCTCTTCGAGGACGCCGAGGCGGACCGGGACCCGGCGCCCTCGCGCGTGGCGCCGCGCGCGTTCGGAGACCCGCGCGAGCTGACGAAGGCGGCGGACCTCCTCAACGCCGCTGAGCGGCCGGCCGTCATCGCAGGGAGCGGGATCTGGTGGGACGACGCCGCGACGCACCTCGCCGCCTTCGCGGAGAACGGCCGCCTGCCCATCTTCCTGAACGGCTCGGGCCGCGGATCGCTCCCGCCCGAGCACGAGCTCTTCTTCCAGCACGCCCGTAGCGCGGCGCTCGCGGAAGCCGACGTCGTCTGCGTGGTCGGGACGCCGCTCGACTTCCGCCTTCGCTTCGGTCGCTTCGGAGACGGAAAGCTCATTCACATCCATGGCGACCCACGCGAGCTCGGCCGCAACCGCGTTCCCGACGCGGCGATCGTCGGGGACTGCGCCGCCGTCCTCGGAATCCTCGCGGACGCGGTCGAGACGCCCGCCGACGGTCGCCGGGCGTGGCTCGAGCGCTTGCGCAACGCCGAGGGGGCCTGGTGGGACGAGAACAAGAGCGAGCTCGAGTCGGATGCCTCTCCTGTCCACCACTACCGGCTCGGCACGGAGCTCGACCGGGTGCTCGATGCCGGCACCGTCGTCATCGGCGACGGTGGCGACGTCGTCGCAGCCGCCTCGCGCGTGCTACGCGTGCACCGACCCGGCCACTGGCTCGACCCCGGGCCGTTCGGCTGCCTCGGGGTCGGTCCCGGGTACGCGGTCGGGGTGTGCGCGGCAAGCTTCGGCTCACGCGTGGTCTGCGTGCTGGGTGACGGCGCTTTCGGCCTCAACGGGCTCGACTTCGACACGCTCGTCCGTTTCTCGTTCCCTGCCGTCCTCGTGATCGGGAACGACGGCGCCTGGGGCGAGATCCGGGTCCCGCAGGTCGGGATCTACGGCGACGAAGGCGAGATCGCCACGCGCCTCGCGCCCAGCCGCTACGACCGTCTTTGCGAGGTTTTCGGTGGTCATGCCGAGTATGTCGAGCGTCCTTCCGAGATCGCGCCCGCGCTCGAGCGGGCTCTTGCGTCGGGACAACCGGCGATCGTGAACGTTCTGCTCGACCCAGACGCTATGGCCGGGCACGCCTACAGAGGCCTGTGAAGGCTCCTACGGAAGCGTGAGGCGCTGGCCGGGAACGATCGTCGCTCCGACGAGGCCGTTCCGCTCCTGGAGCTCCCAGACGCCTTCGCGAGGGTCTCCCGCATAGGTCGCGGCCGCGATCGACCAGAGCGTGTCGCCCGCCCGGACCCGGTAGTGCCGTGCGGGAGAGCCCGCGCCCGTGTCCCTGGCGAAGATGGCCCACAGCATCGCGGCGACGACGAGCACGATGACGATGCGAGGGAACACGTGTTCGTAAGATAGGCGAACACGTGTTCGGTGTCAAGGTGGCTCAACCTCGGAGCGGCATCTCCCTCACGATGACGGTCCGGCGCGCCCGATTGGACACAGCCTCGAGCTCGACCGCGATCTCGACTCGACCGTGCGCGGCCGCGGGTGCGGGAAGAGTGACCGTCCGCGGCCGACCGCTGACGATCGCAGTCCGGCAGAGCGCACGGCCGGGCCGGCTGCCGCGACGAGACCCACCGTCGCCGGCAATGCCGCGGCTCGTCAGGGTCCGGATGCAGATGGCCGCGTGCGCACCCTCACCGGCGCCGATCCTCGCCGCTATCGCCGAGCCGCGTGCCGCGCTGACCGCGACGCTGGCGCCCACAACCCCCGGGTTCGGTCGCCAGGCCTCCTCCGGCCTGCGGCACCCGGCCGCCGTCTCGGCGATCGCCGCCCGTACAGCCTCGGCAGCCGGTCGCGGCGACCCGTCGATGCGCTGGAGGGCGGCCTGGAAGCCCTTACGGGCGCCGTCGTCCCGGAACCCGAAGAAGCTGAGCGAGGCGACGTCCGGGTCACACGCCGCTCGGCGAATGAGCTCGCCGTAGATCGCTGCCTGCGTCACCTCATCCGTCACGGGGACGTTCTCCTGCCCGCTGTAGCCGGCAAGCCCGGTCGTGTCCACCTGCCAGCCCACCTCGTCGAGGTGGAGCTTCAGCCCCTCGACCGTCGTCGGCTGCTCCGTGCCGTGGAAGGCATCCCAGAGGGCCTGCTTGACCCGGTCGAGGTTCACGAAGCCGGCATTCGGCCACGAGTAGCCGTCGTCGAGCGGATCGATCGCGCGCTTCGGATAGGGGTGGAAGCTGAATGCATCCATGAGCGGGCGCGTCCGGCCGCTCTTGCGGTACCAGGCGCCGAGCGCCCGCAGGAAGCGCACCGGCGACGTCGAGATGTTGCCGCGCGCGTTGGGCTTGTCGTTCCCGCGCGGGGACAGTCCGACGCCCACGACCTCGATCGACGGGTTGACCGCCTTGAGGCTGTCGTACGCCGCCCCGAGGTAGGGCCCGAAAGCCGCCGCCGAGACGTTTGCGCCGTCGACGCCGAACTGGGGGCGCCAGAAGGCGGGCTGATTCGGCTCGTTGCCGACTACGAACTGCTTCACGTCCGGATACGCGGATGCGACCGCCGCGACATACGAGCCGAAGAGCGACGGAGACCCGAGCCCCGCCTCGAGTTCCGTGGTGGGGTACGGGTACACGGCGAGCACGACCTCGAGACCTGCAGCGAGCGCATTCGGGACGACGCGGTCGAGGAGCGCCTTGTCCTGAATGACGATGGGCTCGCTCGGCTTGAAGCGGACGCCGATCACGGTTTGGCGCAGCCCGAGCGCGGTCATCTCGCCGTAGAGCGCGACTCCCCCATCCGCCGCGTACTTCGCGGAATCGTCGTTTGCTCCCACGTCGGCAGCAGACGCGGTCGTCGCTCCGGTCAGGAGCGCAACGGTAAGAGCCGATGCCGCAGCGAGGAGTCGCACTGGGATATCCGTTCTGCGGGCTCCCCACTGCCCGCTGGCAGGTCGAAAGCCTAGAGTCGAGCCAGGATCGCGTCAAGGAGCCGACCGGCGCCGAAGCGGACGGGATCGTCCGTCGGCAGCCCGATTTCCGCCTCTGTAGCGGCGATCGCGGCCTGAGCCTCGTCGTTGCTCTCCATCGGGCTCGTGTTCAGGGCGATGCACGCAACCTTCGCCGGACGCCTGGGTAGAGAGATCCGCTCGTGGAGGTCCACGAGAACGGGAAGCGGAGGGATCGTGTGTCCAGGACAACCTTCGATCTCGGTCGAGCCGGCGAGGTGGCAGAGGACGAATGCGTGTGGCGCGGCACCGTGAACGAGGCCGAGCGTAACGCCCGAATACATCGGATGGACGAGCGAGCCCTGCCCCTCGACGAACAGGAGCTTGCCTCCGCGCTCGGCGCCCTCCACGACGAGCCGCTCGGCGGCACCCGCGAGGAAGTCGGCAACGACGGCGTCCACCGCGATGCCCCAGCCCGCGATCACGATTCCCGTCTGGCCCGTCGGCACGAACGCCGACGCGAGGCCGCGCCGCCGTGCCTCGAGGTCGAGCTCGACGGCCACCGTCTTCTTCCCGATCGCGCAGTCGGAGCCGACGGTGAGGACGATCTTGGCGTCGAGCTCGAGGTTCGCTCCCGTGGGAACGTTGAGATCCGTGGGAGGCTTCCGGAGATCGCGCAGCTCCACGCCGAACCGCGTCGCCAGCTGCACTAGCTCGGGATCCTCGGAGATGAACTCATGGAGCCCGTTCTCGACGTCGAGCCCCTTCGTGATGCAGCGCTTGAGAAGCTCACGCCAGGCGGGCGGGAAGCGCCCGCCTTGCGTCGCCACACCGACGATCGCGACCGTCGGGTCGAAGCACAGCGCGTCGTTGACGGTGCCGACGATCGGGATCTCCTCGTGCGTCTCCCCTGCTCGGGCCGAGTCCAGAATCGCGACGACGGGATCCGGGCCGTAGCGGATGATTCCCCGCATCGTCTTTCCGTAGTGCGGATCGTGGGAGAACCCCTCGCCGAGGATGAGGATGCGCCTTGGCTTGCCGCCCATCACCACGCGACGGAGACGCCGAGGCCTGACGCGACCGACGGAATCTGAACGCCGTCGACGAGCTCGACGCCAGGGCAGGGGTCCTCCCCCAGGAGGAGGTTCCCGTCCAGGTCCACATGATCGCAGAGCGGCGCGACACAGCAGCCCGCAGCAATCCCGAGTCCCGACTCGAGCATGCAGCCGAGCATGACCCCGAGCCGGAGCGCGCGCGCCGCGTGCACCATGCGTAGCGCCTCTCGGATCCCGCCCGACTTCGCGAGCTTGATGTTGATCCCGTGCGCGATCTCCGAGCACGGCGCGACGTCGGCGAGCGTGTGGCAGTCCTCATCGACGAAGATCGGGACCGGCGAGCGGTCACGCAGCACGCGTCCTCCTTCGTCACCCGCCCGGAGCGGCTGCTCGCAGTACTCGACGCCCACCTCGCCGAGCTGTGGAAGCGCATCGAGCGCCTCTTCGAGCGACCACCACTCGTTGACGTCCACCTGCAGCGGCAGGTCGGTCACGGAACGCACGGCGCGCACGCGCTCGACGTCGAGCCCGTCTCCGCCGCCGAGCTTCAGCTTCAGGCGCCGGTACGCGGTCGTCGCGCGCTCGGCGCGACGAGCCATGTCGTCGGGATCGCCGAGCCAGATCGTCCAGGAGGTCGGCGGTCCCGCCCTCGGGACTCCGAGCAGGCGGCCGGCCGGCACGCCGAGGAGCTTTCCCTGGAGATCGTGCAGAGCCGCATCGAGCGCGGCCTTCGCCGCCTGTTCGCCGGGCACCGCTGCCAGACGCTCGCCGATCTCCTCGAGCGCGAACGGGTCCTTCCCGATGCGCTCCGCATGCTCCTCCACAAACGCCTTCGCGGATTTCGCGGACTCCCCGAACCGGTCTACAGCGGGTGCCGCCTCCCCGAAACCCGTGACTCCCTCGTGGCTCAGAGCCACATGGACGACGTCCACATCGTCCGCGGCGCCGCGCGAGATGACGAACGTCTCGGCCAGGTGCAAACGAACGATGCGGGTCTCGACCTCCATGGAGGGAGCGTACCCCGGTGCTATGGGCTCGACACACGCAGCGACGTCCGAGGCGGCGAGGCTGTTTCCGACGAGGCGTGGCCCCGGGTCGACTCACTGGCCGAAGCGCGCCCGTAGCTCAGGAGATAGAGCGTCGGCCTCCGGAGGCAGACGGCGAGGCTCGATTTCTGCCGGACGCGGCAATGCAGTGGGGTGTCGCCGGAGCAGTTGTAGAGTCGCGCCGGTGACCACGGTGCTTGTCGCGCTCGGCGGCCTCGTCGCCGCCGCCGGCGTCGCGTGGAGCCTGCCTGAGCGTCGCCGGGCGCTCCTCGCGGTGCCCGTCCTCGTCCTGCCGATCGCGCTCACGCTGGCCGACACCTTGCACGACGAGAAGCGCGCGATCGATCGGTACTTCGGGCTCACGCCTATCGAGGCCGAGGTCGACCCACCGCTGCGCTGGCCCGAGTACGAGAACGTCGAGCTTCTCCTCGCCATTCGGCGCCTCGTCCCTGCCGACGCCACGATCTCGTTCCTACCTGGCGGCCGCTGGTCGGAGACGCGCACGGCGGCCGAGGCGCGGTCGATCTACCTCCAAAGCGGATGGGTGCGCTGGGTCGCGTTCGTCATCGCTCCGCGGATCGTCGTACCCGGCACAGATGCGTCGTGGACCGTCCTCGTGGATCAGTCGCCATCTGAGGCGGGGGTTCAGTTTCGTCGCGCCTGGCGATTCGGGAGCGACTGGCTCGTGCAGCGATGACACGCGGCCTCGCGGGAGTCGGTTTCGCCTTGCTCGGGCTGCTTCCGCTCGGAGTCGGCATCCTGCTCCTTACTGGCGCGTGGAGGCAGTCTCGCGGAATTCTCCGGCTGGGCCTGGGCGTCTTCACTGGAATCGCCGGCGCGATCGCAGTGCTGCCGCCCCTTCTTTATGCCGGCCTGTCTCCGTCGATCCCCGTCGTGCTCGTCCTCGGCGGATCCATGCTCGTCCTGGGGCTTCTCATCGACTCTCGTCGGAAGCCGCGACGCGCCGGGCCCGAGCACCGTTCGGTGCGGCTCGAGCTCCTACCGGCCTTCGTGATCGCGATCCCGCTCTGCCTGCTCGCGGTGGTTGGAGTCCAGAAGCCCGTGAACCGCTACGACGCGTTCGCCAACTGGGCACTCAAAGCAAAACTGCTCTTCTACGACGGTACGTTTACGGGCGCGCTCGATGACCGGCTGTTCGCGAGTGGCTCGGTCGCACCCCCGGTGCACCGCGAGTATCCGATCGGCTTGCCAGCGGTCGAGGCGTACGTACTCCACGGCATCGGCGGAGAGAACCTCCGCGTCGCGCACCTGCTCTTCGTCGTCTTCTTCGGCGGGCTCGCGCTCTTCGTCTGGGCTTTCCTGCGGCCGTGGGTCAGCGCGTGGCCTCTCGCCGCCGGGCTCAGCTTCCTGCTCTGGATGCCGCGGGCTCGCAGCCAGGGGCTGTCGGACTACGCCGACGTGCCGCTCGCGTGCTTCTTCGCCGTGGCCGCGCTGCTCATCGGCCTCTGGCTCGCAGGCGAGGGCGACGACCGCCTCGCCCTCGGCTCGGTCTTCGCCGCCGCATCATTGGCGACGAAGCGCGAGGCGATCGCCTTCTGCGCCGTTCTCTTCGTTCTCGCAGTCGTGGCCCTCCTCGTGCGAGGTGAACGGAACCGGCTCCGGCCGCTCCTCTTGGCCGGCCTGGCCGTCGCCGCCTCGACCGTCCCATGGCGCGTCTTCGTCGCTGCGAACGGTCTCGAGGAGGGCGACGTCGACTTATCCCTCGCCCGCGTCCGCGCCCAGGCCGACGAGCTCCCGTTCGTCCTGGGCCAGTTCGGACACCTCTTCTTCGAGTCGGGCTATCTCGGAGCAGTGCCCCTCGCTGCGCTCGCCGCACTCCTGCTGCTGGCACGAGGTCGAGATCGCCAGCTTGCCGTCGGCGTGCTCGCGCTCGGCATGGGGCTCATCGCGGCGCTCGCGTTCGTCTACGTGACCGGGGACGCGAGCGTCCACTACCTCGTGAGGGCCTCCGCCCATCGGACGCTGATGACGCCGACGCTCCTGGCGGCGGTGCTGCTGCCGCTGCTGGTGACGCGTGGGTTGGTCCCGGCGGCA
>Ga0209341_10002128_pt1 | contig 18961 bp, 19 predicted proteins | sample RifCSP13_2_FD_184020 | JGI IMG/M metagenome (GOLD analysis project Ga0209341, IMG submission 184020) | Soil microbial communities from Rifle, Colorado - Rifle CSP2_sed 13_2 (SPAdes) (version 2) | ecosystem: Environmental > Terrestrial > Deep subsurface > Rock core/Sediment | place: Rifle... | reverse complement strand
GGCGGCCATCGCCTCGAACTGCGAAAGGTCGATGTGCTGGCCCTCACCCGTGCGCCGACGATGCTCCAGCGCCGCAAGCACCGAGAAGGCCGCGCTCAGACCGCCGACGTGGTCGGCATAGGAGTAGGTGAGGCCCAACGGCGGTTGGCCCGGGAAGGTGGTGAGAGCACTGAGGCCGGAGAGCGCCTGCAGTGTCGGGCCGTAGGAGACGAAGTCGCGCCACGGGCCGCTCTGGCCCATGCCCGCCATGCTCACCAGGATGATGTCGGGGCGTAGCGCCACGAGGTCGTCGTAATCGAGCCCCCAGTTCCGCAGCACGCGGGCGCTGAAGTTCTCGATGACCACGTCGCTGGCGGCGACGAGCCGCTTCGCCTGCTCGATCCCCTCGGGCGTGCCCATGTTGAGCGTGATGCCCAGCTTGTTGCGGTTCCACAGGTTGAAGTAGCCCCGCCGCGCATCCTCCGTGAGGCCGACGATGCCCTCGCGCGTGGTCGCCTGCGACTGCACCTTGATCACCTCGACGCCGAAGTCGGCCAGGAGGCGCGTCGCGTAGGGGCCCGCCAGTACCCACGTGAAATCGAGGACGCGGATGCCCTCGAGGGGACGTAGGTGCTCCATTGCCCGAGGCGCGGAGGCCGCTTGCAGAGGCCGACGCTCCTGGTTTTCGATGGTCTGCCTCGACTGGCGAAGCACCTCCTCGTTATGCTCCCCCAGCCGCGGCGCAGACCGGCGCAGGCGCCAGGGCGAGGCGCTGAAGCGGGCAGGCGCCCCGCCGTACGTGAAGGTGCGTCCCTCGTGTGGGTGCTCCAGCGCCACGAAGAAGCCGCGTTCCTGCAGCTGCTCGTTCGCCAGAAGCTGCTCCGGCGTGGTCACCTGTCCCCAGGTGAAGCGGAGCAACTGCCCCTGGCGCATCAGCTCGTCGACCGTCTTGGTGCGGCTCCAGCGTTCCAGGACGGCGATGCTGTGGTCGAGCTGCTCGCGACGGTAGGCGGGTTCGGCGTACTGCGGGTCCTTCAGGTCCTCCACCATGCCATCCGCCTCGAGCCAGCCGACCAGCGTCTCCCAGTTCTGCGTGAGCGTGAACAGGATGTACCCATCCGAGGAGGGGAAGATCCGGAAGCCGCGGCTCCAGTGCAGCGAGCCCTGCCGTCGATGGACAGTGTGCGGCTCGAAGAGGGACCAGGGCAGGACGATCTCGAGGGCGGAGGCCACTGCCTCCTGCATGCTGACGTCGACGTGCTGGCCATCGCCCGTGGCCGCACGCTGGGCCACGGCGAGTAGCGCGCCGATAGCGCCGTACATGCCCGCAAGCTGCGTCGCTTGCTCGCCCCAGGTCTTCAGCGGCGGCGTCGTCTCCTTGCCGGTGGTGTAGGCCATGCCGCCCAGGGCCTGGGCGATCAGCTCCGTCGCCTGCCAGCCCCTGCGCGGACCTGTCTGGCCGAAGCCCGAGAAGGAGACGACGACGAGTCCCGGATGCTCGGCGTGGAGCGCCTCGAAGTCCAGGCCCCGAGCGGCAAGCGAGCCCACAGGCTCGCCTTCCAGCAGCACGTCCGCCTCGGCCAGCAGGCGGCGTAACAACGCTGGCCCATCCGCCTGCGCCAGGTCCAGCGTGATGCCGCGCTTGTTCGTGTTGTAGTGCCAGAACGGCAGGCTCCGTTCGCGGTCCGCCACCTCATCGTAGAACGGGCCTTCCTGCCGCTGGGGGCTCCCCCCTGGGGCCTCGACGAGGAGCACGTCGGCCCCCATATCGGCGAGGAGCTTGCCGCAGAACGCGGTAAGTTGCGTCGCCAGCTCGACGACGCGGAGGCCCTCAAGAGCGCTGGACGGCTTCCTCCCTGCCTCTGGGGGCCTTGTTGTAGAATCCATTGTTGTCGATAAACTCCATTAGCTGGAATTAAGACGATGATTGTGAACTCTGTGTTGATGGTTCAATAGCTACGGAAATAGTACCCTCAAGGCCAGGAGAATGTAATGGCGCTGGCTCCTGCAGATATTCAGCACGTTGCGTCTTCATTTCGTCCACTAATGCCTGAACTATCTCCGCTGGTGTCTGAGTATTCTCCTTTCCTTGACGGAACATAGTCCACCAAACTTGGATCGTTTTGAATCCTGAGTACGCCGCTCCTATCACAAAAATCGCCTTCCATGTTTCACCTGAAATAGCTAAGAATGGCTTGAAGTCACTCGTTACTAGCGGGAGCATAAACGCCAGTAGCACACCAATCCAAGGAAATGAGTCTTCTAATCGTCGTCGTTTCTGTGTTCTCTCCCTTTCTTCTAAAAGCGTTTGGAGTCGCCATCGGTTCACGACTATATCCTCCTGCATCGGAGGATATAATAGATCGTGTTGGGGGTTATAAATGTTTGGCTGTTTTGGCGACGGGTTATCTTGTGACATTTCCAGTTGCCGGTATTGGAAATAATCCAAGGATGCTCGCATTCAGCAACATCGTATATCCACATGCAGCACAAATAACTATGACATGTGGATAGGCTATGTCGGGCAGGAACTTTGGTGAGGCTGGATAGTTCATGCTCTGACCGACATGATCGGCTACAATCCAATTTTGATGGTGCGATAACGGGCAAATTGGTATTCCGTTCGCTAGGCGCGCCATCCAAGTGTGGACGTAAGTGATTTCTGCAGGGCTGAGCTTCCCTTGGCCGTCTGGCATGTAGAACTCCCACAGCGTCAGTTTCGCTGTTCATTCTACCACGACCTAGCGTCTTAGACGTCCATGTTCTGTTCCAGAAGTCAGTTAGATGTTGCAAAACTCTCTCCCAGATGATGCTCTTTCAACAAAGCCCCCTCTGGGAGAGAGTTGGATGAGGGCGACGTCGCGGGTAGGCCCATTGGTCGTAGTATCCAACACAAAGGGTACCATGGGCCAATCGCGGAGGGCGACCGGCCGTTCGCCCCCCGGCGAGTATTCGACCGGCACAGTTGGCCCAGTTGCCTTATAATCGTGCTATGAACTTCCTGCGACGCACCATCCAAATCGCGGTCACCGCCACCGTGGTAGCCGTCGTCGTCCAGGAGCTGCAGAAGCCACCCGAGCAGCGCACCTGGCAGGGGAAGGCCTTCGGCTGGGTGCCCTACGACCTGCGCTATCCCTGGATCGACACCGAGGCGCGGCTGCGCGCCGCGTACTGGAACCCAGTGGACGAGCGGCTGCTGACGGGCAACGTCTTCGGCATCGGCTGGGGGATCAACATACCGGTGCTGTGGCGCCGGTGTCAGGAAGTGCTGGCCTTCGTCAAGGTGCTGCTAACACCCGGCTAGACCTCGTGCTCCGCTCGTATCGCGAGCCGTACGACTGGTGGGGGGCGCACTGGGGCCCGGCCGCTACACAGCTCTCGCTCTTCCAGTTGGTCGAGGCGGGCAGTCTCGACCTGCGGCTCGCATCGCTCCTCTGGCTCGTCCTCGAGCGACACGGCTCGCTCATCGTGGCGGCCGAGCCCAGCTTGGCGGGTAAGTCCACCACCCTCACGGCCTTGCTTGCGCTGCTGCCGCCGGATGTAGAGCCCGTCTATACGCGCGGCGCCGCCGAGACGTTCGACTTCGTCGATGCTACCGATCCCCGTCACACGATCATCCTCGTAAACGAGATCTCCTCGCAGCTGCCCTCGTATCTCTGGGGGCCGGCCGTCCGCGATCTGTTCGCGATGTTGCAGCAAGGGTACGCCCTTGCGGCGACGATGCACGCGGGCTTGATGTCCGAGCTCGTGGCGCAGCTTGAGGCCGAGCCCCTGTCCGTGCCCCGGGAGGCCATGGCCGGGGTCACGGCGGTCTGCTTCGTCAGCGCCGATCGGACCACGACGGGCTATCGGCGGCAGGTCTCCTCGTTGTGGCTGCTCGATGGGGAGGAGCCGAGCGGGCTCGGCTGGGCGCCGGCGGCCTGGCGCGATGCACGCGGCGGCCTGGTCCACTCAGACGACCCGGAGCTTCTTGGCCGGCTCGCCCGCCGGCTGGGCTTTGACTCAGGAGCGCTGCGCTCCGCGTGGTGGCAGCACTTCGACTACTTGAGAGCTCAATACGCATCAGGACGCCGCGGCGGCGTGGCAATGCGCGAGGCCGTGCTGGCATTCTACTCGGAAGCAGCGGTCGGCCGGCTCTAAACCTCCCTTAGCTGCGATACAGCGCTGCCGCCGCATCCGCATCTCGCCGGTACGCCTCAAGCACCGCGCGAAGGCCCTCGCGCTGGAGCGCGCCCTGGTCGGCGGCTCCCGCAAGCACGGCAGCGCGTCGCGCAAGTTCGGCCTTCACCTCGTCGAGTCGCCACGAAGGTGGGGGGATGATCCCTTTGAGCAGCGACTCGGGCTCATGATGGCGAAAGGTGTCGCTGTCTGGCTGCCACTCGACGAGCATGTCTGTGCGGAGTGGGCCGTCGTCCTCACTGAGCAGTTGCCGCACCTCGACCACTCGCCGGATGGGACCTGCGCGAGAGGGCACGACCCGCACCAGCACGTACAGGTCCAGCGCCGCGAGGTGCCGCTCGGCGACGCCTGTCTGGGCTAGCAGCGAGGCCACTTCATCGAATGCGTCGGCGTGCATGGTGACGGCCAGCGGGTGGCCGGCGCGTCCTGCCTCCAGGAACAGCGGCACCTTCGGGCCCCAGAGGTAGGTCGGCACAGGAGCGGGACTGAACTCGTTGGCGATGAGGTAGCGCTTGGGCGACGGGGGCTCGTGGACAAACTCGAATGGGTCGTGGTCGCCCTGGATGACGCGGAAGGTCGTGTCGGGCGCGGTAAAACGCAGGAAGGTGTTGAGGGTGGTGGTCTTGCCCGCGAGGCGCGGCAGCGCCGTCACCATGATGGAGGCGGCGTGCTCGGCAGCCAGCCAGAACAGGGCCGCGATGCGGCTGTCGAGTGTGCCATTCCCGAGAAGGGCGTAGAGGGGCGCGGATTCTGCTTGCGGGAAGCCTCGCGGCTCAGCGAGCATGGGCGCGTCCGCCTTTCGGGTCAACGCGCGTGTCGGTCGCCTTGGTCGTTGTCATATCGGCTATCCGCTCGTATCGGCTATCGTCGAAATCAGCCACACTGGTGCCCCCACGGGGAATCGAACCCCGGTCTCCACCTTGAAAGAGTGATGTCCTAGGCCGCTAGACGATGGGGGCGGCGCCGCTCGGTCTTATCAGTATAGCACCCTCGTTTTCCGCCGAAGCAGGCTCCAGCCCACCCAGCCGCGAGGCCGCCGCCGCGAGGCCGACAAACAGCCAGAAGAGGGCGACGGTGTGCGGGAACTGGAGGTTCATGAAGTAATGGTCGAAGAGGCCGGCGACCAAGGCGCCGACAACGCCGGCGTTGAGTCCCAACTGTAGCGCCTTGAGCGGCGCATCGGTCGCTGTCCGGCGCTGCTGGGCCATCCAGATGGCGAACGTCGCCATCGTGAGCAGAAAGGCGGCAAGCCCGATGAGCCCCATCTGCTCCGCGATGAGCAGATAGATGCTGGCGACAGCGACGTAGAGGCTCACGTCCGGCGACTGGCCGAAGCCGACGCCGAACCATGGGTACCGTTCGATGAGGGCCAGGGCGTCCTTGTACTCGCCGAGACGCATCTGCGCAGCGAGGTCCTGAAAGGCGATACCCTCCTGAAAGCGGCCGACGAAGAGCTCGCCCTGTGGCAGCAAGAGCAACGCTGCCAGCAGGCCGGCAAGCGGCAGCACAGCGCGCCGGTAGCGGGTCGCGATGACGAAGAGAGCAGCGGCAACGGCGCCGATCCAGGACGAGCGGCTGTAGGTAAGAAGCAGGGCGAGAACGACGAGGCCGAGGCCGACGGCCAGCCAGCGCCGCGGCAGGGTCTGCACCTCGCCGAAAAGCTGGACCAGCAGCAGCGGCAGGGCGATCAGCAGCATCCCACCCAGTACGTTGGGGTCGATGGCGGTGCCGATGGCCCGTTGCGTGTCGGTGTAGGCGATGAAGCGCAGCACGTCGCCGGATGGATAGCCAAGGGGTCGCAGCAGGCTAAGGAGCCGGTTCGCCAGGTCGGTGCTGAGGAAGTAGAGCATCAGAGCAATCGTCGCCGCTGCGGCCGCCAGTGCGGTCAGCGCCCGCACCGCCGTCAGGAGCTGCGGCCTATCGCGCATCACGTTCACGACGCTGACATAGAACAAGAGGCTGTTGACGGTTTTAATGAAGAAGCGGAGCACCTCGTCGCTGGTGGACTCGATCCCCAGGATGAGAGAGACAAACGCGAGCCCCAGGAACAGGGCGAGCGGCCCGGCGACCGGTGTTAGGACAGGTGGTTCCTCCGGGCGCGCGAGTCGACGCAGCAGCCAGACGAGCAGCAGCACCGTCAGAGAGGCGTCAAGGAGCGTCGGTTTCAACCCGCCCAGGAAGCCCAGCGGCAAGACCCCGAAGGGAAGCAGGTAGAGCACCCCAATGCTGACCAGAAGCGCGATGAAGGCGTCCTGCACCATGACGAGGCCCACAATCCCCGCCGCCAGCACGGCGAAAGCGGCGATCGGATGCACCGCCACCGTCAGCGCGCCGCCGGCGAGGGCCAGCACGAGCACCGCTGCCACCAGCGGCCAGGTGCGGCCTGGAAGAGGCTCAGAGCCGCGGACCCATGCGAAGCGCATCTCAGTGAGGACGGAGAGACACCAAGGAGGTGGGGACATACCTCTCGGGGCGCCGGCGGGCCTTCGTCGACAGGACCGATGGGCCCCTGGCGTGCAGTTGGCTCCGCGCTGGCGTCAAGTTCACGGGGTCGGGCCGTTCTCCCGCACGTACAGAGAGACGTCGAGATCGCCCGGCGAGTGGCCGAACTCGGTAATCGCCATGGCGGTTTCGGCTCGATGCTGGGTGCTGTGATTGAGCAGCTGGCCAAGGAAAAGGTCGCGCCGCCAAGTCGTTTCTCGCCCGTTTCCGGCGATATAGCTGAAGCTCTGTCCCACCATCTCGTCCGTCAACGAATCGGCGAACGCCTTTTGCTCCGCGAACTGCTGCTCCCAACGACGGCGCAGCACTTCGAAGGTCGGGAAGTCATCCTCGGTCCGCGGCGCCGGTGAAGGCTTACCCATCAGCCGGGCGAGATACGCCGCTTCGGTGCCCGATATGTGGCCGAGAGTCGAGCGGACGCTGCCGAAGTTGAACCGGCGAGACGAGTACTCGTCCGCGGTGAGCTCTGCAACGCGGTCGAGGACACGGCTCCAAGCCCAGCGGTTGTAGCCGATCAGGGTTCGGAAGTAGCTTGCGGACATGGTGACCTCCTTTAGAGCCGAAGGAAATGACGCTCGTCTCTGGCTTCCACCCGTCCCGTCCTCAGACTACGCAGTCAACGCACGGGTGGGCGGTTCGGACAAAAGGCGGTTGGGACAAAAGAGGTAGGCTGGCCTCTAATCGTCATCGTCCTCGTCCGGCTCCTCGATCTCCGGCGGCAGCGCCGTGGGCTGCTCCTCGCGCATCGCGGGCAGGAGCGCCTCGCCGCGTGGCCGCGGACGTTTGCGCGGCGGCAGGGCGCCGATGATGTCATGGAGACGGGCGATCGTGCCCTCGGCGACCGGCAAACGGACCAGGACGCCAAGGGCACCGGCATCGCGCAGGGCCACGAGCTCATCCCGTCCCCACGATGGCTCGGCGACGACGATGAGGGGCTTGCGCACGAGTCCCGCTACGCGGTAGGCGCTCATGAGCCGTTCGACGGTAAGCGCGCCATCGGTCAAGTCGAGCAGCGTCGCATCGATGGGAAGGGCGTCCGTGGCGCGGAGGACGGTGTCGGAAGCCTCCGGGTCGACCATGAGCACCTTGCCCAGAGTCTCCTCGTTCAGCACGGAAGCGGGAGCCTGCGCCGGCTCGAAAGCGAGGAAGTCGCCGCCGGCCTCGCGGAGGGGACCCGTCTCCGCCGTGCTCGCCTGCGCTCCCCACACGAGGCTCTCGGCCGCGGGCGGCTCGGTAGGCCCCTCGGTGACGAGGAAGGCATCCACGCGCCCCGCCGTTTCCGCCGGCAGAGCCCGGGCCTCCCCCGACGCCAGCAGCAGCAACGGCGGCACCTGATCGGTGGAGCGCGGACCGAACCCCATGCGCGTTTGGGGGCCACGACTGACGCGGGTCAGCAGATCGGCGAGCTTGCTCATGGTCTCTCCTATCCTGGTCTTGCCCATCGGCAGGCAGGGCCTATCCCTTCGATTGTAGGGCGACGTACGCGACACGGCAACGCGGAGGCTCCCAGTGGACCATCTCGCGGATGACCGTTTGAGCGGTCATCCTCGCGCCGCTCGTTCCTGACGCAAGCATGTGGTCGTGCTAGACTAGCGCCACTAAGCCGCCCTCTAATGACAAGGAGCATAGCGTGAACGCGCTTCAAGACTACCTTTTGGGCGAGATGATCGAGGAGTACCAAGACGGGCGCATGAGCGGTCGTGAGCTGCTGCGTCAGGCCGAGGCCATCGCCGGCAGCGCCGCGGCGGCGCTCGTCGAGCTGGAAAAGGCCCATCTTAGCGTAGCCGAGCTCTGGGTGCGGGACGAGGCGCCGGTTCCGCCGCGCAACGAGGTCAGCCGCGCGCCCGAGGGCGTCACGATCTCCCCGGACGACCCCGAGATCAGCGCGAGTCCGATCGACTATCAAGGTGAGGCGGGCACGATGCTTGCCTATATCGCTCGACCCAGAGCGCTGGGGCGATACCCAGGCGTCATCGTCATCCACGAGAACCGCGGCCTGGTGCCGCACATCCGCGACGTGGCGCGGCGCGTCGCCAAGGCCGGCTATGTCGCTCTTGCGCCCGACCTCGTGTCGCGCGTCGGCGGCACCGACAAGTTCCCCGACCCCGCTGATTTCCGCGGCGCGCTGAGCAGCATCCCGCCCGAGGCGTTCATGGCCGACCTCAGCGCGAGCCTGGACCACCTCAAGAGCATGCCCTTCGTCCAGAACGACAGGCTCGGCTGCGTTGGCTTCTGCTTCGGCGGCGGCCTCACCTGGCGCTTCTCGACGAAGCGGCCGGACCTGCGAGCGGCGGTGCCCTTCTATGGCCCCGCGCCCGCGCTTGAGGATGTGCCCAACATCAAAGCAGCCATGCTCGGCATCTACGGTGGCCTGGACGAGCGGATCAACGCGGGCATCCCGGCGCTTGAGGAGACCATGAAGACAGCGGGCATCCGGTACGAGATCGTCGTCTACCCTGGCGCGGCGCACGCCTTCCACAACGACACCGGCGCCAACTACCACCCCGAGGCCGCCCGCGAAGCCTGGGCGCGCACGCTCGCCCATTTCGCGACGCACCTCAAGGGGACGACGGTAGGGTAGGCCTTCGCTTAATGGGGTGTAAGGGCGTTCAATCGAACGCCCTTACAGCATCGGCAGAATTGCTATAGGGATGACCAAGCTGGTCGCCCCTACGGTATGATTTACTGTGGTTTCTCAACTGGCAAACCGGCCTCCTTCCAAGCCTTGAAGCCGCCATCGAGATGGGCGACGTTTGTGTAGCCTAGTTGGCCGAGGGTAGCGCTTGCCAAAGCCGAGCGACCGCTTGAAGCGCAGTAGAGAACTATGCGCCGGCCGGGCTGGAACTCTTCTCTGTGGTAGGGGCTGGTCGGATCCGCCCAGAACTCGAGCATACCGCGCGGCGCGCTGACTGAGCCAGCGATAAAGCCGTTCTGCAGCCGCTCATCGGGCTCACGAATGTCGACGAGGAGCGCGTCTCCTGAGCCTGCCTCTGTCGCCACCCTCTCTGGCGGCAGGTTCTCGATCTGCTGCCTAGCTTCGGCAACCAGCTGAGATGCAGTCTTCGGGGATATCTGGGTCATTTGGGTCACCTCCTCGAATATTCTTCAATTATCCGTACCGAGCGGTATGTGTGTGGCACCGATCACCCGATGGCCTTGTGCAAGGTCGATTTGCCGATCGCTCGGATTACTGTTCGATGACCAAACGCGAGGAGAATTTGACAGCTCTCAAGGAATGCCGGGTGGGGGAGAGGTCCTCCGACATCTTGGCAAGCTGCTCAAGTTGCTCCTTTGGAGCGCCGCTCTTGACGTAGTACGTCGCTCGGAGCTCCTGAAAGCCGGGCGGGACCACCCCAGGCTCCGGCAGGGCCAGCATACCTTGTAGGTCCATGTCACCCTCCACCTCCACGCGGAGCGCCTCTACCGGAATGCCCATATGCGCGCCGTACGTAGCCCATCCCGAAGCCAGGCAGTGCCCGAGGGCCGAGAGCAGCACCTCCACCGAGCTTGGGCCTGCGTCAGTTCCCAAGAGCTCCTGCGGGTGGTCTCCGACGATGCGAAACGGCTGTTTCCGCGATGTGTCGTTCCGGGCGCCGCCCAACGAGAAGACCTTGACCGTGGCCTCATTGTGAAATCCGCCTTTCCAGATGGTGGTGGCGTAGAAGACCGCCCTGGCCGCCTGTGGCTGTGCTTTCACCATCGCCACCATGTCCTGGATCCCCTGCACGCTCAGCCCGTTCAGGACCGTCGTAGTTGCCATGCGAGCACCTCCTACTGAAGTTGAGGCCATTGTGGAGCGTGCACACGGCTTAGGCATCTGACGTTCGTCAGATTTTGTCGCAGTTTCAGCGGGCATTTCGCCCGACTCAGGAGGTACTTAGGAGGAGGCTGATCCGTTATGGGAGCAAGCCGTGCTCGACGGCAAACAGCGTGGCACCAGACCGATTCGAAACGCCGATCTTCGTGTAGATGTGCTCCAAATGAGAACGAACCGTGCCCTCGCTCACGAAGAGCGCCTTCGCAGCCTCCTGCCTGTTGAGACCTTTAGCGACGGCGCGCAGGACCTCTACCTCCCGATCAGTAAGCCCCGCAGGCCACTCATGCTGGTGAGCTCGTTGCCGTGTTGGACGAGTCAGCCCGCCTAGTTCCTCGGCAAGCGCCCTAAAAGCGTCGGGCGCAAGACCAGGGCCCGCCTCCTGGCGCATGATGCCTAATGCCTCGTCAACCTCGAGAGCGGGATGGTCAGGCTGGTCATGCGTCAGGTCATCGAAGCGGTCAGCCACGGCTATGATCTGTGCCGGTAGCGGTATTTGAGCGCCCGGAAGTCCGCGGTGGTACCCCTGGCCGTCAATGCGTTCGTGATGCGCTGCCACGGATGGGATGATCGCGTGAAAGGCGGGGATCCTGGAAAGGATCCGCTCCGAATAGTAGGGGTGAAGGCGTACTTGCTCGGCGGCAGCCTCCGTTAGCCGCTCGCGCGGCTGGTTCAGCACAAAGGATGGCACAGCGACAACCCCGATATCGTGTACGAGCGCGGCGCGATAGATGTCGAGAATCTGTGCGTCGGAAATTAACATACGCCGCGCGATCCGCACTGCAATATCCGCTACTCGTCGCGAATGGCCGAGCATGTAAGGAGACTTCATGTCGGCATAGTCGGCAAAACACAGGGCTACGTCTGTCAGCTTTTCCTCTCCAATATACTTGTGAGGCGATTCTTCGGGCTCTAATGAAAGGACCGTTTCCCAAACGCGCTCGTGTTCCAGTCCCTCCCAGAATCCTTCTTCCTGACCCACGGAGAGGAAGGCATCGACGACGGAGGGATCAAAGGCTTTGCCCCTTCGCTCACGCGCCAAGCGCTGTGCCGCCTCACGGCCTCCGATTCTGTGAAAGATATCCAAATAGCTCGTTACAAGAACGATGCGGGAGATGATCGGAATGGAGCCGCCACGCCTGCCCTGCGGCATTCCCCTTCCGTCCCACTCCTCAAAAACATTCATCAGCGCGTTCTGAACGGCATCAGGCATACCTAACCGGTGGGCGATACGCGCGGCCATCTGGCAGGTGCTCTCAAATCCCTCTCGCATGTCGCCTTGCCCGTCTTTCAAAAAGTCCAGCATCCGTGTTGCCCTCGTCGCGAGAGGCGCTCCGGCCGCCACGTATTGCATCAGCCAGAAAAGTATATCCGCCGGGTTGTGGAAGTCTCTGAGGAACAGGAGTTCTCGCTTCGCGACGATCTCATCCGTGAGCCAGAGCGTTGCCAACTGACTGGTATACGCTGTGCACCCAGCGTCCTTCAGTAGCTCCGCATAATACAGATTGATGCGATCCTCAGACCCCAGGCCCAAAGCTTGAGCGATGCGCATGCCGATGTAGCACGACCGCGTCCCGTGCTCCGGCTGCAGTCCCACGGCCAGATCGCCCGCTAAGGAAAAAGCACCCAGCACGTCGGCCATGCGGATTGCATTCTCCCTTGGCCGAGCCACTGAAGATGGGAGTCCAGCCATGGTGTCCTCTGAATCCTAATCGGTACCGAGCAGTTGTGGAATCTTACCAAAGATTGTGCGTGAGCACAGAGGGTGTTGGGCAGAGCTCTGTCAAATGGCTCACCCAGTCACAAATGGAAGTGGGCGACGAGCCCTGTTGCCCTATGAGCACCACAGCTTCCTAGGCCTTTTCTGTCTCTTCCGGTTGATACACGCGGATCCGCCCGCGCTGGATAACCCACAACCTCTGCTCGATGCTTTCCTTGTCCAGACCCCCGATCAACGTTCGCAGGGCGTCGGTCGAATCCCGCGGAGTCGTCCTGGCCGGCAGCCTGAGCACGGCAATACCGTTATAGTCTGATGGATTGAAGATGAGCGGATTTCCGAAATCTAAGTCCAGTGTGACGAGACATCTGCGGTCACCACGACAAGTCTGGATGATCTCCGTGTCCGTGGCGCCATACAAGCCTTGTTCGGGGACAGTGCTTATATCATGTCCAGCCTGACGAAGTAGGTCGGCGTCAATCGTCCCAGGTTCTCGTCAAGCTTCAGCCTCACGTCGCCGTCTCAATCGGAATCTCGATGTAGCGTCCGCTGGCGGCTTCAGCCCCGTAGGCAATGCAGGCATACACATCCGCCTCCTCGAGGCCAGGATACGTTTCAAGGATGTCTCCGATGGTCGAACCGCTGGCCAGGAAATCGAGGATAAGGGACACCCATATGCGATGGCCTCGAATGCAGGGCTTCCCGAAGCAGATATTGGGATTGATCGAGATCCTCTGAAGCAGCTCCTGTCGCGTCATGTCAATCTCCCCCAGCAAGCAAGCGTTAGCTGCCTTTGGTCTCAATTAAAATGGCAACTATCCCTTGACATCAGGTATAGAGTGTGCTATTCTCTGACTAAGGAGAGTAGCCATGACAAAGCCAGCCATGCGGAAATACACCCTCAAAGACTTCGAGCGGGCGTTCCCCGACGAGGACGCTTGCTTGGAGTGGATACGACAACAGAGATGGCCTGAACGCATCGAGTGCCCGTCGTGCCATCGTGAGAACAAGTTCCATCGTCTCCGTAACCGCAAGGTGTATTGCTGCGACTATTGCGGTCACATGCTCTCTCCGACCGCCGGAACCATCCTGCATAAGTCCAGCACGTCGCTCCGCTCTTGGTTCTACGCTATCTTTCAGATGGCGCAGACTCGGACGGGCGTCTCTGCCGCTCAGCTTCAACGGGAGTTGGGCGTCACCTATAAAACCGCGTGGCGCATGTTCACCCAAATCCGCAAGCTGATGAAGGAGAACGGGTTGGTCCTGTTCGACAAGGTCGAAGTGGACGAAACCTACGTCGGCGGGAAGGACGCCAACCGACACGCCAACAAGCGCAGTGGGAAGAGCGGGCGCGGCGCGGGCGGCAAGACGGTCGTGGCGGGCATGGCGCAGCGTGGCGGCAAGGCTATCGCCGTCGTCGTCCCCAACGCTCAGGCAAGCACTCTGCTTCCCCTCATTGCTCGGCATGTTCGCAACGACGAAGGTACTACGATCTACAGCGACGAATTGCCTTCCTACAACCGAGTGATCGACCTCGGCTATCAACACGAAGTGGTGAACCATGCCGCTAAGGTTTACGTCTCTAGCGGAGCACACACCAATTCGATAGAGAACCTTTGGAGTCACGTCAAGCGTGGCATCAACGGTGTCCATCACTCGGTTAGCGCCAAGTATCTGCAAAATTACCTGGATTCCTACGTCTATCGCTTCAATCATCGGAACGACGTGGCTCCGATGTTTGAGTCGCTTCTTCAGATTGTTCCTTCGACGGGGCCGTCGACGTAGTCACAATCACTTTCAAGATGTGCTCAAACTCATCCTTGGTAATGAGATTCTCAACTGACGGTTTCTTCTTTTTCATTGGTTCATCCATTCCTCAAATTTCTGCTTTTGCCACCAGCGCAGTTCAATCGGTTGATTAGGTAATAAGACTCCCAAAAAGCGAATGGTGTTCCCGAGTTTCTCTACTTTGGCAGCATCTCTGCTTTGAAATTGTATGTTGACACCAAGCATACCCTCTATTCCAGCACCGACTAGCCGCTCGAATGTGACTTCTGGTTGTATCGTAGGGAATTGGAAAACCCATTGGTGAAGATCAGTAGCACGCTTAACCTCTTCAACTTCATATAATACTCTTACGGATTTATCAGGTTCTACTTCTATCGGTTCCAGGCTTGCTACTAATTTATTGCCAGGTTCCGTTCCTGGTGATTTTTGCTCCTTGAACTCTGTCCATCTTCGTTCTCCCTGCGTTACTTCTACATTGATAATCTTAGACGATACACCTTCGAGAAACCATTCGTGCACTGACGTTGAGACTAGCAATGTTTGTCTCTGGTTAGTAACATTTTTCAGGGTTCGCTCAATCTTCATATACAGAATCACAACCCCAGGATCACCAGACGGCTTTAATATCATGGTTTGAAGGTGTCGTGTACACATGAACTCTATTTCATAGAGAGCCCTAACTTCTGCCTTGAGTTCATCTGGCAATATATACCCTAAGGCGATTTTCAGCGTATCCTCAAGTAGCCGTGTCCGTATTACCCATTCATAGCTAGCACCAATTATGACAGATACCCAGAATGCGAGCCCGATGTCCCTGATGACTTCGCTGGCTAAGTTGGGTAACCAACCCGTATTGGCAATAGCAATGAAGGCAAGTCCAATGAACAAGCCAAGACCTGCCAATAAACGCAGTTTATCCTTTTGGAGGATTACGATAACTTTTTCCTGCATGATAGGCTCCCTAAACTGGGGGGGCCATGCGCCAAACCAAGGCTCAAAGCGCTTAGCCACGGCGCACCCCGTCAGTGCCTAGTATACCATACCTGACAAGACGGGATAGTTGCCATTAAAAATAGCACACCTGCATTGCCAGAGGTGGCGATGCAGGTGTGCCGCGCCTGTATGGCCGGTCTTACGCCGTCTTCAGGTACTCGATGACCTGACGCAACATGGAGCCTCGGGGCCCCGAGACCTCGCCGCCGGGCGAGCCGCTGCCGCCATGCTCCAGCTCGAGGGTGGTGTTGGCGATGTTCCAGCCCTTGCCCTCTTGGCCGATGAGGCAGTCGGTCGGGACGCGGACGTTGTCGAAGAAGACGAACTGCTTGCCGCCCCCGCCGACCAAGTCCATGGGCGCGATGGTGATGCCCGCCAGCTTGGCCGGGATCAAGAAGGCGCTGATGTTCTCGTGTCGCGGCGCGTCGGGGTTCGTGTTCACCAGCGTGTAGAGGAAGTCGGGCTTGCGCGGTGAGCCGACGAACTGCTTGGAGCCATTGACGACGTAGACATCGCCGTCGCGGACACCGCGGGTGCGCAGCGAGGCTAGGTCGGAGCCGGCTTCCGGCTCGGTGAAGACCTGCCACGTGCCGACCTCACCCTTGAGGATAGGCGGGATGAAGCGCTGCTTCTGCTCGTCGGTGCCGTGGATCATCATCGCCGGCGCCCCAAGGCTGAGGCCAAGGTCGCCCGCCTGCGGGAAGCCGCGTCGGCTGACCTCTTCGCGGATGACGACCGCGTGCGCGGGAGTGAGGCCGCCGCCGCCGAGCTCTTTCGGCCAGGTGGGGGCCAGCCAGCCCTTCTTGCCAAGACGCTCACGCCACGCGTTGAACTCCGCGATGTGCTCCGGGCCCATCATGAGCTCTTCGGGGATCTCCATCTTGGGCCCGTTCTGCTCGAGCCAGGTGCCCACTTCCTTGCGGAACTCCTCCTGCTCGTCCGTGTAGGGGATTTCGAAGTCCATATGCTCCTCCTCCTTTGCTGCTCTTCGTCACTCTGGCCAAGCGGTGGGCCTCGGTGGCTCCGCGGTGCCCCGACTACTATGCCTGCAGATAGTCGATGACCTTCTCCACCAGGCCGAAGCGCCCGCTCCCTCTCGCACCACCACCAACGGTGCCGCTGCCGCCGTGCTCCAGCTCGAGGGTCGTGTTCGCCATCGCCCAGCCCTTGCCCTCCTGGCCAATGAGGCAGTCGGCAGGGACGCGGACGTTGTCGAAGAAGACGAACTGCTTGGCACCGCCACCGACGAGGTCCATGGGAGCGATGGTGACCCCGGGAAGCTGTGCGTTGATCATCATGAGCGAGATGTTCTCGTGCCGAGGCGCGTCTGGGTTCGTGTTGACCAGCGTAAAGAGGTAGTCCGGCTTGCGGTTGCTGCCGACGAACTGCTTCGAGCCGTTGACGACCCACTCGTCACCGTCGCGTACGCCACGCGTCCGGAGCGAAGCGAGGTCGGAGCCGGCCTCCGGCTCGGTAAAGACCTGCCAAACGGTGTACTCGCCGAGGAAGGTCGGCTTGACGAAGCGCTGCTTCTGCTCCTCGGTGCCGTGGATCATGATGGCCGGCATGAGAATCCCAGGTCCGCCACCTGGGAGATTGCGAGCCGCCAGCTCCTCGTTGATGACCACCGCGTGCTGCGGTGCCAGGCCGCCGCCGCCGAGCTCTTTGGAGACAGTGGGGACGAGCCAGCCCTTACCGCCCAGCTTCCGCTGCCAGTCTTTCAAGGCGATGGCATCATCCCTCGTCAGGTCAACGTCCTCGGCGGCGAAGACCCGCTTCGGTGCGTTTTGCTCGAGCCAGGCGCGCACTTCCTTGCGGAAGGTCTCCTGCTCGTCGGTGTAGGTCATATTGATATCGAAATCCATTCCTGCGCCTCCTATGCGCTCGCTACCTGATTGCCCACACTGCGCCTATCTTCCTCGCGAAGGGGGGGTTCTGTCAAGACCCGCCCGCGCTCAACCGCGTTTGACGCGCCAAGCCGAACAGGTCGTCGAGGAAGGTACGACCGGAGCCGAGGCTGCCCATGCCACCGCGTTCCAGCTCCAGCGTGGTCTGCGCGACCTGCCAGCCCTGCCCCTCCATACCGATAACGTACTCCGGCAGCACGCGGACGTTGTTGAAGGTGAGGATGCGCTGCTCACCGGCCGGCCCGCCGAGGTTCCGATACTCGATGGTGATGCCGCGCGTGTCGGTGGGGATGAGAAAAGCGGTGATATTCTCGCGCGGCTCGGCGCCGGGCCGCGTGTTCGCCAGCGTGTAGATCAGGTCGGCATCATAGAACTCTTCCTTGAAGAGCTTCTGTCCAGTGAGCACGTATTCGTCGCCCTCGCGCTTGGCCACCGTGCGCATCGAGGCCAGGTCGGAACCCGCCTCCGGCTCGGAGAAGATCTGCCAGACCGTGAGCTCGCCCCTGAGGATGGAGGGAAGGAGGCGACGCTTCTGGTCTTCGGTGCCATGGGCGAGAAGCGCAGGCGCCACTAGGCTGAGGCTGCGAAAACGGCCCAGCCCGCGCTCCGCCAGCTCCTCATTGATGACCGCGGCGTGGTCGTCGGTGAGGCCGGCGCCGCCGTATTCAGTGGGGTATGTGGGAGCGATCCATCCCTTCTCTCCGAGCTGGCGCCGGAACTCTTTCCCTGCTGCCTCCGCTGCATCGTCCTGCGGGGCGGCGCCCCCGGCGACCATGTCGCCGGTCTCGTAGCCCTGCACACCGACGCCACTGCCCACGAGCGCCTTGGGCGCGTGCTCATCCAGCCAGGCGATTACCTCTTTGCGGAACTCCTGCTGTTCGTCAGTGTAGTCCAGTGAAAAATCCATGGCACCCTCCTCGTCGGACCGAGCGGCATGCTCGCGCGCACGAACGACCACGCTCATGAAACTCCATCGCCCTAGCTCTGTCAAGTGAAGCAGCGACCCGGACGCGCGCGGGCGGCACACGCTTGCCGTCGCTCCTGAGAGCAATGGAGGGACACAGAATCGCCCTGAGGATGATATGATAGGCCCAGCAGCCCATCATCAACTGTAGGTGAAGATAATGCAGAAGATTATCCTGACGACCCCGGACATTTTCTGCGACCACTGCGTGACGACAACGCAGGATGCCGCCCGCAAGCTGCCGGGGGTCCTGGCCGCCGTGACCAACCTCGAGAGCAAACAGGTAACCGTGGTGTACGAGCCGGCGCAGGTCTCGCTGGAGACGATAGAGGCGGCGCTGGAGGAGGAAGGCTACCCCGTCAGCGAGCGGACGCCTGTCCCCGTTTAGGTACCCGAGCGAGCACTCAGCGGCTCGCCGCCGGGTCGCAAGTCCAGGGGCCCGGCTACACCTCGGGCAGCACGTGCACGGTGAGCCGTCGCTCGGCCAGGTCGACAGAGCGGATGACGTCCTCGATGGCCGGCAGCAGCAGTTCGCGCTCCTCGTTCCGCACGACGTAGACGTCGTTGCTGCCTGTCCTCACGATGTCCGCGACAGTTCCCAGGAACTCTCCTTCCTCTGTGTACACCTGCAGCCCTAGTATCTGAAAGTAGTAGTAATCGCCGGTGGGCAACGACGGCACGTCCGATTCCGGCACTTCTAGAAGCGCGCCGCGGAGGGCCTCCGCCGCCTCGCGCGTCTCGACGCCCTCGAGCTGCAGCACGAGCTGCTGCCGGCGGGAGTGGCTCGTGACGACGACGAAAGGGTGCCCACGGGCGTACAGCCGCGCTCCGGGAGCGAACCGGCCACCATGGACGGTCAGCACCTCAACGCGGACCTGGCCTCGGATGCCCCACGAGCCGACGACGCGGCCCACGGCGACCAGCCGCCCGGCCGGCGTCGGCTCGGCGCTGATGGCTAGCGGCCCTCCTCAGCGGACCCGATCGAGCTGCACGTCGGCATGGACGCCTTCCCGCACCGCCGCCACCTTCACAAGTGAGCGGATGGCCTGGATGACCCGGCCTTGGCGGCCGATGACTTTGCCGGTCTCGCCCTGAGCGACTCGCACTCGCACCACGAC
>Ga0209341_10002127_pt1 | contig 18964 bp, 18 predicted proteins | sample RifCSP13_2_FD_184020 | JGI IMG/M metagenome (GOLD analysis project Ga0209341, IMG submission 184020) | Soil microbial communities from Rifle, Colorado - Rifle CSP2_sed 13_2 (SPAdes) (version 2) | ecosystem: Environmental > Terrestrial > Deep subsurface > Rock core/Sediment | place: Rifle... | reverse complement strand
CGTTGACGTGCGCGAGCCGCACGAGTGGGACATCTCCCACCTCGAGGACGCCGCCCTGATCCCGCTCGGCTCGTTCGCAGCGCGCATGAACGAGCTTGACTCCGCCGAGGAGATCGTGCTGATGTGCCGCACGGGGGCGCGCTCGTCGCGGGCGCTGGACCTGCTGCGCACCGCCGGGTTCCGTAAGCTGAAGAACCTCAAGGGCGGCATCAACGCCTGGGCGCGGGAAGTGGATCCGAAACTGCCGATCTACTAAGGATTCCTGTTTATCGCAACTGGCCGTATAGGAACCAGAACTCGCCGGACGGAAAGCCGGCTTGCACTTCTGCGGGCCAGATGAAGCCTCCCGTTTTCAGGCGGGCGCGCAGCCGCGCGTCGAGCGGGGCCAGCCGCCGGGCCTCGTCCGCATCGGCCAGCCGGGGGAACTGGCTCAACAACAGGGCCGCGATCACTCGCTGGCTCACCTCGTGCCGATAACCCTCCGCGCCAGCCTGTCCCTCCTCTTCGCACTCGTCGAGAAATCGCGCCCAGAGATTGATCCGCGAGCGCAGTTCCTGGGCCGCTTTCTTCTCGGCGGCGACGGCCCACTTGAAAAACACGCTCTCGATCTGGCGGTTGGCCTGCGCCACCTCGGTCTGCTCGGCGGGGAGAAGCCGAGGGCTGACCGCCAGCAGCCGGGCGCGCGTCAGGAGCAGACCGCCGAGGCTGAGTCTGGGAAAACTGCTGGGGGCTTGCATCTGCCAGAAGAGCACCTCGGAGAATAGGTATGCCTGCAAATCGGCGCTCATGGCCTTGAGCACAGCCAGGTCGTGTTGAGGGTCCATGATAGGGTTTGGAATAAAAAGGGCGACCTGTTCCGGTCGCCCGTCTCCTTACGCCTTATCCAATCGCGCCGGGTTGCCAAACGCCGGTTTGCCCTGAATTTCCTGCCAACGCTTATCGGCTGCGTCCGGGTCGAGCCACCATTCCCAAATGGTGCGCCCCTCCGGGTCTTCGTAACGCAGCGCGGGTTTGCAGCGCAGGATGTTCGCCGTGGCATGCGCCAACGCCGGCGCGGCGGGCGCGCTCGACAGGCGCATCCACCGCGCCGGTTCCCATTCCAGTTGCACGGCGGCGCCGTTGTAATAGCCCTGCATCACAATCGGCGCCTCCACCTGAACCGCGTCCAGCCAGATCCCCCCGATGCGCGCCTCCCAGTAGGTCGTCCGCACACGCTCGCCGATCAGGTATGCCTCCTTCTCCGGCGCACGGTAGAACCAGGTCGCAGCAGTGGTCGTCATAGGCTAACACACTCTCCTGAAGCAGAGTTATTTTTGGGCATCGGCCAAAGCGGCCTTGATGGTTTCCAAGAGTCGTTCGCGCGAGGTGGGCTTGACCAGATATTTGTAGGCCCCGGCCGCCAACCCCTCGGCCATGTCCTCCACGCGCCCTTTGGCCGTGAAAAAGATCACCGGGGTCAGATCCGCGCTGCTGCGCAGAGCCCTGAGCACGTCAAGGCCGGTCATATCCGGCAGCATGACATCCAGAATGATCACGTCCGGCTTTTCCTTCTGGGCCAGGTCCAAGCATGATTTGCCGCTGGTGGCTTTGACCACGCTGTAGCCCGCGCGAGCGAGCGTCAAGCCCAACAGGCTCACAGTATCCGGTTCGTCGTCCACGACAAGAATCTTCTCAGCCATGCCTTCATTTCACCTCATCTACGCCCCCATTTTACGCGGATCGGTCAAGATGACAACTCACATCGCCCTTTGCTCTGTGTCCGCGGGGACGCGGGTTTTCAGCGACGGCGTAATCACCACGCCAACTCACAAGAGCAAACGCAACGGCTCCTCCAGGTTCTTACGCGCCGCCTGCAGGAATTGCGCCACCTCGGCCCCGTCGGTCACCCGGTGATCGGCGGCGCAGGTGACCTTCATCCGCAGGCCTGGGACGATGGCCCCGTCTTTGACCACGGGCATCTCGCGGACCGCGCCGACGGCGAGAATGGCCGCCTCCGGCGGGTTGATGATCGCGCCGAAGTCCTCGACGTCATACATGCCCAGGTTGGTGGTGGAGAAGGTGGAGCCTTCGATATCGGCGGCCTGGACCTTGCCAGCGCGGACACGGCCGACCATGGCTTTGACCTCGACGGCAATTTGCGCCAGCGGCTTCTGGTCGGCGTCCTTGACGACGACGGTGAGCAGGCCGCTCTCGACCGCGACCGCGACCCCCACGTTGATGCGCCCCTTGCGGATGATCTTGTCCCCGGCGAACGAGGCGTTGAGATTGGGGAACTGCCGCAGGGCGAGCGCCGCTGCTTTGACCACGAGATCATTGACCGAGGCCTTGCGCTCGTCAGGCAAGAGGGCGTTGATCTGTTTGCGGAGGCCCATGGCCGCGGCCACGTCAATCTCGGCCGAGATGTAGATATGCGGGACGGTCTGTTTGGCCTCCGCCATGCGCCGGGCGATGAGCTGGCGCAGTTTGGTAAGCGGGACAGCCTGATCTTCAGGCGCGGCCGCAGCCGGCAGGGGCGCTGGGGCGCTGGGGAGCGCTGGGGCCGGCGCCGCTTTGAGATAGGCCTCGATGTCTTTTTTCGTGACGCGCCCCCCCGGCCCGGTTCCGGCGACGAGCCGAATGTCAATGCCGGATTCGTCGGCCATGCGGCGCGCAACCGGAGAGGCGACGCCGCGCCCGGACAACGGGGTCGCCGTCGCCAGGGTCGGGGCGGGCTGCGGCTGGGAGGCAGATGATCCGGCGGGCGGAGGCGCACCCGGCGTGGGCGCAGGGGCCGCCGGCTGGGCCGCGAGGCCCGACTGGGCGCGCAGCGCCTCCATATCCACCTGCTCGCCGGGCGCGGCGATGACGACCATCGGCGTGCCGATCGGGACCGACTGGCCTTCTTCGACCAGCCAACCCTTGACCACGCCCCCCGTGTACGCCTCGACTTCGACGGTGGCCTTGTCGGTCTCGATCTCGGCAAGGATCTCGCCCTTGGCGACGGCATCACCCTCCCGCTTGACTTTGCGAATGAGCGTGCCCGCAGCCATGTCGAAGCCAAGTTTGGGCATGGGGACTAGTTCGGTCATGGGTTCCTCGTATGGCGTCTTGGGTATTGCGTATACGCACTACGCCAGACGTTACAATACCGCTTTCACAGCCTCAATCACGTCAGATGCTTTCGGCAAGGCGTAGCGTTCGAGTTCGGCGCTGTAAGGCAGGGGCACTTCCTTCTGCGCCACGCGCTGGATGGGTGCGTCCAGATAGTCGAAGCACTCTTCGTAAATGCGCGCGGCGACCTCAGCGCCCAGGCCATAGGTGCGCCAGCTCTCTTCGACGACGACGGCGCGGTTGGTCTTTTTGAATGACTCGAAAACTGGTGCAAGGTCGAGCGGGCGCAGGGAGCGGAGGTCAATGACCTCGGCCTCGACGCCCTCGGCGGCGAGTTGTTGGGCGGCTTTGAGAGAGACGGAGGTCATCTTGGAATAGGCGACGACGGTCACGTCTTTGCCTGGGCGCTTGACATCGCTCTTGCCGATGGGCAGGACGAAATTCGGGTCGTCAGGGACTTCGCCGCGCTCGGAGTACATGGTGGCGTGTTCAACGAACATGACAGGGTCATCGCTGCGGATGGAGGCTTTGAGCAGGCCCTTGGCGTCGGCGGGCGTGGACGGCGCGACGACTTTGAGGCCGGGAAAATGGGCGAAGAGATGCTCTACCACCTGCGAGTGGGTGGCCGCGAGCTGCCGCCCGCCGCCGGAGGTGGTGCGGATGACGAGCGGACATTTGAACTGCCCGCCGAACATCGAGTGCACTTTAGCCGCGTGGTTGACGATCTGATCCATCGCCAGAAAAGCAAAATTGATGCCCATGATCTCGGCCACCGGGCGCAGGCCGTTCATCGCCGCGCCGACCGCCGCGCCCACGATGACGCCTTCGGAGATAGGCGTGTCCTTCACCCGCTCCGGGCCGAAGCGCTCGTACAGGCCGGCCGTCGCGCCGTAGGTCCCGCCCGCCACGGCCACTTCCTCGCCGAAGACGACGATACCAGGGTCACGCTCCATCTCCTCGGCGATGGCCTGCGAGATGGCTTTAGCCATGGTGATCACTGACATCATCAATTCTCCACGTAGATGTCCGTCCAAATGTCGTCCAGCGCCGGGAAAGGCGACGCCTCGGCGAATTGAACGGCGTCGGCGATGTCGGCCTCGGCCTGGGCTTCCAGCCGGTCAATCTCGGCCTGCGCCACGCCCGACTCGAGCAAAACCTTTTCAAACTTGCCGATGGGGTCGTTGGTCTGCCAACGCCGGATCTCTTCCTGTGTGCGGTAGGGACGCTGATCTCCCATAGAGTGTCCCCGATAGCGGTAGGTGATGATCTCGAGGAAGTAAGGCCCCTGGCCGGAGCGGACGTGCGCGAGGGCCTTCTCGGCGGCGGCCCGCACGGCGAGCAGGTCCATGCCGTCGGCCTGATCGCTAGGCATACCGTAGGCTACGGCCTTCCGGCGGATCTCAGTCACGGCGGAGGCGTTCGCCACCGGAGTCCACATGCCGTAACTGTTGTTCTCGCAGATAAAGACGCAGGGGAGTTTCCACACGGCGGCGAGGTTCAGCCCCTCGTGGAAATAACCGATATTCGTGGCGCCCTCGCCAAAAAAGCAGAGCGTGACGGCGTCGGAACCACGGTACTTGTCGGCCCAGGCCAGGCCGGTGGCGAGGGCAATGTGCGCCCCGACGATGGCATGCCCACCCCAGAATTTAAGATTGACATCGGCCAGATGCATCGAGCCGCCTTTGCCCTTGCAGCAGCCGGTGGCCTTGCCGAGCATTTCAGCTATGATGACGCGCGGACTCATCCCGCAGGCAACAGCAAGGCCGTGGTCACGGTAGGCGGTAATGACGTTATCCTGCGGCAGGCGGGCAGACACGGCCCCCACGCCGGTGGCCTCCTGACCAATATACAGGTGCATGAAGCCGCCGATCTTGCCTTTCTGGTAAAGTTCTTCGCACTTTTCTTCCAGCAGACGGATGACCACCATCTGCTTGTACAGTCTGAGCATTTCGGCCTGATCCATCGGCCCTCCGGTCAACTCAAGTCAGGGATTGGAAATTAAGAGTGGAGATCATTTCAGCCCCCCAAAAAGCCAGCGGGATTATACCACCCTCTCAATCCGATTTATGCCCTTGGTCATGCCCCGCCAGGCCAAATACGCGAAGAGCGCCAGGGTTGGCAAGGCTTTGCTCGCGTGCTGGAGAAGCGGCTGCCAGGCCGGCTCTAACGGAAACGCGCGCAGATCGTGATTGGCGGCGATGACCGACTGCAAGCCGATGAAGCCAAAGGGCGTGGGTAGAGCAAGCCAAAGCCAGATGAAAAGGACAAACCAGTTGGGATTTCGCCAGTATTCTATCACCAGCACAGGCAGGAGCATGACGTAGTGGTGCTCCCAGATTTGGGGGGAGACGAGGAAAAAGGCGGTGAGCCAGAGGGAGAGCAGGCGCGCGATCTTTCCGGGAGGCAATTCCCAAGTCCCAATTCCCAATTGCCCATCCAGGAAGTAAAAAGTGATCAGTAAGGCGCTGCCGGCGGCGATGACAACCACGGCCAGTTGCGCCAGGCGCTGAGCGGCGGGCGAGGCGCCCAAGGCGGCGAGGAGTTCAAAGACAAACTGTCGAAAACCCAGGTTGCCCAGCTCGTAATGGGTGACGCTGTCCCCGAAGTTATTGACCAGGAAATCGCGGGCGTGGGCTGGAAAGACCAGAAAATAGGGGATGGTCGTGAGGCTGAGAACGACAGCCGTGATCGTCAGAATACGGAAGCGCCGGAGACGCAGCAACACAGGTGCAAAGACGATGGTGTTGATTTTCCAGAGGATCGAGGTGAGCCAGAGGGGCTCCCACAGTCCCCAGCCTGTCTCCGACTGAGCTTCGGACCTTTCTCCGGCGAGAAGGGGCGCCGCCGCCAACATCCCAAAGATCAGCGCGCCCTGCACCAGCGAGAACTGTCCCATGAACAGCTCAAGATAGAACGGCGTAAAGCACAGCCACATACTGGCGAGGAGGGCAAAACGGTCGAAGTCGCGAGTTATGCGCCAGGTCAAAAGCACGCAGCCCAGGAGCGTCAATTCGATGACGACGACCCAGATTTTGTAAGCCGTGAGGGGCGAGAACAGGCTGAGCGCCGCGCCCAGGGTGTAGGCCACGACCGGCAGGTAACGGTATGGCGTGAAGTAGGGTACGACGACCGGCGCTTTAGCCGGGTCGCCTTCGTAAATGTCTATCCCGTGGCGCGCGTTGTAACCGGCCTGGTATATGGCATAGAAGTCGAGGCCGCGACCGCCGCTGAGGACAGTTGCGTCAAAGAAGTACGGCGTGAGCTGCCTCGGCCAACGCCAGCCGACCAGCATCCCCACATGCACGAGCGCCGCCACGGCGAGCAGGAAGATTGAAGCGCGTCTCATAGGCGCCGGGGAGAACGACGAGCCAGTTTTGAATCAGGAGTATAATAGCGCCTGCATAGCCCGGTCTTTGTGCTGATCCCAACTGTTCATGATCATCGAACGCATCCCAGGCCGCCAGAGGCCCATGGGGGAGGAAAGAGCATGTGGATTCTGACTCTACGGTCGCCCACGGGCGAACCGCGCGAATTCAACCTGAAAGCCGGTGCGACGACCATCGGCCGCAAGTCGGATAATGACATCGTCATCACGGATGAGTCGGCTTCGCGCTACCACGCCGAGATTCAATGCAGCGCCGACACCGACATCCTGGTCATCCGTGACCTCGACAGCACGAATGGGACGTTCGTCAACCGCGAACGCCTGGCGCAGGCGCACGTCCTGCGCCCCGAAGACCAAATTCGTATCGGCCAAGACACGGCCACCGTGTCCTTCCAGGAAAACAACCAGACGGCGGGCCGGGCGACCGCTATCCTCTCCGGCACGCAGCCCCTCACCCGCGATCTGCTCCTCGAGTCCCTCGACCAGCACGCCGTCCTTCTGTACGAAGTCGCTAGCCGCCTCAACACCATCGTCGACTCGGACTCGGCGCTGCACGAGATCGCCCGGCTGATGCAGACTTCGATGGGCGCCGAGAAGTGCGAGGTCATCCGGGCCGAGCATTTCGGCCGGCTGGCCGACCTGGGCTTCCCGACGTCGGTGGCCCACCAGGCGATTGACCAGCGTTCCGCCGTCGTCATCCCCGACATGAGCAAACACGCTCCGGGCAGAAGCGCGCTGCTCCTGCGCGTCCGCTCCGCGCTGTGTGTGCCGATCATGATCGGCGATGAAGTGGCCGCCCTGATTTACGTGTACAAGACGAATCCCGCCTCGCGCCCCTTTGACCAGAACGACGTGCGGCTGGCGGTGGCGATCAGCCACCAGGCGGCGATGACCATCCAGCGCACCCGCCTGCTCAAACGCCTGCGGCAGGCCGACCGCATCTCCCACCTGTTCCAGCGCTTTTTGTCGCCGCCGGAGGCCGAATTTCTTTTGCAAGAATACCAGCGGACTGGAAAACTCCCCGAATTGAGCGAACAAATTCTGACTGTGCTTTTCGCGGATATGCGCGACTCCACGGCGCTGGCCGAGCGGCTGGGCGCGCGGCGTTTTGGCGAAATTCTCAGCCGGTATTACCTGGAGATGACCACGGCCGTCTTCGACCACAACGGCCTGCTCAATAAGTATTTGGGCGACGGGATCATGGCCGTTTTTGGCGCGCTGGGACAGCCGGAACCCGAAACGCGCGCCGTGCGCACCGCCCTGGAGATGCTGGACCGGATGGGGGCGATTAGCCGCGCCGTGGGCGAGGACACCGCGTTGGGCATCGGCATCAACACAGGCGTAGTCGTGGCCGGGTACGTGGGGACTGACGAGCGCGTGGAATACACCGTGCTGGGCGACGCGGTCAACATCGCCCAACGGCTGGAGCGGCACGCAAGGAACAACCAGATTTACATCGGCCCGGACACCTGCCAGGCCGTCATCGCGCATTTCAAAACGCGCTCCATCGGATCGGTGGAGGTGCGAGGCCGCACCCAACCCATTGACGCCTTCGAAATCCTGCCCCGTTGAGCGCTGGCCAGGCCCCCATAACCTGATCCGCTATTTTATCGCCCTTGCCTCGCGCAGTTACAGAGTCAGAAACCAGTTTCCTCGCCCGTCAATCCATAACCGGGAATCCGGCCTATTTGGCGACCTCCTGAGCGCGCGTCTCCCGAATGACCGTCACCCGGATCTGCCCGGGGTACGTCATCGTCTCTTCAATCTTGCGCGCCACGCTCTTGCTCAGTTGCTGGGCGGCCAGGTCGTCAATGACCTCCGGCTTCACGATGATCCGGACTTCGCGCCCGGCCTGCAGCGCGTAGCTCTGCTGGACGCCCTCGAACGAGTTCGCAATCTCCTCCAGCGCGCGCACGCGCTTGATGTACTGTTCCAGCGACTCGCGCCGCGCCCCGGGCCGTGCGCCAGAGATGGCGTCCGCCGCCTCGACGATGACGGCTTCCACCGACTCCTGCTCGATCTCGTGGTGGTGGGAAGCGATGGTGTTCACCACTCTGACATTCACGCCGTACCGCCGCGCGTATTCCGCGCCAATCGCCGCATGCGTCCCCTCGACCTCATGGTCAATCGCCTTGCCCAGGTCGTGCAGCAGCCCGCCCGCCTTCGCCACGGCCACGTCCGCGCCCAACTCGGCGGCGATCACGCCGGCGATGAGCGCGGTCTCGATGGCGTGGGCGTGCTGGTTCTGTCCGTAGGAAGTACGGAACTTCAGCCGCCCCAGCAGGCGCTGGACTTCGGGGTGCAATCCGGGCACCCCCGCCTCGAAGCAAGCCTGCTCGCCCGCCTCCTTGATCATCTGCTCGACTTCTTTCTGCGCATCCGAAACCAGTTTCTCGATATGCGCAGGGTGGATGCGCCCATCCAGGACGAGCTTGGCGAGCGCCCGCTTGGCCACTTCCCGGCGCCCCGGATCGAAGGATGAGATCGTGACCGCCTCCGGCGTATCATCCACAACCACGTCCACGCCGGCAGCCTGCTCAAAGGCGCGGATGTTGCGCCCGTTGCGCCCGATGATGCGGCCCTTCATTTCATCGCTGGGCAGCGGCACCACCGAGACGCTGATCTCCGATACATGCTCTGAGGCGATGCGCTGGATAGCGGTCGAGATAATCTCGCGCGCGCGGCGGTCGCCTTCGACTTTGGCCTCTTCCTCGATCTGGCGGATGGTGCGCGCCATATCCGCGCGGGCCTCTTTTTCCACCTCGGCCAACAACTGGGCCCTGGCTTCCTCTTGCGTCATGGCCGAGATGCGCTGTAGCTCGGCCATGCGCTGCGTCTGAATCTTATTCAACTCGTTCTCGCGCTTGTCGAGCTGGCTCTGCCGCTTGTCCAACTGCGAACGGCGCTGGTCCACTTGCTCGATCTTTCGGTCCAACTCTTCGCGGCGGCGCGCCAGGCGTTGATCCTCTTTGTTGAGATCCGCCAGGCGGCGCACGGATTCGGCCTCGGCCTCGTCGCGAAGCTTGAGCGCCTCGTCTCTGGCCTTCAGCGTCATCTCCAGCGCCTGCTTTTCAGCCTGCTGAATAACGGAGGCCGCCTGGGACTGCAGGGCCCGGGTCTTCGCCTCGGTTTGGCGGCGGTGATAGTAATATCCGGCTACGCCGCCTACCGCCAGCCCCAGCAGAACAGCGACGGCGATTTCAATTAGGACGATGTTCAGTATCCCCATGCCAGTTTCCTCATGCTAGTCATTGTCGAATATTCGAAGCGCGTCACTCCGCCTCGCCGCGGTCGGCCGGTCGGATTTCCTTCCAAACGCGCTTCAGGCTGAGTTCAATCACCTCAAAATCAAATCCGCGCCGGGCCAGAAAACCGCCCAACTTACGATAGAAATCGGCGTACGACAAGGCCTGCATCCGCTTGGCCCGTTTGGAGGCCAGGCGGTAGGCCGTCTCGTGATCGTCGGCGCCTTCCAGGGCCTGGCCCAGGGCTTCGGCGTCCTGCACGCCTTTGCGCTTGAGTTCCACCAGCAGCGCGCGCTTGCTCTTGGGCCGAAAAGCCGCCCGATTCTCCGCCCAGTAACTCGCAAAGGCCTTGTCATCCACCAGCCCTGCCCCGCGCAGGCGCTCGACCGCGGCCTCTATGGCGGCCGGCTCGACCTTGCTCTCGCGCAGACGGCGGCGTACTTCGGCTTCGGAACGCGGGCGGGCCGCCAGAAACTTCAGCGCCTTTTCATAGGCTTGCTCTTCGGCGTCCGCCTTCTGCAAGCGCGCGATGTCCGTCTCGTCGAGTTCCTGCCCCACGCGCAGCCTGGCAGCGATGATCCTGGCCAGGTTGAAGGCAAACGTTCCGTCCAGGTACACTTTGACCTGTGACTTGTTGCGCGGATGCGCCTTTAGCGCCGTGACTCTCATCTGCCTGCCTCGCCGGAACAGCCACGCCCATCCGTCGGCCCAAAACAAAACAGCCGCACACACGCCGACGATCGGCGCTTGCCACGGCTGTCAGGCGGTGAAACCTCTACACCGCCAGGCTCTCAGCTGACCAAAGATTCCGAAAACCGATAAAACCCAAGCGCGGCCGAGCGCTTGTTACCGCCTCAGCCGGTCAATGCAACGCAGCCGCAGAAGTCAGCCTGACGCTTCACCTGCCAATCCGCGATAGGGGATCCATGTAGCTGCTTCAGCATTGACTTCGCTCGGAATATCTTGAACCTGCTTGTCGTCTCCGGCCTGAGCAGGAGACGCCATACGTCAACTGAAAGAAAAAACGCTTTAGCCGTGGCCGCCGCCCGAACGAAGTTGTTGGGCGGCTTCTTCACCTGACCGGTCGGCCCGAGGGCGCAGATTACTCTTCGGAGTCCTCTGCCTCGGCCCCCGGCGCCCCCGTCGGAATAGGAGCCTTGCCCAGCCCCGCCTGCGCGCGGATAGCTGTCTCGATCGCCTCAGCCACTTCCGGGTGCTGCTTCAAATACGCCTTGGCGTTCTCCCGGCCCTGGCCGATCCGGCGGTCGTCATACGAGAAGAACGCCCCGCGCTTCGTGATGATTTCCAACTGCGTCCCCAGGTCCACGATGTCGCCGGCCTTGGAGATACCCTCATTATACATGATGTCGAACTCGGCTTCACGGAAGGGCGGCGCGACTTTGTTCTTGGTCACCCGCACACGCGTCCGCGAGCCGACCACCTCCGCCCCATCCTTGATCGCCTGGATGCGCCGCACGTCCAGGCGGACGCTGGCGTAAAACTTCAGCGCCATCCCACCCGTAGTCGTCTCCGGGTTGCCAAACATCACGCCGATCCTCTGCCGCAACTGGTTGGTGAAGATCATCGCCGTATTCGACTGCTTGATCGCGCCGGAGAGTTTGCGCAGGGCCTGGGACATCAGCCGGGCCTGCACGCCCATCGAGGCGTCTCCCATCTCGCCCTCAATTTCTGAGCGTGGGACGAGCGCTGCAACCGAGTCCACCACCACGACGTCCATCGCTCCGGAGCGCACCAGCGTCTCCGCGATCTCCAACGCCTGCTCGCCCGTGTCGGGTTGGGCAATGTAAAGATTATCCACATCTACGCCGCAGCGGACGGCGTATGTCGGGTCGAGCGCGTGTTCCATGTCAACGTACGCGCACACTCCGCCCCGCCGCTGGGCCTCGGCCACGATGTGCTGGCAAAGCGTGGTTTTGCCCGAGGACTCCGGGCCGTAAATTTCGGTGACGCGTCCACGCGGCACGCCGCCAATGCCCAGGGCTAAATCCAGCGACAGAGAACCCGTCGGGACCGCGTCCACCGCCAGATGGGTCGCCTCGCCGAGGCGCATCAGCGCGCCATCGCCGAACTGCTTCTTGATCTGGGCAAGCGCCGCGTCGAGCGCTTTATCCTTGCCGCTGGGGGCCATGCGTGTCTCCTTCAAACACGGCCACGAGTTTACATTAGCCAAAAGCAAAATGCAAGCGAGATTTCACAATTCCTGCGCCTCATGTTATAACCTCCGATGATGATGTTCTTTGCCCCGCCGATCACCTGGGCCATGGCGGAAATGGCAGACCAACCGGCAGTCCTGGCGCTGACGAACTCGACCGGGCGGACCCATACCCACCTCGACTGGCGGCCCGTGGAAGATTGGCTGGGCAGCCAGCCGTTTCTGCTCGCAAAACGGGGAAAGCGGGTGGTCGGCGCGCTGGCCTGCCCGCCGGACCCGCCCCATACTGCCTGGGTAAGACTATTCGCCGCCTCGACGGGCGAGGCGCCGGAGAAAGTCTGGAATCTCCTCTGGCCGCGCACCTGGGAGATGCTGCAATCGGCCCGCGTCAAGATCGTCGCGGGCATGAGCCTCGATCCGTGGATGAAGAAGCTCTATCAAATCGCCGGGTTCACGTACATCTTAGATGTCGTGGTGCTGGCGCGTTCCCGCCGTCCTCCTGCTCCGGGCATGACGCCCGGCCCAGCCCGCATCCGGCGCGCGCACCTGAGAGACTATGAGGCCATCATCGCCGCCGACCTGGCTGCGTTCGCCCCACCCTGGCAAATGTCGCCGCCAGTGATCCGGACCGCCATCGCGCAGGCCGAATATCTCACCGTGGCCGAAGTTGGCGGCGAAGTGGTTGGCTATCAACTGACTACCCCGGCCCAGGAGGGAGGCCACCTCGCCCGGCTGGCGGTGCTGCTGCACTGGCAGGGTCAGGGCATCGGCCAGGCTCTGATCGCCGACCTGACGGCCTATTATGACCAGCGTGGCGCGCGCACGCTCACCGTGAATACCCAGAACACCAACACGGCTTCGCTGGCCGTCTACCGCCGCGCGGGCTTTGAGTTGAATGGGACGCGGTTCCCGGTGCTTCAATTGACGTTAGGATAATGCTATAATCCGGCTGACTTTTCCCCGGCGGACCTGTTCATCATGGGAGGCGCAGAGTGAGCTCTAATTCCGGCCGCGCATTGCCGAACGCGCGCGTACGACGCTTCATGCTCGCCGTGCAGGAGGTCATGGGGCGCAGCGGTCTGACGACCATTCTGCGGCAGGCCGGTTTGCAACGCTACACTGGCAACCTGCCGCCTGACAACCAGGAAACGTCGCTGGCCGCCGCCGAGTATGCCGCAATGATCCAGGCGATTGAGAACTACTACGGCCGCGGCGCGCGCGGGACGCTCAACCGCATCGGCCATGCTTCCTTCACCCGGTTGTTGGCGAGCAACAAATTCAAGGCGCAGACCACCCAATGGCTTTACCGGCTGCAACCGCACGCCAGCCGGAAGCTGAACGCGCTCAAGTGGCTGGCGGAGGAGATCGCCGCCCCTGGTGGGCAGGTCACGGTCGAGCCAGGGGAGCAGTACATCACCTTGGTGGATCACGAAAGCGACGCCACGTTTGGCCGCACCCGTGACGCCGAGATTTGCTGGGTGACACTGGGAGAAATCCAGGAGGCGGTCAAGTGGGCCACGGGCGCCGAGCACGAGGTGGTAGAAGTGGCCTGCAAAGCCAAGGGTGACCCGGCCTGCTGCTTTGAAATCCGTGATACGTTCTAGAGAAACCCGGTTTCGCCCGGCCTGGCGACGATCACGCTAACCATGCCCTATCTCGAAAGCCAGCTCGTCACGCAAGATGGCCTCAGGCTTCGCACGCAGACGTGGAAGCCACATGACGACTGCCGGGCCGTGCTGGCGCTCACTCACGGCCACGGCGAGCATTCGGGACGCTATAACCATGTGGGGCAAAGGCTGAGCGCCGCCGGTTATGCGCTGTACGCCTACGACCTGCGGGGACACGGCAAATCAGGCGGCCCGCGCGGGCACATCCCCAGTTACGCGACCCTGCTCGACGACCTCCAGTTGATCCTGGACCAGGCCAGGCAGGAGAACCCCGGCAAAAAGCGCTTCCTGTACGGACACAGCCTGGGCGGGCAAATCACGCTGAATTTCGCGTTAAGCCGCCAGATTGACGTCTCAGGCGTCATCGTGAGTGCGCCCTGGCTGCGGCTGGTCTATCAGCCTCCCCCCTGGAAGGTCTTCCTCGCGCAGGCTCTCCCCAATATCTGGCCGACCCTGACGATGAGCACCGAACTGGACACGGCCGTGAAGATGTCTCACGACGAGGCGCATCTCAACTCGCTCCCCGACCTGAATCTCACCCACGCGTTCATGTCGGCCCGGCTGGGGGGTTCCGCCCTCGAATGGGCCGGCTACGCCCTCACCCACGCCTCCGAATTCACCCTGCCGCTGCTCATCCTGCACGGAGAGGCCGACGGGGTCATAGGCATCGGCGGCTCGGAGCAGTTCTGCGCGCAGGCCCGGTCAACCGACAAGACTTTGAAGCGCTACGCCGGGCTGTACCACGAGGTCCACAACGAGACCGAGCGGGAGAAGGTCTTCCAGGACATGCTCGACTGGCTCGACCAGCGCGCCTGAGCCATTCCCACATGATCACCCTCTTCGGCGCGACGGGCTACACCGGCCACCTCATCGCGCGCGCCCTCGACCGCCGGGGCCTTCCCTTCCGCATCGCCGGGCGCTCGGCGGGGAAATTACAGGCCTTATCTCAGTCGCTGGCCTCCCGTCCCTCCACGCTCATCGCGGATGTCCGCACGCCCGAGTCGCTTCCGGCGCTGTTCAGCGGTGCGCGCCTGTTGATCAACTGCGTCGGCCCGTTCACCGACCTGGGCGAGCCGGTCGTGAGGCTGGCGGCGGCGCACGGCGCGCACTATCTGGACATTACCAACGAGCTTGCGTATGTGTACCGCCTGCGGCAATACGCCAAACTGGCGCAGCAAACCGGCGCGGCCATCGTGCCAGCCTGCGGCTTCGAGGTCGCCATCGCCGACTGCGCCGTGGCGCTCCTCGCGCGCCGCTTTCTTGGCTCTATCGAAGAGGTCTCGGTCGTCTATTCTCTGGGCGGCTCGGGCATGAGCATCGGCACGCGCCTGTCCGGGTTGAGGACCTTCGCGACTTCCTGGCTGGCCTACGAGGACGGCAAACTCAAAGGCCGGGCGCCGGGGTCCCTCGTCAAGCGGGGCGTAATTAATGGCCGTTCGTATGGCGCGATCTATTTCCCCAGCGCCGAGGTCGTCACCATCCCGGCGCACAGCCGGGTGCGGAACGTCCATGCCTGGATGGCCATCTCGCGGCGCAGCGCCGGGCTGGCCTCGGCGATCATCCCGACCATCAGCCTCCTGCTGCGCACCCCACTCGGCTGGTTGGCCGCCCAGATCATCTCGCGTATCACCCCGCCGCCGGGCGAGGCTGCGCGCGCCCAGAGCCGGTTTGCCATCAAGATTGAATTGAACGACAGTGGAAAGAGGCGATCACAGGTCTGGTCGGGGCGCGATGCTTATGGCCTGACGGGCGAGATCGCCGCGTATGCAGCCCAAGAGATGATACGCGCTGGTTATTCAAAAGCGGGCGTGCTGGCCCCCGCACAGGCGTTAGGGCCGGAGGGGTTTTTAGAGTGGTTGAAGACGGAGCAGGCGGTGGTTGTTCAAGAGGACGCTGCGTAATGAGTATTGTGTATGACGCAGCCTCAGCCACCTGCGCCCGTCTGTGGTTCAGAAACCCGCCACGCCCAATTGGCGCAAAACTGCCACGACGACGGGCGCGACCACAAGAGCCGGAAGGTAGTTCGCCACCCGGATGGGGCGCAGTTCGAGCAGGGCGCTGAACCCGATTCCCATCACCAGCAATCCGCCCACGGCCGTCATCTCGTCAATCATCGGCGTGGTCAACAGCCGGTCGGCCTGCCCCGCCAGCAGGCTCAAAGCGCCTTGATACAGAAAGATCGTGATGACCGAGAACATCACGCCGATGCCGAGCGACGCGGAGAACGCCAGCGCCGCGAAGCCGTCCAGCACCGACTTGATCGCCAGCAGTTGAAAGTCGCCCTTCAGTCCGTCTTGGATCGCGCCGAGGATCGTCATCGGCCCCACGCAAAAGATCAGGCTGGCGGAGACGTAGCCGCGGATGAAGCGGGCCGTGCTCTCGGCGCTGGCGCTGCGGTTGAACCGCGCCTCCAGCCAGCCGCCAAAGCGCTTCAACCCCTCGTCAATGCGCCACCACTCGCCGAGCAAGCCGCCCAGCAGCACACTCCCCAATGTGATGAGCGCATTGTGCGAGTCGAACGTCATTTTTGCACCCAGCGCAATCGTGAACAGTCCCAGCGCCCACAGGACTGACTCGCGGATGCGTTCCGGCAGGCGGGCGCCGAACAACGTCCCCAGGCTTCCGCCGATCAGGACGGCGATAATGTTGAGGAAGGTGCCGGTCATAACCCCTTCCCCTTCACTTCGCCTCGCATCAGTTTAATATCCGGCTCAACTTGATGCCTCTACCCGGTTCCGGCCTGCGTTTTTGGCCGTGTAAAGAGCTGCATCCGCCTGGTTGAGTAAGCTGGCAAAGTCCAAATAGTCCGGCGCGAGAGCAACGACGCCTATGCTGATCGTAATGTTCAACGGGCCCCGCTCTGTATCAATCGGCGCATCGGCGATGATTTTGCGGAGGCGTTCCGCCGCCTTCCGCGCATCATCCAGATTGACCTCGGGCACGAGCGCCACGAATTCATCCCCCCCATAGCGCCCCATCAGGTCAATATCACGCAGGTTTTCTCGGCAAAGTGCAGCGACCGCTTGTATGACCTGATCGCCGAGAGCGTGACTGTAAGTGTCATTCACTCGTTTGAAGTGGTCAATGTCCAGCATCATCGCCGATAAGGGATGCTGATAACGGCGCGCGCGGTGGAACTCAAGTTCAGCCAATTCAAGGAAGTGCCGACGGTTGTGCAAGCCTGTCAGGCTGTCGGTGATGGCCCATTGCTCCAGCAGTTGGGCTTTCTCGAGCAGGTGTGTGCGCTGGATCGTCAGCGCAGCCTGGTGGCTGATCGCTACCGCCAGTTGCACATCGTGCTGGTCAAAGGGCCGGGAAGCCGGATCGGTCTTGTAGACGTAGATTAGGGCGGCAACTTCCTCTCCAATCATCACGGGCACACATAACATGGTGCGGATGCCCAGCAGCCGGGCGCTTTGGCCCAGAATTTGATCGGCCTGGGAGGAAACATCCGGGGTGACGACAACCGAGTGCTGCTCAATAGCCTGTTGCGCAATGGAGGTAGGAAAGCCCAATTCGGCGAGTTGGTCGAAGCGATCCGCCAGGACCACCTCGCATTTCTCAGCCCCCATCGAAACCCGCATCAAATTCGAGACTTCTTGCAAGGCTGTTTTCAAGTCCAGGATGGTGTTAAGCCGGCTGGCGACTTCGTACAATAAGACGGCATGTTGATCAACGGATTCGAGGAGCAGTTCGCGCGTCAGAGGCTGGGTGCGCGCGAGGGCTGCGATGAGGTCGGCAGCCGTCCTGTCATCTCGGAAGGCGATGCTGACCACATGCTGGCCGATGCGAATCTGGTCTTCGGGCCGCAAGGCATGCGGTTGGGTCAGACGCTCTCGGTTGACGAATGTGCCATTCCGGCTGCCCATATCAACGATGACGGCAATATCTGCCTGACAATAAATCTCGGCATGCAGGCGGGAGGCCGACTCATCGGCGATGACAATATCGTTGTCCAGTTTGCGGCCAACGGTGGTTTTGCCAGGCTTCACAATGTATTCGCGGGGCTCGTTCGACGGCGAGCGAACAGTCAGGATCAGCATAGTCTCTTAGCCCGCTTGGGCCACGATCAGGATGCGGCGGCGATATTCGGTGAAGAACAAGTATGGACTCATCAATCCGTTTTTGCAAACGGACTTGTCTTCAGCGAATACGAACACCGGACGCGCTACCCCTCAAACCACTTCTCCTCCAGCGGCGGCCACTCGTCGCTCTGTTCAGCGCGTTCCGGCCAGTTACGCTTCCCGCTCCAACTCTCGACCAGGATGGCGTACACGCTCGTGCGGTTCAACTCCTGGTCGGTGATCGGGCGATACTCCCGGCCCGGCTTCATGTTCGGGAAGTACTTTTCGATCAGGCCATACAGCGCGCGCCGCTTCTCCTCGTCGTCTTCCAGCACGCGGACCGTCCCGAAGACGATCGCGCTCTCGTACTGGAGGCTGAACTCCAGCGCCACGTTCGAGGGCAGGTAACGGCCAGATTCGCTCGCTGCGAAGCACACCTTTTCGTGCCGCTCGCAGTTCGCGCGCACCCGCCCCACGCTGTTCGAGTGAAAGTAAATCGCGTTCCGCTCGGGGTCGTACCAGAAGCTCGTCGGCGTGATGAAGGGCCGGTCATCCCAGCGCGTCGCGACGTGGCCGATCTGGGCGCGCTGGAGAAACGCGCGCGTCCACGCATCGTCCTGCGCATGCTCAGGCCGCCGCTGGGCATTCGGGGGCGTGACATCCGGGCTGTAATCTTTGGGCATCAGGCTCACTCCGACGAGGATGAAACCGGGTTTCTGGGATGCATAAGATAGATCGCCGGGCGATTATACCCCATGCGCACCGGCGCCTTTGGCGCTTGGCCAGGCCGGGGCTATAATCCCCGGCGATGTTGGGGCGCTTCAAAGACTTTCTTTTCGGCCTCCTCCTGAGCCTGTTCGTCGCCGGCGTCCTGCTCGTCGTCGCGCGCCGTCCGCCGGGTCGCCCGGTGGAACTGCTGCCGCCGCCCACGCCTGTTCCCCTGCGCGTCCACGTGACAGGCGCCGTCAACGCGCCGGGGGTGTACGCCCTCCCGCGCGGGAGCATCGTGCAGGATGCCATCCGCGCCGCCAGCGGCGCGACTGAGCGCGGCGACCTGAGCCACATCAATCTCGCGCAATTGATCAGAGACGGCGACCAGATCATCGTGCCGGAAGCCGCCTCCACCTCGACCCCTCCGCCACCCACCGTGACCGTCGGCCCCGGCACGCCTTCCCCCACCCCACTGCCGACCGCCGCGCCCTCCGGTTCAAGCGGTTCCGCTAAGATCAACATCAACACCGCCACCGCCGCCGAACTGGAGACTCTGCCGCGCATCGGCCCCTCCCTCGCCCAGCGCATCATTGATTACCGGACGGCCAACGGCCCATTCCGAACCGTCG
>Ga0209341_10002126_pt1 | contig 18978 bp, 18 predicted proteins | sample RifCSP13_2_FD_184020 | JGI IMG/M metagenome (GOLD analysis project Ga0209341, IMG submission 184020) | Soil microbial communities from Rifle, Colorado - Rifle CSP2_sed 13_2 (SPAdes) (version 2) | ecosystem: Environmental > Terrestrial > Deep subsurface > Rock core/Sediment | place: Rifle... | reverse complement strand
GACAAGGCAGGCGTGCTCTCGCGCGAGAGTGAGCCCCACGATTCCTGCCCCGCAAATGAGCACGCCTGCCTTGTCCATCACGCCTCCAGGAGCCTTGAGAAATCCACCCTGGGCAGCCCCTTTATATAGGCCAGGATGTTTCCCCTGAACTCGTCCTGCTTTTCACGGAGCTTCATTACAGCCTCGATGAACTCGTCCTCATTGGGCTCTATCACAAGCCCAAGCCCGTTCTTCGCGATGACGTCCGCCATAACTCCCGCGCCCTTTGTCGTTATCACCGGAAGCAGGAACTGGAGATAGTGGATTATCTTTCCGGGTATCGTGTATGACGAATAGCTCTCAGGGTCCGTGAGGAGGTTCACCCCGCAAAAGCAGTCCGATACAGCCTGCGGCAGCCTCTCCCTTTCAACGAATCCCGCGAACTCTATATTCGACGCAATCCCGTACGGGTCAGCCATATTGCGCACCGCATCTTCTCCGCCCGCGGGGCCGATGACCTTTAGCGATACTCCAGCCGTCTCTTTCATCTTCGCTATCGAGCTCACTACTATCTCAAGGCCCGAGTCGCTTCTAACGTTGCCCATGAAGCAAATCTTCTGCCTCTGTTCCCGGGCCGACTCATCTGCCTTGACCTCCAGGTTAAAGGAGTAGATCTCTTCCTTCTTCGCTATCTCTCTGCCCCAGAACCTTCTGCGCGCCTCGGTTATCCGGGCAGTGCTGTTCAATACCAGGGCTGCGGATGAGCAGGCGGCGTAATCCGCGGCTATGAAGAGAAGGCCCCATAGATATCTTTTGAGGCCCGCGCCCCTCTTCTCCGGCATGAGCCAGTCTCCGGGCAGATAGATTATCTCCCCGCACAGGCCGAGCCTTTTCAAGACCCCGAGGATAGCGGCGGCAAAGGTGTTCTCTATCCAGCACAGGCGCGGCCTGCGCCTGAGGCATACTCCGGTGAACAGGCGGGCATATGCGACTAGGTCAAAGAAGAACAGTATCGGCGCAAGTCTCTTATTGAGCCTCTCTGATGCGAACCTGGGCAGCTCTATCGCCTCGCCCTCCCTGCCTTCGGGCGTATGCACCACCCTTATCCTCCTGTCAAAGCCCAGGATTAGGACCACCGCATCTGAGTTGAATGAGAGCACGTCTTTGACGATCGAATCCGTGTCAAACGAATCTGTCTTGAATACGAGTATCCCGCTCAATTCATCCCTCGCCAGCCCGAAGCATATATCCTGGGCAGCAGTTCTTTTCTTGCGTCAAAGACCGTTACCTCGCCGAATGAGCGCGAAGGGAACATTTCCCCGAAAAAGACCCTTTGCTCCTCAGGGGTCTCCTTATTGGCAAAGCCGTAGCGAGGTATCGCGGCCCCGTCCACCGAGACAATGCCTATCCCATAGAGGCCCAGTAGCCTTGCATGACCGCTGTGCCGGATTTCGGAATAAAGCCCGTCCGTGGCCTTGCCGTAGATGAGAAAAGGCCTCTTCGTATTCGAATAGAGCGGGTCTACCCCCGAATAGATCCTGTTGTCATACATCCTGAAGGTCGTCGCGTAATAGTCCTTGTTGGCCGGGAAGGCAAGTACCCTGAAGTCGCCCTCAGCGCCGTTTACGAATTCTCTTGTCTCCTTGAATCCGGGCCTGTCCCTGTACAGAAGGCTCTCCACATCCCTGCCTGTCGTATAGCCTTTTATTATCCCAATGGACGACTCAGGGAATAGATGCCCGGTGAGGAGCGGGATGCTGAAGAAGAGCACGTATGCACAGAGCAGGGCGTCAAAGGCCCTGCCGTTCCTTATAGACATCGAGACGAGCGCGAGCAAAAGCGTGAGCGTAAAGAGAAAAAGCATGCCGAACTTCTCAATCGGCCCCTTGAAGATATTGAAAAATGGCGCGTACTCGAAGAGAAAGGCGTAAATAACGCCTAAGGGTCTATCGGTCCCCTTTGCCAGAAAGGCGGAGATCAGGCAGGCGAACAGGGCCGTGAAAATGGCAGAGTTATTTTTTCTCTCTTTGGCAACTGCCGCGTATACCCCGGCCGAAGCCAAAGGTATGGCGGACAGGAGGACGGCCGGAGCCGAGTTGTAGAAATATCCGAAGAAGTTTTCCGAGCCGTTCGTGGTAAAGCCGGTCCTGAGCGTAAGCGCCCTCGGCAGGATGAGATCAGTGCTCGACACGACGAGATCAAGGAACGACCCGGCCGTCTCACTCGTGTACATCCTTGCGGCCACGCCGGACGAGATGAACGAGTAGAGATTGACCAGCCACCATGCGTTGAAGAGCGCGAACGACGATAGGACTATCCCGTAATTGGACAGGGCCTCTTTGACGTCCAGCCTGCCCCTTTTAAGGAGCCCGGCCACAAGGACCGAGATGAGAACCGAGAGCTGGATGATTACCATGAGCGGCGGGTTCGTATTGGCAAAAGCAAGGAGAGTTGAGAGCACGCCGAAGGAAAAAAAGAGCTTGAGGCCTTGCCCGTAGAACCGGGCTATTACCCAGAAGAATATCATCATGGCCGCAGGCGCAATCGTCAGAGACATGTTTAGCCTGGAAAGGTATGAGAGCGAAAATGGGTTGAGTACGAAAAAGAGCGCGAGCAGGAACGAACGGAAGGGAGCTACCTTCAGCTCCGAGCAAACGAGATATGCCGAGGCGAACCAGAGGAGGTAAAGCGAATAGTTCAGGAAGAGCTTTACGCCCCAGGTATCGAGTCCTGCCTCAAGGAATGAAAGGATGACCGGGAAAGACCATACCGCCTCTACCGCGTAGTTCGGCAGGCCGAGCCCGTCCTCAGACCAGCTGAAGAAATATCTCAGCACCCCGCTGTAGGCCAGGTGAAAATCACCGTCGCCGCCAAGCGGAAATAGACCGTTCACTAAGTTTTGCGACATGCCTATGGCGAGCGCAAGACAGAAGGCAGCGAAATGAAAAAACCTGTTATCGAGAAAACGCCCGTACATCCCTCATCCCTTTCCGCATTCGAAAATCATGTTGTGGAAAAGCGGCAGCGACATGCAGCTTTTGACTCCGTACCAGCCCGTGACCCCGTAAAACACCCTGTTCGACCTCATTACCTGGAAGCCCGCTCCTTCGAGCGCGTCCCTGAACTCTCTGTATGTATACTCCCTCACATGCTGCGCATACGGGTCGTCGGCCTTCTTCTCGCCGTAAGGGAAACTCCTTTTCCCCAAAATGCTCAGGAGGACCCCGTAAGGCCTCCTCCGGTTCGGCGTCGAAATGACCATTACGCCGTCCGGCCGCAAAACCCGTTTCATCTCCTCAAGAAGCGACTCTGGCTGAGACAGGTGCTCTATGACGTCAAAAGAAAGGAGCATGTCAAAGGAGCTGTCCTCATAGGGCAGGCCGTCCTTGAGGATGTCGGCCGTAAGGAGAGAGACCCTGCCCTTTGCCGGTGGCGCGAGCCAGTCCTTGAAATCGCACCCGTTTATATTTCTGGCCCCGTCGTCAAAGACAAGCGTCCTTGTGCCGTCGCCGCAGCCTGCGTCAAGGAAGTCCCTCTTATTGCCGTGCCTCTTCGATATCTCGGAGAGCGCCGCCATGACCGCGTCCATGTGTGTTGAGAGCATCACCTGACCTGCTTCATGTACTCCATGGCAAGGTCCTTTATGCCCAGGAAATATTCGCGCCTCTTCCTGCTCCTTGCCAGCCGGGTGAGATATCCCGGCGACAAGTAATCCGGCAGGAAAGTGAATATCGAATTGTACTTCCTGTGGTTCCTCGCGTAGAAGTCCGCGAAATCCATTTTATGCGAGCTGAAGCGGAACCTTGATTCCTTTACGAGCTTCAACGGCGGCTCGCCCAGAAGCCAGTACTCATCCGGCCTTATCTTGAGCCCGGATGAGCCGTATATCTCTGTGCCCAGGTACGGGATGAAGATATTGAACGAGGTGACCGAAGGGCGTATCTCGTCGAGGAGATTTAAAGTCTCCTCGACCTCAGCCTCGGTTTCTCCGGGCACGTTCACGAGTATGTTCGCGAAGGTGCGCATGCCTATCCTCTTGCAGGCCCTGAAGACCTCTTTTATCTGCCGCGTGTTGATGCCCTTCTTGAGCCTCTTGAGCACCGCATCCGACCCGGATTCCACCCCGAGGTCCACCTGCACGCACCCGGCAGCCTTCATCTTCTTCAATATCTCTTCGTTCAGAGTATTTATCCTCGCCGAGCAGCTCCAGAGTAAGTTGAGTCCGCGCGCTTTCAGCTCGTCGCAGATATCCGACACAAGGTCGCGCCTCAATGTGAAGTTGTCGTCGATGAAATAGAACGAATCTATTCCGTAGCGGTCCTTCAAAAGCGCTATCTCGTCCACCACGTTCTTCGCGCTCCTGCAGCGCAGGGCCTTTCCCGGAGCAACCGTCTTTCTCAGCTCGGCGCTTACGCAGAATGTGCACTCTGACGGGCAGCCCCTGCCGACCAGGATATAGAACGAAGAGAGAAATAATCCCCTTACGGCGTACGGGTTTGGCGCCGTGTACCAGGCCATGTCGATCTTGTCATATGCGGGCAGGGCAAGGCTGTCAAGGTCGTGGATAAGCGGCCTTGCGTCGGTCGCCAGAAAGCCTTTCTTCCCGTCCATGAAGGCGATGCCCTTTATCTTTTCAAACTCTCTGCTCCCGTCCATGAGCGCGCGGCAGAGCTCAGGGAAGGTCTCCTCTCCCTCGCCAATTACGGCAAAGTCAACGGGGCTGCCTTCAAAGAAGAACTCCTTTGGCCTGAGTGTGGCGTGCACGCCGCCGATGACGATCTTTATTCCGCTGTCCAGCGCCTTTATCTGTCCCGCCAGCGCGATGGCGTCATTGAACTCAGGGGTAAAGCACGATATTCCCGCTATCTGCGGGCGCTCCCTCTCAATTGATTTCAGAATCTCGTCTACGACCTCTACCTTTCTCTGCCCTGATACGTCAGAGACCGAGACAGGGTCGATTATCGACGCGCTGATCCCGTTTTTCTCCAGCGCAGCGGCCAGGTACATGAGCGCGAGCGGTGGCCTGTGGTGGTTGTAGGCCCTCTTCGGAGGAGATATCAGGCAGACCTTAGCCGGCATCTTTCTTATCCTTTCTACATGCGATGACAATCGTCTCCCCGGAGCGCAGAAGAGAGAGGAGCGGCTTTGCCCCAAGCGAGAGCGCCAGCGCCGGTACTGCCAGCCCCATTCTCAAGTACCTGTTGGCAAACGAGTTCATAACGCTGTGATAGATATCGAGCGGGTACTCCAAAAAAGGGTACGATTCGTGGACGGGCTTCAGGCCCGCCGCCTTGAGCGCGGCCCTTATGGTCTTCCTGTCGAAGTGGAAGAGGTGTCTTGGCGGGTCAAGGTGGAACCACCTCTCTTTGCCCAATCGAAAACCCAGCCCCTTGATATTCGGTATGCCAAGCACCAGTATCCCCTTTGTGTCGAGCACCCTTCTGGCCTCTTTCAAAAGCTTCAACGGGTCCGGCGTGTGCTCGAGCACATGCCAGAGCGTGACGGCGTCGAAGTGTCTCTCAGGGAACCTGCACTTTGAAAGCTCGTTCCTGAAGACGTTGACCCCCTTCTCCTTCGAGAGCCTGTAGCCTTCGATATTGGGCTCGATGCCGTAGACCTTCCAGGCCTTCTTCCCCATGAAGGCCGAGAGGAACCCGCCGTCGCCGCAGCCGATGTCCAGTATCTTCCCGCCCTTTTTATATCTCTCGACAAGACGCCGCTTCCCCGCTGCCGAAAGCCTTGAGAGCGCGTTCTCCAGAGCCTTTTTTACGCCTGAGCCGCCGTAGTAGCCCTTTTTATAATAAGACTTGAGCTCATTCGGGCCGGGCCTTGGGTCAACGTAGACGATGCCGCATTCCACGCAGCGCACGAGCGTGAATGTCTCGTCTGATACGAGACTGGCCCCGTGCGCGTCCGGCGCTTCGATGAATGGACGGGGATGCTCCCTGGCGCCGCAGAGGCGGCACTTATCCGCACTTTCAAATAAAGCGCTCTCTCTCCTCAAGCTGTTTTGATGCATAGGGCCTCGATTGAATAGTAGCCGGGCACTGGCACGCGGGCCGCCTTTCTCAAAAAATTCCCGGTTTGCGAAGAGGTAAATCCTTTAAGTGAAGAGATGCCTCCCCGCCTCATGAGCATTCTCATCATCGGGTCGAGCAGAGGGAACCGTACAGGAGACGCTTCGCAGCGCGCCACCCTGAAGCCTCCGCGGCGAAGGAGCTCCGTGAACTCTTCAATTGAACCGTACTCACGGAGGTGCGTCGCTTCCAGCACGCTCTCTCCCTCGCTGTTTTTCAGGTAGTACCAGGCCCAGGGCCTTTTCATTACGGATGTGATCGCCAGACACCCTCCGGGCTTCAATACCCTCCAGGCCTCCTTCAGAAAGGCCTCGTCGTCGAGGTGCTCTATGACCATTGTGCTCAATACCAGGTCCGCTGCCCTGTCCCTTACAGGGAGGTTCAGGAGGTCCCCGCACGCGAAGCCCGCACGCGGCACCAGCCGGGAAGCGCCTTTTATCGCCTTCAAGGAAAAATCAACTCCGGCGACAGTGCCCGCCGTCGACCTCGCTACGTTATAGAGAAGCGTGCCGCCGCCGCTCCCAAGGTCTATGACAACGCGGGCGCTTCTAGCGAGCCGGCGCACCGCCTTCCAGGTGTCGCTGCAGTAGAAGATGAAATCTATGTCCCGCGGCGGGTCGAACTCCGTCTCATACGAGCTCTCGAAATGCCCTCTGGCAGAGGCTTCAGCCATGACGTCCCGTATAGCTCTCGACTATCTGCCAGGCGTTGGCCTCTGAGAACCGCTCGAGCGCGTACCCCCTTGCGCGCCCCTGCATCTCCGCGAGCTTCAAGGGCGATTTATAGAGAGCCTCGATCGCGCGCACTATCTCAGCCGCTGTCGGCTCCACGAGCACTCCGACGGAGCTGTCCAGCGCCTCGGGGATTCCGCCTCTTTTAGAAGCGACCACGGGCGTGCCGCACGAGAGTGATTCGATTATGACCCTGCCGAAGCCTTCCTCGTTTCTCGATGGAACGCAGAGGATATCCGCCGCGCTGTAATAATCGGGAAGCATGCTGTTCGTGACCTTGCCCTTGAAGACGATGTTCGGGTTCGCCTCGGCGGCCTTTTTTATCTCTCCTGAGAGCGGCCCGTCGCCGGCAAAGACGAATGTTATCTCCTTCAATTGCCTGGCGGCTTCTATAAGAAGGTCCATGCCTTTGACTTCGATGAGCCTCCCCACGAAAAGGACTGCGAACCTGCCTTCGAGCCCGAGGGCTTTCTTGGCCTCGTCCCTGCGAGCAGGCCTGAACCTGTCCTGGTCTATCCAGTATGTGTATGTGGAGACCCTTTTCTCGCTGACGCCGATGGACAACAGCTCCTTTTTGGACGCATTTGATAAGGCGAGCACCTTATCCGCGCCGTCGAGTATCCATCTCACGGCCTTTGCGGGGAACGAGCCGGCCCTCAACCCGTAAATAGCGTGAGTGCTTGTAATGAACGGTTTTCCGAATAGCCATTTGAGCGCCCTTGCGATGAACGCCGCGTTGAAGCCCTGCGCATGTATCATCTTTATGGAGCGGCCCTTGAGACCGAGAAAGGCCGCGGTCCAGAGGAGCAGCCAGGGAGTGATGTAAAGGAATTCGATCAGAGGATACTTCTCCAGCCTGTGGAAGAGCCCCAGGCCTATCCAGGGGACCCTGATTACGGTCACGTTGTCTTTGCTCTCAAAGTAAGAGCCCCTTGCCTTGGTCGTAAGAGGCTGGTATGTGAGCACATAAGCGTTTACCCTGCCGTCCTTCCTGAGGAAATCCGTCAGGTCTTTCAGATGCGTCTCCACGCCGCCGATGTTGGGCTCGTAGAACGGCGTCAGTATCAGTACGCCCGGCGAATCAGCGGGGATGAACTCCCTTGCCGTTCTGACGCGCATGAAATTGACCTCATCCATGCCCGGGGAAAGTCCCTTCGCGCAAGACTTGCAGGCGGCCGCCTCATTGGTCTTTTTCGCCGATAAGCGCTTCACATCGCACTCCTGCTCCGGGCATCGAGCCTGACGATCTCCCACGCCTTCCTTTCGCGCATGACGGCGTAGAGATTGTACGAGGCGACTGCCGTATTGACTGCGACCATTACCAGCACAGTTGAAAGCAGGCTCCCTTCGAAGATATGGAAGAAGACCGCGAGCGCGATGGTCCCCGCGATAAGGGAATAGATGAATCCGGTATTGCCCCTCGCGAGATTGAAGGTCATGAGCACGCTGACGATTGCCATCGATACCATCGCCATGCCGTAATATTTAAGGAGGGGCGCCGCCGCTGCGAATTTCATTCCGAAGAGCATCGATATCGCCAGCTCAGGGAAGAACGCGAGCGCGAGGACCCCGGCTGCCGAGAATCCGACGGTTATAAGAAGGGCCCTGTCCAGGACCCTGTATATATCGCCCTTGCGCGCATGCGAATCGGAGATCATGGGAAAGAGCGCGAGCACGAAGGCCGCCGGCAGATAGAGTATGGTCTTGCCGAGGACTGAGACGGCGGAATAGAGCCCGGCATCCTCAGGGCTTGCCCAGTGCTTCACTGTTATCATATCCAGGTTGGTCATGGCCGTGAACGCAAGGGCTGACACGAGCACCGGCACGCTGTATGCCGCGATGTCTAGGGTGACTCCCTTTGCGCCGCGGTCATTCTTGAGATAACCCGCGAGCGGAAAGATGGTCAGTGCTATGACGAAAAGTCCGGGCAGTGCGGTCGCCGCGACCGCGCCGTTGAGCCCCAGGCCGAAAAGCGCGAACAAGACCCCGAGGGCCAGCTTGGCTGCGGCGCCGAACCCGATGGCGGCGCTCAGGTGCCAGAACCTCTGAAGCCCCTGCAGCATGCCCATGTTCACCGTCATGGCAAAAGAGAGCGCGAGCCCGGCCCCGACAATTATTATGGGCGCGCTTGACCCGAGCTTGAGATACGAGGCTGCTGCGCCGCTTGCAACCGCAAGAAGAGCGCAAAGGGCGAGGCCCATGCCCGAGGTAAAAAGCAGAGAGTTCCTGTACAGGCGGCCCACCATGCCCGCCTCGCCTTTTGCATTGAACGTCGATGAATATCTTGCGACCACAAGCATTATCGTACCCGCCGGTATGCCCAGTATGGAAGTGACTGAAAGGGCGGCGTTCAGCGCCCCGTAATCGGTAAGCTCAAGGGACCTGCTCATGAAGAACTGGAACAGGTAGTTGCAAAAATTTCCCGCCATCGAAGCGAGGAACAGTACGGTCCCGCTTTTGACAAAGCTCATCCATCGGCCCCTGGTTTTTTGTAGCGAGATACAACTCGAGGATTAATTCCGTTCGAATGCTTTAAGGAGTAACTATAATGCGGTTTTCCCGGCTGTCAACCGGACGAGGGCCCCTCTTTTTCAGATAAAAAACGGGGTCCTTTGATGAAGGATGCGGATGCGGGGATTATAATCATCACATGAACGACTTGATTGTTGAATACAGGATAGACCGCTCTGATATTTTTATAGACCTGAACGATTATTGGACGGTCTTCGCCGTCGAGAACAAGGCCCCGGAGCTTACGCCCGATGCCGTCCTCGACAGGCCGCTATGGGATTTCATAAAGGACAGGGAGACAAGGCACCTCTACAGGCTGATACTCATGGAGGCAAGGTATTCGCTCTCGACTCTCAAGTTCCCTTTCAGGTGCGATTCACCCGGGCTCAGGCGTTTCCATGAGATGGAGGTAACTTCCAGCGCCGACGGCTCGGTCCGGTTCCGGTGCACGACATTGAGGACAGAGGCGCGCTCCCCCGCGATGCTCCTTGACAGGGACGCGGACCGCTCGGGCGAGTACGTAACAATCTGCAGCTGGTGCAGGAGGGTAAGGATGCCTGAAGGGGACTGGGCCGAAATAGACGAGGCAGTAATGATGCTCGACCTCCTCGGGTCACAGAGGCCCCCGGGGATAACCCACGGGATATGTCCCGACGACCACAAGATAGTCATGAATGGAATAGAGATCTCCCGGGAAAAGAGACGAAAGGCCGCGTAAACCTCAGTGCAGCCTTTCCTGGTAATCCTTTATCGTCTCCATAAGCTCTTCGTAATCCGAGTAGCCCTGGTCGAAGTCCTCTATATACGCAGCGATAAGCTCGAGCTCGTCAGGGTCTATGCTGTCTTCATTGGTAAGGGCGGCAAGGACGCTGTCTATCACGTTCTGGATGTCCTCAGGGTGCTCTACCTCCTCGAGGTGGCCCCTGTACTCCGCAAGCATGTCATAGAGTTCCACGTTCTGTTCGTTCATGTCTGCCCCCGGAGTTTGGAGTGTGACGGCCAAATAAGGAATATAGCACAAAGGACAGAGATTTGTAGCCGGAGGGGCGCCTTTTACAAAAGCCGTTTACGGGGTAGACTCAATATAATATGCGCGGCCCCGGACAGATTCGAACATCTGCGGGAGGCACGCAAGGAAAAGGGCACAGATGCAGCTTGATTTTTATTTTCTGAAACATTATCCTTGCGGCACGCGCATGAAAAACGGAATTTCCAAAGTGAGCTGAAAGCCGCATAAATATTATTCAGGAGGAGGGCGCTATGGCAGGGTATCACGTCAATATCGAAAAGAAGTCGCTCGAAAATAAATTCTTCCGGGAGGTCCTCTTTACCGGGCCGAACAGCCAGCTCGTCGTAATGTCCATAGGGCCAGGCGAGGACATAGGCATGGAGACGCACGACGACGTTGACCAGTTCATAAGGATAGAGGCCGGGAAGGGAACGGCCCTCCTTGGCGGCGTTGAGCACGAGCTCGGGGACGGCTCGGCCGTGGTCATACCGGCCGGCACCGAACACAACATCATCAACAGCTCGAAGAAGGAGCCGATGAAGCTCTATACGGTATACTCGCCCCCAAACCATCCGCACGGCACCATCCACAAGGACAAGGCAGAGGCAGAGGCCTACGAGCGCGAGCACCACAAGTAAGCCCCTCAAGAGACGCGTGGCAATGGGGCCGGCTTGAAAGAGCCGGCCTTTTTTTTGCCGTTATCAATGCCGGACAACAGCCGCCTTCCATGATAAATATCATCATTCCAGCATAATGATAAATATTGTTCAAACCGTCAATTTCAGCACCCATTTCCAGTTGACAGTATTCCAGTGTTGTTATATGGTTTGTATAATCGTTAAGTCTGCATGGTCTTTTTTGCCCGGAAGGGGGTGGTCGTCTCTTTTTCCGCACTGTTCTTTTTAAAACGCCTGAAAGGAGGTGCCCTCGACCGTATATCCCGATATTCGCCGACTTAAAAAGGCCCGCGAACGGCCGTTAAGCCGACCCTCAAAAATCGGAGGAAAAGAGAATGCATGGCAAGGCCCGCAGTTGAAGGGATATCGAACCAGGTCATATTAGCAGCGCTCTCGCCGAAATGTTTCAAGGGTCTCCATGTCTTCTCCGGCATCCAATGCCAGGTCAATTCCGTCATCACCTCAGAACCTCCGCGCCGGGTACCATGTACCCAAAAGTTCGCGAGTATCCCTTCTGTTTGAGCCGTAAGCATTGATCCAGGAATAATCGAAAAATATCTATCCCGAAATAAGCTCTATTGGGAAGGCTCTTGCTGGCTCGCTCCTGAACCGGACAACCAACCTTTTAACCCGCATAATAGAGGAGAACCTGTTTATGGTCGGTAAGCTCAGTCTCCTGTCGATATTAGTCACAGCCCTCCTGCTCACGGTTTCGGGCAAGGCCTCGTCTCAAGAGGGGGTCCCCAAACTATCGGATGAGGATTTTACAAAAGCAAAGCAGATTTATTTCGACCGCTGCGCCGGATGCCACGGCACCCTGAGAAAAGGCGCGACCGGGCCGAACCTGGAGCCCGCAAAGATGCGCGCGGTCCCCGTCGAATCACTCATGGTAATACTTGCCGAAGGCACCAAGGGCGGCATGCCCCCCTGGAAGGACGTGCTCACCAAGGACGAGATGTCGCTGGTGTCCAAGTACATGCACCATGACGCGCCGCTCCCTCCGGAGTGGGGCATGGAGCAGATAAAGGACTCGTGGAAGCTCCTGGTCCCGGTCGACAAGAGGCCCACGGCGCCGCCCAAGGGCAAGAACTGGCAGAACTACTTCGGCGTCATACAGAGGGACATCGGCAAGGTCAGCATAATTGACGGCGATACCAAGGATATCCTCGTGACCCTCAACACCGGTTTCGCCGTGCACATACTGCGCACGTCGGCCTCGGGCAGGTACATGTACTCCATAGGCCGCGACGGGAAGGCCACCATGATAGACCTGTGGGCCCCCACGCCCAATATCGTGGCCGAGATTAGGACCGGCTTTGACGCGAGGTCGATAGACACGAGCAAATACAAGGGCAAGCTCGGGGACTTCACGGACACGTACGCGGTCGTGGGCAACTACTGGCCCCCTCACTATGTCATCCTCAAGGGAGACACGCTCGAGCCCCTGAAGATAGTGAGCACCAGGAGCTACACCTATGACACCAACGAGTTCCACCCGGAGCCGCGGGTCGCTTCGATAGTATCATCCCACCACGCGCCGGAGTGGGTGCTCAACATCAAGGAGACCGGCATAGTGCTGCTTGTGGACTACAGCAAGGTGGCTGACGGCACGGTCATAGAGACCAAGATCAACGCCGAGAGATTCCTCCATGACGGAGGCTGGGACGCCTCGAAGAGGTACTTCCTGGTCGCGGCCAACATGAGGAACAAGGTCGCCGTGATCGATACCGTGGACAGGAAGCTCGCGGCCCTTATCGAGACCGGCAACAAGCCGCACCCCGGCAGGGGCGCGAACTGGGTAGACCCGAAGTACGGCCCGGTCTGGGCGACCCCGCACCTCGGCGAGCCGATGGTCGCGGTCATCGGCACTGACCCTGCGAAGCATAAGCAGCACGCCTGGAAGGTCGTTAGAAAGCTGCCGGTCGCCGGAAACGGCCTCTTCATAAAGACCCACCCGAAGAGCGACAACATCTGGGTCGACAACACACTCTCCAAGGACCTGGACATCGCCCAGACAGTTACCGTATACAGCAAAAAGAACCTTGACGCCAAACCGGTAGATATCAAGCTCACCGACCACGGCAAGATAGTCCACATGGAGTATAACAAGGCCGGGGACGAGGTGTGGCTCTCGGTCTGGGACAGGCAGGGCGAGATAATCGTCATCGACGACAAGACCAGGAAGGTAAAGGACAGGATAAAGGTCGATACGCCCACCGGCAAGTTCAACGTATACAACACCACGATGGACGTCTATTGACGCGGGCTCGGGTTTGCCGGCGCGCTCTCAGGAGGGCGCGCTGCGACCTGGCCGACAGAGAGTGCAGCTTCGCAAATCAACACTCAAAGGAGATGTGAGATGCGTCTTAAATCCAAAGGCCTGATGGCCTGGATAGTGATGTCCGCCTTCATCCTGGTCTCGGCCGTTCAGGCAGCCACTTTCCAGGACCTGAAGGGCAAGATGATAGATGCCAGGAACAGCCTTACCCTGATGATCCAGCACCCTGACATGCGCACGCCCGAGCAGCAGAAGAAGGTAAAGGATACCGCTGACGCGGTGAGCGCCACCCTTGCCCAGATAAGGGTGCCTGAGGCGCAGGCGAGCAGGTTCAAGCTCCTTGCGGACACCTGGAACGATTTTAAAAAGACCCGCGAAGAGGTGCTTGTACCGCTTATCCTGTCCGGCAAGGATGCCGAGGCAATAAGCATAGCGAGCGGCATCCAGGGCGACAGGTTCCTCAAGATGATGGCGCTCTGCGACGAGCTTGGCTACTGAGATCTGACATCATCCATTCCAAAAGAGGGCCGGCTAAAAAGCCGGCCCTCTTTTTTTCTGAAATGCTCTTCCCGCAATACCTGTGAGGGTTCAAATAAAAAGGGGGCGTAAAGCCCCCCTCGTTTGCCCTTATCAATACAGTTCAATCTTAATTGAGCACCAGGAAGGATCCTGTGAAGATGTCCCTTTCCTTAACGGGCTTCGGCGCATCTCCGGCTGTGAACGCCTCTTCGGAGCGCTTCTCGTCGAGGAGGGAGATGTATCTCTCGGAATCCGCCTTCGCCTGATACCTTTCCGGGACATACGAATCGCCCAGGGCAGCGATGAACTTCTCCTGGCTGGTGATGTTCTTATAGGTATAGCCGTCGTAGCTGTCCTCCATTGCGGCTATTATCCTCTCCGCGTCCAGGAGCTCCACGGCCTTTGCGCCAGAGGTGTTAACTCCGATTATGGTTATGACCGCCGCGGCGGCAACCAATATTCTTTTCATCTTGTCCTCCTTTTACAATTGCAGGGTTCATTAATTGCCTTGCTTCAATCCGTTACTGTCTGTATATCTCAAGATCCGTGCCACTCTCGTTTAGGGCCTGAACTCGTCGATTTTACTGTATTTCTTCTTACAACCCTTTTCTCCGCGTCTTTTCAGCCTTGAAACATCATTTGTCAATTTTCGGAGCGGCCATAGAAAATAGCAGAAGCCGAGGCCTGTTTCAATAGAGAAACATAATCCGTTATTGAAACAAGTCCAGTATACGACTTTGGGGATTAAAGGATGGTTAGACATGATAGGCAAAAAAAGCGGGATTTAAAAGCGGGTCAGCGGGTTCGACTTTCTTGGTTTAAAAAAATAAGCGGTAATGGCAAAAACCATAGCCCCTTTTTTTATTTTTATGGAAGAGTTCATTCCTCAATTTATGGGCCCATCGTTAATCCTTAGCAGTTGAAGAATTCTGCATTTTACAGATCTTTTGTGCAACCTATTTACACACTTATTGACATGACCTCCATAGAGAGTATATAAATTGTCTTATGAATACACAAAAACCAAAGATAGTTCATAAAGCACAAATTCTATCATATGCAACTCTTGCAGTGGGACTTGTACGGTCAATGCTTGAATTTCCTAGATTGGCTCAAGAAGCCGCCCCAGTTGGAGGAGTGTGGTTTATCAACTTTGTTCAAATGTTTGTACTCCTATTTATGGTGGGTCTTATCTGGCTAATTGGTAAAAGAAAAAATTGGGCTCGTTGGATTTTTGTTATTATGTTTGTTTTGGGTGTACCACTCTCAATCAACCCATTAATTCAATCTCTGCAATACTCTCCCTTTTCAGGTGTACTTGGCTTAGCTCAGATAATAGCTCAAACAATAGCAGTTATTTTCTTGTTTAAAGCTCCAGCAAGAGAGTGGTTTAAAAGCAACCTGGCAATCGATTAATATAATGCAGGTAGAAGGCCCAGTTACGATTTAAGCTCTTTAATGGCTATTCAATCAGAACTTCTTGTTGGTCGCGTTATATTTGCCGACGGGCTTTTTGAAAGGGAGCGTCTTAACGGGCTTCAGTGAACGGCTGTCATAGATGACGACCGCGCCGTCTTCCTCCCAGATGCTGACCAGGGCAAAGGAGCCTTCCTTCGTGAACTCGATGTGCATGGCCTTCTTGCCCGGCTGCGGCGTGACCTCGCCGACTACTTTAAAGGTCTTCTTGTCAATGAGCTGGATTGTATCGGTATTGGTATCTACCCAGATATGCGGGATATATTCATGCGTCCGCGCGAAGAAGCCCGAGCCCTTCATCTTTATCTGGGCCACAAGCTCCCAGTGATAGAGCTTGAGCACGCTCACAAGCGGCTCGCCTATGTGCGGGAACGCGGCATAGACCTCACCGTCCTGGCTCCATACCGCCGCCGAGGCGAGGTGCGGCATCCTCACGCCGGATTTCATCGACTTCACTGCCTTGCCTTCCTTGAGGTCGACTACCGTTATCTCAGAGCCGTCCCGCGATGTGCCTATGATGTATCTCTCCTGAGGCTCTATGAAGAAATCCGTCATGGGCTGCCCGGTCGCGATCCTTTTGGTCTCAAGCGTCTTCTCGTCGACCAGGATGACCTCGGGTGAGTCCTTCAACGCAGCGACAAACCTCTGGCTGCCCTTAAGCGCGTAGACGGCGCTCACCGCGCCGACCTCATTGAAGATCTTCACCGGCTTCATCGTAAATGCGTCCATTATGAGGAGGCCTTCGGGCAGCAATGTCGCGACCGCGAGCCTCTTGCCATCCGACGAGATGGCCAGGTTGCGCGCGCTTATGCCCGCGCGCAGGCGGCCTACCTCACGCAGGTTCACGATGTCGTACTTGGTTATCCAGCCGTCCCTTGAAACGACATAGGCGTCCTTCAATGACGGAGAAAACTTGGGGCCGCCGTGGACCGCGCCCGCCTTTACGCTGCCGAGCACGTCAAAGCCCGCGCCGTCCATGAAGTGGACCTTGCCGGTGCCGCCCTCGACGACCATGAAAAAGTTCTCCAGGTCATAGGGGGCCTCCCGGTCATCTTCGAGCATTGAAAGCTCCCATGTGGAGAGCATCTCCTCCCTGCCCCATGTCGGCATCTTTGCAGGCGTCCTTATGAACGCGACTATCTCCTTTATTTCATTCTCTGAAAGTGTGCCCTTGAAGCCGGGCATCTGCGTTGCGTCAAGGCCGTTTGCGACAATCGAGGCAAGCTCCTTGTCCTTTTTGATCCCGAAGTATTCAGGTATGAGCGGCGGGGCGTTGAGGCCGTACCTCTCGGGGTGGTGGCATGAGGCACAATGCCTGGAGTAGAGTTCCTCCCCTGAGGCAAACGCGCTGCCCGTGAGGATAGCCGAGATAAATATCGCTGGAAGCAGTCTCTTCATTTGTCCTTCCCTGGAATTGATGTGCTTACGCCCCGGCAGGTTCGAACGCCTTTGGAAAATACACGGGAGAGCTTTTCTTGTATTCCTTCAATGAATCGAGCGTCCTGCACGAAGCTGTACCCGCTATTTCGGCAAGCTCGTTGACTATCTTCTTAAGGTCCTCAGGAGAGTTGCCGTGTACCATTGTATAGACGTTATAAGGGAAACCCTCGAAGCTCGGCCTTATATAGCAGTGGCTTACCCTCGGGTGCTGTGAAAGAAGGCTGCCGGCCTCGTCGGCCCTGCTATCATCGATCGCCCAGACCACCATCGAATTTGATTTGAAGCCGGCGTTCCTGGGAGTGAGCGCAGCCCCGAACCGCCTTATTATGCCGGCCTCATTAAGTGCAGTAGCGCGCTCGAGGACCTCTGCCAATTCCCAGCCCAATATTTTCGCCGCTTCTTCAAAGGGACTCCGCGTGAGGAATATCTCCTCTCTCTGCAGCGCCCTTATAAGCTCTATGTCCCTTGGCTCCATTATTCCCCCACCTTGAGGTCTACCTTCACCTTGAACATCTTTTTGGCGTTGAGATTGTGTATGGGGTTTATCGAGGACTTTCTTGAAATGCCGGAGAGTATCTCTTCTATCCTCTCCTTCGATTCGGCGATGACCGTAAACCACAGGTTAGGGTGCCCGGCCCTGTAGTAATTGTGCGTCACCTGGGGATATGAGCTTACGATGGATGCGACGATATCGAGCCTGTCTTCAGGCACGTCCATCGCGCAGAGCGTAGACGTGTAGCCCATTTTGCGGGCGTCGAAGAAGGGGCCGACCTTGCGGAGCACTCCGGTCTTGACGAGCCTCTGCACCCTTGAGAGGGCCTCATCGGCGCTTATGCCGAGCGAGCGGCCGATATCGGCATAGGGGTCTGCTGAGATTGGAAAGTCGCCCTGTATCCGGTTCAGAAGGTCCTTATCAATTGCGTCGAGCATGTATTTCAGATACCTCCTTGAAAAGGGGTTAACCGAATACCTTCTCTCTCAATACGCCTTCGGGTTGATCGCTTGATTCGGACAAGGCCTGCTCAGACCAGTTGAGGATGTGGCTCAAGGAGACGACCTCTCCGATTATGAGGAGGGCCGGGGGCTTGACGCCCTCTTCCTTGCACCGGACGCTTATGTTGGATAGCGCCCCCAGAACCGTCCTCTGCCCCGGCATTGTGCCGCGGCTCACGAGGGCCGCCGGGGTAGCAGGCGGCCTGCCGTTCTCGATGAGTTTTCCGGTTATCTCTGTGATATTGGCCACGCCCATGTAGAAGACGATGGTATGGCCGAGTTCGGCAAGGGCAGCCCAGTTGATGTCTTCAAGCCCCTCGCCTTTCATGCGGTGGCCCGTTACGAGCGTGACTGCCTGGGAGTATCTGCGGTCTGTAAGAGGGATGCCGGCGTAGGCGCCAACGCCGATAGCGGCAGTGATGCCGGGGACTACCTCGAACTGGATGCCCTCATCGGCGAGATGGGCGGCCTCCTCGCCGCCTCTGCCGAATACATACGGGTCGCCGCCCTTGAGCCTTACAACGCGCTTTCCCATTTTGGCATGCTTGGCGATTAGGCGGTTTATCTCCTCCTGGGGGCATGAATGGAAGGATGTCTCTTTTCCGACAAATACAAGCTCGGCATCACGGCTCACGAACTCGAGTATGTCTTCAGAGACGAGCCTGTCGTAGATGACGACCTCAGCCTCTTCGAGGACCCTCTTGCCTTTGAGCGTGAGCAGCTCCGGGTCGCCTGGCCCGGCCCCGACGAGATGGACTTTTGGAGTCAAATCACACCCTGGAGTATTCCGTTTAAAGTTAGTAAAAAGGAAGAAGGCGCCCTAAAAAGACGGATAATACTGTAAGAATAAGTTTATAAAGTTAAAGAGGACTCAGACGCAGGAAGAGACTGGCAGACGGAAGTGCCTGTAGTTACAAAAATGCTGATTTTCCTGCCATTTTCGCGTCTTTTAGATAAGAGTAACGTAGCACCTCCGAAAGATTCTGTCAACGGGTTTTATGCCGCTTGAGCAACTTTCCTGTTAACAAATTATTCATTCCTTGCTACAATGTTCTCCGTGAGATTCCTCCCCTTGCTCTTCCTGATGCTCGCCTCTTTTTTAATCCCGCCGCATTCATTTGCGCTGGACGGCAACGCCTTGTACGCTGCGAACTGTGCGTCATGCCACGGCAGGGGCGGCGAGGGCGGCAAAGGGCCCGCGTTAAGAAAAGAAGGCCTGCTTCGAACAGTCTCACATGAATATCTTACCAGAACAATGACATTTGGCAGGCCTCTTCTCGGCTGCCCT
>Ga0209341_10002125_pt1 | contig 18982 bp, 13 predicted proteins | sample RifCSP13_2_FD_184020 | JGI IMG/M metagenome (GOLD analysis project Ga0209341, IMG submission 184020) | Soil microbial communities from Rifle, Colorado - Rifle CSP2_sed 13_2 (SPAdes) (version 2) | ecosystem: Environmental > Terrestrial > Deep subsurface > Rock core/Sediment | place: Rifle... | reverse complement strand
CGCCGAGGTGCTCGACAACGCCATGGACGAGGCGGTCGAGGGCCACGCCGACCACATTGGTGTCGCGTTCGAGGCCGACGGTTTCCTCAGCGTGACCGACAATGGCCGCGGCGTTCCTGTCGACCCACACCCGAAATTCAAGAAGAAGTCCGCGCTCGAGGTCATCATGACCACCTTACATGCGGGCGGGAAATTCAACTCGAAGGTTTACGAGACGAGCGGCGGCCTGCACGGCGTCGGCGTCTCGGTCGCCAACGCGCTGTCGGAGAGCATGGAGGTCGAGGTGGCGCGCGGCCAGAAGCTCTATCGCCAGAGCTATACGCGGGGTAAGCCCGACGGCCCGCTGAAGAGCCTGGGCGCGGTGAAGAACCGCCGCGGCACCAAGGTTCGCTTCCGGCCGGACCCCAAGATCTTCGGCAAGGGGGCGGCCTTCAGGCCGGCGCGGCTCTTCCGCATGGCGCGATCGAAAGCCTATCTCTTCCGCGGCGTCGAGATCCGCTGGTCGTGCGCCAAAGCCCTGCTCCAAGGCGACAGCGAGACGCCCGAGAGCGCCGTGTTCCATTTTCCGGGGGGCCTCAAGGATTTTCTGGCGAGCCGCATCGAAGGTCAGGAACCCGTCACCAAAGACGCGTTCACCGGAAGGATCGAGAAGACCGAAGGCTCCGGCTCGGTCGAATGGGCGATCGCCTGGATCGCCAGCGACGACGGGTTCTTGAGTTCCTATTGCAACACCGTGCCCACGCCCGACGGGGGGACGCACGAGGCGGGCTTGCGCGCCGCGCTCACCAAGAGCCTGCGCGCCTATGGCGAACTCACCGGCAACAAGCGCGTCGCCCAAGTGACGGCCGACGACGTGCTCGGCACAGCCGCCGCCATGCTCTCCATGTTCATCCGCGAGCCGGAGTTCCAGGGCCAGACCAAGGACAGGCTGGCGAGCCCGGAGGCCGCCCGCATCGTCGAGGGCGCGCTGCGCGACGCCTTCGACCATTGGCTGACCGGAAACCCGGCCCAGGCCAACCGCCTGCTCGACTGGATCATCGACCGCGCCGAGGAACGGCTCCGCCGCAGGAAGGAAAAGGAGATCGGCCGGCAGACGGCGACCAGACGCTTGCGCCTCCCCGGCAAGCTCGCCGACTGCGCGCTGAGCGGGGCGCAAGGCACGGAGATCTTCATCGTCGAGGGCGATTCTGCCGGCGGCTCGGCCAAACAGGCACGCGACCGGGCGACCCAGGCCGTGCTGCCCCTGCGCGGTAAAATCCTCAACGTCGCCAGCGCAAGCTCGAACAAGCTTGCCGACAACCAGCTCTTGGCCGATCTGATCCAGGCGCTCGGCTGTGGCACGGGGCCGCGCTATCGCGACGAAGATTTGCGCTACGAGAAAGTCGTGATCATGACCGACGCCGACGTCGACGGCGCGCATATCGCCTCGCTCCTCATCACCTTCTTTTTTCAAGAGATGCGCGGGCTCGTCGACCGAGGCCATCTCTATCTCGCCGTGCCGCCGCTATACCGCCTGAGCCAGGGCGCCAAGACCTTCTACGCGCGGGACGACGCGCACAAGGAGGCGCTTATGCGCAAGGAGTTCAACGGCAAGGGCAAGGTTGATGTGAGTCGTTTCAAAGGCTTGGGCGAGATGCTTCCGAGGCAACTCAAAGAGACGACCATGGACCCTAGAGTGCGCACGTTGCTCAGAGTCGAGATCGCCGACGACGACAAGAGCACGGGCAAGCTGGTCGATCAGCTCATGGGCAACAAGCCCGAGGCGCGCTTCCGCTTCATCCAGGAGCGCGCCGCCTTCGCCAAACCCGACGATCTGGATATTTGAGCTACAGCCAGCGCGGCACGCCTGCCTTATATTGGCGATAGGTCTCGCCGAATTGCCGCTCGAGATAGACTTCTTCGCGCTCGACCACGCCGCGCTGCAAGATGATCAGCACTGGAATCAGCAGCAGCAGGACCCACACGCTCGTCAGCATGACGGCAAGCCCGAAATAGGCGAGCACGAAGCCGATATAGATCGGGTTGCGCGTGACGCGGTAAGGCCCCTCGACCACGAGCGCCGTCGAGGGTTGCCCGGGCACGACGCTGGTGCCGGCAAGACGGAAGCGGCGGACCGAAAGCGCCGCAAGGGCAAAACCGATCGCCACGAAGGTCAAGCCGACCGAAAGCGCGAGCCCGTTCGCCGACCCAAGCCTCGGTCCGACCGGAAGGATGAGGCTCAGGAGGCAGCCGATCGCGAGCGCGCCCAGGAACAGCACGGGCGGCTTGATCGCCACATCGGCAGAGTCGGTCATATTCATGGCCTGGCGGCGGTCCCCCCTCCTTCTATCAACCTTATATTACGCGGGTTTTCCGCGCCGCGTAGATTTGCCTCTTGCGCCGATTGGTCAAGCGCCCTATTTGAGGAGCAGGCAATGCAGGGCATATTCGCCGCACTGCTTCAGTCGAGTCTTGCGCAAAGGCTGCGAATCGTTGCAGCAAATAGTTGCGCCTAAAGAAAGAAGATACGCGTGGCGCTTCGGGCCCCGCGGAATTTTTGCTAACGCATGAGCTTTTCACATCTTGGCTTAAGTCCGAAAGTGCTGACTGCCGTCACCGCGGCAGGCTTTGAAACTCCCACCCCCATACAAGATAAAGCTATCCCCTTCGTCGTCGCTGGCCGCGACGTGCTCGGCATCGCCCAGACCGGAACCGGCAAGACCGCCTCTTTCGTGCTCCCGATGCTGACGCGGCTGGAGCGTGGGCGCGCAAGAGCGCGCATGCCGCGCTCGCTGATCCTGGAACCCACCCGCGAGCTTGCCGCCCAGGTCGCCGAGCATTTCGAGATCCTCGGCAAGAGCCATAAGCTGACCGTGGCGCTTCTGATCGGCGGCGTGTCCTATGACGATCAGGACCGCAAGCTCGATCGCGGCGCCGATGTGGTGATCGCGACCCCCGGCCGGCTGCTCGACCATTTCGAGCGCGGCAAGCTGCTTCTGAACGGCATCGAGATTCTGGTGGTCGACGAGGCCGATCGTATGCTCGACATGGGCTTCATTCCCGACATCGAGCGCATCTGCAAGAAGCTGCCCTTCACGCGACAGACGCTTTTCTTCTCGGCCACCATGCCGGCGGAAATCCAGCGCCTCGCCGACAACTTCCTGCACCAGCCGGAGCGCATCGAGGTGGCCCCGCAGGCAACCGCCGCGGCGACCATCGTGCAAAGGCTGAAAAAGGCGCCCGACGACCAGGCAGGAAAACGCGAGGCGCTCAGAGCCTTGATGCGCGAGATCGACGTCAAGAACGCCATCATCTTCTGCAATCGCAAGAAGGACGTCGGCATCCTTTACCGCTCCCTCCAGCGCCATGGCTTCAGTGTCGGCGCGCTGCACGGGGACCTGGACCAGCATCAGCGCACGGCGACGCTCGATGCCTTCCGCAACGGCACGATCGCCTTCCTTGCCGCAAGCGACGTGGCGGCGCGTGGCCTCGACATTCCCGAGGTGAGCCACATCTTCAATTACGACGTGCCCATTCACCCTGAGGACTATATCCATCGCATCGGACGCACAGGGCGCGCGGGCCGCGAAGGTTTCGCCGCCATGCTGGTGACGCCGAAAGACTTCAAGGCGCTCAAGGCGATCGAGAAGCTGCTCCGCCAAGAGATTCCCTGGATCGATGGCGCACCCAGCGAAGCGGAGCAGAGAGAAGCCTCCGAGTCCCGGCCGAGCGAAAATGGCCGGCATCGCCGCGGTGGCCGCTCACGCCGCGACAAGCGCCCCCAGGGGTCGGGTGCGCCGACCAACCGTGAAAGCCATCAGCCAAGACATCAAAAGCCGAGCCCCCAGCGGAGCGCGCCCCCGCAGAACGGCAACGGCGCCGGCAAGCGGGATGAGCGCCGCAGCGACGTCCGGCAGGACCAGCACAAGCCTCAGCACCAGGGGGAGCGGAAAGGCGGCCACGTCGTTCACGGCGCCCCTGCCGAGCGGCCTCAAGGCAACGCGCCTCAGGCGGGCCGTTCCAAGCAACAGGGCATGGGCGACCACGTCCCCGCCTTCATGATGCGCCCGGTGCGGGTGACCTAGGGTTCGGAACTCCCCTTTTCCTCATCATTCCCCTCGTCATTGCCGGGCTTGACCCGCCTACGCGGGCCGACGGAACGGCATGGATGCCCGGATCAAAGTCCGGGCATGACGCAGACATTGGGTGACGCTAAGAGGCTTCGGGCGCTTCGGAGCGATCCCGCGCGGCTTCATCGGCGGGCTTGAGCGTGACCGACTCGCCGCAGCCGCAGGCGCTCGTCTGGTTCGGATTGTTGAACACAAAGCCGGAACGCATGCGGTCGGCGCGGTAATCCATCTCGGTGCCGAGCAGGAACATCACCGCGGTCGGGTCGATCAGGAGCTTGACCCCCTTGTCCTCGACCACCTCGTCGTGCGGCCCGACGTCTGAAGCATAAGACATGGTGTATTCCATGCCGGCGCAGCCGCCGTTCTTCACGCCGATGCGGACGCCTTCGACCTCCGTGCCGGAGGCGGCGGTCAGCGCGCGGATGCGCTCGGCGGCAGCCTCGGTGAGGGACATGACTTGCGGGCGGGTTTGGATCGTCATGGCTTGAAGGTGGGGCAAATCACGGGGTGGTTCAAGTGCCGGGCTCAGAACATATTGAGCGCAAGGCGCGCCTCGTCGGTCATGCGGCTCATGTCCCAGGGCGGATCGAACACGAGTTTGACCTTCACCTGGCCGACGCCCGGCACCGCCGAGATGGCATTCTCCACCCAGCCCGGCATCTCGCCGGCCACCGGGCAGCCCGGCGCGGTCAAAGTCATGTCCACCTCGATATTGTGGTCGTCGTCGACCTCAAGACGATAGATGAGGCCGAGCTCGTAGATATCGACGGGGATCTCGGGGTCGAACACAGTCTTGAGCGCCGCCACGAGATCCGAATGAAGCCGCTCGAGCTCGTCAGGCGGGATCGCCGACCCCTCCCCGCCGCCGGTGGCGCCGACGCAGGCCTTGATCTCGGCCGGCTCGAGCGCCCCGGCGGTCGCGTCCGCTTCGGGGGGGCCCGCAGACGCTCGCTCATCCAGGGAAGCGGGAGCCTCTTTCTCTCGAATTTTTTCAGCCATTTGGTCCATCGATCTTAAGCAAACATCTCACGCGTCTTGTGTAGCGCCTCGACCAGGATATCGACCTCTTCGACCGTATTATACATGGCGAAGGAAGCGCGGCATGTCGAGGTCACCCCATAGCGGGCAAGCAGAGGCTCGGCGCAATGAGTGCCGGCCCTCACCGCCACCCCATAGCGGTCGAGAATCGTACTGACGTCATGCGGGTGGGTGCCCTCCATGTTGAAGGAGATGATGCTGCCCTTGTTTTTGGCGCGGCCGAAAATGCGCAGCCAATTCAACTCGCCCAAGCGCTGCATGGCGTAACCGAGCAGAGCGTCCTCGTGGCTCCTGATGGCCTCGCGGCCGATGTGTTCGACATAGTCGACTGCGGCGCCAAGCCCGATGGCCTGCACGATGGCCGGCGTCCCCGCCTCGAATCTATGCGGCGGGTTGGCATAGGTGACATTCTCGGTGGTGACGTAGCCGATCATCTCGCCGCCGCCCTGATAGGGCCGCATCCGCTCCAGATGCTCCTTCTTGCCGTAGAGCACGCCGATACCGGTCGGCCCATAGAGCTTGTGGCCGGTGAAGGCATAGAAATCGACATCGAGATCCTGAACATCGACGGGAAGATGCACCGCCCCTTGCGCGCCGTCGGCAAGCACGGGGATGCCGCGCTCGTGCGCGATCCGCACCACCTCCTTCAGCGGGACGATGGTGCCGAGCACGTTCGACATGTGAGTCAAAGCAATCATTTTCGTGCGCGGGCTGATAAGTCGCTCGAACTCGTCGAGCAGGAATTCGCCGCTGTCGGACACCGGCGCCCATTTCAAGACCGCGCCGTGGCGCTCGCGCAGGAAATGCCAGGGCACGATGTTGGAGTGGTGCTCCATGATGGTGAGCAGGATCTCGTCCCCCTCCTTGATATGGGGGACGCCATAGGACGACGCGACGAGGTTTATCGCCTCGGTGGCATTGCGGGTGAAGATGATCTCCTCGTCGGAGCGCGCATTGATGAAGCGGCGCACCGAACCCCGCGCCTTCTCAAAATTGGCGGTGGAGAGGTTGCTCAGATAATGAAGCCCGCGGTGCACATTGGCGTATTCGTCGCCATAGGCGCGCTGGATGGTGTCGAGCACCGCGCGCGGCTTCTGCGCCGAGGCGCCGTTGTCGAGATAGACCAGCTTCTTGCCGTTCACCTCGCGGGAGAGGATGGGGAAGTCGGCGCGAATCGCCGCCACGTCGAAGGGCGTTCCTACCGCTCGCAAGTCCTTGGCCGACGGTGTGAGCACGGTCATCGGCGGCTCCTTCAGTCGAACTCGACGCCGAGCCACGCGGCCGAGGCGCGGACCAGGGCGTCGCGGAGCGCCTCGTCCTCGACGCGCTCGAGCGCCTCGCCGACAAAGGCCTGGATCAGAAGCGCGCGGGCTTCGGCTTCCGGGATGCCGCGCGATTCCAGATAGAACAGAAGGTCCTCGTCGATCTGGCCCGAGGTCGAGCCGTGGCCGCAGATCACGTCATCGGCGAAAATCTCAAGCTCGGGCTTCGAATCGAACTCGGCCGCCTCCGACAGGAGGAGCGCTCCCGCCATCTGCTTGCCGTCGGTCTTCTGCGCGCCGGGCGAGACGATGATCTTGCCTTGGAAGATGCCGCGCGCCTCGCCGTCGAGCACGCCCTTGAAGAACTCCCGGCTCGTGCAGCGCGGGACGCGGTGCTCGACCAGGAGCATCGTGTCGCAGTGCTGCCGGCCGCGCATGAGGAAGGCGCCCGAAATGTCGAGTACCGAGCCCTCGCCGGCGAAACGCGCATAGATCTGGTTGCGGGCAACGCTCGCGCCGATCGAGAACTGGAAGGCGTCGTAACGAGCATCGGCGCCAAGCTCGACGAGCCAAGTCGAGAGATGGAGTGCGTCCTCCCCCTCACGCTGCAGCTTCACATGCTTGATTGCGCCCTTGTCGCCGATCCTGACCTCGGTTGCCGCATTGCGCTGAAGTCCGCGGAGGCCAAGGCTGCCAAAGCTTTCTACCAGCATGGCTGAACTTCCGGGCTCCGCCACCACGACGTTCCTGGTAACGGTCGAGGCGGGCTCGCCCCTGCCGTCGAGCAGAATGATATGGACAGGCTTTTTGAGGGTCACGCTGGCGCCGATGCGCAAGGCCACGCCGCCGGTCATCAGAGCGGTGTTGAGGGCGAGCACCGGATCGTCCTCGCGCGGATTGACTTGAGCGAGAGCGGTCTTGAGCCAGGAAGGAGGCTTCTCCAGAGCGTGGGCGAGCGAAACCGCCTCGACGCCTGCCTCCTTCAGTCCGGCCATATCCGAGAGATCGGCCCTGAGATCGCCCTCGACGACAACGAGACGATAGGCGGGAAGCTTCGCCACCTCGCTGCCAAGCGCGTGTTTTAGCTCGGCCTCGCCCACGGCAATGCCTTCCGCCTTCAACAGCGGGTTGACGTCGGCAAGCCGCGCGCGGAGATCGGTATATTTCCAGGCCTCGATGCGGCGATGGGGCAGCCCGAGGCGACCGTAAGCCTCGATGGCCTTGGTCCTGAGGTCCGATACCCATTTGTTGCGGGCGCCAGGGAGCGCCTTCTCGGCGCTGGTGAACAGATCGAGAAGCTCCTGTTCGGCCTTGGTCCTGAACTGCTGGACTGGCAAGTCCATCGCGCGTCTTCCCCTTAGGCGGCCGCGCCGCTCGCGGCCTCGCCGAACTCCGCGTAACCCGACTCTTCAAGCTCGAGCGCAAGCTCAGGGCCGCCGGAGCGCGCCACCCTGCCGTCGGACAGAACATGCACCCGGTCCGGCACGATGTAGTTCAGGAGCCGCTGATAATGGGTGATGACGAGCATGGCGCGTTTGGGGCTTCTCAGCGCATTCACCCCTTCGGCCACGATGCGCACGGCATCGATGTCTAGCCCCGAGTCGGTCTCGTCGAGCACGCACAGCGCCGGCTCGAGCAAAGCCATTTGCAGGATTTCATTGCGCTTCTTCTCGCCGCCGGAGAAGCCGACATTGAGCGGGCGCTTCAGCATCTCGATGTCGATCTTGAGCAGCTTCGCCTTGGCGCGCACGAGCCTCAAGAAGTCGGGGGTGGAGAGCTCCTCCTCCCCGCGGGCCTTGCGCACAGCATTCACCGCCGTACGCAGGAACGTCATGGTGGCGACGCCTGGGATCTCCAGGGGGTATTGGAAGGCCAGGAACACGCCTGAGGCGGCTCGCTCGCTCGGGCTCATGGCGAGCAGGTCCTCACCCTTCCAGGTGACGGAGCCCGCCGTGACCTCGTAGTCCTCCTTGCCGGCCAGCACATAGGCGAGCGTGGACTTGCCTGAGCCGTTGGGCCCCATGACGGCATGCACCTCGCCCTGCGGCAAGGTGAGGTCGAGGCCCTTCAGGATCTCGCGGCCATCAACATTGACGTGCAAATTCTTGATCTCAAGCATTACGATTCTTCTCTAACCCCTTGCCACTGAGTCTGAATTCGATTGCGGATTTAGCCGACCGAGCCTTCTAGGCTGATGCTGATGAGCTTCTGCGTCTCGGCCATGAACTCCATGGGCAGCTGCTGGAGCACGTCGCGCACGAAGCCGTTGACAATCAGCGCCACGGCCTCCTCGGCCGAAAGCCCGCGGCTCAGGCAGTAGAACAGCTGGTCGTCGGAGATCTTCGAGGTGGTCGCCTCGTGCTCGAAGGTCGCGCTCGCGTTCTTCGCCTCGATATAGGGCACGGTATGCGCGCCGCATTTATCGCCAATCAGCAGTGAATCGCAGCAGGTGAAGTTCCGCGCATTGGCGGCCCGGCGATGCGCCGAGACTAGCCCGCGATAGGTGTTGTTGGAGTGCCCGGCGGCGATGCCCTTGGAGATGATGCGGCTCGAGGTGTCCTTGCCGAGATGGATCATCTTGGTGCCGGAATCGACCTGCTGATAGCCGTTTGAGATGGCGATCGAGTAGAACTCCCCTCTGGAGCCGTCGCCGCGCAGGATGCAGGAGGGGTACTTCCAGGTGATGGCGGAGCCGGTCTCGACCTGCGTCCAGGAGATGTGCGCGTTCTTGCCCCGGCAATCGCCACGCTTGGTGACGAAATTGTAGATGCCGCCCTTGCCTTCCTTGTCGCCAGGGTACCAGTTCTGCACCGTCGAATATTTGATTTCGGCATCGTCGAGCGCGACGAGCTCGACCACGGCGGCATGCAACTGTTTTTCGTCGCGCATAGGCGCGGTGCAGCCTTCGAGATAGCTCACGTAAGAGCCCTCGTCGGCGATGATCAAGGTGCGCTCGAACTGGCCGGTCTGCTCCGCGTTGATGCGGAAATAGGTGGACAGCTCCATGGGGCAGCGCACGCCCGGCGGCACATAGACGAATGAGCCGTCGGAGAACACCGCCGAGTTGAGCGTGGCGTAGAAATTGTCGGTGATGGGCACCACGGAGCCCAGATATTTGCGCACCAGTTCGGGATGGGTCTTCACCGCCTCCGAGACGGAAGAGAAGATCACGCCGGCCTTGGCCAGCTCCTCCTTGAAGGTCGTGACCACCGACACCGAATCGAACACGGCATCGACCGCAACGCGGCCTTCGACCCGGGCGCCCTCGACGCCGGCGAGCACCTTCTGCTCGGACAGCGGGATGCCGAGGCGCTCGTAAGTTCGAAGCAGCTCGGGGTCGACGTCGGCGAGGCTCTTGGGCCCTTCGGTGCTCTTGGGCGCCGAGTAGTAATAGAGGTCTTGGAAGTCGATCTTGGGGTGAACGACATTCGCCCAGGTCGGCTCCTGCATGGTGAGCCAGCGGCGATAAGCCTCGAGGCGCCAGTCGAGCAGCCAGTCGGGCTCGCCCTTCTTCGCCGAGATGAAACGGACCACGTCCTCGTTGAGGCCCTTAGGGGCCTTGACCGACTCGATGTCGGTGAAGAAGCCGTATTTGTACTTGTCGACGTCGATCTCTTTGACGCGAGCGACGGTCTCTTGCACTGCCGGCATGGCTCTACTCCAAATCCTTATCCATGTTTGAGCATGATCTTGTCGGAAAACCGGTTCCCACTTTTCCGGATCATGCTCTAGCGGCTCCTTAGGCCGCCACCCTAGGCCTGAGCCGCTTAATGAGCTCGGCAAAGGCCTTAAGGAAGTTTTCGATATCGGCACGCTTGGTCGCAAAACCAAGGCTTACGCGGATCGCGCCTTGGGCAATTTCCTCAGCCACGCCCATGGCGCTCAACACATGCGAGGCCTCCACCTTGCCCGAGGAGCAGGCGCTCCCTGAACTCACGGCGACGCCGGCAAGATCGAGCCCGATCACTAAGGTCTCAGCCTTGGCGCCCGGCACCGCGATGCACGTCGTGTTGGGCAGCCGCTTGACGCGCGCCGCAAGCACCACGGCATCCGGCGCGATGGTCAACGCGCCCTTCTCCAACTCGTTTCTCAGCGCCGCAATCGTTCCCATCTTCGCCAGGTCGGCAGCGGCAAGCTCCGCCGCCACGCCAAACCCGACAATGCCGGCGACATTCTCCGTGCCGGCGCGCTTGCGCCGCTCCTGGGCGCCGCCCTTGACGAGGGGCTCAACCGACGCGCCATTGCCCAGAACCAAGGCGCCCACGCCCTTCGGACCGCCGAGCTTGTGGGCAGAGAGGCTCAGCATGTCGGCGCCAAGCGCGGCCATGTCGAGCTTGATCCTCCCCGCCGCCTGAACGGCGTCGGTATGGAGGAGCCCGCCAGCGCTGTGAACGATCTTTGAAGTTTCCGCGACCGGCTGAATCGCGCCGGTTTCATTATTGGCGGCCATCAGGGAAACAAAAGGCCTCCAACCCCCTAAATGGTGTTTCTCAAGCTCTTTCGCAAGGATTTCGAGGTCGACGACGCCATCTGGCGTGACGGGAATCCTCGTCGTGGTTTCCGGATAGAATCGCCCGCCGGAGAGCACCGAAGGATGCTCCACCGCCGACATGTAGCAATGCCAGGCTCCGCCCGCTTGCGCGGCGAGCGCGAGAGCGTTGGCCTCGGTGCCCCCGCTCGTGAAGATCACGTCTTCGGTCCGCGCGCAGACAAGACCTGCCACCTTCGCCCGCGCCGCCTCGATGGCCGCGCGCGCCGCCCTTCCCTCGGCATGAACCGAGGAGGGATTGCCATAGAGATAGAGAGTCGCGGCAAAGGCCTCGCGCACTTCGGCGCGAAGCGGTGCGGTGGCGTTATAGTCGAGATAGGAGCGCTGGTTCATGCTTTGACGAAGCTCGCGGCCAATGGCCGCCGGTTAACGCTTGCACGAGCCCCGGTCGCGCGTGCTATGAAGCGCGGCCTGAGGTTCGCGCCGCCCCAAGTGCCCAGCTGTCCCGGAGCGGCTTGTTTGGAACAATTCTAATCTTAAATTGTATAGGTTTCCGGAGCGGCAGAGTCAAGTTTTGCGGCGCTTCCCATTTATCTTGCGTGGGGCTGCCCAAGCTCTCACATCCCCGCGGCGTAACGTGTAGCGAGGCCAGTAGTTCATGCCTGAAGTGAATATCAGCGGTCCCGCCGGAAGGATCGAGGCCCGCTACCATCATGAGCGCGGGCCGAACGCCCCCGTGGCGCTCATCCTCCATCCCCACCCGCAATTCGGCGGAACGATGAATAATCAGGTGGTGTATCACCTGTATTACGCGTTCCAGAAACGGGGCTTCTCGGTCTTGCGCTTCAACTTCCGGGGCGTGGGGCGGAGCGAGGGCTTGTTCGACAACGGGCCCGGAGAGCTCGCCGATGCCGCCACCGCGCTCGATTGGCTGCAAGCCTACAATGCCGATGCCCAGACCTGCTGGATCGCCGGCGTCTCGTTCGGCGCCTGGATCGCCATGCAGCTCCTGATGCGGCGCCCCGAGCTCGAAGGCTTCATCTCGGTGGCGCCCCCCGCCAATCTCTACGACTTCACCTTCCTCGCCCCCTGCCCCTCTTCGGGCCTGATGGTCAACGGGGCGAAAGATCGAGTCGTGCCAACGGAATCCGTGCGTGGGCTCGTGGACCGTCTCAAGACCCAGAAGGGCATCGTGATCGATCACTCGACCGTGCCGGACGCCAACCACTTCTTCGAGGGCCGCATGGACGGGCTCATGGAGGTGGTCGATGCTTATCTCGACAAGCGCCTCGGCAAGGGGAAGAAACGCAAAGAGTCCGCCGCCTAGGGAAGGCAACAACCTCCCACGCCTATGAGCACCGTCAAATCGGACTTCCTGCACGAGCTTGAAGCCCGCGGCTACGTCCATCAGGCGACGGACGAGGCGGGATTGAACAAGCTCGCGCGGAGCGAGCTTCTGACCGGCTATATCGGCTTCGACTGCACGGCGCCCTCCCTGCATGTGGGCAACCTGCTCAGCATCATGATGCTGCGCAAATTGCAGCAAACCGGGCACCGTCCGATCGTCTTGATCGGCGGCGGGACCACCAAGGTAGGCGATCCCTCCGGCAAGGACGAGGCGCGCAAGCTCTTGAGCGATGCCGAGATCGCCGCGAACGTCGCCGGCATCGAGCAGGTGTTCACGAAATTCTTGAGCTTCGGCCAAGGCCAGAGCGACGCTCTGATGGTCAACAACGCCGACTGGCTCGACACGCTGAACTACATCGACTTCTTGCGCGACTACGGCCGGCATTTCAGCGTCAACCGCATGCTGACCTACGAGTCGGTGAAGCTCAGGCTCGAACGGGAGCAGCCGTTAAGCTTCATCGAGTTCAACTACATGGTGCTGCAGGCTTACGACTTCGTCGAGCTCTACCGGCGCTATGGCTGTCGCCTGCAGATGGGCGGCTCGGACCAGTGGGGCAACATCGTGAGCGGCATCGAGCTCGGACGCCGAACCGACGGGGTCGAGCTATTCGGTGTCACCTCCCCTCTTCTGACCACCTCGTCGGGCGCCAAGATGGGAAAGACCGCCCAAGGGGCCGTGTGGCTCAACCCCGACATGCTCTCTCCATACGACTATTGGCAATATTGGCGGAATAGCGAGGACGGCGACGTCGAGCGCTTCCTCAAGCTGTTCACCGAGCTCCCCCTCAAGGAGATCGGCAAGCTCGCCAAGCTCAAGGGCGCGGAGCTCAACGAGGCGAAAAAGATCCTCGCCACCGAGGCGACGGCGCTCGTCCACGGCCGCGATGCCGCGGATCGCGCGGGCGAGACGGCGCGGGCGACCTTCGAACAAGGCCGTATCGATGCGAGCCTTCCCACCGTCGAGGTATCGCGCGCCGAGCTCGAAAAGGGCCTCGGCATCTTGAATGCGAGTCTACTTGCGGGCTTCGTCCAATCGACCGGCGAGGCCAGGCGCCAGATCAAGGGCGGCGGCCTCAAGGTAAACGACAAGACCGTTTCCGACGAGAGACGGCTCCTCACTCCTACCGATCTCACTGAAGACGGCGTGATCAAGCTCTCGCTAGGCAAGAAGCGGCACGCTTTGATCCGGCCGGTGTGAGGCTTGCGCCCTATTGCGGAGCCGTTCCCGTGTAATGGGCGCCAGGCTCCATGAAGGAGGACGGCGAGGACGGTGCGGTCTGATCCGGGACCGAGCCGGTGAATTCGAAGATCTGCCTGAAGATGCCAGGCGTCATCACCGACATGGGATTGACGAGCACAGAGGGGTCGTCGAGCTTGCCTTTGATGGCGAAGGTGATGCCGACCACCCCCTCGCCCTGACGGCCGACGAGGACCCTGCCCAGAATAGGAATCGCTCCGAGCGCCGAGTTCAAACCATAGAGGGGCACATAGGTGCCGCCGAGATCCACCGTCTGGGCCTTGAAGTCGACCGTGCCGCGCATGGTGGCGCCGAGCATGGGTCCGTTCATATAGGCATCCTTAAGCCGGAATTTGCCGGCGCCGACCGTGAAGGGTGCGCGCAATTGATTGAAGCCAATGCGCTGTCGCGTCACCTGCTGCTTGCGCTCCCCCAAGACCGCCGTTGAGTTCGGATCGGTGAGGACGTCGTTCACCACCGAATCCCCGAGCACGACGAACTCGCGTGCCCACAGCGTCCCGGTCTTGGTGCCCGCTCCGCCGGCGTCGAGATTGACCTGCAGCGACGCCTCGCCACCCTCGATGCTCGGATAAAAGCCCACAAGGCGGAACGCGGCGCCGGCATCGCGCGCTTCGACCTTGATGAGGCGCTCGTCTCCGCTCTGCTCGAGGTTGACCTCTACCGGGGCGTTGCCGTTCAGCTCGGCTTTGGCATCGAGCGCAATGAGCCGGCCATTGCGCTTCTTCATGGTGACCTGCACGTCCTTCGCGGTCGTGTCGTAGAACCCCGCGACCGTGTCGATCTGGGCGGTAAAATCGACGCCGAACGGCTCGGCCGGTTCTGCCCCCCCGGCGAACTGCCCGGCAGCGAACAGGGACTGGAAGAACTGCCTGCCGTCATAGCTCGGCCCTTCCGCCTTGATATCGAGCACCTGGTCGTCGCGGACCGTAGCCGTGATCTCGACATGGGTCAGGTCGTTGACCGAAAAATCGGAGAAATAGAACTCTCTGAGACTCTGATCGGGGGCGAGCGCAATCCCGCCCTGGATGTTGATGTCGTCGCCGAGGATCTTGAGGTTTTCGAGATCGGTCGAGCCGTCCGCCTTCGGTACGATGTCGAGCTGGACGGTTGCGGCACGGCCGATCGGCTTGGTCCAACCCAAACCGCTGAAGACGAGCTGCGCGTCGGTGAGATCGGCCTGCATGCTCATGGCCGACGGCGCGCCTTCCCCAAGCCGCGCGATCTGGAGCGTGATCGGCGTCGGCCCCTGCACCAGATGGTTGATCTTCATCCCGAGCTTGTCGCGCGCCGCCGCATCCAGGTTAGCCGTCACCCGAATGGGGGGCTGGCGCTCGTCAGGCGCACGGAAGATGCGCTGCCAGGCAAGCTCCGCCGGAACGCCCTTGATGCTGATCTCGCCCTTGGCTTCGACGGCCTCCTCGGTGAGGTTCACATCGAGTGTGCCACCCGCCACATCAACATTACCAATAAGGCTCGCGGCAATGGCGTCGTTAAGCCGCGCCGCACCCTTAATCTTGATCTGATTGAACTCGAGATTGGCCAATAGCGGCATGGTGAGCGTGAAGCCGCCCTCCGCCGTACCGCCCAGGAAGTCGGGCTTCAAGCCGACGCTTTGGATGTAGCCGAGCGGCTCATGGTCGAGCAGCTCAAGCACGGTCGGGGTGGTGCCGGCCGCCGTGAACGTGATCTCGCCCTGTTGGGGATCCTTGCGGAGATCGGGAATGAAAAAGCGGCCTTGGCTAAGCGCGATCTCCTGCCCCGACGGGGCGGCGATCTTGCCCTCGGGAATATCGACGGCGAACTGCATCCCGGCCACGGTCAGCTTGGCCTCGTTGGTGAGGACCGGCGGCATTCCGGAAATGTAGGCGATGCTCATGCCGGAAATATTGAGCTCGACACTCACCGCTTCGGCAGGAAGCTCCTCCCCCGCTTCGATTCTGGCGAGTTCGCCCGGGCCGAGGTTCACCGTAAACTTGCCGCCCAGGACCTGTCCGCCGCTGACCCGCTCCAAGGCCCAGCCGCGCGCCTTGCCGGCAAGGAATTTCGGCCAAAACCGCTTCAAGACGTCGACCGGCATCGGGCTGATCTCACCGGTCAAATGAACTTCTTCCGCGCCCGGGGTATCGATGAAGCCGCCGGAAAGCTGGATCGTGGCGTCGCCGGAGCGAATGGCGAAACGCGAGATCGTCACGCGCCCCTCTTGCGGTACAAGGCTCCCCGCGACCTGCCATTCATCGACCTTCATGGGCGAAAGCCCAAACTCCTCGACCGCGAGATTCGCCTGGTCGGCCTTGAGGGCAAAGTCCCAAGACGTCGGCGCGCCGTTAGCGTCGCGCACCGGACGGAACTCGCCGCTGATGACGGCCTTGCTTTTTCCCCAGGTGAGCGTCGAGGGTGAAATCTCGACCACGTCCTTCTCATTAAGATAACGCACATTGAGCTTGCCGCTGTCGATGCGTAGCGGACTGTCAGGGTCCCACGGCGGGGTGATCTGGCCGGACTCCAAATCGAACGTCGCCTCGCCCGACAAGAATTCACCTGAGTTTGAGAGCTCGACCGTGGTTTCGCCGTTCACCACCATGTCGAGAGCCTTGAGCGCACCGAGCGAGGAGAAGTTGCCGGCAATCCCCGAGGGAACGAGATTCTGGATAAGCGCAGTGATGGCGAGGCTTTGCCGCCTGGTTTGCTGCGCGGTGCGGAGCTCGAGTTGCCAGTCGCCTTTGGTCGAGGCGATATTGGCTTGGCCGATGAGAATGCTCCGTCGGCCCCGGTGCTCAAGATCGATGGAGAAGTCCGGCACTCGCCACGAGGTCTCAGTGCCGCTCTGACTGAGCACGACCAGCGCGTCCTTAACGCCGAACCTCGTCAAGTAGGACGTGTTGCCGCTTCGCGCGCGTTCGAACACTTCGGCAACCGTGCGCGTCACGTCGAGAGCTTGGACCCCTACGATTTGCTCTTCCTGTCGCTTGGCGATCGTGGTTTCCGGCGGAACGGCCGGCGCGGCTTGCTCGGTGAGATCTCCGTCCGGCAGCGAGCCGCGGATTGGAGCCTCATTGTCACCGGCTGCGGAGCGGGAGAATCTGAGCGACAGGCCTTGGCCTGAATCGTAGAAGAGCAACAAGCGCGGGCCGATGAAGTCGACGCTTCCCGGCGCGAGGCGCCCTGACAGTAGGGCGCTTCCGCTCATCCCGATGGCGGCAAGCGGCGCCTGAGCGAGGATGGCGCCGTCCTTGTCGAGCAGCCGGATATTACGCAAGCGGAACAGGACGCCGGGGCCGTCCGTCGCGCGCTGTAGGATCGCGTCGTCGATCTTCACATGCAGGTCGGTAAGCTCGCTGTTGATCGCCGCCTCGATGGTGGGAACGAGGCTCGGAAGGGAAACCGGGCCGCGGCCGAGCCGCCCATAACCGAGAACGATGGCGACCAGTCCCAGCACGAGAATACCGGCGAAGATTTCGCGGCAGACATGGGCGCCGTGCGCGGACAGTTTCTTGAGCTCGATCTGAACCGGCTGGGGAACGCGCTTCACCAACGCCCGGCCGCGCCCGGGCAACGCCAAGATCGCCCTGCCACCCTCGGTAGTCAGCTTGACGATGGCACCGGAAATCGGCTCGTTCGTTTCACCACCGCCGCCATGGTCGGCTCTTGCACGCACCCATCGGCGCGCCTGCGCCAATGCGCGTAACGCCAACGCTCGGGCTTGCGCGTGGAGTACCAGGATCGCCCTGCCACTCTCTGTGGTCAGCCTGACGAGAGCGCCTGAAATCGGCTCGTTCATTCCGTCAATGGTCCCGCCACGATCAGGCCCAAGACGCGCTCATTGCCGCCCCCTGCGCCAAGCAGGTCGCCAGCAATCAACGCGCCGACGGCCTCGCTCTGGTCGAAAAGCGACGCCTCGGTCTGCTCATGGCCTTGTGTCGGCATCCCCCAAGTCAAGCCCCTCGAACCCCTCAAGCCCCGTTGCCAGGCGCCCGACGCAAAGGATAAGGGCTCGTGGCATAAGAGGTGGTAAAATCGGCCAAAGGAAGGCGGTTCCCAAGCCCAAGCCGAGGCTTAGCTCCCCCCACCTTGAGCCGCTTCGATCGGGGAGAACCCCCATGACAACGCGAAGGCGAGGCGATATGGTCATGGCAGGAGTGGGCGCTGGGTATTTGCCCTCAGACGGGAAACTCCGCGACAATCCCTTAGGGCGGCTTATTCTCGTTCTTGTGTTGTAAGTCGCGGGCCTAACGTCGGGGAGTATTTTTGGCGCCTGCGTCACAGTATGCGATGGGGAGGTACCACGTATGTTCACAAAGAAGCCTGAGCCGGGAGATAGCGTGACGAAGATGGGGGAGCGGTTGGGCGGCGAGATGAAGACGCCCTTCACCGAGAGGCCGGCGACCTATGCTGCCAAGAGCCCCAGCCCAAGCGCAAGCAAGATGGTCCCCTCCATCATCGGCGAGGATCTCACCATCGTCGGCAATGTCAATTCCAAGGGTGAGATCCAGGTCGACGGCGAGATCCAGGGCGACATCCATTGCGGCTCGCTCTTGCTCGGCGACAAATCGCAAGTGATGGGCTCCGTCATCGCCGAAGATATCGTCGTCCGTGGCCGGGTGGTCGGCTCGATCAGGGGCTTGCGCGTCACGCTCCAGGCCCAGTCTCATGTCGAGGGCGATATTTTCCATCAGAGCCTCGCCATCGAGCAGGGTGCGTATTTCGAAGGGAAGTCGCGCCGCTCAGACGATCCGCTGGCGGAGATCAAGGCGACCCCAGCAAGTAGCTCTCGTGCCGAGTCGCGCCCTGACAAGCCGTCAGGTTTCGATGCGAAGCCTCACGACGAGGCAAGCGCGCATTCGACCCGCGCCGCCGAATAGCGGACGGGGCACGCGGGTCTTTAGCAGGGCCATCGCTAACGGGCCGCGGCGGCGCGTTAGGCTTTCGCGTCGGCGTGGATGCGCTCGGCGAGCGCCGCCTCGATGAAACGATCGATGTCGCCATCAAGCACGGCCGACGGGTTGGTGCTTTCGACGCCGGTCCGCAAATCCTTCACCAGCTGGTAGGGCTGCAGCACGTAAGACCGGATCTGATGGCCGAAGCCGATGTCGGACTTGGCGGCGGCGGCGGCCTGCGCCTCCTCTTCTCGGCGCTTCAGCTCGGCCTCGTAGAGGCGCGCACGCAGCATCGCCCAGGCCGTGGCCCGATTCTTGTGCTGCGACCGCTCGTTCTGGCACGTGACCACGATGCCGGTCGGCAAGTGGGTCATGCGGACGGCACTGTCGGTGGTGTTGACGTGCTGACCGCCCGCGCCCGATGAGCGGTAGGTGTCGATGCGCACGTCCTTCTCGTCGATGGCGATCTCGATCGTGTCGTCGATGGCGGGATAGATCGACACGGAAGCGAAACTCGTATGGCGGCGTGCGTTGGAATCGAACGG
>Ga0209341_10002124_pt1 | contig 18992 bp, 12 predicted proteins | sample RifCSP13_2_FD_184020 | JGI IMG/M metagenome (GOLD analysis project Ga0209341, IMG submission 184020) | Soil microbial communities from Rifle, Colorado - Rifle CSP2_sed 13_2 (SPAdes) (version 2) | ecosystem: Environmental > Terrestrial > Deep subsurface > Rock core/Sediment | place: Rifle... | reverse complement strand
TTCGAGCCCGAAGAGCGCCAAGGCCGGCTCGAGCTCCAGGGTGTCGATCTCGCCGGCGAGGTCCCACTCGCCGGCCGCCGTGAGCGGGATCCCGCCGACGAGCGTCGCCTGCCCCGATCCCGAGCGCAGCACGAGCGGCGCCACCGAGAGGCGGCCCGGCTCGTATCGCACCTCGGCGTCGAGCCCGAGCGCCCGGCCGCGCGCGGCGAGGTCCTTCGCGCGCACGCGCGCCGAGGCGCGCGGGTCGGACAGCGGCCCCGTGAGGTCGCCCTCGGCCAGCAGCCGTCCGTCGACCTGCGGCGTCCACGTGGGCTGGCCGAGATCCCCGAGCAGCGCGGGCAGCGCCTCGAGCGGCAACTCGGCGGTCCAGCGGCCCGACACCTGCCCCGAAGGAGCGATCGTGGCATCGGCGCCGAGGCGGGCGCCGCGAGCGTCGATCCGTGCATCGGCCAGCGTCAGCGTGCGGCCGCGCGTCCGCAGCCTGGCCGCTCCGGTCGGCTGGAGACCGGGCCCGGCGCCGGCCTGCAGCGTGATCTGGCCCTCGCCCCGCGAGGCTTCGACGTCCCAGCCCCGCGTCGTCCAGCGCAGCGCACCGCTCGCCCGGGCCGATAGCGGCAGCTCCGCGTCCGACACCGCCCGCGCGAGCGCCGCGGCATCCAGGCCATGGGCGCTCACACGCACGTCGGTCTCGGTCGAGCCGACGAGCGTCAGTGGGCCCTGCGCCTCGAGCCGTCCGCCGAAGCCGTGGGCCGTCGCTCGTTCGATCACGAGACGGGGGCCTTCAAGGCGGCCGTTGGCGGCGGCGCTCCACGGCCCGACGCCCGCGACCGTCAGCGCCTTTGACTCGGCGTCGAGCCTGCCTTTGAGCCGGTCGTCCTCGACCTCGACGGCGGCCTGAACCTCGATGAGACCTCGCAGGCCGCTCCCGGGAGCGAGCGCCTCGACGAGCGCGTCGTCGAAGGCCGCGCGGGCGGAGGCCGTGGCCGTGATCGGCAGGATCCGCTCCAGGCGGCCGCCGAGCTCGAGCGAGGCGGCGCCGGCTGTGACCCGCGCCTGCTCCACAACGAGCGCGCCGTCGTCGAGCGCGAGCGCGGCTTCGGCGCGCGCCCCGCTCACGCGCAGGCTGCCTCCCGGCCAGCCCAGCCCGGCGTCGCCGATGCGGAGCGTGCTGCGCCGGCTGGCGCCCGCCATCTCGAGGTCGAGGCGCCCCAGCACCAGCCAGGGCGCGCCCGTCGCGTCGCGCAGCTCGAGCCGGCCTTCGACGAGCTCGGCCCGCGCGAGGCGCTCGAGCACGCGCCAGGGCTGCGCCTCGAGGCCGCTCGCCCTGGGCGGCGCGGCCTCCGGCTCGCCGCTCTCGGTCACGACGACGCTCGGGCGCAGCACGGACAGCTCCGGGCCCGACGCGGGCGACCAATCCAGCTCGATCCGCTGCGCCTCGACCCGAACCCCCGGACGCACCAGGCTCACGGCCGTTGCCGCGGCGTGGCCCTTCCAGAGCGCGAGCTCGAGCTGGCCGAGCCGAAGGGTGCCGCCGAGCGTGCGCGAGCCCCAACCCTCGACGAAGGCGCGCACCGCGACGCGACCAGGCGGCGTGTGCAGCAGCGCCAGCCCCAGCAAGGCCGTGAGGACGAGAACGACGCCGAGCACGACGCTCGCGCGAAGCGCCTGCCGCAGCCGGGAGCGGCCGCGCCGCGGCACTGGCGCCGGAGGTGGAACGCCTTCGGCCTCCGGGTCACCGCCCGACGCGCTCACGACGTGATTCTATGCGACCGGCACATCGGCTACCCTGCGGGCGATGGCCGAAGTCGCTCTCGTCGGCGTGCCCTGGGACGAGCACTCGTCATTCCTGCGGGGCGCCGCGGGCGCCCCGCCCCTGATCCGGGCGGCGATGCGCTCCCCTTCTTCGAATCTCTCCACCGAGTCAGGCCTCGATCTCGGCAGCGACGCGCGCTTCGTGGACGCGGGCGACCTCGAGATCCCGCCGGGAGACGGAGGGCTGACCGCGATCGAGCGCGGCATCGCGGCGATCGTCGCGACCGGCGCGCGCGTTCTCACGCTCGGTGGCGACCACGCGATCAGCTACCCGGTCGTGCGCGCGCAAGCGAAGCGCCATCCCGGCCTCACGCTCGTGCACTTCGACGCGCATCCCGACCTCTACGACGAGTTCGAGGGTGACCGGCTGTCGCACGCCTGCCCGTTCGCTCGGATCATGGAGGAGAAGCTCGTGAGCCGGCTGGTCCAGATCGGGATCCGGACGCTCAACGCGCCGCAGCGCGCCCAGGTCGAGCGCTTCGGCGTCGAGCTCGTGGAGATGAAGGACTTCCGGCCCGACCTGGTCGTGAAGGCCGAGGGCCCGATCTACGTCTCGGTCGACCTCGACGGCCTGGACCCGGCCTTCACGCCCGGCGTGTCGCACCCGGAGCCGGGCGGGCTCTCGACCCGCGACGTGATCGGCGTCGTCCAGCGGCTGCGCGGCCGGGTCGTGGGAGCGGACGTCGTGGAGCTCAACCCATTGCGCGACGCCTCTGGCATCACGGCGGCCGTCGCGGCGAAGATCGCCAAGGAGCTCGCCGCGCGGATGCTGTCGGACTAGCCGCCCGCCCGTTGCCGGCTGGCTCGCGCTGGCGTACCCTTCCGTCCCTCCGATGATCGGACAGACGATCGGCCACTACGAGGTCGAAGCGCGCCTCGGCGGCGGCGGCATGGGCGTCGTCTACCGGGCCCGCGACCTCAAGCTGGGCCGCGCAGTCGCGCTCAAGTTCCTGTCCTCGCACCTGGTGGCGAGCGCGCGCGCCAAGCAGCGCTTCATCGCCGAGGCGCGCGCCGCCTCCGCGCTCGATCATCCCTCGATCGCGACGATCCACGCGATCGAGGAGACGACGGACGGCGAGCTCTACATCGTGATGGCCTTCTACGAGGGCGAGACGATTGCTGCGCGGCTCGCCCGCCGCGGCACGATCCCGGTCGGCCAGGCGATCGAGCTGGCGTTGCAGACCGCCGAGGGCCTCGCGCGGGCTCATGAGAACGGCATCGTGCACCGCGACGTGAAGCCCGCCAACCTGATGGTGACACCCGACGAGCGCGTGAAGGTGCTCGACTTCGGCTTGGCCAAGGTCGAGGACGTGCGGCTCACGGACGCCGGAACCACCCTCGGGACGCCGGCCTACATGTCGCCCGAGCAGGCGCGCGGCGCACGCCTCGACCCTCGCACGGACGTCTGGTCGCTGGGTGTCGTGCTCTACGAGATGCTCACCGGGCGCCTGCCGTTCTCGGGGGAGCACCGCGAGCAGGTGCTCGACGCCGTGCTGCACGCCGACCTCACGCCGCCCAGCCGTTTCACCAGCGTTCCGCCCGACCTCGAGGCCGTCGTCCTGCGCGCGCTCAACCGCTCCCCCGCCGCGCGCCAGCCGACGATGACCGCCCTGCTGGCCGAGCTGCGCGCCGTGCGCGACGGGCGCCTCGGTGCCTCGAGCGCCGACACGCTCGTGCGGTCCGGCTCCTCGACCGAGCGCGGAGCGCCCACGCCGGCTCCGGCCGCTTCCTCGACGGCCCCCTCGGGCGAGCGACGCTTCGTGAGCGTGCTGGCCTGCGACGTGGCCGACATCCTGTCGCTCTCCGAGGACACGGACCCCGAGGAGCTCCGCGAGGTGCTCGCCCGCTGCCACGACACCGGGGCCGCCGTCGTGCGCCGGCTCGAGGGGCACCTGGCCAAGGCCGACGAGGGCCGCCTCGTCGCCTACTTCGGCTACCCGTTGGCGCACGAGGACGACGCGCAGCGCGCGGTGCGCGCAGCCATGGCGATCGTGGCCGAGCTGTCGCGGCCCGACTCGCCGCGCGGCCCGGCCAGCGCGCCGCTCCTGCCCCGCGCCGCCGTCCACACCGGCCTCATGGTCGCCGGCGACGCGCGAGCGTCGGGCGCCGGGCTCGTGGGCAACGCCCCGGCGATCGCAGCGCGCCTCGTCGAGCGCGCCCAGCCGGGCTGCGTGGTCGTGAGCTCCGACACCCGTCCGCTGGTCGAGCGGCTCTTCGACCTCGAGGACGCAGGCGAGTTGTCGCTGCCGGGGCTGAGCCGGCCGGTCACGCTGGCGCGGGTGCTGCGCGAGAGCGCCGCGGCGTCGAGCGGCATCTCGCGCACGGCGCTCACGCCGTTCGTGGGCCGCGAGGAGGACCTGGCGCTCGTGCGGGCGCGCTTCGAGCTCGCCCGGGAAGGCCACGGCCAAGCCGTGCTCGTCACCGGCGAGCCCGGCATCGGCAAGTCGCGCCTGCTCTTCGAGCTCGGCGAGCGCCTGCGGGACGAGCCCCACTTCCTGCTCGAGTGCCGCTCCTCGCCCTACCACACGGGCCACGCGCTGCACCCCGTGATCGAGATGCTGTCCCGGCTCGCTCGGCTCGAGGAGTCGCACACCCCGGACCAGAAGCGCGACCGGCTGGCCCGCGCGCTCGAGCCCGTCGGAGCCACGCCCGAGACCGTGGCGCTGCTCACCGACGCGCTGTCGCTGCCACCGGACGAGGCGCGCTCACCGCTCGAGCTCACGCCGCAGAAGCGCAAGCAGAAGACGCTCGAGGCAGTGATGCAGCTCGTGCTGGCCGCCTCCGCGCGCCGGCCCGTGCTGCTCGTGGTCGAGGACCTGCACTGGCTCGACCCCTCGAGCGACGAGGTGCTGGACGCGCTCGTGCGCCAGGCGGCCGGTGCTCCCGTGCTCGTGGTCGCGACTGCGCGCCCGGGCACGAGCCCGGCGTGGGCGGGAGAAGAGCATGTCACGCGTCTCGCCCTGCGCCGCCTGACGCGCCTGCAGACGGAGCGTCTGGTCGAGCGCGTGGCCGGGCGCGGCGGACTGCCCGCAGCGATCGTGGAGCAGGTGCTGAGCCGAACCGACGGCGTCCCGCTCTTCGCCGAGGAGCTGACGCGGGCGATCTGCGACGCCGCAGGGGCGGACGGCGACGGAAGGCGGCCCTCGGCGGAGGCGCTCGCCAGCTTCGTGCCGACGACGCTGCAGGAGTCGCTTGCCGCGCGGCTCGACCGGCTGGGCCCGGTGAAGGGCACGGCCCAGCTCGCCGCCGTGCTGGGACGCGAGTTCCCGCTACCCTGGCTCGAAGCCGTCTCGCCGCTCTCGGCCGACGCGCTGCGCAACGAGCTCGAGCGCCTGGTCGACTCGGGCCTGCTGCAGCCACGCGGGCCCGCCCCGGCCTCGGCCTACCTGTTCAAGCACGCGCTGGTGCAGGAGGCCGCCTACGCGTCGTTACTCAAGACCACGCGCCAGCTGTACCACGAGAAGGTGGCGCGCGCGCTCCAGGAGCAGTTCCCGGAAACCGCGGCCGCACAGCCGCACCTCGTCGCGCATCACCTCACCGAGGCCGGCCACGCCCCGGCCGCGATCGACTGGTGGTCGCGCGCGGCGGGCCGCGCGGGTGAGCGCTTCGCGAGCCGCGAGGCCGTCGCCAACCTGCGACGGGCGCTCGACCTGCTGTTGACACTGCCCGAGGGTGGCGAGCGGGACAGCCACGAGCTGGGCCTGCAGATGGGCCTGTGCGCGCTGCTCCCGAGCGTCGGCGGATACACCTCGGCCGAGACCGAGCAGGCGTACCTGCGCGCGCAAGAGCTGTGCGACCGAGCCGGCCGCGTGGCGGACAACTTCTACGTCCACCACGGGCTGTGGGCGTTTCACCTGGTGTGCGGCCGCCTCACGGTCGCGCACGAGCGCGCGCAGGCACTCCACGACGCGGGGCACGAGCGAGGGGATACGCTCTCCGTCCTCGACGGGCACTACGCGCTCGGCTGCACGCTCGCGGACATCGGGGAGACCGAGGCCGCGCTCCACCACCTCGAGCGCGGAACGGCCGTGGACGAGGCGGATCCCGGCCGCGCCCCGAGCTATCACGCCGGAATGGAGCTGGGCATCACCACTCCGGCGTTCTCGGTGATGCCGCTCTGGCTGCTCGGCCGCCCCGACGCGGCGCTCGAGAGGGCCCGGCGCACGGCCGAGAAGGCGAGGGCGCTCGGCCACCCCTTGAGCCTCGCCTTCGCGCTCTACTACGTCACCTGGGCCCACATGCACCGGGGCGAGGCGGCTCGCACCGCGGAGAGCGCGCGCGAGATCCTGAAGCTGTCGGAGGAGCACGGCCTCTTCTTCGGACCGCTCGGCGCGTGCCTGCTGGGCTGGGCGCTCGACCAGGAAGCCTCGCTCGTGGCCGCCTGGCGCGCCCCGCGGCCGACAGAGGCCGAGGCCGCGCCGGCGAGCGACGAGGACTTCGGGCGTGTCGCGGCGAGCCTCGCCATGTACCGGGGGTCCGGCTCGCTGCTGAATGTCCAGTTCATGCTCTGGCTGCTCGCGCTTGGACACGCGCGGCGGCGCCGCTTCGCCGAAGCCCGCGCGGCCGTGGACGAGGCGCTAGCGATCGTGGCCGAGACGAAGGAGGTCTGGTGGCAGGCCGAGCTGCTGCGCCTCTCGGGCGAGCTGGCGCTGGCCGCGGCCGGCACGGGAGCGGAGCGCGGGGCGGCGCAGAGCGAGGCCGCGGCGGCGTTCGCGCGCGCGGGCGAGATCGCGGCGAGCCAGAAGGCGCTCTCGCTCGAGCTGCGCGCGGCCGCGAGCCTCGCGCGCCTGCGCAAGGATGAGGGCCGCGGGGAGGCAGGCCGCGCGGCGCTCGCTCCGGTGCTGGCGCGCTTCGCCGAAGGCCACGCCACCGGCGACCTGGTGGCCGCCCGCGCGCTACTCGCCGAGCTCAGCTAGCCTCGCGCCTGAGCCCTCTCGACGGCTCAGCGGACGAGCCCCTCCCAATCGACAATGACTGTGGCCAGCCGCGACGCAGAATGCTCCGGGGGAAGGCAGATCACGAAGCGTTGCCCACCGGCTGCGACGGCGTAAGGTGGCGGGGAGTCGGGGCTGATCTCGCCCAGGAGCGGAAGGGATGGAAGCGGGAAGACCTCGGCCGGCCGCGACGCTTCAAGTGCGCTGTCTCCCGCCACGGAAACGCTCATCAGCCTCACGTCTTCGGACAGGTAGAAGAGCTCCCGCCCGCCGGCAGGCCAGCGTGGCCAGGTCCCTCCGTCCACGGAGACCATGAAGCGGCTGTCGAGCGCCGGGTACGGCATCACGTAGATCTGGGAGTGCCCCAACTGCCGAGCTTCCACGGCCAGCCACCGGCCATCCGGTGAAAACGTCGCGTGGCTGCCATCGACGAGAGGACGAGCCCGGCCCCCGGCGTTCACCGGCAGCCACCACAAGCGACGCCGGCCGTCCAGCTCCTGGGCCGCCGCCACGATGCCTCGCCCGTCGGGCGTCCACGCGCGGGGATACAGGTAGAGCAGCTCCGCCCCGTCGAACAGGAGCGTGTCCTCCCCCAGCCCGTCCGTTCGCTGCCGATACGCGAGCCACTTCCCCGCGCGCGCGGACGAGAACGCCACCTGCTTTCCATCCGGCGACCACACGGGATGGTGTCCGTCGTGGGGTGGGCGGGTCAGACGAGAGCGCCCGCCGCGGGACGCGTCGAGGACCCAGATGGTGTGTTGGCTGCTGTCCTCGTCTTCGATCTCCACGGCCACCCGCCGGCCCTCGGGGTCGAGCGCGGGTCCGAGGTAGCGACCCACGTCGGTGAGCCGTTCCGTGGTCCGCCCCTGGCGGTCCTTGGAGATGAGCTCGGTACGCATCTGCCCCGCCTCCAGGTAGACCAGCGGACCGCGCTCGGCGACAGAGAAGCCCGCGTGCCCGGTCGCGGGGTTGTTGGCCACCCGCGTGGCGATGGGTCGCGGCTCTCCCACCAGCCGGAGCGCCCGATCGTCGAACCGCTGCGCCAGGAGCACCCCGTCCCGGACGAACAGCAGGTGGCCCGTCCGTGCCAGGACGGCGCGTGACTGGCCCTCGTGCACGAGGGTGGGCGGCGCCCCAGCGTCGAGCGACCCCACGTAGATCCGGCTCGGCCCGTCCGCCTGCCGTACGAGATAGAGGAACCGCCGCCCGTCGGGGAGGAAGCTCGGGAATCGCAGGAAGAGCTCCCCGGGCCCGCGCTGGACGACGACCTGAGGCTGGCCCCCTTCCGCCGAAATGCGGGCGAGCGACGCGCCGGTCGAGAAGAGAATCACTCCGTCGCGACTCCAGGCGGCGCCGGCCATGCCGGCTTCCTGGTCCGAGGCATCAGCGAGAACCTGGACCGCGCCACCGTCCACCGGGGCCTTGCGGAGCTTGTCCTCGGCGAGGAAGCCGACGAAGCGACCATCCGGTGACCAGAAGGGACCGCGGGCGTTCGCCGTGCCCGGCAGCTCGCGCACCGACGTCGAGCCGAGATCGCGGATGAAGATCGCGGATCGTCGGTCGCGGCCCATGCCCACATAGGCGATGCGCGATGCGTCGGGAGACACGACCAGCTGCGGCGAGCCCCTCCACGACAAGAGCGAGCCGCTCTCCACCGGGAAGGTCAACGACGAGACGAACGGGGCGCGCGCCGAAGGCTCCGCGCGCGGCCACAGCGCCACGACGGCGATGCTCGCCAGGACGGCCCCGAGGGCGACGAGACCGATGCGCTCGGCCCAGTGTCGTGGAGTCCTCGCGCGTCCACCGCCCGTCATCTCCGGCACGGCCACGGCGCTACTCGTGGCTCCCACGACCTCGAGACCGAACGCCACCTCGCGACCCGAGGCAAAGCGGTCCTCCCGACGCTTCGCCAGGCAGCGGTCGAGCAGGCGGAGAAGCGCGGGCGGCAGGTCGGACCGCCGCTCCGAGAGGGGCGACGGCTCGTCCCGCAGAATCGCGCTCAACGTCTCGGCCACGGTGGCCCGCTGAAATGCCGGCCGGCCGGCCAGCATCTCGTAGAGCACCGCGCCAAAGGCAAAGACGTCCGAGCCGGCGTCGGCGGGCTGGCCCGAGAGCTCCTCCGGCGCCAGGTAGGCGACCGTGCCCATCACGGCACCCTCCTGCGTGAGAGTCATCTCCGTGACGGACGCGCCCGCAGTCCCTGCGCCCTCCAGGGGCCGGGTGAGGCGCGCCAGCCCGAAGTCCAGGATCTTCAGGCGGCCGTCCGTGGTGACGAACAGGTTGTCGGGCTTGAGGTCGCGATGCACGATCCCCTGCTCGTGGGCCGCGGCCAGGCCGCGCGCCGCCTGCAGGGCGTAGTCCTGTACCCGCGCCACCGGGAGTCGCTTGCCGCCGATCACCGCGCGCAGGGTACGTCCGTCGAGGAGCTCCGTCACCAGGTATGGCGTCCCTTCCGGCGACCCGACGTCGAAGAGCGTCAGGATGTTCGGGTGGTTGAGCGCGGAGGCCGCCCGCGCCTCTTGTTCGAAGCGCTTCAGCCGCACAGGCTCGAGCGCCAGGCCCTCGGGCAGCACCTTGACCGCCACTTGCCGCCCCAGGCGCGTGTCGAGCGCGCGGTACACCTCGCCCATGCCACCGGCGCCGATCGGCGCGATGACTTCGTATGGGCCGAGACGGGTGCCCGCCAGCAGAGCCATTGCGAGTGAGCGATTCTAGCGCGCTAGACTGGCCATGCCGTCCGCTGCCGGACGGCAAGGCCGACAATGCCCCGCTTCCGCGGTTTCATCCTGCACCCGACCTACCGGGTCGAGTCGGGCATCCCCGTGCTGCACCTCCACGGGCGGCTCGAGGACGGGCGGGCATTCCTCGTGCGCGAGCGCCGGCTGGTGCCGCGCTTCTACGTCGAGGCGCAAGACGCGGAGCGGTCACGGGCGAAGGGGGCGGTGAGGCAGTCTCCGACCGACCAGGTCACGCTCGTGGGGCGGCCCGTCGTGCGCGTCGAGGTCGCGGAGCCCGCGGACACCCCCCCGCTGCGAGACCGCCTCACTCGAGCGGGCATCCCGACCTACGAGGCCGACGTGCGCTTCGCGATGCGCTACCTGATCGACCGCGGCATCCGCGGGTCGCTGGAGATCCACGGCGAGGGCCGCGAGACAGCGGGACAGGGCGTCGTCTTCGAGGACCCGGAGCTCCTCCCCGCCGACTGGTCGCCGCGGCTGCGCGTTCTCTCGTTCGACATCGAGACCGATCCCGCGGCCCGCCGACTGCTCGCGATCGGCCTCTACGGCTGCGGAGCATCGGAAGTCCTCCTGCTGACCCCGGAGGGCCAGGCGTGTCCGGGCGGTGCGCGGCCCTTCGCGACGCAAGGCGAGCTCGTCGCGGCTTTCTGCGCCCGCGTGCGCGAGCTGGACCCCGACGTGCTGACCGGCTGGAATGTCGTGGATTTCGACCTGGCCGTGCTCGACCGGATCGCGAGCGCCGAGCGCGTCCCGCTCGTGCTCGGCCGCGGGCCAGAAGCCCTCAGGCTGCGCCCAATGGGCGGGGCGCGCGGCGCGCGTCAGGCGAGCATCCCGGGCCGCGTGGTGCTCGACGGGATCCACCTGCTACGCGGTGCTTTCGTGCGGATGGACGACTACGGCCTCGACGCGGTCGCCCGCACGGTCCTCGGCAAGGGCAAGACGCTCGCCGGCCGCGGCCGCGCGGAGGAGATCCTGCGCCTCTTCGAGGAGGACCGGGAGCGCCTCGTCGAGTACAACCGCACCGACGCCCGCCTCGCCCTCGAGATCCTCGAGCGTCTGCGGCTCGTCGAGCTGGCGGTCGAGCGAAGTCGCCTCACCGGCCTGCCGGTCGATCGCGTCGCGTCCTCGATCGCCGCTTTCGATTTCCTGTACCTGTCGGCCCTCGGACGGCGGCGCGTCGTGGCGCCGAGCGTCCGCGCGGAAAGCGACGTCGTCGAGCCCCAGGGCGGAGGGCACGTGCTCGAGCCCCTCCCTGGCCTTTACGAGAACGTTGTGGTGCTCGACTTCAAGAGCCTCTACCCGAGCTTGATCCGCACCTTCGAGATCGACCCGCTCAACTTGGTCCGGCCCGAGGCGGGCCAGGTGGGCAGGGACCCGATCGTGGCCCCGAACGGCGCCGCGTTCGGGCGGGGAAAGGGCATCCTGGGCGAGATCCTCGACGAGCTCATGCCCTGGCGCGAAGAGGCGCGCCGCGCGGGCGACAGCGTCAAGAGCCACGCCATCAAGATCCTGATGAACTCGTTCTACGGCGTCCTCGGGACGCCAGCTTGCCGCTTTCACGACGTGCGCCTCGCGAACGCCATCACCTCTTTCGGACGCGAGATGTTGCTCTGGTGTCGAACGCGGATCGAGGCGGCCGGCCGACGCGTGCTCTACGGCGACACGGACAGCTTGTTCGTCCTGACGGGCGCCGGCGACGCCGCCGCCGCACGCGCTGCCGGCGAGACGCTCGCCACCGAGCTCAACCGCGACCTCGCGCGACACATCGAAGAGCGCTGGCGCGTGACGAGCCGGCTCGAGCTCGTGTTCGACCGGCTCTACCTGCGGCTGTGCCTGCCGGCCGTGCGCCACGGCACCGCGGGTGCACGCAAGCGCTACGCCGGCCTCGTCGAGGGCCCCGGCGGCGGGCGCGTCGTCTTCACGGGCATGGAGGCGGTCCGCGGCGACTGGACCGAGCTCGCGAAGGTGGTCCAGCGCGAGCTGTACGCGCGCCTCTTCAGCGACCGGCCCGTGCTCGAGTACCTGCGCGAGGTGGTCGCGGACCTGCGCGCGGGTCGGCACGATGGGCTTCTCGTCTACCGAAAGTCGTTGCGCAAGTCACCGGAGGCCTACACCGCCACGACGCCCCCGCACGTGGCGGCGGCGCGCAAGATCCCGGGCAAGACGCGTGGGCGCGTGGCCTACGTCGTCACCAGCGACGGCCCCGAGCCCGCAGACGACCGGCGCCACCCGATCGACTACGAGCACTACGTGGAGCGCCAGCTGCGCGCAGTCGCCGAGCCGGTGCTGGCGCTGCTCGGCCAGGACTTCGACGACGCCACAGGCTCGCGGAAGCAGCTCTCGCTGTTCTGACCCTAGCGGGAGCTCGCGGGCAGGATTCGGAACGCGCTACGGCTCCCGCCAGGCGCGTAGTAGCCGGAGCGGTGGCGCACCTGCAGGCTGCCCTGGCGTGTGCGGATCGCGATCCGTCGCCAGCGGCCGTCGGAGCTCGGGTTCAAGGGCACGTAGCCGACGCCGTAGAGCGTGCGCAGCTCGGAGGCGATGCGGTCGTAGGCCCCGTCCAGCTCGGCGAGCGAGCGCGGGAAGTAGGCGCGGCCGCCGGTCTCCCGGGCGAGCGCCGTCAGCACGTAGGTCGGCAGCGTGGGCGCGGGATGCCCCGGTGCCGGGGGCGTCAGCAGCCCGATGGCGTAGATCACCACGCCGGCGCGGCGCGCGAGGTCGATGAGCTGCTCGTCGTCCACCATCGAAGCCGTGTCCTCGCCGTCGGAGAGCACCACGATCGCACGCCGCTGCATCTCGTCCGCGTTGCGGTTCCTGGCCTGGTCCTTGAGCGTGACGTAGAGCGCGTTGTAGAGAGCGGTGTCGCCCAGCGGCGAGACCTCGTCGACCGCCCGCTCGAGCGCCGCCATGTCTCCCGTCGACTCCTGCAGCACGCGCAGGCTGCGGCTGAACTGGGCGACCTCGGCCTCGTCCCCCGGCCGGAGCGTTCGCAGCAGGCGTTGCGCCGCACGCTTGGCGACGGGCAGCACCCCGCCCATCGAGCCCGAAGCGTCGAGCATGACCTGAAGCCGGATCGGCCACTCCTCCTGCGCGAACAGGCTGATGGGCTGCGGGACGCCGTCTTCGAAGAGCGTGATGTCGTCGGGGCTCAAGCCCGCGACCTGGCGGCCACCCGTGTCGGTGACGACCAGGTTGAGGCTCACCACCTCGACGGCTGTCTCGAACGTCGGGACGCGGGGACGGGTCTCCGCCTGAAGTGCTCCGGCTACGAGCGCCAGCAGCAACGCCCCTCCGCCGGCTCGAAGCGCCCCTGACCAGTGTCGCATCGCGTCCCCCCCATTCGTGCGGGGTGCAAGACGCGTTCCGAGCGCGGGGCGGCGGCAACCCGCTGACGCATCAACGCGTTGTGGATTGCCGCCGGTGCTGGCTTACGCGACGCGAAGACGGTTGTCCGCTTTTCGGAATCCGGACGGCGGTCAGTCGCGAGCGTTTCGGATCAGCCGCGAGCGATCACTTCGGCTGCGGCACGATCCGCAGGTAGGGCTTCGGCGACTTCCAGCCCGCGGGGTACTTCTGCTTCGCCTCGGCGTCCGAGACCGCGGGGACGATGATCACGTCCTCGCCCTGCTTCCAGTTCACGGGCGTCGCCACCTTGTGCTTCGCCGTGAGCTGGCAGGAGTCGAGCAGCCGCAGCACCTCGTCGAAGTTCCGGCCGGTGCTCATCGGGTACGTGAGCATGGCCTTCACCTTCTTGTCCGGCCCGATCACGAACACCGAGCGGACCGTGGCGTTGTCGGCCGCGGTGCGGCCCTGCGAGGTGTCGCCCGCCCCCTCCGGCAGCATGTCGTAGGCCTTGGCGACCTTGAGCTCGGGGTCGCCGATCATCGGGTAGCTGACCTTGTGGCCCTGCGTCTCCTCGATGTCCTTCGACCAGCGCACGTGGTCGTCCACGGGGTCGACGCTCAGGCCGATCACCTTGGTGTTGCGCTTGTCGAACTCGCCCTTGAGCGACGCCATGTAGCCAAGCTCGGTGGTGCAGACCGGCGTGAAGTCCTTCGGGTGCGAGAACAGGATCGCCCAGCCGTCGCCGATCCACTGATGAAAGTCGACCCGGCCCTGGGTCGTTTCCGCCGTGAAGTTCGGGGCCTCACTGTTTATGCGCAGAGCCATACAACCCTCCCCATCCACTCGATACGTCCGAACATATCATTCTCGCTTGGCGCGTGGGACGGGGCCCGGGGCTCAGGCCAGCCGGCGGACGTCGGCGAGCGTGTCCGGGATCAGGAACGTGACCTCGCCGTGCCAGCTGCGGTTGATGATGCCCTGGAACAGCAGCCGGCTCACGCTCTCGTCCACGCGGCCGGGCACGTGGTCGATCGCCCGGTGCGAGAGGCGGACGAGGCCGAGCAGGACCGCCTTCAGCAGGCGGTGCCCGAGCACGGGCGGGATCTTGACGCGCGCGCAGCCCTCGGCCCCGATCAGGTCCTGCATGTAGATCCGCGGCACGACGCCGAAGCCCACGAGGCGCCAGGCGCGCGGGATCATGTCCTGCAGCATCCGCAGGTTGGCCCACGCGAGCTCGACGCCCTTGGGGTTCGCTCCCGGGCCCACGTAGTGGCGTCGCTTGAAGGCCGCGTAGAACTCGGCCGCCTCGGCGACGTTTCCCGGCACCCACTCGCCGCTCTCGGGCCGCCCCGCGGGGTGGATGCCGACGAGCTGGGCGTAGATCCGCCACAGGTAGTAGAGGTCCTCCTCCTCGTCGGGCCGCAGCCCCACGCCGAGGGTGCGCATACCGTCGATCACCAGGTAGGAGAAGCCCATCACGGTCGCGAGCATGTCCTCGAGATTGATGGGCGGACCGTACTTCGCGACGTCGAAGGGCGGCTTCATCCGCCGGAGCACGAGCGCGCGGATCGCGGCGTGCATCAGCCGCATCTTCTGGGCGGTGGTGATCGCCTTGCCGTTCTCGGCGAAGCCCCCCGGCGACGACACGTTCACCACCATCTGCAGCACGCCCAGCAGGCGCCGATAGGGGTGTCGCTCGAGGTCGCCCGACAGGCTCAGGATCTGGCCGAACGACGGCGCCGCGTAGCCCTCCGGCAGCGACTTGGCGAGCAGCACGAGCGCCGCCGGGAAGGCGTGCTTCATCCAGATGAACTCGCCGCGCGAGATGCGCGGGAGGTCCGTGCCGGGCGGCAGCGCCCGGGTCGTCCCGAAGAACTCGACGAGCGCCTGGGGCGATCCCTCGGGCAGGCGATCGTCGTTGGAGGTGACGTGACGGAAGAGCGCCGCCGAGCCCGAGGCGCCGCCCTCCGAGAAGAGGCGCTTGACGCACGCGTCGGCCTCGTCGTCGACGTGGCGGCGGATCTCGTCGAGGAACACGTCCTCCGACCAGCGCGTCGCCATGGCTCAGGCCGCCCTCGGGACGCGGCACGTGTGGAACAGCCACACGTAGTAGACGTCCAGCACCAGCGTCACCGCGCACAGCGTCTGCAGGAAGCGGTTCTCGGGATAGACGAGCACGCAGAAGCCGATCACGAGGCCGTTGCCGAGCAGCTTGCACCAGGCGACGAACGGCGAGTAGGGTGTCCGGTCCCGCTCGCGGAAGAACTGGGGGATGTAGAGCGCCGACATCAGCAGCGTGGCCATGTAGCCCGAGACGAGCCCGGTCGACGTGTCGTAGCCCTGGCGCACCAGCAGGTAGATCGTCCCCGCGAAGGCCAGGATCGCGAAGCCCACGGACAGGCGGAAGTACTCGCGCAGCTTCGGCGTCTGAAGGTGGCGCACGCCGTAGCGCAGCAGGCCCCAGACGATGAAGACGTCGAGCAGGAACCAGAGCCTGTAGCCCCAGACGAAGATCGTCCCGAGGTCGGTGCGGTAGACGATCCCCCACGTGAACTCCCAGGCGATGTTGACGGCCACCGCCGTGGCCGGGATCTCGACGAACTTGTTGCGCACGATCTCGCGCAGCACGCCCATGTACGCGAGCGCCCAGGCGATCCCGCCGGCCGCGAAGAACAGCAGCTCCGGGGTCGAGTACTTCGCGGTGTTGACGAGCGGCTCGGGGCTCATCGGGCCTCCTCGCGGGTCGCGGAGACGAGGGCGGCCGCGCTTCCGGAGCGGATCCAATAGAAGAGGCCGATGTAGACGAGGTCGAGCGCCAGCGTCAGCAGGCAGAGCAGCAGCAGGTAGGGGTTGTGCGGCTGGACGATGAAGTTGAAGACCGTGAGCAGAGCGGTGCCGAGCATCTTGCTCCAGGCCACGACCAGCGAGAAGTCGTAGAGATGGCCGTGGCGCAGGATGATCACCAGGTAGAGCGCCGACATCATCGTGTTCAGGATGTAGCCCGAGATGGCGCCGTAGCCGGTGTCGTAGCCCTCGCCCACGAAGAAGTAGATCCCCACCGCCCACGCCACGATGCCGAAGACGCAGGCGGGGCGGAAGATGGCCTTGAGCTCGGGCAGCCCCATCTGCCGGTCGCCGAAGCGGAAGAGCATGTACACGATTCCCAGGTCGAAGAAGAACCAGACCCTGTAGCCCCAGGAGAAGAAGCGGCCGAGCTCGTTCGGGTAGAGGAAGCCCCAGACGAACTCCCACGCGATGTTGGCGACCACGGCACCCGCGGGAATCTCGAGGAACTGGTTGCGGAGCGCGCTCTTGACGATCGCGACGTAGGCGACGACCCAGCCGAAGCAGCCGACCCCGAACAGGATCAGCAGCGGGACCGGGTACTGGCTGGTGTTGAACCAATCCGTCGTCGCGACGGGCATGCCGGCACCCCCAGAAAGCGGCTCGCGGCCGCACGGAAAGCGAGGACAGCGGACGGCGAAGACGTGTGAAGCGACGGAGTCGGCGCGGATGCTACTGGACCAGCGCGGCACCCGCAAGCGACCCGGGATTCCCTGTCCGGGCGAGCGCGGTTTCCCGAACCCCCGGACGGTCTTTCGCGTACTGGCTGGTGCAGGGGTCTGCTGCCCGGAAGGAGGAGCGGTGCCGAGGAAGCTGACGCGCGACACGCGGGGGGCGGTTCTGGCGGGAGTGGCGGCCGGTTTCGGCCGCTACCTGGACGTCGACCCGGTGCTGGCGCGGCTGGGCTTCGTGCTGCTGGCCTTCGTCAACGGCCTGGGAGTGCTGATCTACCTGGCAGGCTGGGCTCTGATGCCGCGCGCGGACGCCACCGCGCCGGAGGGCGCCGCGGGCTCCACGCCCGCCGCCGCCGGGTTCGATTCGCTGCGCGAGGCGGGCAGCCAGCTGGCGGCCGAGGTCCACAAGGCGACGGCCGACACGGCCTCCGCGCAGCTCGCGATCGGCTCGGTCCTGGTCGTCACGGGTGCTTTGCTGCTCGCCCACAACCTGGGCTGGCTGCACTGGCCGTACTGGATGCGCTTCGGGACGCTCTGGCCGCTGCTGCTCGTGGCCCTGGGCCTCGGCCTCGTCTTCAAGTCCCGCAAGCCGGCTTCGGCTTGACGGCCCGGAGCACTAGATCGCCTTCGCGATTCGCTCGGCGACCCTGTCGAAGCCGGAGCGCGTCGGGTGCAGCTCGTCGTTCCAGTCGGCCCGGTAGCCTACGGGCACGGCCGAGGACAGCGTCCCGCGCAGGTCCACGTAGCGCACGTGTCCCTGTCCCTCCGCCGCGAGTTCGCGCACCAGGCGGGCCAGCATCGCGTTGTGCAGGTCGATGAGCTCCCGCACCACCGCGGCGTTCGTGCCAAGGGCGGCGGTACGCTGACGCTTGTCGGCCGGGACGTAGCCCTTGCGGCGGAACCCCGGCTCGAGCCACGGACCCGGCAGGATCCAGCCCCCGCCGAGGTAGCCGCGGCCGTCGGGGATCGCGTGGTCGTAGCCGTGGACCACGACCCTCACTCGCTCCTTGAAGTGCGCCTCGGAGAGCCGGGTGACGACGCCGATCAGGCTCGCCATCGCCGCGCGCAAGCGCACGTCGATGATCCCCTGCGCCACCGTGGCGTTGAGCCGCGGCAACCCGGAGCCGCTGTGGTTGAGCAGCAGCGGGAACTCGTCGCCGGCGATGTCATTGCCGCCGCCCGAGAGCAGGATCGCGCGCGGCCTGCCGCCACGCGCGCGCACCTTCTCGAACGCGCGCGTGAGCTTGTCGACCTGGGCCGCCTCGTGCGCCATGTCCTCGAGCGTGTCGCCCTTGTGCGCGACCGACTCGATCTCGAAGCCGCGCGCCTCGAGGCAGCCGAGCACGTCGAAGAACGGATAGTCGAACCACGAGTCGCCCTCGGCGATCAGCAGCCCGAGCCGCGGCTTCGCGGCGGCCGCGGCGCGCGCCACCGCACGCCGGCGCAGCACCTCGCCCGCGAGCGCCGCTCCCGTGTCGAAGGAGCGCCGAGCCAGAGCACGGGAGCCCGCGGTCTTCGCCCTTGTCGCAGCAGCATGCTTCTTCATGGCCGCCTCCAAGAGAGCACCGAACGCCTCTCAGCCCCGGCGGTTCGCGCTGGCCGAGGCCACTTCGGGCTGGTGCAGCACCCGCTCGACGAAGCCGGCCGGGGCCGAGAGCACCAGGTAGCCGAGGTTCGGGAACACGTTGAAGTCGTAGTCCGATGCGGCCGCGCCAACCTCCTCCGCCACGCGCGCCAGCAGTTCGCGGGCCACGTCCTGCGCGGCCTCCGGCACGGGCGGGCGCGAGGAGCGCCGCGTGGGTGGCCGCAGCCGCAGCACGGCCTCGACCGGCGCGGGCTTCGAGGCGGCCGCCCGATCGAGCTGCCGCCGCAGCTCCGGGTCGATCTTCACCTTCGAGCGACGCGTGGCCGCGCTCACAGGGCCTCGAGCGCTTTCACGCCGTTCGGGATGCCCTTGCCGCCCCGCTCCGGCGCCATCCCCCGGGGACGCGTGCAGGACTTGAAGAGCGCCGCCTCGAGCCGGGCCAGCGTGACCTTCGGCTTGGCCTCCAGCAGCAGCGCCGCGAGACCGGCGACGTGCGGGGTGGCCATCGAGGTCCCGTCCATCGACTGGTAGCCGCCGCCGGGCTTGGCGGACACGATGTCGACGCCGGGAGCCACCAGGTCGGGGACGATCGGGTCGCGCTTCCGGTCGAAGCGCTGGCTCGACGAGAAGTCGGCGACCCGGCCCTTCTCGTCGCAGGCCCCCACCGACAGCGCCTCCGAATAGTTCCCGGGCGACCGGCTCGAGCCCGCGTACTCGTTGCCGACGGCGAACACCGGCAGCACGCCCTTGCGGCGCAGGATGCGCGTGATGGCCAGGAAGTCCGGCCAGTAGCCGCGGAAGCCGAGCGACAGGCTCAGCACGCGGACGCCCTTGCCGAGCGCCCAGTCCATGCCGCCCAGGACGCGCGCGAGCGCGTCGCCGCCCTCGATCACCGCGGCGCTCGCGAGCTTTGCTCCCGGGGCCATGCCGACGTGGCGGCCGCCGACCGCTCGGCCCGCGATCGTGGCCGCGGTGTGGGTGCCGTGCTCGTCGCTGTCCTTCGGCTTCGGAGGCGGCGTGACCTCGCGGCCCATCAGGTCGAACTCGGCAAAGTGCGCGA
>Ga0209341_10002123_pt1 | contig 18992 bp, 16 predicted proteins | sample RifCSP13_2_FD_184020 | JGI IMG/M metagenome (GOLD analysis project Ga0209341, IMG submission 184020) | Soil microbial communities from Rifle, Colorado - Rifle CSP2_sed 13_2 (SPAdes) (version 2) | ecosystem: Environmental > Terrestrial > Deep subsurface > Rock core/Sediment | place: Rifle... | reverse complement strand
CTGAAAGGCCACAGCTTGAGGATTCTGGTTCGTCAGCAGTTCGAGCTTCTCTATTGCAGAATCGCCACGCACAACGCATGGGTGGCTCCTTCGTGTGGATGAGTGAAATGTGAAGTTGAGGTAATAGTTCACGACTGGATTTACTGCCTGCGAAGAGTGTGGGTTGCTCTGGTTGACGTGAGGCTTGAGGAGTCGCACGTTAACGAAAGTGAAGGTTGTGGGAGACGATTCGGCGGCAATTTACTCTTGGACGAATTGTCTGTCAATACCCCGAGTAAGGGACATACCCCGAATCAGCGCTTAATCGTCGGGTTAGCCAGAAACCAATTCTCAGCGATGGCTTGATGAGTTGATTGCTCAGGATCCCCTTGCTGCTTAAATTTACGCGTGTTAACGTCCATCTTCCGTACTTTCATGCAGGAAATTGATGGATTCATCCTGGTAGGCGGCCGCTCCACAAGGATGGGGACCGACAAAGCATCCTTGAAACTGGCCAGGCGCAGCTTGACCTCTCACGTTGCGGATGCCCTACAAACAATCACAGACTCGATCGCTTTAGTTGGCAGACCCGGGTTCCAACCAAGTGAGAGTTTTCCGTTCGTGACCGACGTGTATCCCGATTGCGGCGCCTTGAGCGGAATTCACGCCGCGCTCAACTCAAGCAACCGGAAATGGATCCTCGTAGTAGCCTGTGACTTACCTTTCGTAACCGGCGAACTCCTACAAAGGCTGACCCTCTTCAGGAAGGGGTTTGAAGCGGTGGCTCCAATTCAGAAAGACGGTATTCCTCAACCTTTGTGCGCCCTCTATCAGGTAGACCCTTGTCGCGAGCGAGCGGGCGCACTATTAGAAAGTGGAGAGCGCCGCCCCCTAGCTCTGTTACAATCGGTTGCGACGCGTTGGGTTAGTTTTGAGGAACTCTCCGACCTGACCTCGGCAACAGACTTTTTTGACAACATCAACACTCCCGACGACTTTGCCCGCGCCGTACAACGCAAGGTCGGGAATAATCCTCGTTGAGTGTGCTTCTGCAACCTATGTCTCCACGACGTAAGCTCGGGAAAAAACTCGTAAAATCGCTGCTTCCAATAGCGCTGGTGCTGTTATTGGCGCTGACGCTGGCAATCGCGGCGATTGTGTACGGTGTGACGCGTCCTCCGCGCCGGGCGTACCTCGTAACACCAGACGCTTTTCGGCAAATTAGTGGGCCTGTGCTCGGCGTATCCGATCAGATCTGGACCAACCTGGATGGCTCCACTGCGCGTGGGTGGCTGTTGCGCGGTACTGAAGGATCGCCGGCAGTCGTTTTCCTGCACCGCTACGGAGCGGATCGCTCCTGGCTCTTCAATCTTGGAGTCAAACTAAACGAGAGCGTTGGTTACACGATCCTTTGGCCCGATCTGCGTGGTCACGGCTTAGATCCTCCCGTAAGTTCCAGTACGTTCGGGGGACGCGAGGTGCAGGACTTGCTGGGTGCGCTGGATTACCTCCGTGCTCTGAAGTCTCCAGGCGGTTCGCGACTCATTGCGAATCGCATTGGGGTCTATGGAGTGGAATTGGGTGGTTATGCGGCACTTGGAGCGGCGTCGCAAGACGCCGAAATACAGGTGCTCGTTCTGGATTCGGTTCCTGAGAGTCCTGACCAGTTGCTGCGCGCCGCCGTTCTTGAAGACTATGAGCTGGACAACGACTTGCTCAACTCACTGACCCGCACTGCCACACGGATCTACTTGTCGGGAAAGTACGTCAGCACGCCGTCATGTGACCTGGCAGCTGCAGCCAGGACGCAGCGTATTCTGCTCCTTTCTGGAAACGATGCTGGTCACCTGCAGGACGCTTCAGTGACTCTAAAAAATTGCTTTTCGGACCAGTCGAGAGTTGAAGCCATCACCGATCTACCATTGACTGGATTTCGCCTCCCTTCAGCTACCGGTGAACAAGCAGAAGGATATGATCGCCGAGTAATCGAGTTCTTTGCTCGGTCGCTTCAATAGTCTTTAGGTCGCACCGCGACGATTGCGAGTTCCCCGTTATCCGTAATCCGCTCCACTGCGGCACGTTCAAGGTTCTCCAATTGAAACACATGGATAACCGGCACGATTACCAATACTGTCTTTTGTAGACGTTGCGCCTCGTCGAGCACCTGATATGCTCCTTCAAACTTGATAGGCTGGCCGTTCTGATCGTATGGGATCCTGCCGGCGGCGTAGAACTCCGTACCCCGATCCACCTCATGAAGGAAATACAAGGGCGCTTCTGCGAAACCTTGCATTGCGGCACGCTCGAGAAGCGGTCGTGCCGAGCGCTCTTCGATCAACTGCGGGATATCGCAGTGCAGGGCAAGGAAAAAACTTAAAGGTACGGCTGCCGCTACTGAAAATGTCACTCCCTGGATACGTCGAGGAGTGCTAGCTGCCAAAATGCCAGCGATCAGCAGCGGTAACACGATGAAGACTGCGCAAGTGACGCTTAATGTTCCTGATGACCTCGCATACACGACTCCCGCGGCTGCAATCGCTATTAAGAAAGCCCCGACAATTCTCATAGATGCGGGCGAGGACGCCCGCGTTCCCGGCGGTGCGGCAATTCCCATTGATGCGGGCGGGGACGCCCGCGCTCCCGGCGGTGCGGCAATTCTCATTGATGCGGGCGGGGACGCCCGCGTTCCCGGCGTTGCGGTAAGGCTTTCAGCGCCCTCTGACATTTTTAAGCGGGTGGCCGCTAAGAGCGCTAAAGCTGGCAGAACCGGTAGCAGGTAACCTGGTAGTTTCGAACCAGAAAACGAGAAAAGGATTAACGGCGCTAAGAACCACGCCAGCGCAAAGACGAGCACAACATCCGGGATTGAGTTTCCACGAAAAGTCGATCGTCTGATTCTCCAGAGCGCCGCGATGGCGAGCACTAACCATGGCAACGCCATAGGAAAGATGATTAGGAGGTAATAGTAGACCGGTTGAGGATGGTGATATTTGTTGGAAACATACCGGGCGAAATGATGCTGTAGGAAAAACTCGTTAACAAATGGCCAACCGTGCAGTGCTAGCACTGGTCCATACCAGATAGCGCTGACTGCTATGGCCAGCGGCAGCCCCCAAAGAAGACTCACAAAAAAATCTCGGGCTGGCAGCGACCACCTCATCAAATAGAAAAGTGAGACGACGCCAAACGGAATGACTATTCCAACGAGGCCTTTTGCCAGGAGTGACAGACCGATGAAGCAGTAGAAGCTGGCATACAGTTTTCTGCGTTTCGTTTCGTCGTGCTCGAGCTGGGCCGCTAGAAACATTACTAATGCCCAAGTGAGGGTCATTGTCACGAGGATGTCAAAGCTTGCTCCCCGCGCGAAAACGATAATTCCCGGCATTGAAACCAACATTAGTGCGCTGGTACAGGCGATCGACTGAGAACCGATCGAGGCGCGCTCGATCCTCCTTCCAAGCCAAAAGACAGCCAGCACTGTCAGGACCCCGGAAAGCGCGGGCGCGAACCGCGCCGCAGCTTCCGTAACGCCAAACAAACTGAAGCTTAAAGCGATGAGCCAATAGAGTAGGACCGGCTTTTCGAACCAGGTGTGGCCACCCAGGGTGGGGGTGATCAGATCGCGCGATTGGAGCATTTCGCGCGCCACTTGGGAATAACGCGGTTCGTCTGGACCAACAAATGGGAAGTGCCCAAGACCGTAGAAGTAAAAAGCTATCAGTAACAACAACAGGAGGCAAACGCGCTTTGCAAGCGTGGAATGCAGCAAGTATAGTCAGCTCCGAATCGGGGTCAGTTGGCTCTGGTTAGTTGTTTGTAGTTAGTTGTTTGTAGTTAGTTGTTTGTAGTTAGTTGTTTGTAGTTAGTTGTTTGTAGTCAGTGGTTTGTAGTCAGTGGTTTGTAGTCAGTGGTTTGTAGTCAGTGGTTTAGAGTTGAGTAGTATACGACCCAATGACCAGGAACAAATAACAACAAAAAGTTAGTTGTTTGTAGTTAGTTGTTTGTAGTCAGTGGTTTGTAGTCAGTGGTTTAGAGTTGAGTAGTATACGACCAATGACCAGGAACAAATAACAACAAAAAGACGAACAATGAACCACTAACAACTAACAATAAAACTAACAATAAAAACTAACAATTAACAACTAACAACTAACCACTAACAACTAACAACACCACTAACCACTAACAACTAACCACTAACAACTAACAACTAACAACTGACAACGAACCAACAACCAGCATGCCACGGACAGCAGTCATCGGGGTCGGCCACCTGGGCCGACAGCACGCGCGAGTTCATGCCACGCTCGCTGATGAGGGATTAATCGAGTTTGTTTCAGCATGCGATCTTAACGAGGAAACCGCGCGGAAGGTCGCCGCGGAAAGAGGAGTCGTTGCCACTACCGATTGGCGCGAACTGATTGGTCGCGTTGAGGCCGTGAGTCTCGCCGTCCCTACTGAAGCACACTGCGAAATCGCCGCATCATTGCTCGAAAATGGCATTCACGTACTGGTTGAAAAACCGATCGCGCGCTCCTTGCAAGAGGCTGAGTTGATGATTGCCGCCGCTAACAAAGGAACCGCCTTGTTACAAGTCGGCCATCTGGAACGGTTTAATCCCGCGCTGGTTGCTCTGAAGCCGCATGTCAAAAATCCCGTTTACTTCGAGATTCACAGAGTTGGCGAATTCACGGAGCGGTCACTCGACATAGACGTGGTCCTGGACCTAATGATTCACGATCTCGACATTGTCCAATGGCTCGTGGGCGAGTCAATCGAAGTCAGCGAACTCCACGCAGTCGGCATCCCCATTCTCACTAACAAGGTTGATGCAGCTAATGCCCGGGTTGAGTTTGCTTCAGGCGCGGTTGCCAACATTACGGCGTCACGGGTCGGCACAGAGCGGATTCGCAAGATGCGCTTTTTTCAGCCGCACGATTACATAGCTATCGACTACACAACTCGAAAAGCCTCGGTAAGTAACCTGGCCCCTCCCACGAAGGATGGAGCATGGCCGGGAGTGCGAGTTCACCATCTTGAGGTAAAGGACGTGGAGCCTTTGAGAGCTGAAATAGAGTCGTTTCTCACATCTATTCAAACTGGTTCACAAGCGTCCGTTTCAGGAGAGGCAGGAAAGGCTGCTTTGGCGCTGGCGCTTCGTGTGCAACAGAGCATTCACGCGCACGCAACGAGGACTCAGGTAGAGGCTGTCCGGACACGAATGTTGGTTGAGAGCCTCAAATAGCGTTCGGAAGGATGAGAAATGACCAATGACCAATAATTTTCCATTTATCATTTGCCATTTGCCATTTTCCATTTCTGTTTCCGACCTCTGACTTCCCACCCCGACCCTCTGAGCCATGCGAGTGTCTGCTAGACTCATGTCGATGCAACTAACTCAGCCCTCCAAACAGTTACAGATCTCCGCATTCCTAAGCGAACGCATCACCGCTGGCGAGTTCCCATCCGCCGTATACGGGGTTTACGAAAACGGCAAGCATATGTTTGCCGACGCCTTGGGCCATGCGGTTGTTGACCCGTACGGAATCGAAGCGTCAATCAATACTGTTTACGACTTGGCTTCGCTCACAAAACCCCTGATTACAACGCTGCTGCTTGTCCGAAGAGTTGAACAACTGGGGATCAACTTAGCCGACTCGGTTAGCAGCTATCTCACGGAGTTCAGAGATTCTGACAAGAGCGACATTTCTGTTCTTCAGTTATTGACCCACACCTCAGGTCTTGAAGCGTGGCGCCCGTTATATCTTTTATGCGAAGGTGATCCCGCCAGAGCGATCGAACAGATTCTAAAGCAACCCCTAGAGGCGGAAACCGGTAGTCGTGTGATCTATAGCGACCTCGGTTTCATCGTGCTAGGCATCCTCTTGGAGAGGGTTACGGGGAAGAGCATCGCTGAACTCGCCCCGGAGGAGATATTCCGACCACTAAACCTTAAGCACTCATTTTTCAGGCCAGAAATTTCACGGCAAACGGGGATCGCAGCTTGCGAAAGGGGGAATCTGTACGAACGGAACAGCTGTCGCGAGCTGGGATTTCCTGAGTACACGGAGTCACGTCGGCGCACGATCTGGGGCGAGGTTCACGATGGCAACGCTTACTTTCTAGGCGGCGCTGCTGGGCACGCTGGTCTGTTCTCGACAGCTGCAGAGACCTTACAGATCGCGCGCCAGTTTCTAGCTTCCGAGACAACTCTGTTGCGCCCGGAAAGTTGCGAGCTCTTTAGCACCAATTTAACTCCCGGACTGGAAGAGGCGCGATCGGTCGGCTGGCAGCTGGCTACAACCAGCGACTCAACCGCCGGAACCACATTGCCACCCACAAGCTTCGGTCATAACGGCTTCACCGGAACGAGTTGTTGGGTGGATCCAGTGCATCAGCGCATCTTCGTGCTTCTCACGAACCGCACCCATGCTCGCGCACTGCCGTTTGCAAACATCAACGCCACACGGAGAGAGTTTCACCGGCTGGCAGTAGCGGCGCTTGAAAACCATTAGTGGCGTTGTTGCTATTGGTCAGTGTCCTAATTTGAATTTGTCTCTGTGCCTACTCTCTGTGTGCTCTGCGCCTTTGTGGTGATTATCATGCGAATAACATCACCACAGAGTCACCGAGGACACCGAGGGCACGCAGAGAAATCAATTTAGGACACCACTTGCTATTGGTCAGTGTTCAATTGGTCAGTGGTCAAATGTAAAATGAAAAGCATTAAATGGAAAATCGCAAGGAACACTATGAATGGAAAATCACGGCGCCCTGCAATAACCATGACCACCGACTATTAACCACTAACCACTGACCAATCACCATCCCAATCGACCGGCAGTCAACGTCTTTTGTGGTTGAGGACGATGCGCGTGTAGTAACATACGCACGCGTCGCTCTCTCCTCGATTAGGAGAAACAGGAACCTTCAGCAATGCAGCAACCCCTCGCTCGCAACATCATCGCCGTTGCAATCATCTTCGCTGTCTTCCCCGCGACCCTGGCCCAACAGCCTTCCCTTGAAGAAAGCCGGCCGCGACGGGCAAAGGCGATCGAACCAATGACCTCGACCCACCCGGTCGAACCACAATGGAGGCCTCCTCAGCCGCAAACCACGATTTCCTTACAGACAGGCGTAAGCGCTTCAACACAGGAACCCTCTATCCGAGTCGCACTGGCGACAAACGCTCGATCAGGAACAATCTCAACCGCAGGTCACCTCTTAAATGCCACTGGATCGACGACGACTTTTGTCGCTCTCAACACGGCCCGCGTTCGGGTCGAGCCTCGCTTACTTTCACCCCTGCGAACCGTGAATGAAGGATACCAGTTGCAAATAGACGGCGCCGCAACCCGAGCTGAGGCGGAACAGCAGGTTCGCGAACTGCGAGCTAAGACATCTGAAAACTTCCAAATCACCTACGATAAGCAAACCGCCAGCTGGGGATTAGCTTTAAACAAGGAGACCTCTCGCGAAGAAACTCAGGAGTTGATGGAAACACTCAGCGCGTCGGGCTACGAAGCGCGCCTTTTAACACCAGCTGCCGATCCTATTCCAAACAGTTCTCAGTCTCAGCAAAACTCAAGTTCGATACAACTAGTCTCGCGCTCCAGCGTTCCCTCCCGCGAAGTAGTGGCCATCGGTTCCTCTGCTCCACTGGCACGCTCAAGCGCCCCACTCTTATTCGCTTCAGATGACGAGAAGAAGTCCCCCGTGCGTTTCAATGATCGGCCCTACCGCGGACAGATCGAAGTCTTCACAAATACGCGAGGCACGCTCACGGTAGTCAATGTGCTGGGATTGGAAGATTACGTCCGGGGTGTCGTCGCCAATGAGCTGTCGCCCGGTGGCTATCCAGCACTTGAGGCGCTCAAGGCACAGGCCATCGCGGCGCGAACCTATGCCTTACGCAATCGAGGGCAGTTTATGAGTCAGGGCTTTGACCTGCTCCCTACGACCCGTTCGCAGGTCTACCGTGGCTTGAATTCCGAGCATCCGCTGACTACGCGCGCAGTCGACGAGACCCGGGGATTGGTTGCTACTTACAATGGCGAGCCGATTAATGCGCTTTACACCTCAACCTGTGGCGGGCGTACTGAGGACTCAGAAAATATCTTCAACGAAAGACTCCCCTACCTTCGCGGTCGCGAATGCGCTTTGGAAGGTCAGAACCCGCTTGGCCCCTTTACCTTAAGATCAGTGCGCGAGATTCCAGAGTTGCGTGAAGAGGCGCACGTACCGCTGGCTCGTGAAACCGCTCTCCTCACCCTGGAGAATTTTTCAATGCCGCGCTCGCGCCTCACAGACTCGTGGCTCGCTTCGGAAGCCCCAGCCAACGAAGTCCGAGGGTGGCTCGCCTCAGTGGCAAGACTGGCTCGTCAGATTGTGCCGGTGGTAAGCGACGAGGTAAATCGGCCTGGCCCGTTTGCAACGGCCCTGCACCTTGCGGTGTTTGGCGAGACCCGCGCCGACGTACTTCTCAACAGTGCTGACGTCGAATATTTTTTGGCAATAAAAGATGCTAACGAAGTTCCAACTATCAACCGGGCTGAGGTTGCTGCGCTGGTCCGCGACGGGTACTTTTGGCTTTACCCGGACGCCACCTTGCGACCACGACAGCCACTGTCTAGAGCGAGGGTTCTGCACGCCTTCGCGAAGATTCTTGAAGCGCGCGGGCTATTGCAACTGCAAAAGGGCACTGCCAGACCCACGAGCAGAGGTGAGCTGGTGCTGCGGGCTAACAAGGGCCGGGATAATGTTCTAAAGGTGAGTTCCAACGCCTTTCTGTTCCGTCAAATAGGTGAACGCCTTTATCAGGTGAGTTCGATGGTGATAGTAGGCGGCGAGGCGGTCCAGTATCGCGTTTCACCTAATGGAGAGGTCGACTATCTTGAGGTTCGCCCAGCGAACAATGGAGCAGCGGCTGAGCGTGTATCGCCCTTTACCAACTGGTCCAGAGAACTCTCATTGACGCAAGTACAAGCGCGACTCTTAAGATCGGCTCGTGGCATTGGGTCAATTCTTGATCTTCGTGTTGCAAGTCGAGGAGTTTCACGACGCGTCACTGATATCGAAATCACGGGAAGCCAGGGCATCGCGCATGTTCGCGGGGGTCGAATCCGCTCAGTGCTGGGTCTGCGCGAGCAGCTGTTCGTCATCGAAAAACGATACGATAATGTGGGTCGCGTTACAGGTTTTCTTTTCACCGGACGTGGTTGGGGTCACGGCGTGGGGATGTGTCAGGTCGGCGCTTACGGCCTGGCCAAACAGGGTCTCACGTCCGATCAAATCCTCAAGACGTACTACGCTGACATCGAAATCACAAAGCTCTACTAAGTATAATCTGCTCCTCACATGCCGTTCTCACGTAATCAAATAATCGGTGCTGTTATTCTGCTCGTGCTGCTCTGGGTCTTTCTTCTTATCCGCATGCTATCCTCCCCCTTGTGAGTGCAGCCGAATGCAAGAACCCGGTCCTCGCAGTTGTCGGTCCCACTGCCTCTGGAAAGAGTTCGTTAGGAATTGCTCTTGCACTGCGACTAAATGGAGAGATTGTTAATTGCGACTCAGTGCAGGTCTATTCGGGAATTCAAATAGCGACGGCCAAGACTCCTTTGGCGGAACGGCGCGGCGTCCCACACCACCTTATTGACTTTGTTCCACCACACTTGAACTATACGGCTGGTGATTGGGCTCGAGATGCGGCACGAATCATTTCGGAGATTGAGGATCGCGGTCGGCTTCCGATACTGGTTGGCGGAACCGGATTTTACCTTCGAGCTTTACGCCAGCCGTTCTTCTCCAGCCCGGTCACTGATGAGGGACTCCGCAGACGTTTGAATCGAATCCGCTCAGAGCGCGGACCTGAACACATCCACCGAATCCTTGGAAGATTGGATCCAGCCTCCGCTAAATCCCTTTTTCCGCGAGACTGGCCCAGAGTGCAACGGGCAATCGAGGTTTGCTTGCAGACTGGCCGGCCACTTTCTGCCCAAAAGCATGAACGCGTCGAGCCTCCGCCATCTGCCTCGCGACTTAGAATTATCGGTCTCAATCCGCCTCGAGAAGAACTGTATCGCCGCATAAATGAACGCACCGAAGGCCATTTTGCTGCAGGCTTAGTTGCGGAAGTAAAGAACTTATTGGCGTCAGGCGTGCCTCCTCACGGCTCCGCACTCGGCGCCCATGGTTACCGCCGAGTTGTCGAGTACTTGGAGGGTCAACGGGACCTGACAAGCGCCGTGGAGCAGACCAAATTAGACGTTCGGCACTACGCAAAAAGGCAGTTAACGTGGTTCCGGAGAGAAGGCAGTGTGGAATGGTTTGAAGGATTTGGCGAGGAAGAAAACCTGGAAAATCGAATTCTCAATACTTTTGTGAAGGCAATTCCGGCAAAAGAAGATTAAACTGAGAGCTTCGTCCTTCGTATTACCTTTTAGCACGAGCGGTTGCTATAATCTTTGCCCCCTCCCACGGATTTGAGAATCTCGACAAGGTTGGCTCCATGTCTGACGGCAAACCTGCGCCGCAAAACATTCAGGACGCGTTTCTCAACACGGTCCGCCGAGAAAAGACCACCGTGACGGTCTATCTGCTGAACGGTGCAAAACTGACCGGACGGATACGAAGTTTTGACAAGTTCTCCGTTCTGCTGGAGTCCGGTGCTCAGGAACAACTGATCTTCAAGCACGCCATCTCGACCATCTCCCAAACACGTCGTTCAAGCGAAGACATCCGCAACGTTGGTACCGACACAACGCTCTCCGATCCTTTACCGCAAAGCGCAAGCTCGCGCGAATCCTGACATTCGTTTAAACTCTCTCGGGATCAAATTCACCAGAGGATCGAAGTGTGTGTCTGGAACATTTATTACGTTCGAGGGAATTGATGGCAGCGGAAAGTCTACTCAACTCAGGCTTTTGTCGAATTATCTGCGCCTGCATGGCTGCGACATAGTCGTCACCCGCGAACCTGGCGGCACAGCCCTCGGCATTCGCCTAAGGGCCGCCCTTCTAGACTCTCAAGAACAAGTAGATCCACTTACCGAGCTGCTGGTCTTCGCAGCAGACCGCGCACAGCATGTGAGGCGATATTTGCGCCCGGCCCTGGAATCTGGGCGCATCGTGATTTCAGACCGGTATGCGGATGCGACGGTGGCATATCAAGGCGCCGGCCGGGGTTTTCCAGCGAGCTTGATCAAACAGATCGTGGAACTCGCCACCGGCGGCCTGAAACCCGATTTGACCATTCTCTTCGATTTACCTGTTCGTGAGTCTTCCGTCCGAACCGGTCGCCGCACCAATGACAGACAAAAAGCAGACCGGTTAGATTCAGAGGATGCTGAGTTTCACACCAGAGTTCGCAACGCGTACTTACAGCTTGCCCAGGCAGAACCAAGCCGGATCCGCATCGTGGACACTACAGGATCGGTTGACGAAACTCACGTCAAAGTCAGAGAGATCGTGGTGCCGTTTCTGATTGAGCGTGGTGTGAAGCTAGCCGGTACTAATCAAATCCTCTCCAAAGCCAATACAGGAGCTAAGCCAAGCACGTCCTGATCTTATGTTCTCCGAATTGACGGGCAATGAAAGAGTAAAGAAGTTGTTGCGACGATTGCTGTCGTCTGGACGTATCCCGGGGGCGCTGCTCTTCAGCGGGGAAACGGGTGTTGGCAAGAAGCTGTTTGCGCTGGAGCTGGCGAGGGCGCTTAACTGCCGCAATCTTAACGGGGTCGAGGGTTGCGGTAAGTGCGCGGTTTGTAAGCGCATATCGCATTTCAACTTCCCAGAAAGTGACGAAGCAGAGGATTGGACGAACATCATCTGGACTGATCACGGCGATGTCGGCTTGGTGGTCGCCCCGAAGCGTCTGTTGCGTGTGAATCAGATGCGAAAGATCGAGAGTGAAGCAAACTTTCGGCCTTTCGAGGGACGAGCCCGCGTCTTCTTGATCGATGATGCGGATCGACTTAACGAGCAGTCATCAAATGCGCTACTGAAAATACTAGAAGAACCTCCTCCGACGTCACATGTAATACTCATAACGTCCCGTCCTGCAATGTTGTTGCCTACAATACGTTCGCGATGTCAGGTGGTACGTTTCTCGCCCCTCACCGCGGACGAGATTGAGCGATACCCGAGCGAGAACAGACTGGCAAAAGGGCCAGAAGCACATCTCCTCGCTCGGTATTCTGGCGGTAGTCTGGGCCGGGCATTGAAGTGCAATCTCCAGGAATACAAGAAGCACCGTGAAGTGATGTTACAGACGCTTCGGGGAGCAGCCGATGGCAATCACACCCAACTATTGCGTAGTGCCGAAACGATGAACGAAGCTCGATACAAAGATGATTACGAATTCAGACTTGACCTGCTTGAAAACCTCATTCGAGACGTTTTGATTCTTCACGTGGGAGCAGGTGATGACCGAGTCGTCAATGACGATTTGCTGCCAGAGCTAAACGATATTGCAAGTAAGACCGACACGATGAGGGCAGCTAACTGGATTGCTGGAATTGAAGAGATGCGAGAGCAGTTGGTGGTGAATATCAACCGAAAGGTTGCGACCGACTCGCTCTTTTTGACGATGGCTAGTAGCTGACTGCGGCGACTACTTGATTGTCACTAGTTCCGGCTCAGATTGAACCTGCGGTTGCGCAGTTGCACTCTCAGCGAGTAACTTCTCTGTCTCCAGAACGAAGGCTTCGACAATATCCTCGCCGGCAACCTTACGCATCGGCACGCCATTCTTGAAGATCATGCCAACGCCGCGACCAAAGGTGACGCCCAGTTGGGAGTCGTGAGCCTCGCCGGGACCATTCACGGCACAACCCATAATTGAGAGGTGGAGTGGTTCCTCGACGTGGGCGAGCCTGCGCTCAATCTCTGTGACGATTCCGACGAAGTTGTCGACATCTAGACGACCGCACGTGGGACATGCAACCACGGTCACACCACGGGTCCTCAGCTCAAGCGATTTGAGAATTTCCCACGCGACTCGCACTTCTTCCTGAGGTTCTGCAGCCAACGATACCCGGATCGTGTCTCCAATGCCTTCGTGGAGCAGAATGCCCAAACCGATCGATGACTTTACGGTCCCAGTAAATGCGGTTCCCGCCTCAGTCACCCCGAGGTGAAATGGATAGTCAACTTTCTCCGCCAGCATACGGTAGGCAGCAACGGTACGGTGAACATCCGAGGCCTTAAGTGAAATGATTGTGTCAGTAAAACCGAGGTCTTCCAGAATTTGAACATGTCGAAGGGCCGATTCAACCATCGCCTCGGGCGTTGCAGTGCCGTACTTCCGCAGCAGGTCTTTCTCCAACGACCCGCCATTCACTCCGATGCGAATCGGCACGCGTTGCGTCTGTGCTGCCCGCACAACCTCTCGCACTCTTTCGTGTGCACCGATGTTTCCTGGATTCAAGCGCAGCTTATCGACTCCGGCTTCCAAAGCCATCAGCGCTAACTTGTAATGAAAGTGGATGTCCGCAACCAGCGGTACCTCCGGCACACGCTTGCGTATCTGCTTTAGTGCGACGGCTGCCTCGTTATCAGGAACAGCCAAACGCACGACTTCGCAGCCTGCTCGAACCATCTCTTCGATTTGGGCGACGGTAGCGCCAACGTCTGCTGTGTCAGTCTTGGTCATCGACTGAACTACGACAGGCGCACCACCGCCTATCTGAAGATGCTTTATCTGAACCGCTCGTGTTTTGCGCATACTTGAGCTTATTTGGCTGGCTCGGTGGCGGCTGGTGGACTAGACGTGGTACGCGAAAACTGCTTAACAACGTCGTTTGTGATCACGAACACCATCAACAGGATCACAACGACAAAACCGACCTGCTGAATGCGTTCGCGCACTCCCATTGAAAGTTTGAGGCCGATGGTCGCCAAAGCGCCTTCGATCAACAGTAAAAAGATCGCCCCACCGTCTAACACCGGGATCGGCAGCAGATTGAAGATGCCCAAGTTCAGGCTCAGGAAGCCAAGCATCGCAAACAGCCCGGCCCATCCGAGCCTCTCCACAGAATTTGAAGCCGCATTGTATATGCCGATTGGACCCGACAAGGTGTTTCTCGCAGATCTCTGGCCCGCAAACACCTGACCTATCGCCTTCGCAGTAAGTCGAAGAATCTCAATATTGCTATCTACGGCATAACTCAAAGAACTCATCAGGCCCGCGGCCTGCAGCGGTACCTCTTCGTCAGGCTTGATCCCGAGCCGCTCTCTACCGTCGGGTGGCAAGCTACGAGTCCGAGCTGTATATTCCAGGCGTTGACCATTGCGTTCAACTGTCAACGTAATTGGTTCTGACTTGTGATCGCGCACGTATTGCGTGACATGCTCGGCGCTCCTGATTGATTCACCACCAATACTCAATACTCGATCGCCAGAGCGTAGTCCTACCTCAGCAGCGGGGGTGTTTGGTTCGACCTCACGAAGTATGACTGGAAGGTCACCGTAATCAGGAACAAAGTCGAGGAAGCCGGCAGTCTCACCATCTTCAACCTGCGCTGTCGGAGTAATTGTGAGCGGAATCCGCTGGCCATCCCGTTCAATGACCACTGGCAAGGGCTGGCCCGGTGACAACAGTGCGTCGCCGCGAATAATGTCCCACTTTGGGTGCTCAGTACCGTTAAAAGCAACAATGCGATCGCCTGGCTTTAGACCGGCAGCATCGGCAGCTCCCCCTCTAAAAACCGTGCTTACAACCGGCGCCGGTGTCGCTGGGATTCCATACATCAGTGCCGCAGCCATTGGAATGGCCAATGCTGTGAGAATGTTCATAACGGGCCCAGCTAAGGCGACAAGAATTCTTTGCCATCGGGGACGCAGATTGAACATCTCCTCCTGAGGTATGTCGGTAGCCCCGGCACCTTCAAGTGGCGCATTCGACTCATCTCCACCCAGTTTTACATAGCCACCAAGCGGAATAGCAGAAACGCGATAGTCTGTATGTCCGTATTTCCTACCGAAAAGCCTCGGACCGAATCCGAACGAAAAGGTTTCAACTCGGATCTTAAACAGCTTTGCCACGATAAAGTGGCCAAACTCATGCAGCACAACGGCAGCACCCAGGATAAAAATAAAGGCCAGCGGAGCCTGTAAATAACTCATCAAATCGAACTCACTTTCGTTAATAGGCCGTCAAATTGCAAATATTGCTCTGCACAATCGTTTAGAGTCGCCCTCGCCCCCGCGGGTTCGCCAACCATCGAGTTTACGCGGCACAAGGAGTACGGGTCAAACTGTTCTTTCGGCAAGCTCCGAGGAAGGGGCTAATTGCTCGATTTCAAGGACTGCGTCGCAACGAGCATTCCTGTCTGCGGTGAGAATCGCCTCGAGATTGTCTGCAGGCAAGGGGACGTGTCGATCCATTACGGTCTCAATGATGCGAGGAATATCAGTCAAGGAAATTCGTTCTTCTATAAAGGCCCTGACCGCCTCTTCGTTGGCTGCGTTCATCGCTGTTGCGAGTGTACCTCCAGCGCGCAGCGCACGGTAAGCAAGGCCAATGCAGGGAAACCTTTCTACATCAGGCGCCTCGAAGTGCAACGCCGATAGCTGGGCCAGATCCAATGGTGGCAACTCGCACGAGTGTCGCTCGGGAAAGGTCAACGCATACTGGATCGCATGACGCATGTCCGTGATACCCATCTGTGCGATTACCGACCCGTCGATCAACTCTATCATTGAGTGAACCACGGACTCCGGATGCACCACGATTCCGATTTGGTCCGGCGCAAAACCAAACAACCAGTGCGCCTCAATGACCTCTAACCCTTTATTCATCAGCGTAGCCGAATCAATGGTGATTTTGTCACCCATGTTCCAGGTCGGGTGCGAGAGCGCTTCAGAGACTGTTGCCGCGCGCATTTCGGCGATGCTTCTCGAACGAAATGGTCCGCCAGAAGCGGTTAACACAATTCTTCTGACTTCCGCTCGCTTCTCACCGCGCAGACATTGATGGAGCGCATTGTGTTCGGAGTCAACCGGCAACAACTCGGCGCCTGATTCTGACGCGGCGCGCGTCATGAGCTCTCCGGCCATTACCAATGTTTCCTTATTCGCGAGAGCCACGCGCTTGCCGGCTTCTAACGCACGCAACGTGGGAACAAACCCAACGGCGCCTACTGTAGCCGACACAATGCAACCAGCATCGGGATGCGTCGCCACCTCGACGAGACCCTCATCACCGATGACTATTCGAGGCAGGTCAACATCACGCTCGAAAAGGTAACCACGTAATCTGTGCGCGGCCGCCTCGGTCTCGACGGAGACAACCTCGGGAAGATGTCTTGAGACCTGCTCCGCAAGCAATTCGACGTTTCGGCCAGCGCCCAAGCCTACAACCCGAAAACGGTCACTGCCCAACGCTTCGATCACGCGCAAAGTGTTGCAGCCGATCGAACCAGTCGAGCCGAGGATTGAAACACCCTTTGATTTCATATATCAGGCGAGGAGAGGCAGCGTTTTGTGGTGATAGAAAAGGAAGTCGCGTGCGTCGTAGGCGTTCAAGAGATCGACCGTTTGTCCGGCATCATTCTTATATGAAGCCTCAATGACTCGCCAATCACCGCCGCGCGATTGCATCAGCTGAACGGAAGCGTTAACGGTCTTCTTTTCACCAATCACTTTTATGTTCAGGTTGGCAGCCCCATTTCCGTTGTCAATGCTGATGTTTCCACTGACAAAAGTTCCGAAGTCCTTTACCTCACCTATCTCCTGTTTTAGCCGTTCGTTACTGCGAAGAAAGTCCTTAGCTACGACAGCGGCCTCGCTATTTCCGATTGAATAAACCACGAAGCCGACAATGGCACCGACAACAACCGCAACCAACAGGGCAAGGGTCACAATAACTGCGATGACAATCACAACTATTTTTTTTGTGGTCATTCGAATCTATCCGAAATGCGCCCGCGCAAAATAGTAGATGAGCGGCGCATTGAAGAGCAAGCTATCCAGTCGGTCAAGAAGACCGCCGTGACCGGGAAGAATTTTTGCTGCATCTTTTGCCCCTGCACCTCGTTTCAGTGCACTCTCAGCAAGATCGCCAAAGATTCCCAACACCACCATGACTAACGCGAGGGGCAACGCCACTTTCAGCTGTAGCTCTCGAAAGAACCAGAAATGAGCAAGCGTGGCCATCAATAGGCCGGCAAGAACTCCGCCTACGACCCCTTCCCACGTCTTCCCCGGGCTGATTTTGGGCGCCAGCTTGTGCTTACCTATCGCTCTGCCTGCGTAATAAGCACCTGCGTCAGAGCCCATTAGCACAAGAAAGAAGAAAGAGAGTAGATCTGCGGAAAGCGGTTGATCAAAGCCCGTGCGCAACGCCACCAGATGGCTCCCCAGAAAGGCGATGTAGATCACCCCCAAGAGTGTCGCGCCCGTAGAGGTGAGCATCCTTTCAAATGGCTCTCCCCGAAGAGTCGCAGCAATCAGTGAACCTATCGTTAACACGACCAGTGTCAACTGGCTCAGCAACAAGAGGTCCATCAATCGTCCGGGACCTGGTCGATCAAACAAGAAGATCGTAAAGAACGCGGCCGAGCCCAGAAACATGGCCACAACGTCAGGTCGCAGATCGCGTTTTCTCGCGAGCAGGTAGAACTCATACAACGCCAGCGCCAGGGCGGCAGCGGCGAGCGCGACAAATAATGGTTGCAACCAGGGGATCAGAATGGACGCGATAAGAATGGGTAGGACCGCTACTGCTGTCAGGATGCGAGACATATTGGCTCGGTACTTATCGCTTAGTTTGGCTAGTTACTCACAACCAGCTTTAATCCGCCAAACCTGCGATCGCGGCGCTGATAGTCGACCACGGCCTCGAGTAGATGTACGCGGCGAAAATCGGGCCACAATATCTCAGTGACATAGATTTCGCTGTAGGCAGCTTGCCACAGAAGAAAGTTAGAGATTCGTAGTTCGCCGCTTGTGCGCACCAGTAAGTCCAGTTCAGGAAGATTTCGAGTATAGAGCTCGTTTGCGATCCGATCCTCAGTAAGTTCGTCTGGGGCGCACTTTTCGTCCAGCAACCTGCGCACGGCAGCTCGGCAAGCGTCAACTATCTCGGCGCGTCCACCGTAATTGAGAGCAACGGTCAACACCATCCCTGTATTAGCCGCAGTTCGCTCAGTGGCCCTGGCTATTTCCGAGCGCACGCTATCGGAGAGCGCACCGACACGCCCGATCGTCTGAAACTTGATGTTTTGACGGTCGATCTCATCTAGTTCCAGACGAAGGTACCGACGCAACATGCGCATCAGGGCCTGAACCTCATAACGAGGGCGCTTCCAGTTTTCTGTGGAGAATGCGTAAAGAGTGAGTGCGCCGAGTCCAAGGCGGGCGCCAGTATCTACGGCAGCACGAACAGCTTCAACGCCTGCACGATGGCCGGCAATTCGCGGTTGTCCCCTTTGTGCCGCCCAGCGACCATTCCCGTCCATGATGATCGCAACATGACGTGGCAGTCGATCCCAGGAGATGTCCGCAAGCAGCTTGGCCTCTCTTGAGCCGGTTTTTACGAGTCCTGCAAAGTCGGAAAGCATAGGGGCAGCATATTCTATCAGAGGTCGGAGGTCAGAGGTCAGAGATCAGAAGTCAGAGGTTATAAATCGTTATTGGTCATTGCTCATTGGTCATTGGTCATTGGTCATTGGCAGTGGTCAGTGGTCAGTGGTCAGTGGTCAGTGGTCATTGGATGGTTTCATGTCGGGTGGAACGCGACCCCGGTCGAAACTCTGTTCAGATCCAGCCAAATAGAGAGCTTGATGGTCCAAAGGAGTCCTACACACGGCAGAGACTGTGTCAAAAACCTGTTACATGGACCAACAACAAAATCCTACACACGGCAGTGTGTAGTGCTTTTCAGATCCTACCTACTAGAACGGACGCCACCCCTTCTCTTATCTCAAGGTTGCCGACTCAGAAGCTCCATCGAAATTGCTGAGCTTCTGAGTGTCACCCGTGTTCTGAGTTGGTATTGTTGAAAAAAAGAAGGCG
>Ga0209341_10002121_pt1 | contig 19003 bp, 15 predicted proteins | sample RifCSP13_2_FD_184020 | JGI IMG/M metagenome (GOLD analysis project Ga0209341, IMG submission 184020) | Soil microbial communities from Rifle, Colorado - Rifle CSP2_sed 13_2 (SPAdes) (version 2) | ecosystem: Environmental > Terrestrial > Deep subsurface > Rock core/Sediment | place: Rifle... | reverse complement strand
GTCGCGAGCGCGGCCTCGCGGATCGACGCGTGGCGGAACGCGAAGGTCTGCCCGGCCGCCGCCTGTGGGCGGAGCAGGTGCCGTTCCACCAGCGCCTCGAGATGGTCGCGCACGGCAGGGCGAGCGCTCTCGGGAAGAAGCCCCTCCATCGGCCCCCAGGGGAACTCCTCGCCGACGACTGCGGCCAGGCCTATCACGGCGCGCTCGTCCAGAGGTAGCGAGTGGATACGTGCCTCCAGCAGGTCGCGCACGTTTCCCGGCACCGCCGCAGGGGCGAGGTCCGGAGAAAGGAGCCAGCGCCCGCGATCCATCGCGAGGCGCCCCTGCTCGATCAACAGCGCCAGCGTCTGCTCGAGCGCGAAGGGATCGCCGCCTCGGTCGAGGGCCACCTGGGCCAGGCCGCCGACCTCGCCGATCAGCTCCGTGACGAGCGCTTCCATGTCGGCGTCGGCGAGGGGCTCGAGCCGGATGACATCCGTCGCGTCGGCCGGGGCCTGCGCGCCGGTTCGGACGACCAGGAGCGGCGCGTTCCGCACGCCCGCGACCAGCTCCGCGAGCATCTCGTGGAAGCTGGAGCCGGCCCTGTCGGCGTTGTCGAGCCAAACGACGATCGGTTCCCCCGCGTCGTCGATCGCGCGGCGAACGGCGGCCGGAGTGGGGACCCCGACTCCGGTGATCCCCTCCGCGATGTCGGGCAGGAGCCAGCCGGTCCCGCCCTCGTCGGCGGGGCGGCAGCGAACGGGCACGACCGTCACCCCGTGGAGCTGTTGAACGAAGTCCTCCACGAGCCGGGTCTTGCCGATACCCGGCGAACCGACGACGTCGACGATCGCGCCTGCCTTCTCGGAGACCGCGCGCTCGAAGGCAGTTCGGAGGTAGGCGAGCTCCTCGTCCCGGCCGATAAGGCTCGCGTCCCTAAGCGCGGGGGCGGGCGCGTCGTAGCCGACGCCGAGCAGCCGCAGCGGACCGAGCGGTCCGTCGCCGTCGAGCCGTGCGGACGCGTCGACGGGCTCGACGGAGATCCCCTCGCTGATCAGGCGGTAGAGGGCCTCTCCGACGATGATCTCGCCAGCGGAGGCCATCCGCTGGAGCCTCACCGCCAGGTCGACTGCCCGCTCGGCCTCGGCGCCGGGAGCGATCTCGCACGTTCCGACGCCGGCACGGACGGTCGTTGTTCCACGGACCGCGTCCCTAGCGTCGGCGGCGGCGCGGACGGCGCGGACGATGGAGTCCTCGAGGTCGGGGTCGAACACTGCCGCCAGCGTTCCGGGCTCGCCTTCGAGGGGGCGCACCGAGCCTCCACGACGCTCGAGCATGGTGCGAACTCGTTCGAGCGGGCCGTTCGCCCCGCCCGCGACCTCGCACACGACGGCGGTGGCCACGAGCGTAGTGCCCGCGGCGACCGCCCCCTCGATGAGCGGCGCGCCACAATGCAGGCAGAAGCGCGCGCCCTCGGGGCACGGCTCTCCGCATCCCGGACATGCAAGCGTCTCGGTAGCGACGCCGTGCGCGATGTCGGGCTCCTGCGCTTCCCGTGGCTCGTCCTCGTCCTTGGAGCTGTCGGTCTCTTCCGCGTCCTCGGGTGCGCTCTCGAGCTCGTGCTCCTTGGGCTCCTGGGTGACTTCGTCCGCCTCTGCCTCCGCGTCGGCCTCATCTTCGTAGGTGTCGATCAGATCCTCGAGGGCGCCGATCTGGTCGTCGTCCTCGGCCGGTGCGTCGGCGACCGGGTCGTGGGCGGCGGGTTCGTCGCGGGTCTCCGCGGGGGTCTCCGCGGCCGGCTCGCCGGGGGAGACATCGACCGGCGGGAGCCACCCGCCCCAGTCGGTGTCCAGGTCCTCAGCCATCGCGCGGTCCCTGGGCGACGAGACCGCCGAGTGCCAGGCCGAAGTCGTGCGGGCTCGTCGCGACGACACGCGCATCCTCCTCGGAGGCCAGGCCGTCGCGGACGAGCCGGAGGAGGGACTCGTCGAAGGTCTGCATACCGTCGTATCCGCTCTCGGCGATCACCTCGACGAGCTCGGCGGTCGAATCGGCGTCGAGGATCCGGTCGTAGACGCGACCGGTGTTCACCAGCACCTCGACGGCGGGCACCCGTCCGCGGCCGTCGATGCGCTCGAGCAGGCGCTGCGAAACGATGCCGCGCAGCGCCCCGGCGAGCGACACGCGCACCTGCGCCTGCTGTCCGGGAGGGAAGAGTTCGATGAACCGTGCGATCGTCTCCGTCGCGTCGATCGTGTGCATCGTGGATAGGACGAGGTGCCCGGTCTGCGCCGCCTGGATCGCGGCGAGCGCCGACTCCGGGTCGCGGATCTCTCCTATGAAGATCACGTCGGGGTCCTGCCGGAGCACCTGCCGGAGCGCCGTCGCGTAGGAGTCCGTGTCGCGCCCGACCTCACGCTGCCACACGACCGACATGTTGTCGGTGTGAACGACCTCGATCGGGTCCTCGATCGTGACGACGTGCGCCCGCCGCGTGCGGTTGATGAATCCGATCATGGAGGCGATCGTCGTCGTCTTGCCGGCTCCGGTCGGGCCGGTGACCAGGACGAGCCCGCGGCGCGATTCGGCCAGGGTCTGGATCACCTCGGGGAGGTTCAGCTCGGAGAACGTGAGGTCCTCTGGGCTCACCCACCGGATCGCCAGACCCACGGAGTCGCGCTGGCGGAGCACGTTCACGCGGAAGCGGCCGACACCCTCGAGCGTGTAGGCGAAGTCGGCCTCGTGCGTCCGCGCGAACTCCTCGGCCTTGTGTGGCGGCATCAGGGAGTCGGCGGCCGCGCGCGTGTCGTTGGGCTCGAGCGCCGGGAACGGCGTGGGCAGCAGCTCGCCGTCCACGCGGATGAACGGCACGTTCCCGGCGGACAGGTGCACGTCGCTCGCCCGCCGCTCGACGGCGTACCGAAGCAGGTCGGCTAGGTCCATCGGATCCGTCCTCGCGAGGTCTGTTCTTAGGTCTTCGGCCGTAGTCCGCTGTGCTTGAGCCCGGCGTCGGGCCCGCCCTTCGGGCGCGAGATGAACCAACTTTCATCGATCCCGGAAACCATGCGCGCGACCTGGCGCTTCGTGAAGACCAGGCCCTCACACGCGGGCCTGGCCTGTTGACACTGCCGGCGCCTCGTGCAAGTTTCGGTGCGCACCGGAACGCTCAAGCGTGTGATGCGCGAACGTCGAGGAGGTGCGATCCCAATTTCCCGTCGCTGGCTCGTCGTGGTCTTCGTTCCACTGCTGGTGGGCGCCGTTCCGGACCCCGCGGCAGCGCAAGCGCTCAGGTGGGCACGGCAGTTCGGAACCGAGAAGAAGGACGTGGCGTGGGGCGTCGCGCTCTCAGGCCCCGCCGTGTACGTGTGCGGCTCGACCGAGGGCACGCTCACCGGGCAGGGGACGTTCGGTGCCGCCGACGCTTTCCTCCGCCGCTACCGGACGGACGGGAGCAAGGGATGGACCCGCCAGTTTGGAACCCTCGCGGACGACGCATGCTTCGGCGCGGCCTCGTGGGACGGCAGCGTCGTGGTCGCGGGGCGAACATCAGGGAAGTTCCCCGGTCAGAACCGCCGCGGTGGGTTCGACGCCTATCTCCGCGCTTACGACTACACGGGAGGCGACCTGTGGACCCGGCAATTCGGGACCCGCGGTGATGACGTCGTCTTCGGAGTGGCCACGCGCGAGAACGGAGACATCTACGTTGCGGGGAGGACCGAGGGCAAGCTCGCCGGGCTCTCGTACCTCGGTGCAGGGGACGCATTCGTTCGCAAGTACCGATCCGACGGACGCGTGGCGTGGACGCGGGAGTTCGGGAGCAGGCGCGTCGACTTCGGGTTCGCCGTGGCCGCCGACGAGACCGGCGTGTACGTCGTTGGAGCGACGACTGGGACGCTCTCCCGCCAGAAGAACCGCGGAGAGGTGGATCTGTTCATCCGCGCCTACACGTTGGGCGGCAAGCCTCGTTGGACCCACCAGCTCGGTACCGATCGTGAGGACTTCGCGTACGGCGTGGCGACCGATCCGACCGGGGTCTACGTTGCCGGCTACACGAAGGGTGAGTTCGAGCTCGGATCGGGAGGGGCCGACGCGGTTCTCCTGAAGTACGGGGTCGACGGTCGTCGGATGCTTCTCGAGCAATTCGGGACCTCCGGTGACGACACCGCGTTCGCCGTCGCCTCCGACGGATCACTCGTGTTCGTCGTGGGAGCGACGAAGGGTGGATTCAAGGGGTACTCGAACCGAGGAGAGACCGATGCGTACGCTCGTGCGTTCAACACACAAGGAAGGGTCCAGTGGACCCGCCAGCTCGGGACCGATCGCAAGGACTCTGCGAACTGGGTGGCTGCGCGATCCGGGGTCGGCTACGTGGTCGGCAGCGTCGAGGGAAGGCTCCCGAAGAACAGGAGCAGCGGTGACAGGGATGCGTTCGTCGCATCCGTGCGGTAGCCGCCCGGGCCCGGACGGTGACCGACGGAGGCTAGGGTGTTCGGCCGACACGCGTCCCCCCCGTGGGGGGTCCGGTGGCCGCTCGAACACCCGATATGCCTGGGGACTACCTGTCGCTACGCTTGATCGCGACACCTGGGAGTTGTGAATGATGTCTCGAAAGGCCGCTGTTGCGCTCGCCTCCGTCGTGGTTCTTGGCCTGCTCGTCTCGCTGCTCGCGGTCACGTTCCGTCTGGACGTCCTCCGCGTGGAGGCCGTGAAACGCGCTTCGAACCCGCGTGACCGAGATCCGATCGTGAGGGAGGTCACCGAGACGGTGAAGGTGCACAAGGAGGACGAAGCTCCCAAACAGGAGCCCGCCCCTGTCGTCACGGTGGTCGAGACGCAGACCGCGCCCGTTCCCAAGCAGGAGGGCGAGGACAAGCCACCACCACCCGACGGGGACGGGGGCGGCGACAAGGACGGGGGCGGCGACAAGGACGGGGGCGGCGACAAGGACGGGGGCGGCGACGAGAAGGAGCACGACGACGACAAGGCAGCAGGCGACAAGTTCGGCTAGCGCGATGGGTGCGAAGGCGGAGAGCGGGCAAGAGCGAGGACGCAAGCCCCGAAGGATCTCGCGGCGGGGGGCGAGGGTGACCGCCTGGACCGCCGGGGTTTTGAGCTTCCTGTCCCTCGTCGTGTCCATTGGTTTGAATCCGAAGCCACCGGCCGTGGCGGAGTCCCGCCAGCGGGAGTCGGAACGCAAGCACGTGCTCGTCAAGCGAACGATCAGGAGGGTGATCGTGCACGAGCACGCTCCCGTGGCACCGGCCTCGCCGCAGGTTCGGTACGTGACCGTGGTTGTGCCGGCACAGACCTCCTCGTCGAACGGCGGCGCCCCTCCTCCCACGGAGAACACCAAAGGCTCGTGAGGATGCGGCAGCCCAGCCCGGCCGCGGCGCCGCCGGTCCTCCGGCATTCCTTTCGATCGATGGGGACCGACGTGTCGCTGGCCGTTCCCGGCGGGACACAGCCTTCGCGCTTCCGTTCCTCTTCGGAGGCCGTGGAGTCGGAGTTCTCCGAACAGGACCGGCGTTTCTCTCGTTTCCGCTCGGACAGCGAGCTATGCCGCGTGAACGAGAGGGCTGGGCGTCGGGTAAGGGTCTCGCACGAATTCGCGTCGCTCCTCCGCCTGGCGCTCGCCGCGGCCCGAGAGACCGGCGGGCTGTTCGACCCCACGGTGTTGCCAGCACTCCTCGCCGCGGGATACGACCGGGACTTCGAGCAGGTGACGGTCGACCGGCGGGTGCCCGCTCGTCCGGCCGGTCCGGCGGGGACATGGAGGTTCGTAGCTTTGGAGGGGACCCGGCTCCGTATGCCGCCCGGTACCGGGCTCGACTTCGGCGGCATCGCCAAAGGCTGGACGGTGGATCGAGCGATGCGCTCCGTCGCGGACCTTCCGTGGGCGTCCGTGAACGCGGGGGGCGACCTCCGTGTCGCAGGCCAGCCGCCGGAGGGGGAGCTGCGCGTGGCGGTAGAGGATCCTCGGTCGCCGGGCAACGAGATCGCTCGGCTACTGCTCGCCGGTGGGGCTCTCGCGACGTCGTCCGTGACGCGCCGGGCGTGGGGTCCGGGCCGACACCACCTCATCGACCCGCGCACGCAACTTCCGGCGCATACCGGCGTCGTCCAGGCGACCGTCTGGGCTCCCACGTGCGCGGAGGCCGAGATCCGGTCCAAATGGGCGCTCATGGCCGGGCCTGAGGTGCTCGATCTCGTGCCCGCGCTCCTGGTCATGGAAGACGGCCAGCTTCTAAGGAGCATCGCGGCCGACGAATCGGTGGAGGTGGGCGCGTGACGACGTGGATCGTGCTTCGGGCGGCGGGGGTGGGCGCGTACATGATGCTGTTCCTGGCCGTCGCCTGGGGGCTGATCGCCACTACCGGCGTCGTTTCCCGGCGCATAGCGAAGAACACGTCTGTCCTGATCCACCAGGTGCTCGGAAGCGTCGGTCTCCTGCTGCTCGCGATCCACATGGCCGGCCTATTGCTGGACGAGTTCGTGGAGGTCGACGCCCTCGACCTGCTCATCCCGCTTCGCGTGGAAAAGCGGCCGGTGGCCATCGCCCTGGGCGTCGTCGGGATGTACGTGGCGGTCGTCGTTCTCGTCACCTCCTGGTTCAGGAAGGGGATCGGCCCGGTGTGGTGGCGCCGAACCCACCTGCTCGCGACGCCCGCGTTCGTCCTTGGTATGGCCCACGGCATGGTCGCCGGGACGGACACGACGAGGCCCTGGATGTGGTGGACCTACGTCGGGACCGCGCTCGTGATCGTCTTCCTACTCGTTGTTCGGGCTCTAGCGGGTGCGAAGCAGCGCGCAAACGGGGCTCAGCACGCGCGGCCTTCAGAGGTCGAGCAGAGGGTCGAGGAGAAGGCAGGGGCCGGCGCCGCCAACTGAGATACCGGGGGACGTAGGGGCGGCTACTGCGAGCGGATCGGGTCGGAGGCGTCGGGGATGCGGATGACCCCCTGCGTGACCGGCCGAGCCCGGTACTTCGGAAGCCGGATCGTGAAGGAGGTCCCACGGTCCCTCCGGCTCTGGAGGCCGACCGAGCCGCCGTGGGCCTCCACCACCGCCTTCACTATCGGAAGGCCCAGGCCGGTTCCACCCCGACCGCGCCCTCGGTCCGAGTCGGCGCGGGCGAACCGGTCGAAGACCCGTGCCTGCTTGTCGGGCCCGATCCCCGTCCCGGAGTCGGATACCTCGATCGTGAGGATGTCCCCCTCGGAGCGGCAGCCGATCGCGATCCGGTCTCCGTCGGCCGTGAACTTCACCGCGTTCTCGACGAGTGCGTCAAGCGCGAGTTGGAGGCGTTCCACATCCGCCGGAAGCCACCCGTCGGCGGCGATGTTTGCCTCCCACCGCCGCGAGGCCGTCGGACGCCATCGCTTGATCACGTCCTCGAGGAGCGCGCGCACCGCCACGGGCTCGATGGTCAGGAAATCGGGGTGCTCGGCTGCAGCGAGGATCAGGAGGCGCTCGGAGAGGCGCGACAGCCGCTCGAGCTCATCGATGATAACGCCCGCGTCCTCGGCGATCCGGTCGTCCGGCGCCGACGTCCTGATGAGCTCGGCGTGTCCGGTCGCAACGGTGATCGGGGTTCTCAGCTCGTGCGACGCGTCCCGCACGAAGTCCCGCTGAAGTTCCAGTAGCCGCCGCTGTCCCTCCGTCGCCGTCTCGGCGTGCCTCGCGTGCCACGCCATGGCCGCGAACATGGCCGCCATGAGCGGCACCTCGGCCAGCTCGTCCAACCCCGGTCCCTCCTCGATGTGAGTAACCGCCCACAGGAGCGCGGCGCCCGTTGCAAGCGAGACCGCGACCAGGACGATGACGGTCGTTCTCGGCGACCAGAGGCGCGAGCCGTAGACCAGCGCGAGGCTCACCCAGACCAGGTGGAACGGGATCGTCTCCCATCGCCCGACCAGGAAGATGACGGCGACGTTAGCCGCGGCGAAGAGACCCCAAGCGATCTCAACCCAGAACCTACGGAACGTTGACGCGATAGCCGACATTGCGCACCGTTTCGATCACGTCCTCGCCGAGCTTGGATCGGAGCCGCCCCACGTAGACGTCCACCACGTTGCTGCTGGTGTCGAAGGTGTACCCCCAGACGTCTGCCAGCAGTTGCTCCCGCGAGCACGGGTCCCCGTCTCTCCGCATCAAGAATTGGAGCACGGCGAACTCGCGTTCGGAGAGGTTCACGGGCCCGTGTCCCGCGTCGGCGACCCGTCTGACCATGTCAAGGGCGACCGGTCCGACGCGCAGAAACCGATCAGGTGCCGGCGCGGGTGGCTGACGCAGGCGCGCCCGGACACGCGCCAGAAGCTCCGATAGAGCGAAGGGCTTCGCGAGGTAGTCGGAGGCACCGAGCTCGAGGCATCGGACCTTGGCGTCCACGTCGGAGAGTGCGGACAGGACGAGGACGCGCTGCTCCGGCCGGCGGTCCATGATGCCCGCGAGCACCTGCATGCCGTCCATCCCTGGCAGCAGCAGATCCAGGATCACGAGCTCGTACCTGCCCGTATGGGCTAGTTCCAGAGCCTTCGCGCCCTCCTCGGCGGCGTCGACCTGGAACCCCTCCGCGATGAGGGCCCGGGAGACGAAGCTCGCGATCCTCGGTTCGTCCTCGATTACGAGGATCCGAGGCATGGCGAGGTCATGGTATGGCTGCCGTGGCATCATGACCAGGGGTTATGACAACTCTGTCATCTCTTCGCGCCTGATTTCTGACAGCGGAGTGAAGGGTGCGTGACGAGGTCGTTAGGAATCCACACGGGCTGCCTGCACCCGGGTAGCCTTCGGGGCAACCGTCAAGATGCAGTAGGCCGAGGGGGGTAGCCCAGTGGTCCGTGCCGGAGGAAGCGACCGGGCGACGCGCGATGCGCTTTTGCGCGACCCCGGGGAGGTCGTGCTCGCCCTCCGGCGCCTCTTCGATCGCGCCGCGCCCAGGACCGGCTCGCTCATGTTCGTGGGGGGTGGAGCGAGCCATGCTGCGAGGGATCCGTTCGGCCCGGGGTTCATCGAGCACATCGACGAGCGCGCGGAGCTTGTGCGGCGCCTTCGGCGCCTGAGCCCTAGGGACCGGCTCCTTCTCCTCCTCTGGTATGTGGAGAGGTGGCCGGTCAACGAGATCGCCGAACACCTGTGCGTCTCCCGGGTTCACTGCTACCGCATCCGGAACAGGGCCATCGCCGAGTTGGCCGCTCCGGCCGACGACCCTGCGGCATAGAGCGGCCACCGAGCTCCACCGCATCCGGACCCTCGCCGCCATCACACCCTCCTCGCGCTTCCCCTCCGCACGATCAACCTGGTGGACGATTCGTGCACCGTCGATCCGCTCTGTCCCACAACCGTAAGCGTAAAGGTCCCGCGCTCGACCCGGTGGGTGGTCCTGACGGTCATCTTTGAGGAACCAGGCGCCGCGACCGAACCCGGTCGCAACTTTGCCCTCGCCCCTGAAGGAAGACCCGTCACGGACAGGTCCACCGTGTCAGCGAAGCCACCTCGTGACCAGATGCTGACCGTGTAGCTCGTCGAGCGGCCCGGCTTCACGGTTCTCGACGCCGGGCTCACCGAGAGGCCGAAATCGGACGGTGGGTTCACCACGAGCGTGGCGGGCGCCGAGCGCAGGAGGGATCCGCTTGTCCCCGTGATCGTGAGCGGGTAGGTGCCGGGAGCGAGGGAGGCGGCGGTCGTCACCATGAACTGGGAGGAGCCGGAACCCCCGGCGATCGTCTCGGGCGTGAAGCTCCAACTCGCCTCGGAGGACGAGAGGCCGCCGAGGGACAGCCCGACGTCGCCGGTGAAGCCGTTGACGGGCGAAACGGTCACCGTGAAGCTCACCTCGCCGCCGGGGACCGTGACGGCAGACTCCGGCGCCACCGTCAGGGCGAAATCGAACTGGGCCGCCAGCCATCGGTAGGACTCGAGGATGTCGAGGCGGCCGTACCCGTACCCGTTGTCGGGTCCCGAAGCGCCCAGGTCGACCGCTCCGTTCTCGAGGGCATCCTCCTGGATATCGGCCGGGAGGTCGGGGGAGGCGTCGAGGAGGAGGGCGAGGGCACCCGCGACGTGCGGAGCCGCGAGCGACGTACCGGTCTTCCTGGTGTAGAAGCCGAACAGGTCAGTGGTCCGTATGCGCACGCCCGGCGCGACGAGCTCCGGGAAGATGGTTTCGGGCTCACCGCACGAGGAGGGACCGCGGCTGCTCCCGGGGTAGAGAACGTCGGCGTCGTCCGTCGCCCCCACAGCAAACGCCTCGGGGTTGTTCGCGGGGCTTGCGCTAGTGGCGGTGTCGGGACCGAAGTTGCCGGCGGCGAAGATCGGGAGGATGCCGGCAGCCCAAAGGCTCCGGAGATCGAGCTGGAACTCCAGGTTGCAGCCGATCGACCCCATCGTCCAGGAGTTGCTGACGACGTGGGGAGCGTCGGCTGTGGCGGGGTACCCATCCGGGTCGAGCAGCCACTGGAACCCCTGGTGGATGCCGGCGGTCGTCGCGACGCCCCGATCGTCGAAGATCTTGACGGAGATCCACTGGGCATCTGGGGCGACGCCGACCGAGGTACCGCCGGCGTCCCCGCCCACCAGGACCCCCATCGTCCAGGTGCCGTGGCCGCTGGCGTCGAAGGGCGTCGCATGCTGGCCGTTAGGGTCGAACCAGCTGTTCGTTCCGCCGCGCCAGCGGCCGGCGAGGTCGGGATGGGTCGCATCAACTCCCGTGTCCATGGTGGCCACGACGACCCCCTGGCCTCGGTAGCCGAGGTCCCACAGGGCGGGCGCCTCCACGAGGGCCACGTTGGGCTCCGGAGACCCGGCGGCCGTCCCCGCGCGCAGCTCGATGGTCCTGTCGGGCGTGATGAGCTGGACTTCGGGACGGGCCGCCACCTCCCGGATGACCCCTGGTGTGGCCGTGACAGCCAGGCCGTTGAAGACCCAGAATGGCGTGACCTCGACGACCTCCCCGGTCGCAAGCCCGGCCTCGAGCAGCGCGACGAGAGGATCTTGCGTGGCGACGGCCTCCCGCTGGAGCGCCCGGACGACCGCCCGCAGGCGGGAGCCCCTGGTCGCGGCAGTGATTCCCTCCAGGTCCGCCTGGTCACGGAGGGTGACGATGACGGCGACCATCTCGTGCGGCGCCGACGCGGCGAGGACGGCGCGGATGTCGCGATCCAGCTTCGCCCGCGACCCGCCCGCCGACGCGATCCCGGCCTCCGCGGAGACCACCACGTGGCCCCAGGAGAGGATGAGCGCGAGCATCGGCCAGGCGAGTCTCGAAGGCCTCATGTCACCTCCTCCCCGAGGCGACCTCGACCGCAGCCGGCACGTCGGCGAGAAGCGGCGCCGAGGCCGCCGGCGGGCCGTGCCGGAGAAGGAGCCAGGCAAACCCTGCCGCCAGCATGAGCAGCATCGCGGCCGAGGCCCTGGTGAGGACGGGTTCGAGAGGAGCATCCGACACCACGCCTCGCGAGGGGCCCGCGCCGCCGACCGACCAGTCGAAGGGGGCGACGGATGCCCCTAGCCCCGGGCGCTCGATCACCGCCTCGAGGCGCCACCGCCCCGGCTCGGAAAGGAAGTCGCCGGCGAGCCGGTACCGGCCGGGATCGACGGGCGACATGGCCGGGGTGGTGACCGACCGGGATCCCTCGGGGCTCGTGAGTCGGAGCGTCACCTGCCCGATCCCGGCCGGTGGCGGGCGCCGTGTGCTCGCAGCGAGCACCTCGAACACGTTGGAACCCGGCCGGTTGGGCTTCACCGATACCGACACGAGCAGGTCGTCGACGGTCCGCGTGAGGGGCGTGGGAACGGCCTGGAGGGTCGGTTCGAACCTCGGCCCTCGGGCGGGCACGGAGGCGGCGAGGAGGCTCGCTCCGGCCAGCACGAGGACGCCGAGCAGCGCCTCGGCGAGCACGAGGCTCCGCAGGCGGGACACCGAGAGCGGCGTCCACCCAACCGGCTTTCGGAGCAGCAGAGCCAGCGGCCGGGCTGCGCGAGGGTACAGGAGGATGGCGTTGGCAAGGCCGAAGGCACCGGCGGCAAGGAATAGGCCGGTCTTACCGAGAAGCGCCCGACCGTAGACGGTGGTGAGGAGGGCGTCCAGGGAGGCCACCTCCTGCCCCGCGGTGTAGAGCCCGGTCGCGGCGAGCAGGCCGACGCTCGGGAGAGCCAGCTTGCCGAACCTGCGCAGCCAGGCCCTGAAGAGGGCGCCGGACCCGGTCCTGTTCGCTCGTTCACCCTGCCAGGCGAGAAGCAGGGCCAGGACTCCGCCGATCCAGACACCGGCTGCCAGCAGGTGCACCGTGCCGGCGGCGACGGTGAGCCCCGTGTTCGAGCCGCCCGCGGCGGCGTGGCCGGCCAGCGTGTGCACCCGGGCCAGGCTAACCACGAGGAGGCCGGACACCACCAGCGCCGGGGACAGCCTGCCCCACCCCACCGCATCGGTGCGCTCGGCGCGGCGGGCGACGAGCAACGCCGCCAGAAGCGCGATCAGGTGGAACTCGCGGGCGAGCCAAAGCGTGCCCCAGCGCGTCCCCGTGAGTAGCACCCACGCGACCGCTATCGGCACGCCACCCTCCGCTCCCGCGGCTAGCGTCGTGACCTCGTGGCCGAGGAGCCCGATCCCCGCGACCAGCGCCGCGCCGGCCGCAAGGGCGCTCCAGGTCATCACGCGGCGCCGCGCACGCCTGGTGGCATCCCGCGCACCTCGTCCCGGAGCCACGGGAGTGAGCACCCATCCTGCTACCGCCAGCGCTCCGGCGACTGAGATGATCGCCACGAGGTCGAGCCACCGGAGGACGACCTCGGCGGGAGACGGCAGGCGCTCCGGGGGCGGCCGCGCGCTGCCCGCGGCCGGCGGAAGCCCGGCACCGACCCGGAAGACCAGGCTACCCCGGAGGAGGTGCCCGTCGTCCTCGGAGAAGGCCCTCCACGCGACCGTGTACACGCCGTCGGCGAGCTTCGGAACCGAGACGACGAGGAGGTCCGGCCGGTTCGGGTCGATCCGGGTCCTCTGCGACTCGACGCTCAGCCCCTCGTCGTCCAGGATCTCCGCGCCGGAGAGCTCGGGGGCGACGTCGTCGCCGAACGAAAGCAGGATCTCCTCGGGAGGCTCGTCGAGGACGGCTCCGTCGGCGGGCTCGGATCGGACCAGGATCGGGTGGGCGATCGCCGGCCGCGCCGAAGCGAGGCCAACGGAGACGGTCAGCGAGATCAGCAGCGCGCCGCGCGCGGCGAACCGGGCGCGGCTCCTCGCTCTGTGTTGCCTGGTCTCCCGCATCCGTCGCCACCTCGAGTTGAGCGACGCCCTCGGTCACCTCGCAGTCACGTGCTCCAGGCGCGCCTCTCCGATGACGACCGAGACCGCGCTCCCCGGCTCGAGAAGCCCCCCTTCGTTGACGAAGATCAGGGGGTAGGTGTACCCGGCTTTCGGGTCCGCCCCGTGTGCGTGCCCCATGAACAGGGTGTCGATGGTCTCCCCCGTTGCCTCCTCGACCAGCACCGGCGGGGTGAGGTGGACCACCTGGGCCCTGTCTGGGTCGATCACCTGATAGCGCAGGTCGACGAGCCCTCCGCCACCGACGATCGCAACCCTGATCACCCGGACGCCGGTGGCGTCCTGGAATGCAGACCGGGCGAGCTTTGCCTGGTCCTGCCGGCCGCTGCTGGCCGCCGTTCGCTCAGCTGCGAGCCAGAGCGCGACCCCACCGATGGCGAGCAGCCCTACCAGCCCGGCCGCGGTGGCCCGCAGCGGCCAGGACCGCCCGACCGACGGGCCCAGCGTCGTCCCCCTCGCGTCCACCTATGGCCTGTCGATCGCGTCGAGGTCCTCGTTCCCATCGAGGCCCCTCGCGCTGCCGTCGAAGAACACGGACCAGCCACCCGTGCAGGAGGTGGTTCTGCCGGGCGACAGGGAGGCGCACACGAACATGTCCTCGTCGGCGCCCGAGGCACCGGTCACCGCGAAGTCGCCCTCGGTGGTCAGCGCGACCGCCCCTGCGAGAACGGTCGCTCCGTCGACGTCCTCACCTGGCGCGGTGAGCTCGACGTCGCTCCCGTCCACGTAGTACTTCCAGGTGCACGAGGTCGCGTCACCGAAGGTCCCCGTGCACTGGAGGAGGTCCTCGTCCCTCTCCGTGCCGGGAAGCCCGACGTCGGGGTTACCCTCGGTCGAGACCACGACCACGCCCGAACCCAGGATCTCGAAGGCGTCGACGTCCTCGGCGTTGCCATCGCCGAGCCCGACGTCGGACCCGTCGAAGACGAGGCTCCAGTCTCCGTCGTCGTACAGGACGACGTCCTCGTCCTGGGCGGTACCCACCGTGGGAACGGCGGTGCCCGCGTTCGCCGCGAACGAGAGGTAGAAGGTGTCCTCGTCGGCGACCACGACGGCGTCCACGTCCGCGCCCCCGCCCAGGCCGTTGTCCGTCGCGTCGAAGACCTTGCTGTAACTGGATCCGCCGTGCCAGGCGTAGATGTCCGCGTCGTCCTCTCCGGTGACTTCCGGTATGTCGGTGGCGCCCTCGGCCGAGAAGTAGAGCAGCACCGGGGCGTTGAGCGTGATCGTGACCGTGTCGTAGACCGCCAGGTTCACACCGTCGTAGACCGTCAGCTTGAAGACGTGCACGCCTGCGGTGTCCAGCTCGACCGTGGTATCCACGTCTCCCGCGTTGGCGAACGTGGCCGTGCCGGGGCCGCTGACCCTCGTCCATGACGTCGAGCCCCAGGTGACGAAGTCGTCATCCACGGTGCCGTCCAGGACGACAGTGGCCGGGACAGTGGCCGGAAGCGCGGTTGGCGTGACGGTCTGGTCCGGCCCGGCGTCCACGGTCGGGGCGATGTTGCCGGCCGCCGGGCAGCCGCCGGATCCGCTCACCTCGATGACGGTCTGCATCCCGCCCGGCTCGTGTGGGCTGCTCGAGAGGGACCCGTTCGTGAGATGCATATTCGAGCTGAAGAGGTGGACGTCGGAGTCACACGGAACCGCGATCGCGTCGGTCGTCTGTCCCGACGCCACCGTCTCCGAGATGACGTCGTGGGGGAACGGGACCGGGTAGGCGTCCCTGGCTATCACCCGCTGGTCGGCGCCGAGCAGAGCGGGCGTGTGGTGTAGGGCTCCCGCGTTCACGTAGCGCAGGAGCAGCCGATCACCGCTGTCGACCGGGATGGAGTCGGTGTCGGGATAGGCCTTGCCGTTGATCAGCCAGTAGGTCGGGTGGTACTCGACGAGATCGAAACCGAGGGGATCGGGATCGTTGCTGAAGTTCGGGTCGATCTCGCTGAGCACGAGGATGGCTTCCTCGTCGTAGGCACTCGCCGCCGTGTCGTATGCCTGGCCGGCAGTAGTCGGCCGCACGATCAGCGCGCCGTAGAGCCCCATCAACGCGCCGCGCCGATCGCTCACGTCGCTCTCGTACAGGTAGGTGCCCGGATCGGTGGCCTCGAACGTGTAGCTCGTGCTGTCCCCGGCGGCGACGCCGTCGGTGTTCACGAGGCTGGTCCCGGGGACCACGATCGAGACGTCCTCGGGCACGTCCGCGTTGGTGAGGTTGATCGTCACGGGGTCCCCGACCGTCGCCTCGATCACGGGGCCGGGCAGCTGGGGCTCGTCGTACTCGTTGCAGCCGTCGCCGCCATCGAGCGAGAAGCCCCAGATGTTCACGTCGACGCCATCGGACATCTCGACCGTCCCCGTGGTGGCGCAGAGGTCCGGGTTTTCGACGGCGGGCTGGATCGCGGAGACGCCGACGTTCGCCAGCACGGGCTTCCCCTGGGCGGGCACGCCCGCCAGCAGGGCTGCCACGACGGCCAGGGCGAAGCTCGCCGCGATCACGCGGCCGGGTCTCGCACGCATCTCTGATCTCGCCTTCCCCTCGATGCTCATGGACAGCCTCCCGGGGGGAGGATGAGGACCACGGTTGCAAGACCCCCGAAGCCCTCGTCGAAGTTGGTGAACTCGAAGACCGCGTGGGAGTGCCACGGGAAGTAGTACTCACCGCACATGTTGAGGCCGGCGACGCCGACGGGAAGCTCGCCCTGGTAACCGAGACGGGGATCGCCGCTGTAGAACGTTGCGTCGTCCTTGAAGACGAGGTCCTGCAGGCCGGGGATCTCCACTGGGACCGGTTCGCCTCCGCTGATCCACGGGTCGACGTCGTCCCATCGGAACAGGAGGTCGTAGGTCTGGCCGGAGGCTAGCGTGCGGGTGAAGTCCTCGAAGGAGGTGTTCTCTCCGCCAGGGCCCCGGAGCAGCCGCCCGTCGCGAGCGATCACGCGCAGGAAGTTGCCGTGGGGGTGATAGGGGTGGTTGACGATGCCGGCGTTCGCGTAGCGGACCAGCACCGGCAGCGGATTGGCCACGGGATGGTACGGCTGGGCCGCCACCACCGCGCCGTAGGGCTGTTTCGGTAGCCACGAGGCGCCGTTGGTTGCCAGGACGTCGGGGAAGCTGCGACCGTTGATCTGCCAGTAGCCGGGGTGGAACTTGGTCGTGTCGTAGGCTCGGCCGCGCTCGACCCTCCGGTGCTGGACGGGATCGATCTCGCTGATGAGGACGAGGTACTCGCCCGAGAACTTCGTCTGGGGATCGTTGTACGCGTACTCGTCGCCCAGGGCGGGCCTGACTACGAGCACGCCGAAGAGCCCCATCTGCACCTGCTTGCTTGGGTTGGTGCCGCTCTCGTAGAGATAGGTGCCGGGGCGGCTGGCGGTAAAGGTGTAGGTGACGGAGCCGCAGCCCGTGCTGGCCTCTGCCGTCAGATGCCCAGCACAGCCGCCGCTGGCGCTAACGCCGGTCTGGCCGGGGAAGATGATCGAGACCGGGTCCGGGACGGCGTCGTTGGTCAGCTCGATACTTACCTCGTCACCTTCTTCGACGCAGAGGACCGGCCCGGGGAACTGGAAGGTCTTGTTGGCCAGCTTGTAGCTCCACATGAAGACGCTGTTCCCGTCGGGCTCGGAGATGCGGCCTGTTGCCGTCGCGAGCTCGAAATCCGGTCCGTCCGTGCAGACCATGCCGTACGGCGGCGTCGTCGACGCGGGGGATGGAGCGACGAGCGCCGGCACGAGGACCGCGGAAGCGAGCAGGCCCAGAGCGACCCGCCGCCGCGTCTCTCGCCCCAGCGATCTCTGTGTCCGCCGCGTCCTCATCGTTCTCTCCATCCGTTCGCCTACACGATCCACGGGTCCAGGTACGGCTCGGCCGGAGCATCCTCCGGGTAGGTCTCGTTCGGGTGCGTCTGGTCGTCGAGCGCGTCGTCCTCGTAGACCCAGACCTGTGTGACCTGTCCCCCCAACCCCGACAGGCCGCCGTTGGTCAGCTTGTGGGGCGATCGGTTCCTGAGCCAGTAGATGTTGTAGTTACCGGAATCATCCGAGCCGCCGGGAAGGGAACCGTCGTACTCCGGTGCAGTGAACAGCACGTCCCGCGCCTCTCCCGGTCCGATGTAGATCGTGTTCGTCGTGTACGAGAGATCGACGCCCCCGTTGCGAAGCAGCGCGGCGTCCTCGCCGACCACGGTCATGGGGATGCCGGGCAGCTGCATCGACTGCGACTCGTACCCGAGGTCGGCGAAGCGGAGGAGCACCCGCTCGCCCTCGTTGACCTGGATCAGCGACGAGAGCGGCTGGTGGGGCAGGTCGGGATGGTTGTTTGGCAGCAGGGTGTCGGGGTAGGAGCGACCGTTGATCGTCCAGTAGTTCGCGTGGTAGTCGGGCCAGATCGTCTCCTGGATCGCCTCGAGGTTGTCGTGCGGAGTCGTCCAGATGTCGTTGAGCAGAACGGTGAACTCCCGGTCGTACCCAGTCGACCCATCTCCGTCGTTGTAAGCGAACATCTCGAATCCGCCGATCGAGGTTCCGTCCTGGCTCGGTCTAACGAAGACGGTTCCGGTCATCCCCATCTGGATGTGCTCGACGTCCTCGAAGTGGCAGTGGTACATGAAGGTGCCTGCCACGTGCGGCAGGTAGTAGTAGGGGAAGCTGCGGCCCACCGGCACGGAGATCGACACCTCGGGCACTCCGTCGAAGATCGCGGTCGCGTTGGGGAAGCCGTGCCAGTGGATCGTGTGGGAGTCGTCCAGGTCTGGGCGGACCACGAGGCCTATGTTGGTCAAGGTTAGGTAGACGTCGGCCTCCTGGTCCACACCGATGATCGGGCCGGGGAACTGAACCGCACCCTTGTAGGCGTCGAGATCGTCCGGCGGGTCGTCGAACGGAACTCTCACGAATCCGAAGACGTAAACCGGGTCTCCTCCCGGTCCGCTGGGACTGCCACGCCCCGGCAGCAGGATGTGCCCGTCCGTTGCCGCCAGTTGTATGTCGTAGCGGGTGGTTGGCAGATGGGGGACCGCGGCGGGCTCCGTCGCCAGCTCCGCGGAGGCCCCCTTCGGGCCGCTCGCCAGGGCTGGGACGCCCCCGCCTCCGAGCAGCGCGAGCGCCCCGGCGCCGCCGGCGCGCAGGAAGTCGCGCCGTGTCAGTCCTGGCCGGGCCGGTCGCTCGCTCATCGTGCCTTCTTCCTCCTAGGGCCGATCGATCGCGTCCAGGTTGTCGGTGATGCCGTTGGCGCTTCCGTCGAAGAACAGGACGAAGCCGGAGCAGGCCGTCGCCGTTCCCGGCGACAGCGAGACGCAGCGGAACACGTCCTTGTTCGCGCCCGAGACACCACCCCCGACGTCGAAGTTGCCGGTCGTTGTCAGGAACACCGAGGTGCCCTTGACGGCGGCACCGTCGACGTCCTCGCTCCCCTCCCTCAGCCGAACGTCGCCGCCGTCCATGTAGAAGCTCCAGGTGCACGTGGTGGTCGCCGTCTCGTTGCTGGTTCCGGGGGTGAAGGATCCTGTGCACAGGAGCAGGTCCTCGTCCCGTTCGCCGGCGATCCCCGGAACGTTGGGGTTACCTGTGGTCGAGACCAGGACGTGGGTGCTGTCGAGTATCTCGAAGGCGTCGACGTTCTCGGCGTTGGTGGTCAAGCCAGCGTCAGAGCCGTCGAAGAAGAGCGTCCAGGTGCCCGCGTCGAACCGCGCGACGTCGTGCGGGGCGG
>Ga0209341_10002115_pt1 | contig 19043 bp, 16 predicted proteins | sample RifCSP13_2_FD_184020 | JGI IMG/M metagenome (GOLD analysis project Ga0209341, IMG submission 184020) | Soil microbial communities from Rifle, Colorado - Rifle CSP2_sed 13_2 (SPAdes) (version 2) | ecosystem: Environmental > Terrestrial > Deep subsurface > Rock core/Sediment | place: Rifle... | reverse complement strand
TCTCCCCTTCAACGCAACGGAGGCCTACGTGGCCGATGTGGCCCGCAAGACCGCCGCCAACAGGTCGTCAATGCTCCAAGACGTCGAACGCGGGCGGCCGACCGAGATCGACGCCATCTGCGGTGCAATCGTCGACGAGGGCGAGCGTATGGGCGTGGCGGCCCCAATCAACCGCGTCCTTTGGGACCTGGTTCGAAGCCTGGCCCCGCAGCCGGACGGTGACGGACGATGAGAACCGTTTCCACATTGGCGGAGCTGCGCCAGGCCAGGGCCGAACTCCCCGAGCCGTTGGGGCTCGTGCCGACCATGGGTTTCCTTCATGAGGGACACCTGTCGTTGGTCCGCCGCGCCAAGACGGAGTGTGCCAGCGTCGGCGTGAGCATCTTCGTCAACCCGACGCAGTTCGGTCCCACCGAGGACCTTTCCGCATATCCCCGGGACCTTGATGCCGACCTCCGCCTCCTTTCACACGCAGGGACAGATCTGGTCTGGACGCCCGAGGTTGGCGAGGTCTATCCGGCGGGATATCAGACGTGGATCCATGTCGAGGAGGTGGGCCAGCCGCTGGAGGGGGCGCGGCGGCCGGGGCACTTCCGTGGGGTGGCGACCGTCGTCGCCAAGCTGTTCAACGCGTTTCAGCCTCGAAGAGCCTATTTCGGACAGAAGGATGCCCAACAGGTTGTGGTTGTGCGGCGGATGGCGCAGGATCTCGATTTCCCGGTGGAGATCGTCGTCTGCCCGACGCTGCGCGAGGCGGATGGCCTGGCGATGTCGAGCCGTAATGCCTACCTGAATCCCGCCGAGCGCAAAGCGGCGGGCGTGCTCTACCGCGCCCTGACCGCGGCGCAGGATGCCTTCCAGCGCGGGGCGCGGGATGCCGAACGGCTGCGGGCCGCCATGCTCGAGGTTCTGTCGCAGGAGCCGCTGGCGAGGCCGGTATACATGTCGGCCGCAGACCCTCAGACGCTGCAAGAGCTGACGGGCCCGGTCGAGAAGGCGCTGCTCTCGTTGGCCGTGCAAGTGGGAAAGCCGGTCCTCATTGACAACCTGGTGATCGGGGATGAGTGAGCAGTGATCAGTGATCAGAGATCAGTGAACGGTGATCGGTGAGCGGTGATCGGTAAGCGGTGGTGGAGCTCCGAGAGACTCGGGCACCAAGGCACCAGGGCGCCGGGGCACCAAGTCAAGAAGGACTCAGTGCCCTGGTGCCCGGGTGCCCGCAAACGCACTTACTGATCACTGAGTAACCGATCCCTATCCCAGTCAGCCTTGGGTCCTGGCGTGGGATGCGGCCCCGACATGAGGGGTCCGAGAGGAGAGCGACCCGTGCTCCTGACCATCGACATCGGCAACACCAATGTCACGCTCGGCCTTTACGAGGGGAAGACGCTGGCGGCGGCGTGGCGGATGGCCACGGCCCACGAGCGAATGCCCGATGAGTATGGCCTGCAGATGTTGGGCCTGCTGCAGCATCAGGGCTTCGGCCCGGCAGATGTGGACGGAGTGGCGATGGCTTCTGTCGTTCCTCCGCTCACCGGCACCTTTGCTGCGGCCTGTGACAAGTACCTGAGCAGGAATCCCTTCATTGTGGACGCGGGCGTGCGGACCGGAGTGCGGATCCGCTATGAAGACCCGAAGGCGGTCGGCGCCGACCGTGTCGTTGACGCCGCGGCGGTGCAGGCGCTCTATGGCGGCCCGGCGTGCATCGTCGACTTCGGGACCGGCACTACGTTCGACGCCATCTCCGCGGAGGGCGACTATTTGGGGGGCGCCATCGCCCCCGGCATCGGGATCGCCGCAGAGGCGCTCTTTCAGCGAACCGCCAAATTGCCGCGAGTGGATCTGGCGCGGCCGCCTTCGGCGATCGGCCGCAACACCGTGCACGCGATGCAGTCCGGCATCCTTTTCGGCTACGTCGGCCTGGTGGAAGGGATGGTGGTGCGCTTCCGCGCCGAGCTTGGCCCGAAGATGAAGGTCATCGGGACCGGCGGCCTCGTCGAGGTGATCGCCGCCGAGACCGCGGTGATTGAGATCAAGGCACCCTGGCTGACGCTCGACGGGCTGCGGATCGTGTGGGAGATGAATCGGTGAAGGAAGTGAACAGTGATCAGTGATCGGTGATCAGGGGGCACCAAGGCACTGGGGCACCGGGGCATCTGGCGCGCGAGTGCCCACCGGCCGACGATCACTGACCAACTGATCACTGACTAACTGATCACTGATCACTATCCCCTCGTTGCCTCCGTTCGGCGCACTCATTGAGTCGTTGGCGCCGCGTAGCCTTCCTAAGGAGAGTCCTTGCACCTCGCCTTCAACGGTTGGCCTCTGGCGCGGAGCGGTGAGCCTGACGCCGGTCTTCACCTGCGAGATCTGCTCGAACGCCTGCCCGCGCTTGCTCCGCAACATCGATACACGCTGCTCCTGCCTTCCAGCGGGACCCTGACGTCCTTTGAAGGCGTGGCCATCGCGGCCGTCCCTGCGGGCGCGGGCGAGTGGGCGCGGCTCTGGTTTGAACAAAGCCGCCTCCCCCGTGAGGCCGCTTCCCGGAAAGCGGACCTTCTCTATTTCCCCTACGCCGCCGCGCCCCTGGCCTCCCCGCTGCCGGTGGCAATCTGGCAAGGCTGCGAGGCGCAGCAGGGTATGGCCCGAGGGCCGATTGGCCGTTTGCGCGCCGGCTTGGGATTCGGCGGGCTTGCCGGGGCCGCTGCCAGAATCTTCAGCGGCCCCGGCGGCACGACGGGCGAAGCCAATCGGCGCCTGCGGCGAATCCCGCCGATGGCGCCCCAGGCATTCGCGCCCGCCGAGCGGGGCCAGGATCGCGAGGCACGCGGGCGCTACGACCTACCGGAGACATATGTGCTCGCGGATAGCGCGGGGCCTGGGGAGATCGGCCTCCTCCTCGCCGCCTGGACGTGGGTGAACTCGACGATGGGAGACACCGTTACGCTGATCGTGCTCGGGACCAAGGGGGCTCAGGCGTCGGCGGTGAGCCGACGTGCGGGAAAACTGGGTCTTGCGGGCTCCGTTCGGGTTGCAGAGGAGGTGAGAGCCGAAGATCTTCCGGCGATCTACCGGGGGGCCGAGGCGTTCCTGTTCGCCGGGTGGGGGTGTACCGGGGAGGCCGTGCGGCGCGCTCTGGCCAGCGGGATGGCAATCGTAGGAGCTGAAAACCCCGGGGCGGCCGAGGTGGTGGGCCCGGCCGGGTATCTGGTGAAGGGCCAGGATGCACGGCTGCTCGGGGCCGCCTGTATTACCGTGCTCGCCGAGCCTGAGGTGCGTGACCGACTTCGCAGCCAGGCGCAGAAGAGGGGGGCGCTGCTCACGGCCGATGCGCCCCTGCGCGCTCTGCTCGGTCACTTGGAAGATGTGGTGAAGGGAGGGTCGCCCAACAAGGCAGGGGCGCTCAGTTGAACGCCCCTATCCGGATCGTGGGAGATGCGAGGGCAGCGGGTTTCCCCGAGGAAGCTCCCGGAGCCTGTGAGGCTCCGGGAGCTTTGGATCCTTACCCCGCGGGGGAAGGCTCCATGGTGCCCCGCCCGTCGCCGCCGGGAGCCAGGCTGCTCTCCTGACGGCGGAACTGGCTCATGTATAGGTCGTGGTAGAACCCTCCCTGGGCCAGGAGCTCCTCGTGTTTGCCGCGCTCGACGATCTTGCCTTCGTCGATCACCAGCACCTGATCGGCGTGCCGGATCGTGCTCAGACGGTGGGCGATCACAAAGCTGGTTCGCCCGGCGAGGAGCTTTTCGAGCGCAGCCTGGATCAGGCGCTCGGTGCGAGTGTCGACGCTGGATGTGGCCTCATCCAGGATCAGAATGCGCGGGTCGGCCAGCGCCGCCCGTGCAATCGAGAGCAGTTGGCGCTGGCCCTGGCTGAGGCCCGCGCCCCGTTCGCCCAAGACCGTCTTGAATCTTTCCGGCATCCGCTCGATGAAGCTGTCGGCCCGGGCCAGCCTGGCGGCGGCGATCACCTCGTCGTCCGTGGCCCCGGGGCGCCCGAAGCGGATGTTTTCCAGGATGGTGTCGTTGAAGAGGAACGTGTCCTGCAGCACCATGCCGATCTGGCCCCGCAGGCTCGCCGAGGTCACCTCGCGGATATCATGTCCGTCGATCAGAACCTGGCCGCGGCTGACGTCGTAGAAGCGCGGGATCAGGTTGGCGATCGTCGTCTTGCCGGCCCCGGTTGGGCCGGCGATGGCGATCATCTGTCCGGGCTCGGCCGACAGGCTCACTCCCTTGAGCACCGGCTCACCGGGCTTGTATTCCGCCCAGACATCCTTGAATTCCACCGCGCCCCGAATGGGCGGCATGGGAAACGCGTGCGGCTGGTCCTGGATGTCGGGCACGGTGTCGATCAATCCGAAGATCCGCTCGCCTCCGGCGATGGCGCTCTGGATGTTGGTCCACATCACGGAAATCTGCTGGATGGGCTGGTTGAATCGCTGGACGTAGCCGAGGAAGGTCACCATCAGGCCGAAGGAGATGGTGGTGCCAAAGAAATCCTGGCCGCGCAGGATGGCCAGGCCGCCCACCGCGGTCACCAGCATCAGGGCGACATACCCGAAGGCCTCCAGCGTGGGGGCGAGGGCCGAGGTGTAGGCGACGGCGCGGATGTTGGCGTCGCGGTTGGCGGCGTTCACCTCGCGAAACGCCTCGATGTGCTCCGCTTCGCGGCTGAAGGCCTGCACCTCGCGCACGCCGGCGATGCTTTCCTGCAGATCGGCGTTCACCGATCCGATGGACTTGCGGGTGCGGCGGAAGGCCCGCCGCGCCTGGTTGGAGAAGTAGGTCGTGGCCAGGACCATCAGCGGCAACACCGACATGGCCACCAGGGCATACGGCACGCTGCGGGTGAACATGTTGTAGGCGATCCAGACGATCAAGAGTCCCCCGCTGAGCACCTGCACCAGGGCGAAGCTCACCGCCTGCTGGATGGTGTCGGCGTCGTTGGTGATGCGGCTCATGGTGTCGCCGGCCTCGTGCTCCACGTGGTAGCCGATCGATAGGCGCAAGATGTGGTCGAAGACCGCCACGCGCAGACGCTTGAGCACGTGCTGGCCTGAGTGTGTCATCAAGTAGAACTGCAGCCCGCCGGTGATGGCGCCGAGGACGTATAGGCCGACGACGAGCAGGATCATCCGGCCCATTCCGGCCATCCGCTCGGCGTTGGTGGTGAGCTGAAGCGCCTCGGGGAAGCGGCAGTTACTGGTCTGGGTCGCCTCCGCCGAGGAAGGCAGCCCCGGAAGACTTGGGCCACCGGAAAACTGCGACGTGACAGCCGGCGTCAGGTAGCAGTCGACGATCTGGCCAATCAGGTCGGGCGTCGTCACCTGGGCCCAGGTGCCGGCGAGCATGAAGGCGACGACGAGCAGAAGCTGGGGCCAGTAGGGCTTGAAATAGGTTCCGAAACGGGCGAGCGTGGCGCCGACGCTCTTGGGCCTGCTCGTTTCCCGTTCCAGCGCGCCTCGAAGATGCGGGCCACCGGCGAACATCTTAGGCCTCCATCGACGCCAGCTCGGGCTTGGCGTCGTCCAGTAGTTGTGAGCTGTAGATACCGGCGTAGATCTCGCTGCTCTCGAGCAGGTCCGCGTGGCGCCCGTGGGCGGCGATCCGTCCCCGGTCGAGCACCAGGATCTGATCCGCGTTCAGCACCGTGCTGATGCGTTGGGCGATGACGAAGCTCGTCCGGCCGCGCATGAGGCGGCGCAAGGCCTCCTGGATCTCGGCCTCGGTGGCCAGATCCACGCTCGAGGTGGAGTCGTCGAGGATCAGGATGCGCGGGTCCATCAACAGGGCGCGGGCGATCGCCACGCGCTGCTTTTGGCCGCCGGAGAGAGTCGAGCCGCGCTCGCTGACCGGCGTCTCGTAGCCGTCGGGGAAGCTCAGGATGAACTCGTGGGCCGCCGCCGCCCGGGCGGCGGCGACGATCTCCTCCTGGGTGGCTTCCGGCCGCCCGAAGGCGATGTTTTCCCGGATCGTTCCCGAGAAGAGGGTGGTGTCCTGCAGCACAATGCCGATTTGAGAGCGGAGCGATTCGAGCGTCACATCGCGAACGTCGTGACCGTCGATGAGGATGCGCCCTTCGGTGGCGTCGTAGAAGCGCGGGATCAGGCTGATGATCGAGCTCTTCCCCGAGCCTGTGGCGCCGAGCAGGGCGACCGTCTGGTCGGGAAGGGCCTCGAAATCCACCTGGCTGAGGACGGCCTCTCCGCTGTCGAAGTAGCGGAAGCCGACGTTCTCAAAGCGGAGCCGACCTCGGATGGGCGGCAGGGCGATGGCCCCCGGCCGATTGCCGACGTCGATCTTGGCGTCTAGGATCTCAAACACACGCCGCGCCGAGGCTGCCGCCTGCGACATCTGCGAGATGATCATCCCCAGCATGCCCATGGGGATGAAAACGTAGACCAGGTAGAGGCTGAACTTCTGCCATTCGCCCAGCGTCAGGGTGCCCTGGATGATCTGGCGGCCCCCGGCGTTGAGCACGAGGGCCTGTCCCAGGTTGGCGACCAGGAAGACAAAGGGGAACAGGAACGAGAAGATGCGCGCCACGAACAACTGCTGCTGCATCAGCCTGTCGGCCGCCTCGGAGAACCGCGACGACTGCTCGGCCTCTCGAGAGAACGCCTTGACCACCTTGATCCCGGCCACGTTCTCCTGCAGGATCGTGTTCATGCTGGAGAGGAAACGCTGGACCTTCTCGAACAGCGGCTGGGCCACCCGGCCGAAGACGATGAAGAGGGCCAGGGCGGCGGGAAGGATGGGGAGCGCGACGAGCATCAGCCGGGCGTTGGTGAAGAGAAGCAAGGTCAGCGTGCCCGTCAGCAAGACCAACGCCTGGACGGCCATCAGCAAACCCTGGCCGATGAAGAGGCGGACCTTCTCGACATCGTCCGTGGCGCGGACCATGAGCTGCCCCGTGCGGTTGCGATCGTGGTAGCTGAAGGAGAGCCGCTGGATCTTGGCAAAAAGATCGTTGCGCAGGTCGAAGGCGAGGCTTTGTGACAAACGTTCGCCCATGTACGCCTGGCTGAAGGCAAAAAGGCCGCGCAGGATGGCGAAGACGACGATCAGGATCCCGGCCCAGAGCAGAGCGCTTTCGGCGCCATTGCGGTCGGCCGTCAGCCCATCGAGAGAGAGGCCGAGCCTTTCTGCAGCCAGCGCCTGAATAGACGCCGGAAGCTCGAGGACCCGGGTGGCAATCAGCCCGCGGGTCACGGCGTCGATGATGTTCTGCACGAGCTGGGGAACCATGAGCTGCGCGCCGGTGGCCAGGAAGAGGGCCCCATACGCGGCCAGGGCGATTCGCCGGTAGCGTCCCAGATAGCGGATGGCGCGTGCCAGGCCCCCCGGGATCCTCGGATGTCCAGGAGCGTTCCCGCGTCTCAGAGTCATTCGTGCCTCACCATTCGGGATCTCATCGGTCGCCGGCGCCCCGCCGTTGGTCCGGGGGTTCTGCACTGGTGGACCAGCCTGCCGCGCCGAGTCGGAGTGTCGTCGTTGTCATAGGCTAATGCCTGCAACCTTTGCCTCGTGGCTGGTTTCCTCGCGTCCCAGGAAGCCCCGCCGGATCAGCGAGCGAGGCGCGTTTCCTCGGGATGGGGTGGGCCGGCAGGCTCGGCGGCTCGGGCGGAGCGCACCAGGTAGCCCAGGGCCCGGACGACCTCGGCCTGTTGTTCCTGGGTGAGCGCGCCCGTGAGCCGGCGGAGCCATTCGTGGCGAGCATCCAGCATCCTTCGAACCAGACGCTGGCCTTCCGGCGAGAGGCGGAGCAGACGCACGCGGCGATCGGCCGGATCCTCCACCCGTTGCAGGAGCCTCATCTCGACCAGGCGTTGTGCCAGGCGGCTTGCGGCTGCCTTGGTGAGATCCAGGCTCTCGCCCAGGTCGGTGACCGGGCAAGCCGAGCGGAAGTGGAGCCGGAAAAGGCTGTGGACCTGGGAGAGACTGAGGCCGCTCTCGCGGGCGACGGACTGAATGTCGCGGGTTGAATGCCGCATGAAGACATCAGTCCACTCTCGCAGAGCATCGGCCGCCGGGTCCTGCGTCCTGATCGCCATTTTCCGACCTCTTCAGGAATAGTTGAAGGATGTTGAATATATGACGCACTAGACAATCCGTCAAGAGCGATGTGGGGCAGACACGTGGAGAAACCGTGTCCGGGCGGAGGAGGGAGTGTGAAGGCGGCGAGGCCAGAGGATGAAGGCCGGTTGAACCCGGCAGAGAGAGGAGTGGTAGACTACTTCGGACAACGCCCAGGGATTTGGAGCATGCAGCGGTCCAAAGACATTCCGGCCGTATTCGTTCTCCTGCTCTTCTCAATGTTGCTCGCCAGCTGCAACGGGGCCGTGACACCAACGTCGGGAGCCGGTGAACAGCCCATCCAGCTGACCCTGACGACGGATCGGGACCGCTATCTCCAGGGTGAGCCCATCACTGTCACGCTGCTGCTCACAAACACCGGCTCTGATGAGTTGCTGGTCAATACCAGGATGGCGCACAACCGCCTCGACGCTCCCACTCCTTTTCGGGATGTCACGTTCGCGATCGTCAGCCCCACTGGCACCCGGGTCACCACCCAAGCGAGAATCGACGTTGGTTTCCCCGCGGACGGTGATTTCATGGTTCTGGCCCATGGAGACTCCGTCGAGCGCGTCTACAGCCAAATCAGTGGGCTGTACGCCATCCAGACTCCCGGGGTTTACTCCATCCAGGCCATCTATCAGAACCAGGAAGACCCGACCTTTGGAACTGCCTGGAAAGGAGAGGTGAGTTCGAATGTCGCCACCTTCACCCTGGAGCCCTAGGGTCATCCAGTGGCTCCGGCCATATTCCGACCCCTCACCAGTGTGCCCCGGCGTCTCAACGGGGAATCGAATAGAGGACCAGGGCAACACGCGCCGGGAAGAACCCCTGGCACCTCCCGCCTCGCAGCTCATACTCCCGACCCTGCTCAGGCTGCTCCCTTCGCCAGCATGCTGTCAATACATGATCTAAGTTTTGCCTATGCTCCGGAGGTCTCGGGGAAGCGGATTTTGGCGTAGTCATCGGGCAGGTTCTTCTGCAGCCAGCCCAACGACTGCTGCAGCCCGGCGCTGCCGGATGTGAACTCCAAGCCGGCGTAGATGTCTTCGGTGTTCTCGCGGAAGATCGCCATGTCCACCTCCTCCGGATGCCGCACCGGGGAAGGGACGCCCTGGAAGTACCGCACCGGGCGGAGAGGCGAACCTGCGACTCACTGCGGCTGAGGAAGCACACGGGAATTCACACCATTGACTGAGACGCTAACACGCCCAGGCGCGTCACCGCCTGCACCCCTGACAGAGGACCCAAATGGTTAGCCCAGACACACGCATTGCCTTGCGCGCGCCTCGCGCCCGGGAGGGGTTGATCTACGGCGCCGGCGCCGGCTTAGTCTTTGCTCTGGCTGCCTGGGGGCGCGATGCAATCATCCTGGCAGGGGTCGCCGCCGATATGGCCTGGGTCAAACTGCTCATCGGCGGCCTGGGATGCGTGCTCATCGGCGCGCTGGCTGGAGGGCTGGTGAGTGCCTCCGATCGCAGCCAGCTGGGCCTGGCGGCCTGGGCGCTGGCGGCCATCGCCTTTGGCTGGATCGCCGCCCATCTCCCCTATGAGGGCTTCTCGCTCTGGGGGGGATGGCTCGACCCTCGTTTCGCGGGATTGAACGCCTATCCTTTTGTCATTGGCGCCAGGGTGCGCGGGGGATTTGCCACGATCGTCATCACCGCCCTCCTCGGCCTGGGAGGCGCCTACCAGCTTGCGACGCTCGACATGATGCATGCCGCCTACTCCCGGTTGAGCCGCGGGCTTGCCCTGGTGATGCCCGTGGCCCTGCTGGTGATGGCCGGCCTCACCGTCGATGGGCTGGTGAACGCCCCTCTGCGCACCCCGCAAGCGGAGGTCGTGCGGGTGATCCGCTTCGTCCTCGCGACCGGTGACCGTCCGATCGAGCGTGAATTGGCGACGCAGATGCACGTGAACGCGCTGCGGTCGGTGAGGGAGATGCTCTCGCCGCCGCAGGGCGTGATGCTCAGCGCCTACGACGCAGGATCGTTATCGACCGTGACAACCGACATCGATCTCGGCCAGAACTGGATCCGCTGCACTGTCGTCGGGGGTGGGGTGGCGTATTGCACCGGAGGCGAGAGAGCCTACTGGCAGGCGTTCTCCTGCCTGCTTCGGCTTCCGGCCGACCCGGCGGATGAGTGCAATGTCGGCCTAAGCCCCGAAGCCCGGGCGTGGCTGGAAACCCATGACGAGGAAATCGGGCCGCAGCCGCAGACGGAGGTCGTCGGGCGGCTGGGACGGGTGGCCTTTCTCCGGGGCCGCGGGGCGAACGGGGCGGCCTTTGAGTGCCGGTTCCGCGGGACTCAGCCCATCAATCTGGAGACCTGCCGTCTGCTCGAGGAGGCCGGCGGCGACTGATCAGCTCTCGGCGGCGAATCAAACCGGGGCGGCCGAAGGCCGCCCCGTGGCGCGTTCCGCGGCGGGCGACCCGGGCCTACGGAGCGCAGACCAGATTGAATCCGAAGAGGTTGGTGAGGGTGAGCCACCATTCGCAAGGGATGAAGGCCAAGATCGCGACAACAAGGAGAATCACCACCAGGCAGCCGCATCCGGCGAAGAACCAGAGGCGTGATTTCTTCTTTGGCGCCTCCGGCATCGCCTCGGGAATGGAGGCAGGCGTCGCCGGCCCGGGAGGAAAAGGCGGATAGGGCGGGCGAGGCCCGGCCGCGGCGCGTGCGGCCGGGCTCATCACTGTGGCTGCGGCCTCCGGGGAGGTGGCGCTGAAGACCAGGGAGACGTTCTCGCCCAGCCCGATCAAGTCGTCGGGGCTGAGCACCCGCGGGGCTGCCAGGCGCTCGCCGTCGACGTATGTGCCGTTGGTCGAGCCCAGGTCTTCCAGGACGTAGCCGCCCGGGGTTCTGGAGATGCGGGAATGCTGACGTGAGATCTCTGAGTCGCCGATGACGATGTCGTTGCTGACATCGCGCCCCAAGACCGTCACGTCCTTGATGATGTCAAAGGTCATTCCTGGGTTTGGACCTGTGCGCACGACCAAGCGGAAAGACGCGGGGGACATGGGGGTTCGCCTCCTGATCGATCGCCTTGTACGCTAGTGTACATTCACCGGCAGGGCGAGTCAACCGGCCGGAATTGGCAGGCCGGCCGAACGGGCACGAGGTGACAGGGGCGCGACGCGCCCGCGACGGACCTGGCATGATTCTGTCGCCGGCTGGCTGCCTAAATCGGACGCCGCCGTGACTCGAAGCGGGGGAGCGACGGGCCCAGTTCGGAGTCGCCCCTGCAATCTCATGCAAGCGCTGAGGGAAGCGTTCGGCGAGTGAGGCTCAGCTCTGCTTGCGGACGCGCAAGCGCAGCCCATCGACCCCGACGACCTCCACCCGTGCGCCTCCGGGGATCGGCGTCGAGCCCGGCTCCACCTCGGCCGACCACAGCTCGCCCGCCACCTGCACCATCCCGCTGGGATTGAGCTCTCCCCGGGCCTCGCCGACGCGGCCGAGGAGCGCCTCAATGCCGGTGGCCACCCGGCGCCGCTGGGCGCGGATGGCGAACGTCACCACGACGAAGAACAAAGCGGCCGTGACGATGCCTACGCCCACAACTAGCGGCACCGAGACGCGTTGAAACTCGGGCGTGCCCGGGGAGTTGAAGAGCACCAGCGCGCCCAGGATGAACGAGCCGACGCCCGCCACGGTCAGCGCGCCGTGCGTCGGGGCCTTGATGTCAACGATGAAGAGGACGAAGGCGATGATGATGAAGGCTAGGCCAAACCAGTTGACGGGAAGGATACCCAGGCCGTAGGCGCCCAGGGCGAGGCAGACGAACCCGATGAACCCGGCCACCCAACCGCCCGGGCTGGAGAGCTCGATCAGGACGGCCTGGACCCCCACCGAAAGGAGCAGGAAGACGATGTTGGGGTTGGTCAGGGCCTGAAGGATCTGCTCGATGAAGGTCTGGGGGATCTCGACCACCATTGCGCCCGAGGTCTGGAGCGTGCGGGGCCCGGAGGCGAGGTAGACGGTGAAGCCGTCGAGCTGCGCGATCAGGTCTTCCACGTCGTTGGCCATGAAGTCCACCAGGCCGATGGCGAGTGCCTCCTCGGCGGAGGCAGCGCGGGCCTCCTCGATCGTGGCCTCGGCCAGGGCGATGGCTTCCGGGCTGCGGCGCGACGCCAGGCTGCGGACGGTGGCCCGCAGGATCTCCTTCTCCTTGGCCTCAATGGTCTCGCCGAGATCTTCGCCCTGGCCGCCGACGGGGCTGGCGGCCCCGATCGCCGTTTCGGGCGCCATGGCGGAGGCATGCCCGGCGAGGGTGATAACCGTCCCGGCGCTTCCGGCGATCGCGCCTCGCGGCGCCACGTAGACAACCACCGGCACCGTGCTGGCGCGGATTGCCTGGACCATCCGGGTCATCAGATCGATCTGGCCGCCCGGAGTATCGAGTTGGAGGATGACGGCCAGGGCTCCATCGCGCTCGGCCAGGGTGAGCCCGCGGTCCAGGTATTCGGCCATCGCCGGAGTGAGGGGGCCGCGCAAACGGAGAAGGACCACCTCCGGCCCGGCCTGCGCCCGGGCAGCCCCGCCGGGGGCCGAGGCGAGGGCCAGGAGGCTCAGCAAGAGGACGAGGAGCCTGCGGGGCGTGCTCAGTATCATGCCCTCATTATAGCCGGAAGGCCGGCCGCCCCTGCGACTTGTCCGCAGGGAAGAGTGACTTATAATCAACCACCGGCGGCTGGACCCGATGCGTATTATCGAGCGCTCTGAGTTTCGCGGCGAAGGCGACGCGATCAGCCTCGAGAACCAGATCCGCGGCGCGCTGCGCCATGGGCGGCGCTGGCGTGGGGGGATGGACGCCCAGCTTGTGGTGAGCGAGGCTCTGGGCCGCGGCCTCGCCGGCGACTACGTGCTCGTCCGCAATCTCACGCTGCAGGGCACGCCGATGATCGTGCCCCTGATCCTTATCGGCCCGCAAGGGGTGCGGGCGATCCTTCCCGCGCCGCTCCGGGGGATCTATCGGGCCAAGGGGGAAGAATGGCTCACCTTCAATTCCACCGCCCGTCACTTCAAGCGGGTAAGGCCCAATCAGCAGGCAATCGCCCTGGAGTATGCCCAGGCCGTCCTTGGCTACCTGGTTGGGCAGGGGTATGGCCTGCCGGACGTGGAAGCCGTGATCGTGTTTACCAACCCGCGCACGCACGTGGATACCGCCCGCCCGCGAGTGCGCATCGTGATGGCGGACGGGATAGAGCATTTCGCCGCCAATCTTCAGCAGCTCAAGCCGATCATGGATGGGGAGGATGTCGAGGCGGTCGTCAACGCCCTCCTCTTCCCGAGAATGCGCGAAGGCGAAGCCGCCGGGCCGGCGCCGATGGGCCAGCAGGGGCAGCCGGTCGTGCCTGCCGACCTGAAGCTCAAGAGCGGGCCGATCGCCGTGCCGTCCACCGCCGGGGCAGCTCCTCCGGGCAGCGAGCGAGATCTCTTTCGGGGCGTCGAGCTGGCGCCACCCGAGGAAGCCGAGGTCATTGAAGACGCGGTCGACTACACGGAGCAAATGGATCGCGTCAAGAAGGGGGTGGCTCAGATTGCCATGGAGGGAGGCCGGCTGGCGCAGGAGGGCTCGCGGATCGCCATCGGCCAGGCGGAACGCCTCACGGTGACGAGCGAGCGCCTGGCCCGCCGCGTGCCCCACATGACCGCGGCCCAGTGGTTGTTGCTCGCACTCGTCGCCCTCTTCGACGCCGTCATCCTCATCACGCTCACGCTCATGGTGATGCGCGACGTCCTCTACAGCTGAGCCTTCGGTGCCGCCTCTGCTCTCCATCATCGTCCCGGCCCTGAACGAGGAGGGCCGCCTGCCCGATACGCTCGCTCAGATCTCCGGGTTCCTTCAGGCTCAACGCTACACCGCGGAAGTGCTGGTGGTGGACAATGGAAGCACCGACCGCACCGCAGAGATCGCGGCGGAGTTCAGCCGCTTGCACCCCGGCTTCCGCCTCTTGCAGCACGCCCGCCGCGGCAAAGGCCTGGCCCTTCGCCTGGGCATGCGCGCGGCCAGAGGCGAGTATCGCTTCATCTGCGACGCCGATCTTTCCATGCCGATCGAGGAGGTGAACCGCTTCCTGCCGCCGGCGCTGGAAGGCTACGATATCGCCATCGCCTCGCGCGAAGCGCCGGGCGCGGTGCGCTACGGTGAGCCCGCCTACCGGCATTGGATTGGGCGGATCTTCAACGCCCTCGTCCGTTCGCTGGCGGTGCCTCATTTCCAGGATACCCAGTGCGGGTTTAAGTGCTTCCGCGCTTCCGTCGCCGAGGATCTCTTCAGCGTGCAACGCCTGGACGGCTGGACCTTCGACGTCGAGGTGCTCTTCATCGGGTTGCAGCGGGGCTACCGTGTGGTCGAGGTCCCCATTCACTGGACCTACAACTCCGGCAGCCGCGTCCGGCCCCTTCGTGATTCGCTGACCATGCTCGCCGATCTCTTCCGCATCCGGCGCAACTGGCGCCGTGGGCTTTACGCCCGCGCCGGATCACCCTCATGATGCGCCTCACTCCGAACCTGCGGCTGGAATCTCGCCTCTGGCGGGCCGGCCTCTTCCCCGTGGCCGGCCTGGACGAGGTCGGACGTGGCGCCTGGGCCGGGCCGCTCGTGGCCGCCGCCGTGGTCCTGCCGCCGGGACGGAAGGATCTCCGAAGGGTCCTTGCCGGCGTGCGCGATTCCAAGCAAATGACCCCTCGCCAGCGTACGACCTGGGCCTCGCGGGTCCGGGAAATCGCCCTGGCCGTGGGCGTCGGCGAAGCCGACTCGGCCGAGGTGGACGCCCTGGGCCCCCTTCGCGCAACCCGCCTGGCGATGGAGAGGGCGCTGCACGCCCTGCCTCTCCAGCCCTGCTTTCTCCTGCTCGATTTCATGCGGCTTCCTGAGGTCTCGCTGCCGCAGACCTCGCTGCCCCACGGCGATGCCCTGGCCCTTTCCATCTCGGCGGCTTCGGTGATCGCCAAAGTCTGGCGGGATCAGGGGATGATCTCGCTCGAGGAGAGATATCCCGGCTACGGGTTTGCCCGGCACAAGGGATACGGGACTCTGGCGCATCGGGAGGCCCTCGGCCGGCTCGGGCCATGCGTCGTCCATCGCGCCTCGTTCGCGCCCGTGGCGGGCCTTCTGAGCGCGGCTGCGTGACGGCGGGCGGCGATCGCTCCTCTTGTGGGATGGGCTCAACCGCGGAGATCGCGGAGAACGCGGACCCTCTTTGCACGTTCTCCGCGTTCTCCGCGTACTCTGCGGTGAGATGGGCGCGGACGCGCGGGTTGAACACGGCGGTCGGTGGCCGGTCGCGAGGGGATCGGGCACCAAGAGGCCAAGCGCCTATGTGCTCAAGAGTCTAGTCGACCGATCACCGATCACCGATCACCGATCACCGATCACTGATCACCCGTCCCTATCACCCATCCTTGTGACCTTGTGCTCGACGCGTTATCCTAGGCCTGCCATGTCCCTCGACCATTTCTTCCGCCCGCGCTCGGTGGCCGTCGTCGGCGCCTCGAGCGATCCCAAGAAGCTCGGCCATGCCGTGCTCGATAACCTGGTGACGGGCGGCTACCTCGGAAACGGGCGCCTCGTCTACCCGATCAATCCCAAGGGCGGGACGATCCTCGGGCAGGCGGCCTATCCCTCGGTGCAGGATGTGCCGGGGCCGATCGACCTGGCCGTCATCGTCATCCCCTACATGCTGGTGCCGGAGGCGCTGCGCGCCTGCGGCCTGAAGAAGATTCCCGCCGCGGTGATCATCAGCGCCGGCTTCCGCGAAGCCGGCCGCGAGGGCCTGGAGCGCGAGCAGGAGTTGCTCGAGATCTCGCGCACCTACGGGATCCGCCTGATCGGGCCCAACTGCCTGGGAGTGATCGACACCGTCACCCCGCTGAATGCCTCCTTCTCCGCCGGAATGCCGCCCGGCGGGCCCATGGCCTTCATGTCGCAGTCGGGCGCCCTGGGGACGGCGATCCTCGATTGGGCCCAGGCTGGCCGGCTGGGGCTGAGCAAGTTCGTCTCTCTGGGCAACAAAGCCGACGTGGACGAGGTCGATCTCTTGCGGGCCTGGGCCGAAGACGAATCGTCGCGCGTCATCCTATGCTACATCGAGGGGCTCCCCGACGGGCAGGAATTCATGCGCGTGGCGCGACAGACCTCGAAGATCAAGCCGGTCGTGGCGATCAAGTCCGGCATCACCCAGGCCGGGGCGCGCGCCGTCACCTCCCACACCGGGTCACTGGCCGGCTCCGAACAGGCCTACCAGGCCGCCTTCCACCAGGCCGGCGTGGTGCGGGTCACCGCGCTGGAGGATCTCTTCGACTGCGCCCGGGCGTTCGGCTACCTGCCGCCGCTGCGGGGCGATCGCATCGCCATCGTGACCAACGCCGGCGGCCCGGGGATTCTCGCCACCGACGCCCTCGAGCGCGCCGGGCTCTCGCTCGCCCGCTTCGAGCCCGACCGCATCCGCGCCCTCGAGCAGTTTCTGCCCGACGCCGCCAGCGCCGCCAACCCCGTGGACCTGCTTGGCGACGCACGCGCCGACCGCTATCGATTCGCCCTGGAGCAAGTGTGTGCCGACCCGCACGTGGATGCCGTTCTCGTGATCCTGGCCCCCCAGGCGCTGACCGACTTTGAAGAGACGGCCCGTGTGGTTGTCGAGGCGGTGGAGCGTGCCACGATCCCCATCCTGGCCTGCTTCATGGGCGAGGCTCGGATGGAGGCCGCCACCTCGATCCTCGATCGCCACCACGTCCCCAATTTCCCCTACCCGGAACGGGCGGCGCTGGCCCTCAAGGCGATGAGCATCTACCGAGCCTACCGCGCCGAGCCGCTGCCCGAGATTCTCAGCTTCCCGATCGACCGGGAACGCGCTCGCCGGGCGATTGATCGGGCGTTGGCAGAAGGCCGGGTGACACTCGGCGACGCCGAAGCCCGCGAGATCGCCCAGGCCTGCGGCCTGGCCACGCCGCCCGCCGAGCTGGCCGCCTCGGCCGATGAGGCCGTCGAGATCGCCGGGCGCCTGGGCTACCCGGTCGTCTTGAAGATTGCCTCGCCCGATATCCTGCACAAGACCGACGTCGGCGGGGTGAAGGTGGGGATCCAGAACGCGGTCGAGGTGCGCGATGCCTTCGACCTGATCACCTACCGCGCCCAGCGCTACCTGCCCGAGGCGCGGCTGTGGGGCTGCCAGGTGCAGAAGATGGCCCCACCGGGGCTGGAAGTCCTCATCGGGATGAATCGCGACCCGCAATTCGGGCCGCTCATCACCTTCGGCCTCGGCGGCATCTACGTCGAGGCGCTCAAAGACGTGGCCTTCCGCGTCGCTCCTTTTGGCCGCCGCGAGGCGGAGGAGATGCTGGGGGAGATCCGCGCCCGGCCGCTGCTGGATGGCGTCCGCGGCAGGCCGCCGGTCGACAAGGAGTCGCTCGTCGACTCGCTCCTGCGCGTAGGGCAGCTCGTCGTCGATTTCCCGGAGATCACCGAGCTCGATGTGAATCCGTTCGTCGTCTATGATCAGGGGCAGGGCGGAGTGGCCATCGATATGCGCCTCGTCGTCCGGCCCTCTGAGGCAAAGGGTGGGCCCCGCGTCGCGGAGCCTCCCGGGAGCAAGCCATGAAGTCGCTGTATGTCACCTCCGTGGAGCCCTACATCGGCAAGACCGCCGTCTGCGTGGCGCTCGGACGCCGGCTGCAAGCCGACGGCTTCCAGGTGGGTTACCTCAAGCCCGTCAGCACGCAGCCCTGGCGGACGCCGGACGGCAGGCTCACCGATGAGGACGCGGCCTTCGCATGCGAGGCTCTCGGCCTCGGGGTCGACTGCACCGGCCTCACTCCGGTGATTGTCACGCCGGGGCTCCTGCGCCAACGGCTGAAGGGCGAGGCCGCCGAGGATCTCACGCCGAAGATCCGCGAAGCGGCCCAGAGGGCCGGTGCGGGGAAAGACGTCTTGCTCCTCGAAGGCGGCTCCAGCCTGCGCCAGGGCTACGCCATGGGCCTCTCCAATGTCCGGCTGGCCGAGATGCTCGGCGCGCCGGTGATGGTCTTGGCGCGCTATCATTCGGATTCACAACTCGTTGACGACCTCCTGGCCTCGCGCGCCCGGCTCGGCCCCCAGATGTTTGGCGCCATCCTCAATCAGGTGCCGGAGGAAGCCGTCGATTTCGTCGAGGGCACGGCGCGCCCCTTCCTGGAGAAAGAAGGGATCCAGGTGCTGGGCGTCCTTCCCTCCGTCCCCCGCCTCTCCGCTCTCAGTGTAGGCGACCTGGTGCAGCGGCTCGATGCCCAGGTGCTCACCCAACGCTACGACCCCCTCGCCCTGGTCGAGACGTTCACCGTCGGCGCCATGACGATCGAGGCCGCCCTCTCGCGCTTCCGCCGCCAGCAAAACAAGGCCGTCATCACCGGCGGCGACCGCACCGATATCCAGCTCGCGGCTCTCGAGACCTCGACCGTGGCGCTCATCCTCACCGGCAATCTCCAGCCGAGCCCTCTCATCGTTCAGCAGGCCGAGGCCCTCGGCGTTCCCGTTCTCCTCGTCAAGGACAACACGATGGAGACGGTCAACCGCATCGAGCAGGGCTATGGGAAGACGCGCCTGGCCGAGCCGCAGAAGCTCAAGGCGTTCCTGTCGCTCATGAACGAGCGCGTGAACGTGAAGGCGATCTACGCCGCCATCGGCCTGTCCTAAGCGGCTCGTCTTCTTGGGAGACACCGCCGGGGCAGGCGTCGCCGGCTCGAACGAGCGTAGTCGCAGCCCCCTCCGTCGCCATCGCCCGCGCGGCCCCGCGCGTTCGCGCGCTAACCTGTCTCTTCCCCCCACGCCAGCCCAAGGACAGGCAGACACGCCCTTATCGATGGAAGCAGTTCTTTCCAGTGCCCTTCATGCCTTGTCCCTTTCGGCCTCACCCCGTTCGGGCCGCGAGACCCGGCGGCCCGCCGGGGCGACACCTGCCCCGAACCGCACACCTGCACCCCGTTC
>Ga0209341_10002113_pt1 | contig 19048 bp, 14 predicted proteins | sample RifCSP13_2_FD_184020 | JGI IMG/M metagenome (GOLD analysis project Ga0209341, IMG submission 184020) | Soil microbial communities from Rifle, Colorado - Rifle CSP2_sed 13_2 (SPAdes) (version 2) | ecosystem: Environmental > Terrestrial > Deep subsurface > Rock core/Sediment | place: Rifle... | reverse complement strand
CCACTATGGCGAGGGGCCGGTCCACAGCCGGACCATTGCCACTCGGCAAGGGCTGCCCGAGCCGTACCTCAACCAGTTGATGACAGCCCTGCGCCGCGCCGGCCTCGTGACCAGCAAGCGCGGGCCAGCCGGCGGGCACAGCCTGTCGCGACCCCCTGCCGACATCAGCCTGCGCGACGCGTTTGCCGTCCTGGAAGGCACCACCGCACCCTGGTGGTGCGTCGAGGTGGACGATCCCGACTGCGAGTACCTGGCTGGCTGCGGGCTGCGGCCGGTCTGGCAGGCGATCCAGTCAGCCGCCGATGGCGTGCTCAATCGCCTGACGCTCGCCGACCTGCAGCGTGGCAGCAAGCCGGCGGCGTCTGGAGCCACCGACCCGTCGAAGGCTCGCCATCCGGCCGGGCGGCGCTAAGATGCGCCGCATCCCGACCTCCCTCGTGACCTCGGGAATGAGCACGGGCGCTCGCCCGTTCCCCTGGGTACGCCCATGGGTGCCGCGGTCTTGAGTACTGGAAACCCCCACGTGCTGGTCCCGCAGGAGGACCGCGAGCGGTTCGAGGCGCTTGTCAACGAGCACCTCGACAGCCTCTATGGCTCCGCGCTGCGGCTGACCCGCAACCGCGCCGCGGCGGAGGACCTGGTCCAGGATACGTTCCTGAAAGCCTGGCGGTCGTTCCGCACATTCCAGGCTGGCACCAACGCGCGTGCCTGGCTCTACAAGATCCTGATGAACGCCTATATCGACAGTTATCGCAAGACCTCGCGCCAACCCGAAATGGTGGACCACGAAGACGTGGGCGATTTCTACCTGTACGCCAAGGCGCAGGAGAGCGAGGAGTACCGGCGCGAGGGCGACCCCGAGGAGATCCTGCTCTCGAAGATCATGGACGCCGACGTCAAGGCGGCGCTGGAACAGGTCCCCGAGCCGTTTCGGGCTGCGGTGATCCTCGCCGATCTGGAGGAGTTCTCGTACCGGGAGATCGCGGAGATCTTAGACATCCCCATCGGCACGGTGATGTCCCGGCTGTACCGTGGGCGGCGCCACCTACAGCGGCTGTTGTGGGATTACGCGAAACGTGCGGGCTACGTCAACGGCGACAAGGCCGGCGGTCAAGCTGCGAGCGCGCCGCCAAAAGGCGCATGATGGGCGACGTCGACTGTCAGCAGTTGCTCGAGCGTCTGTGGGCCTACCTGGATGGCGAGGCGGATGAAGAGATTTGCGTCGACCTTCGGGCGCACTTCGCCAGGTGCCTGCCGTGCGCCCAACACGCCGAGTTCGAGCGGCGGCTGCGCGAGGTCATTCAAATGAAATGTCGAGGCGAACGGGCGCCCCAGAGCTTGCGCCTCGAACTGGTTCACCTGACGGATCGGCCCTCGTAACACAAGAACCCCCACACCAGCAACAGGAATCGCAGACGGCTCCTCGAACACCGGGCTGACTCACACCTCAGGAGGACTCCATGTCGAAGGAAGTCATCCGCAGCGATCGGGCGCCATTGCCGATCGGTCCCTACTCCCAGGCCATCCGCGCCGGTGGCCTGCTGTTCCTGGCCGGCCAGCTGGCGCTCGATCCGGCGACCGGACAGTTTCTCGCCGGGGATATCAAGACGCAGACGCGCCGGGTGCTGGAGAGTCTCGCCGCGGTGCTGGAGGCCGCCGGGTCGTCGATGGACCGCGTGGTCAAGACGTCGGTCTTCCTCAAGGACATGAACGACTTCGGGGCGATGAACGAAGAGTACGCGAGCTTCTTCCGTGAACTCCCGCCGGCGCGGACGACCATCCAGGCGGGGCGCCTGCCGCGGGACGCGCTGGTGGAGATTGACCTGATCGCGCTGGCGTAGAGGGGAAATCCGCAGCAGCGCCTGGCAGACCTCCTATGCTACTATCACATCAGTTGGGGGGTCGGCTAACGGGTTAAGCCGGGGGCCTTTGGAGCCTCAGATCCGGGTTCGAGTCCTGGCCCCCCAGCCAAGTCCGAACGTCTCTTGAGATGCCCGGGTAGGAGGCGTCGCTGCCGACCGTTCATGAACGCGCCGGCGGCGACGCTCTTCGTGAAGATCTAGCTCACCCTCGCTTGATTTCGATCGTCGTGACCACCCTCATGGGCTGGGTCAGAGCCAGATAGACGGGGCAGCGCTCCGTCCAGGCCTGGACCACGCTACGGACGTCCCGTTCGTCGTCGGGTGAAGAGACTTCGATAGCGAGTTCGATGTCCTCGAGGTCGGGAGCCGCACCGTCCAGGCCCAGCAGACCGCGGAAGTCCGTGCGACAGCGCGCCGTCGCGCGCACATCGGTGATGCGCACGTTCAGCAGGGGCCCCAGGGTATCCCGGATGAACACGACCGCACACCCGGCAAGCGCGCTCAGCAGGAGCGTGGTAGGGCTCGGGGCCCGATTCGAACCACCCAGGGAGAGCGGCAGGTCGGCGTGCCAGGAGAACGAGCCCGCCTCGAGCACGGCTCGGTTCTCATCGGCCCGCGCGGTCACCGCGGGCTTGACCGCCGCCTTCTCAGGATGCTCCTTCCAGAGCCGGATGGTGTCGAGAATCGTCTCCGTCTTCATGTCGCTCCCCCGATTTGGATGACCTCACGCAGCTATGGACGAACGGTCACGGGCCTGCCTTCCTCGCCCGCAAACACGACGAGAATCCTCAGCGGTGCCGACCCACGGTTGAGGCCGTTGTGCCACGTGTTGACGCTCTCGACGAAGGACTGTCCAGCCGAGTAGGTCCGCACGGGATGTCCCTCGGCCTCGATCGCGATCTCGCCCTCGAGCACGTAGACGAAGTTGGGAACTGGGTGCATATGCCGGCCAACCTCGCCTCCTGGGGCGAGCTCAATGACGACCCCGGTGAACTGGCTGCGGGACTGAGGGAACTGGAGCGGCTGCCCAATGGCAGTGACCGTCGTCTGCAGGGTGGTCGTGGACCGCATCCCCACCTGCGCCCAGACAAGTCCGGTCCCGGCCATCACCATCAGGGCAAGGGCTGCGAAGAGCCTGCGGCTGTGCATCCTGAACACCTCCCTGTCTGTGATGGCCCTATTGTGGGCTCCAGCGCCGGATCGGGGCATCGGTGGAAAGGCCCATGGCGGTACCTATTTTCTGCTGATAACCGCGGCTGGGGGACGGACCGGAAATCTAGACGGCCGGCGAGTTCGGTGCGGGAGTGACTTCCCGGGACACCGCAACCCAGGCCGCGATCTGCGCTCTTGAGTTGAAGCCGAGCTTGTTCAGGATGTGCTGGACGTGGGCATCGACGGTGCGCTCGCTGATCACCAGCGTCCTTCCGATCTCGCGGTTTGACAGGCCCTGCGGAACGAGACGAGCGACTTCCTCTTCGCGGGGCGTGAGCGGGTTGGCCTCAGTGCCCTTGTGCGGCTCGGGCGACCTGGACGGCGTGGGAGCGGGGAGGGCCAGGCGTCCCAGAGCGTAGTCGACAACCAGCTCCAACGGCATCCGGCGACCCTCTGCCCAGGCCGATCCGAAGGCTTCCCGTCCCAACCCCGTAAGGATAGTCACGATCGATCGGCCGATGATCGTCTGGTCGGTCACAGCGTACGGCGAGTAGGCAAGCCCATAGGGTTCATGAATGGCCTCCGCTGCGCCATAGAGCCGGGCGGCCCGTGCAAAATCCCGTTCGGCGGATGCCACAGCGGCAAGGCCCTGAGCCGCAGCGCCGATGCGATACCTGTCGTTGAGGTCACGAGCTAGCGTCAGGCACTCGGCGTACAGGTTTTTGGCCCTGTGGGGGTCGTTCTGGGAGATGGCAGTGGTGCCGAGGTTCATGAGGCACCGGGCCATAAGCTCCCGATCCTCCACGCTGCGCGCGAGTGCCAGACCCTCTTCATCGAGGGCTACCGCACGCTCCCGCTCGCCATGGACCCTGGCGAACGCGGCCGCGCCGTGAAGGAGCTTTGCCCGCAGAGGGGGCGCGGCCCCGCGACTCTTTGCAAGCGCCGCATCCACCCATCGATACCCTTCGCCGACGTTGCCGCGAGAGAACCAGAACTTGCATATCCGGCTCGCCAGGCGCAGCTCGCCATCCACCTTCTGTCGCGTAGAGGCCCAAGCCAGGGCGGCTCTCAGGTTGTCGTATTCCTCTTCCATCATCGCCTCCCATTCGGCCTCCTCCTGGTCGCCGACGAGCGCTTTCTCGCGTTCCGCCACGCTCAGGAAGTAATCGAGGTGACGGTCACGCGTCTGCTCTTCCTCCCCCGCAGCCGCCAACTGCTCGGACGCATACTCCCGGATCGTCTCCAGCATCCCGAAACGGGGCTCGGTGGTCTTGGTAGGCTCCCTCCGCAGAAGGTTCTTGTTGACGAGCTCGGAGATGATCTCGAGACTGTTGGCGGCCGGATCGGCGGTCGCCACTGCTGCGGCGGCCTCGAGCGTGAAGCCGCCGGCGAAGACGGAGAGCCGCCGGGACGCGTCGCGCTCCTCAGGTTCAAGTAGATCGCCACTCCAGGCGATCGCCGCACGCAGTGTTTGATGCCGGCCGGGAAGGTCGCGCGCGCCCCCCACCAGGAGAGGAAGCCGCTGCGCCAGGCGCGACAGCATCGCCTGCGGCGGCAGGACTTTGATCCGGGCAGCCGCGAGTTCGATGGCGAGTGGCAGCCCATCCAGGCGCCGGCAGATCTCCGAGACGGCGGGCGCGTTATCACGGGTGAGCTTGAACCCAGGCTGGATGGCTTTCGCCCGGGCCACAAACAGCGCAACGGCTGGATTCAAGACCAGCGCCGCAGGATCTGGGGGCCCGTCCGAGTCCGGAAGGACCAGCGGCGGCACCGGAAATTCGTGTTCCGCGGTGAGGCGCAGCGCCTCGCGGCTGGTAATTAGCGCCTTCAGGTGGGGGCACGAGGCCAGCAGGGCGGCCACACTGGTGCTCGCGGCGATGACCTGTTCGAAGTTATCGAGCACCAGCAGGAGAGATGCTTCCGCGAGATGCCGCGCGAGGCGTTCGCGGGCCGGCAGCGCCGGAAAACGGGTAATCCGGAGGCGCTGGATGAGGGTATGTTCGAACAGTTCGGCGTCGCGAACCGGGGCCAGATTCACGAAGAGCGATCCAGATCGAAATTCCTCCTCCAGGGCAGTCGCCACCGCGACAGCCAATCGAGTCTTTCCGACTCCCGGCGGCCCCGACAGCGTGAGCAGGCGGATGTCCGGGCGGCGCAGCAACTCCACGATCGACGCGATCTCACGCTCGCGACCGATCAGGGGCGTTGGCGGGACCTGGAGGTCAAGGGACGGCATGCCGGGTAGGTGCCCACGCGCCAGGCGGCTGGCCGCGCGCACATCGCGCGGCCTTGCAGTCGCATCGGTTGCTCTGGATCGGGGCATGGTCAGCAACACCAGCGCATCGGGGTTCTCCGCGAATTCGGTCGGTACCTCCCGCTCTCCTCGCGCATGATCTGCTGACGGGTGTGACACGCGCGACGCGGTGGCGTTCAGTCCGGCTGTCAGGTCCTCCGCCATGGCGCTGTGACGCTCGATCAGGGCCAGTAGCCAGTGATGGACGCCCAGGTGCGTATGCTTACCCGCTTCGAACTTGGCCTGGGCGGACTGTACGAGGAGCTGCGCTACGGATCTCGACTCTTGTCGAGACCTCTCTCAAGGAGGAAGAGAACGGCCCCTCTAGCGTACACCTACACCACCTGCGTGTAGCTGAAGGAGGAACCGGTGAATGGCAGGTCCTCTGAGTGTATGGATCAAGGGGCAGACCGAACCCATTAGCCGTCGGGCGTTGCTCGCCCGAACAGTCGCCCTCGCGGCGGGGATTGCGGTCGGAGGCCGCTCTGCCACCAGCACGGTCTGGGCCGCCCCAGCGCTGGGCCCGACAGGACCCGGGCGGTGGATCGCCAAGGCCGCGCTGCCGTTCGCCCGCACCGAGGTGAGCGCCACGGGGCTGGATAACAGAGTCTATCTGGTTGGGGGCTACGCTCACGGCCGCGTGGACCAACCCTTCAACCAGGTCTACGATCCCGTGACCAACGCGTGGCGCGACCTCGCGCCCATGCCCCGCGGGGTCAACCACGTCGGCATCGTCGGCTTCGACGGCCGGATCTACGCGTTTGGCGGCTTCATCGAGCAGAACCGCAACGCCATCCCCGATTGCTACGAATACAACGTGGCGGACAATCGATGGCGGCGGATCGCGCCGCTACCATCGAAGCGCGGCGCGATGTCCGTGGTCGAGTTGGGGGGCAAGCTTCACCTCGTCGGCGGGCGTGACGACTTCAGCGTCGGGATCCACGAGGTGTACGATCCACAGACGGATGCCTGGAGCCGCCGGGCCCCGCTCCAGGACGGCCGGGATCACATCGGCGTGGTCGTCTTCGCAGGACGCATCCACGCCATCGGCGGACGGTTCAACACCTTCGCCAACAACACCAATATCCATCAGGTGTACGATCCCGCCGCCGACCAATGGCAGTACCGCGCGCCGCTCCCCACGGCCCGGAGCGGTGTCGGGGCGGCCGTGCTCGCGGGACGGATCTTTGTCATCGGCGGAGAGGAAACCGGGCGCGTCTTTCCGGAGAATGAGGCCTATGATCCGACGACGGACCGCTGGACCGCGATGGCGCCCATGGCGACCCCGCGGCACGGCACCGGTGCCGTCACGGCGGGTGACGCGATCTACATGCCCGGCGGCGGCCTGACGGTCGGCGGCAGCGCCCCTTCGACCGCCCACGAGGCGTTCACGCTCGGCTGACCGGGTCTCACCTCCCCGTTTCAGGAGGGAGAGCGGCGTAGGAGAACCTCCGTACCACCAAGAATCCTACCGTGAAGCACGGCTTGAGAGGTTCTCGTCTTCGTGGAGCCCCGCGCGTCGCACGTGGAGGCGGTCATCCTGGCCGCGGGCAAGGGCCGGCGCATGGTGTCAGCCCTGCCCAAGGTCGTGCATCGCATCTGCGGCCGGGCCATGGTGGCCTACGTCCTCGACACTCTGGCAGAGCTCGGGATCGCATCGCCCATCGTCGTCGTCGGGCATGAGGGCGATCAGGTGCGGGCGATCCTCGGCGGGCGCGCGCGCTACGTCGTCCAGGGGGAACAACTCGGCACCGGCCACGCGGTGATTCAAGCGCTGCCGCTGCTGGAAGGCTTTGCCGGCACGGTGCTGATCCTCTACGGCGACGTGCCGTTGCTGCGCAGCGAGACCCTCGATACCCTCCTGGCCCATCATCACGCGCAGGGCGCCGCGGCGACCGTGCTCACAGACCTGCGCGAGGACCCGACGGGCTATGGACGTATCGTGCGCGACACGAGCGGCAACGTGCGCCGGATCGTCGAGGAACTCGATGCCTCACCCGACGAGCGTGAGGTGCGGGAGATCAATGCCGGGACATACGCCATCGAAGCCGGCGCGCTGCGGGACGCGCTGCGGATGGTGCAGCCGGCCAACGCGCAGGGCGAGTACTACCTCACCGACGTGATCGGCCTGCTGCTCGAGCGCGGCCACACGGTGGCGGCCGTCGTGGCCGGCGATAGTCACGAGACGATGGGGATCAACAGCCGCCGCGAGCTGGCCGAGGTCGAAGCCGTGATGCGCCGGACGATCCTCGGCGAGGTGATGGACGGTGGCGTCACAGTGATCGACCCGGCCACGACGTTTGTCCACGCCGGCGTCCAGGTGGGTCGGGACACGGTCTTGCACCCCGGGGTGCACCTGGAAGGGGCGACGACCGTGGGGGAAGGCTGCACGATCGGTCCCAACGCCCGCCTGGTCGACGCACAGATCGGCAGCCGGGTGACGATTGTCGCCTCCACGATCACAAAGAGCAGCGTGGATGATGACAGCCGGGTTGGCCCGTATAGCAACCTGCGCGCCGGGGTGCGTCTGGGCCGCTTCGTGGAGGTTGGCAACTACGCCGAGATGAAGAACGCCACGATTGGCGACCACACGAAGGTACACCACATGTCGTACATTGGTGACGCGACGGTGGGGACCGGGGTCAACATCGGCGCCGGGACCGTCACGTGCAACTACGACGGGCGCGCCAAACATGCGACGATCATCGAGGACGGAGCCTTCATCGGCAGCGACACGATGCTGATTGCGCCGGTGCGAGTCGGGCGCGAGGGGGTGACCGGCGCCGGGTCGGTCGTCAAACGCGACGTTCCCGCACGAGCCGTGGCCGTGGGTGTGCCCGCCCGGGTGATCCGCCGGCTGCCGGCGGCCGAGCACCCCGTGCCCGAACCCGTCGAGTGACGCACACGTCCCCTGACTCGATGAGCCGCCTCAAGATCTTCAGCGGATCAGCCAACCCGCAGCTGGCTGAGGAGATCGCCGAGCACCTCGATCTGCCGCTCGGCGAGATGGACACCTATCGGTTTGCCGACGGGGAGGTGAGCGTCCGCCTCACCGAGAGCGTGCGCGGTCAGGACGTGTTTGTCGTCCAGCCGACGGCCCCGCCGGTGAACGAGCACCTGATCGAGCTGCTGGTTATCCTCGACGCCCTGCGCCGCGCCTCGGCCGCGCGGATCACCGCCGTCATCCCGTACTTTGGCTACGCCCGACAGGATCGGAAAACGAGGCCGCGTGAGCCCATCACCTCGAAGCTGGTGGCCAACCTTCTGACGGCGGCGGGCGCCGCGCGCATCCTCACCATGGACCTCCACGCTGGGCAGATCTGGGGGTTCTTTGACATCCCGCTCGACCATCTGCCGTCGCGACTGCTGCTGGGCGCCTACTTCCGCAACAAAGGGCTGCGAAACGTCGTCGTCGTGTCTCCGGATATCGGCGGGACGGGTCGGGCACGCGAGTTCGCCGCCGAACTCGGTGCGCCGATCGCTATCATCGACAAGCGCCGCGACCGCCCGAACCAGGTCAAAGAGATCACCCACGTCATCGGCAAGGTCTACCGACGCACCGCGATCCTGGTGGACGATATCGTTGACACCGCCGGGACCCTGACCATGGCCGCCTCGGCCCTGATGGCCCGCGGCGTCGACGGCGTCTACGCCTGCTGCGCGCACCCGCTGCTCTCCGGTTCGGCCATTGATCGGCTGGCCGCGAGTCCGATCCAGGAGTTGGTGGTGACCAACACCGTGCCGGTGTCCGAGGCGAAGCGGATTGACAAGCTCCGCGTGGTGTCGATCGCGCCGGTGATGGCCGAGGCGATCCGGCGCATCCACGAGGATCGTTCGGTGAGCGCGCTCTTCAGTCAGCCGCAGGCCACCCCGTCGTAGTGGCTCGAGGCGCGGCCCCATGATGTCCATCCCCGTGTCGCTCGCCGTGGCCCTGGCCGCGGTCATCGCGACCAGCATCCTGACCCCGCTGGTCCGGCGGCTGGCGCTTCGGCTCGGGGCGATCGACTACCCTGGCGGCCGCCGCATCAACACCGAGCCGACGCCACGCCTCGGCGGCGTGGCGATCTACGTCGGCTTTCTGGCCGCGGCCGTGATCGCCATGGTCATCACGCGCTCCTTCGACATCGTGCGAACCGGGCCCGGCATGTTCATTCGCGTTCCCACGGTCGTGCAGACCGATCGTGCGATCCTGGGCATCATGGTAGGCGCGACGTTTCTCCTCGCGGTCGGGATCTACGACGATGTGCGCGGGATGCGCCCCGGGGTAAAGTTCCTGGCCATGGTCCTGGCTGCGGCGATCCTGATCCCCTTCGGTCTGGCCACGCAGTTCGTCACCAATCCCTTCACTGGCCGAGCCATCCCGGCGGGCCCCTGGGGCGCGCTGCTCACGATCGTCTGGGTTCTCATCGTCATCAACACCATCAACATCATCGACGGGGTGGACGGCCTGGCCGCCGGCATTGTGGCGATTGCTGGTACCACGCTGTACCTGACCGCGTTCCACAAGGCCGACGTCGTCGCCGGCTTGCTGGCCGCCGCGCTCGTGGGCACCGCCGTGGGGTTCCTTCGCCACAACTTCAATCCGGCGCGCATCTTCATGGGCGACTCCGGATCCATGTTCCTGGGCTATGTGCTGGGCGGCGTGTCGGTCATGGGCCTGTACAAATCGTACACGCTCATTTCGCTGTCGGTCCCGGCCCTCGCCCTGGGTGTGCCGATCGCCGACACGGTGTTTGCCATCGTCCGCCGGTTCCTCGGCCGACGCCCGATCTACCTCCCCGATCGGGAGCACCTGCACCACCGGCTGCTCGACCGCGGACTGACACAACGCCAGACGGTGTTCCTGCTCTACCTGGTGAGCGCGGCGCTGGGGCTCGGCGCCCTGGCGCTCGCCGGCGTCAATCGCACGGCCTCGGTCGTCACGCTCGGCGTGATCGCGGCGATCCTGCTGGTCGGTGCTCAACGCATGGGGCTCTTGACCCGGTGAGCGCCGCCCGCCTGCCGATCGTGACGATCTTTGGGACCCGCCCGGAGGCAGTGAAAATGGCCCCGGTGATCGCCCGGCTCCGGGAGAGCCAGGACTTTACGCCCGTCGTGATGGTGACGGCGCAGCACCGGGAGATGCTCGATCAGGTGCTCCGCCTCTTTGCCATCACGCCGGACCACGATCTCGACGTCATGCTCCCCGAACAGTCCTTGTTCGATATCACGAGTCGGACGCTGGTCCGGCTCGACCCGGTGCTGGCGGGCGCGCGCGCGGCGATGGTCCTCGTGCAGGGTGACGCGTCCAGCACGTTCCTGGGCGCGCTTGCCGCCTTTTACCACCGCATTCCCATCGGGCACGTCGAAGCCGGTCTGCGCACGCACGACCGGTACCAGCCGTTCCCCGAGGAGATCAACAGGCGGCTCACGACCGTGCTGGCCGACCTGCACTTCGCGCCTACCGGGCAGTCGAAGATCAACCTCCTGCGTGAGGGGATCGCCGCGGATCGCATCCTGGTGACCGGCAACACGGTCATCGATGCGCTGCTTGACGTCGCGCGTCGGCCGGATGTCGTCTTGCCGCCGGGGCTGCCCTCGCTGGATGGCCGACGGATGCTCCTGGTCACCACCCACCGGCGCGAGAACTGGGGCGAACCGCTCCGTCAGATCTACCAGGCACTGCTCGACCTGCTGGAGCGCTTTCCCGATGTGGTGGTCGTGTTCTCCGTGCACCGCAACCCCGCCGTCCGGCGGATCGCGGAGGAGATCCTGGCCGCGCACCCGCGCGCCCACCTCATCGAGCCACCAGACTACGGTCCCTTTGTCCGGCTGCAGTCACGCGCGTATCTCATCCTCACAGATTCCGGCGGGGTGCAGGAGGAGGCTCCCGCGCTGGGCACGCCGGTGCTCGTGCTGCGGGAGGTGACGGAGCGGCCCGAGGGCGTCGCCGCGGGCACCGTCGAACTGGTCGGTACCGCGCGTGAGCGGATCGCGGAGCGCGCCGGACGACTGCTGGCCGATCGCGCGGCGCACGCCGCCATGGCGCAGGCGCGCAATCCCTACGGGGACGGCCACGCCGCCGAACGCATCGTGGCCGCGCTGCGTCACTGGTTCGGCCGGGCGACGGCGCGACCCGCGGAGTTCGTGTCGTGAACCCGAAGCCGCGACAGCCCGTATGCTATAATCAGGGACGCGCTTTGTGCGGGGAGCCGACCGTTCAAGGGTCGCGGGGCCCGGGGGCGCGACGATCCATCGATGCGTACTCACGTGATCGTCTGGCTCGGCGTCGTTGCCGTCGTCGGCATGCTCGCCGATGGAGCACCGGGAGGGCCTAAGCCGATCGTCGAGGTCAAGGCGACCCTCCGGGGTGAAGTGCTGGCCGAAGGGCTCATCCGGGCCGGCGATGAGGTCAAAGAGGCCGATCCCCTGGTGTACGTCAAGACGCAGACAGGCCGCGGCGTGGCCGCGCGCGCAACGGTGGACGGACGGGTCACCGAAGTGCTGGTCCAGTCCGGAACGCTCATCCGAGAGCTTGGCGCTGTCGTCGCCCGTATTGATCCGAAGTAAGTCGCACGGCCTCTCGGCCCAGCGCGCCGACAGGCGCCTCCGATCGAATCTCTCCCAGCCCACACAGGTGAAAGGGGGATGTACGTGAGCATTCGCCTCAAGGCGCTCGCGCTGGTCCTGGCCCTGGCCATACCGGCGTTCGGCGCCGCGCCGGCCCGGCCCGCGATCATGCCGCTGGCGGAGATCAGACCGGGGATGCGCGGTATCGGCAAGACCGTCGTCTTCGGCCAGACCCCCGAGGAGTTCCAGTTCGAGGTCATCGACATCCTCCAGTCCGGCGGCGGACCGATCACCGCGGACCGGCTCATTCTCTTCCGGATGTTCGGTCCCCTCGCGGAGAAGAGCGGTGGCACGGCGGCGGGCATGAGCGGCAGCCCCTTGTACATCAACGGCCGGTTGATCGGCGCCTTGTCGGCCGCGTTCGTGTGGCAGACCCCGCGTCGGGACATCGCCCTGGCGACGCCGATCGAGGATATGCTCCAGGTGCTGGACCGCCGGTCGCCGCGCAGCAGCCGGCCCGCGATCTACAATGCCTCCCGGCCGATCCTGCTCGGCGGACGGCTGTTCGACCGGGTGGCGGTGGTCTCGACGCCGGCGCAGGCACGCCAGCTGGCCGCGGCCCATGCAGGCGGGGTCGCCGTCGCGACACCCGCCGTCGCGACGTACGCCATCGGCTTTAGTCCCAGGGCCGCCCGGATCCTTTCACGGGTGATCGAGCCGATGGGACATGAGATCTTGCAAGGACACGGTGGGCGGAGCGACTTTGTGGCCACCGCGATCGTGCCGGGGAGCAGTGTTGGTGTGGAAGAGGTGCGAGGCGACGTCGGGTTCGGCGGCATCTGCACCGTGACCACACGTATCGGCGACCGGATCCTCGTCTGCGGCCACCCGTGGGAAAACCGTGGCGATGTCGAGTACCTCCTGACGGCGTCCGAGGTCGTGACCGTGATCCGCGCTCTTCAGCGGCCGTTCAAGGTGGGGAATCTGGGCGCGGTGATCGGCCTCATCGATCAAGACCGCGGCACCGCGATTGCCGGCACCATCGGCCGGTACCCGCGGCTGTTCAACATCCGGGTCATCGTGACCGATCTCGACACCGGTTCGCGGGCAGACTTCGGCGCCCAGATGGTGCGCCGACGGGATATGGCGCGTATCTTCGCGCCCCTGGTGGCGCTGTCGGCCACCGAGCGCGCCCGGGGCCAGAGCGGGGGCGAGGGGACGGCGACCGTCAAGCTCACGCTGCGCGCTCGGGGTCTGTCCAGTCCGATCGTGCGCGAGAACGTCTTCTACAGCAGCCAGGATGTGGCCATCGCCTCGGTGCTCGACATCGTGGACATGATGGAACTGGCCTTCTACAATGACCTGCGCCAGCTCGAGCCCTTTGATCTGACAGTGGAGACGCGCCTGACGAAGCGGCGAATCACCGCGTCGATCGTCGACGTCCAGGTACAGTCTCGAGAGGTCTCGCCCGGCGGCATGCTCCGGGTGCGGGTGACCCTGCAGCCCTACCTCGCCGAGAGCCCGACGGCGCGGATCATTGACGTGCCCCTCCCGCGGGATTTCCCACGGGGACCGGCGGTGGTCCTGGTGCGCTCGGCCGGGGTAGACGCGGCCGGCGTCCCGCCCGACGCGCAGCTGAGCAGCCTGCTCCAGTCCGAGCCCCAGCCGTGGGGGGTCGATTCGCTCGACACGGCGCTGCGGCTGTTCGAGAACTTTGGGAAGAATACTGACCTCATGGTGCGGGTGCTGCCCTTCGGCCTGCCAGCCACGCAGCAGGACTTTACACAGTTCGACGTCCCGGCCGGTCGCACCGCCCGCACGGATTGGGTGATTCAGGGGGTCGAGCGTATCCCGATCGTGGTGCGCTGAGGGCTCTCGCTCCCGGGGTTTGGGCACACGATAATAGTAGAGATGATGCGTCAAGCCACGCGCGCCGCTGTGACGGCCCTGATCCTCGCATCCGCGTCCACGGGCCTCGCCCTGGCCGAGCCGCCGGAGTGGATGCCGCTGGCCGCTGTCCGCCCGGGCATGCGGGGGACGGCCCTCACCGTCGTGCGCGGGACCACGGTTGAGCCGTTCGAGGCCGAGGTGCTGGCGATCGTGCCGGGCGCCGGACCGTCGGGCGACCTGATCCTGATTCGGGCGTCCGGCCCGCTCATTCGCCGGACGGGCGGCATCGCCGCCGGAATGAGCGGCAGTCCGGTGTACATGAACGGTCGCCTGGTGGGCGCCATCGGTTTTGGATGGGCATTCGCCGATCACTCCCTCGGCCTTGTGACACCGATTGAGAGCATGCTCCGGGCGATCCCGGGAGCGCGCGCGGAGCGTCGGAGTCTGCCCACCCCGGTGTGGGCGGGCGGCCGGCGCATCGACCAGATCCGGGTCAGCCCGACGCTGGACGACGCCGTGCGCGCCGACGGTGCGGTCCCCCACCTGGCCGCCCTGGTGCCACTGGCGCGGCCGTTGCTGATCTCGGGCATGGGCGCGCGCGCGGCGCAGCTGCTGGCCGCCGAGCTCGGTCCCCTGGGGGTCATGCCGGTTGAAGGCGCGGCCGGCGGCTCGACCAACGTCAAGCCGCCCCTGGTGCCAGGCAGTGCGATCGGGGTCCAGCTCATTCGCGGGGACCTCAACGCCGTTTCAATCGGCACCCTCACCTACCGACGCGGGGACACGATCCTGGCCTTCGGGCATCCCCTGCTCAACCGCGGCCGCACCGGGTATCTGTTGACCGCCGCGGAGATCCACGGGGTCGTCCGGAGTACGTCGTTCCCCTTTAAGATCGGATCGGCGGGCGCTCCAGTCGGCGTCGTGATCGAGGACCGGCGCGCAGGCATCGCTGGACGCGTCGGCGCGCTCCCGCCTTTGGTGGGGGTGCGCACAGTCGTCACAGACAGCGATCGAGGCCGCACCGCGACGTTGGGGACACACATCGTCCGCGATCCCCAGCTCGGACCGGTGCTGGCGCTGGTCTCCGCCCTCGAGGCGATTGACCGCGTACTAGACCGGGTCGGGGAAGGGACGGCGCGGGTGCGCCTGACCCTTCGTGCCCGCGGGTTGGACGGGCCGGTGGTGCGTGAGAACGTCTTCTACCATGCCCGCGACATCGGCTCGGCTGCCCTTCTCGAGCTGCCTGAGGCCCTCCGTCTCCTGTTTGCCAACGAGTTCGTCCGCACCGGCCCAATTGACGTGACGATCACCGTCGAAGCGAAGCAGAACCGCCAAACCGCGTCGGTTGTTGAAGCCGAGGCCACCCAGCCGCGCGTGGGCCGCGGTGAAGAGGTCGCAGTCCGGATCACCCTGCGGCCCTATCAGGGAACGCCGGTCACGCGCCTCGTGACTGTAGCGGTACCCCTGGACTTCCCGGCCGGCCCCGCGACGCTCCTCATTCGGGCTGGCGGGCGCCCGGTGCCAGAGCAAGGCCTGCCGGCGCTGCTCACCGCCGAGCCGGTGGACGCCTCGGCGGCGTCGGTAGCGGGCCAGCTGGCAGCCTTTTCGGATCGCGATCGCAACACGGACCTGGTGGTGGAACTCGTCCCCGGCGCCGCGCGTTTTCCGGAGGCGACCGGCGGTGCCCTCCGGACGGTGCGCGTGCGCGCGGCCACGGAGTGGGTCGTGCGGGGACGGATCCAGCTGCCGATCACGGTCGAGGCCCGCTAGGGCCGACCGGACGGAGGCTCCTTCTTGGCCCGACCGCGGGTGTCGCGGCCCCTCTCGTTGCTCGCCGCGGCGATCGCTATCCTGGCGATCGGCGGCGTGGCCTCCTGGGCGTTCGTCGCCCTACCGCGCCGGGCGCGCGAGTTGGCGATCGTCGGTGCCCGCGCGGTCTTTCACCGAGAGGTCTCGATCGCCAGCGTTCACGGCGACCCGTGGCGGGGTGTGGTGTTCCAGGACGTGGCCGTGGGGTTTCCCGCGCCCGACGTCACCCCGGTCCTGACCGCCCGCCGCGTCACCCTCTACTTCGACCCGGTTGCGCTCATCCGAGGGCTGTGGAGCAGGCGTGGGGCCGGAGAGAGCATTTCTCAGGTTATTCTCGATGAGCCTGTGCTGGCGGCGGCACGGGATCGGGCCGGCGTCTGGAACCTTGCGACACTGTTCCCGTCGGTGGGAAGACCGGGAGCCCAGGTGCCGTTTCGGGGACGCCTCATCGTCATCGGTGGCCGGATCACGCTTGTGGATCAGCATCGGACATCCGGCGCGTTCGGGGCGACGTTTGAGGACATCAACGGCACGGCGGACTTTGCCCGACATCCACGCGCAGCCATCCGCGCCTCGTTTGTCGAGGTCCGCAACGGCCGGCGCGTGGCCGGCCGCGTTTCCGGCGCGTACGTCTTCTCCACCCGCACGATCGATCTGGACGTCGAGGCCTCAGGCCTCGACGCCGGGGCCTGGGGTCCATATTTCGTCACCACGCCAGCGTTTCGCATCTTGGCGGGTGAGGCTGACGTCCGGATGCACCTGCTGCGCACGGTGGCCGACCGACGGGCGACCATCGACTATGCCGGGCGCGTCAGCATCCGGAACGGCCGCGCGAGTGTCCCTGATCGTGGCGGCACGCTGGCCGACGTGCGCGGTGAGATCACGGTCGCCAACCGCTCGTTGAGCAGCGGAGGCCTGCACGGTGTCGTGAATGGCTCGCCGGTGGAGGTCCGCGGTGAGGCCAGCCTCTACGGTGAGCCGCGCCTGGACCTCGCGGTGCGGACGAACCGCGCCGATCTGGCCACCATCCGCCGACTCTTCTTCCCGGGCAGCCGGCTGCGCGTGGAGGGCACGGCCGCGGGCGACATCCGTATCGTCGGGCCCGTCTCCTCGCCTCGCCTGGTCGGCCGGATCGAGGAAGCTCGGGGCCGCGTCGAACGGCAGCCGTTCGAGCACGCGTCGATGGAATTCGCGTTCTACGGGCAGGCGCTCCAGGTGACCGGGGTGCGGGGTGAGACGGCCGGTGGGCGGGTCAGTGGTGACGCCTGGTGGACCGTCGGGAGCAGAGGGTTCCTGGTGGCGGCGCGGCTCGAAGACGTCGATGCCACCTCGTTACTGCGATGGTCGCCGGCTGCCGCGCGCGAATTCACCGGCCGTCTGGACGCGCTGGTCGTCGCGCGGCAGCGCGGTGACGGTCTGGCGGTGGCCGGGAGTGCGTGGATGGCCCACCCCGTGATCAGAGGGATCACGTTCGACGCGGTGGATGCCGCCTTTCGCGCGGATCGTGGCACGATTGTGCTGGACCGGGTGCACGCGCGCCAGGGGGAGACGTGGGCGCTCGCGACGGGGCGGATTAACCCCGGCGGCGCGATCGCGCTCTCCGCCCATGTCGGCGCGATCGATATGGCGCGCCTCCCGGAGGTGGGGAGCCGCCTTGACCTGGCGGGTCAGGCGGACTTCACCGGCACGATCATCGGCGCGTGGAGCACACCCGAGCTCAGAGGGACGCTGCAGGTGTCCAGCGGTCGCGCCGTCGGGGTGGCCTTCGACGCCGCGCGCAGCACACTTGCGCTGCGACGGGGTCGCCTGGCCGTCAGTGGGCTGGTGGCCCGCGCCGGGCGCGCGCGATATCGGGCGGCCGGAAGCGTCGAGTGGGGTGCTCAAACACACCTTGGATTCGACATTGAGGCCGAGCGCGGCTCAGCGGCAACCCTCACGCAGTTGGGACGGCTGCCGTTCTCCATGTCAGGCCAGGTTGACGGCCGCCTGCGGGTCGAGGGCCCGGCGGCGCGGCCGTCGGTTGCCGGTACCGTGGCGCTGCGCGACGTCGCGATCTACGGGCAGACGGTCGACGAGGGCATGGCGTCGTTCCAGTGGGACGGAACGCGGCTGAGCATCGACCGGGCCTCTGTGCGGCGGGGCGGAACCCGCGTCGAGGTCGCAGGCACCATCGACCGCCGGACCGGTTTCGGGCTGGACATCGCCTCCCGCGAGCTCAATCTCCGCGACCTGACCCTCCCGCCCCTGGGGGCCGCCGTGGATGGTCGCCTCGACATCCGCGGGCGAATCACCGGACAGCCGGCGGCACCCGTGATCGCGCTCTCGGCGAGTTCGGCCGACTTGCTCGTCAACGGCATCCAGTTCGATCGCACGGAGGGGCGCGTCCGGTGGGAAGCGCGCACGCTCACGCTCGACCCGCTACAGCTTCGCCGCGGCAACGAGCAGTATCAGATCAGCGGGCAGATCGAGCTGAGCGGCTCGCCGTCGCTCGGTCTGGTGGCCGACGTGACGGACGGCCGGCTCTCGACCTTGTTCGGCCTGGCGAATGTGCGGCTGGGTATTCCGCTGGACGGCACGATCATCGGACGCGCCACGATAGACGGGCCGCCGGGCAACCCCGCGGCGCACCTGGATCTCCGGATGACGCAGGGGCGGTTTGGCGAGCACCGGCTGGTGGGAGGTCGCGCGGATTTGACGTTGCGCGACGGTAGCGTCACCATTGACGAGTTGCAGCTCCGGCCGCAGCGTGGCCTGATCGCGGCCGTGGGACGTCTGAGCCTGCGCGGTGAGAGCCAGGTCGAGGTCGACGGCAACGATCTCGATTTCGATATCCTGCGGCCGGTGCTTGGCCTGCGGCGGCCGCTCCTTGGTACGCTGAACTTCACCACGCAGCTCGGCGGCACCCTGGCGTCGCCCGAGATCGGCTTTGCCCTCGAGCTGCGGCAGGCCGGGGTCGAAGGCGCGACGTTCGATTCGCTCGTCGCCAACGCGTTTTACCGCGACGGTCTGCTGCAGGTACAGCAGGCCTTACTGACTCAGGACGGACACAGGCTGCGGGCGTCGGGGGTCCTGCCGTTCAACCCGGCGCTCATGCGGCTCGACACACAGCGTCCGGTGGACTTCCGGCTGGCGCTCGCCGACGTGAACCTCAGCCTGCTCCGGCTGGCCACACCGTGGGTCCAGGAGGCCGCGGGCGCCGTGGAAGGGGAGGTACAGATTACCGGCGCGGTCAACGCGCTCCACGTCTCCGGCGGGCTGCGCGTACGCGACGGTCGGATCAGGCTGCGGGGGCTCGATGTGCCCCTGGAAGCGTTGCGGCTGGATCTCCGCTTCGACGAGAACGCGATCCGCGTCGCCGAGGGGACGGCCCGCCTCGGCAGCGGCCTGGCACGGCTCCAGGGCACCGCGCGCATCGTCCAGATGGCCGGGCCGGCCCTGGCCCTGGTCGTCTCCGAAGAGGCGCCGCTGGTGCTCCAGGGGACCGACCTGCACGTCG